>Ga0209829_10002718_pt1 | contig 13276 bp, 10 predicted proteins | sample C_140205_EF_Meta_FD_187311 | JGI IMG/M metagenome (GOLD analysis project Ga0209829, IMG submission 187311) | Freshwater microbial communities from Lake Croche, Canada to study carbon cycling - C_140205_EF_MetaG (SPAdes) (version 2) | ecosystem: Environmental > Aquatic > Freshwater > Lake...
CCTTCCTGCTCCAACCGTCGGATTCTCTTGCGGTAGAGCACCCCATCGGGCCCTAGGGTGGAAGGGTCGATTACCGGATCGCCAAAAAGACGGTCCCAGATCCTCTCGTAGGAGTGGGCTGCCAAGGAGATGGAAGCACAGAGTTCTAGCGCGCGCTCGTAGAAATCGAGAGGTCTGCGCCAAATAGCATCCCGCGACGCAGCAAACTGGGCTCCCCCTCGGAAATGAAAGAGAGTCGGCGTGGCCTCACCAAAGAGTGCCTCATAAAGCACACCCGTCGAGAGTTCACGACGCTCTGGGTTCTTGCTCCAAGGAACAAAGAGGCGGCGACCATGAGGGTCGTCCGTCTCATCCAGAAAACCATACCAGGTAAAGGGAGTCAGAGAGTTGGCCCCCGCCATTCCTGAAGCCAACTCCTGCAGAGAGGCGTGAAAGTCAGGTGCATGGTCAAAGGGGTGCCCCTGACAGAAGACCGTGAGCGGAGCGAGCGAATCGTAGCGCCCGACCAAGTGCCTCAGATAGGTTTCTGCCTCCCTTCCCACATTAGCAAGGGAGGTGGCTGTCACCCCCATCCTTTTTGGGAAGTCGTATGGTAGCGCCGGCGACCCTCCTTTGTTATAGATCGTGATTCGAAGGGAGGGAGGTACCCTTCGGATCCAGAGAAGATCTTCTTCAAAGCGGGCGACAACGAGTTCGATCTGATAATCCATAAAGCGGGCACTGCCAAATAGGATTAAACGAAGCTTGGCTAGCCGATGCGAGTTGGATTACAAAAACCAATCCCCTTTCCTTCCATTAATGAACATTCTGATCCTTGCCGCAGGCTACGCAACACGCCTCTACCCTCTGACCGAAAACAAGGCCAAGCCGCTTCTAGAAGTTGCCGGCAAGCCGATGATCGAGTGGGTCCTCGATAATCTTGCCCCGATTCCCGACATCGACCGCGTCTATGTGGTGACGAACAACAAGTTCGCCAAGTCATTCGGTGAATGGGCCGAGGAGTACAAGGCCAAGGGAGTTGGAGGCTCCAAAATGAAATTCACCATCGTCAATGACGGCTCCATGAGCGACACCGACAAACTGGGTGCTATCGGTGACATACACCATGTCTTAAAGACCCAGAACATCGGTCATCAGGATCTGCTCGTCGTGGCTGGTGACAATCTCTTTAGCGCTCCGGTCGCAGCCTTTGCAGAAACCGCCAAGAACCACCCTGCAACACTTGCCCTCTATGACGTGGGGAATCTTGACGAGATCCGCAAATACAACAACGTCTCGACCGATGCTCAGGGCGTGATCACCCACTTCGAGGAGAAGCCGGAGCATCCCAAGACCACAAAGACCGGCATCGCTCTCTACTACTACCGCTCCGACGTGTTGCCACTCATCGACACCTACATCGCAGAGGGGAACAATCCCGACCAGCCCGGCCGCTTAATCCAGTGGCTCTACCCCCGCGTCGAGGTCGGCACATGGGATGTCCCCGGGACCTGGTTCGACATCGGAAGCAAGGAGACACTCCTCGAGGCCAACGAGGTGTTTCAACAGTTCGTCTAAGCAGATTTCAAGTCTCAGCTTTGCGAACCCGACAGATGCTGAGCATCCATTACGTCAGGTTTCCTTGAATCTCATCTCTATTTTCAGACCTAAACGCCTTCAGCCTAACAGTCTAGTCAGTAGTCAGTACTTCAGCCCATTCTGCCCGCTCGATTACCGATAAGGACGATCACGGAGCGTTCCGTCAGTGTGACCAATGACTGATCCGCGACGAGTTGTTCTGTTCCAGGCTCCAAGAAGTCATCAGGAGATGGGCGGCCTGTATCAGCCACTAGGCGCCACCTCATGCCAGAAGGGAGTTTCGGCAGACCGAAGGAGAGCGCTTCGTGCCACATATTGAAGGCCACGTAGATGAAGTCGGCTTCCGGCCCGAAGTCACAGCTCATATCCCCAGCGATCATGAATGCCACGGAACGGCTTTGCGTTCCCCAATCCGGCTCCCTTGGTTTCACACCATGCCAATCGATATCGGGATATCCGCATCCTTGAGTGTCGAGGCCGGTGAAGTACTCCGAGCGGTGCAACTGGCTGTGACGGCGTCGGAAATCAGCCATCAGGGAGACGAAGCGCTTCAGCCCGGCGGCGGATCCACCCTCCTTTTCGGGAGTCCAATCAAGCCAGTTCCACTCCTCGTCATGGCAGTAGGCATTGTTGTTACCCTTCTGCGTGCGACCCAACTCATCTCCCATCGAGAGCATCGGTACGCCTTGGCTCAGGAAGAGCAGCGCCATCGCATTGCGCTGGAGTCGAGAGCGCAGTGCGTTGATTGCAGGATCATCGGTCTCCCCCTCCACTCCGCAATTCCAGCAGTAGTTGTCATTGGCCCCGTCACGGTTCTCCTCACCGTTAGCCAGGTTATGCTTCTCATTGTAGGAGTAGAGATCCCGCAGCGTGAAGCCATCGTGGCAGGTCAGGAAGTTGACCGAGGCCGTCGGCTTTCGCCCTGAGGGACCGTAGAGATTCGGTGATCCGAGGATCCCCTGAACCATGTCGCCGGCCACGCCGGCATCACCACGAAGGAAGCGCCGTGCGGCATCCCTGTAGTGCCCGTTCCACTCCATCCAGCGACCGTAAGAAGGAAAGTTGCCCACCTGATAGAGACCACCCGCATCCCAGGCCTCTGCGATCAGGTCGCAACCAGCCAGGATCGGATCTAGGGCCAGAGCCTCAAGCAGCGGAGGGTTGGCAAGAGGATGTCCGTTCCGATCACGCCCCAGAACCGACGCAAGATCAAAACGGAAACCATCGATATGGTACTCAGCTACCCAGTAGTGGAGGCAATCGAGCACGAAGGCACGAACCACAGGGTGATTGCAGTTTAGCGTGTTTCCGCACCCCGTGTAATTCGCGTAGCTCCCGTCGGGGTTGAGCATGTAGTAGGTCTGGTTATCAAGCCCCCGGAAGGAGATCGTCGGGCCGCGCTCATCCCCCTCGGCCGTGTGATTGAAAACCACATCCAGGATCACCGAGATACCAGCGGTATGCAGTGCCTTGATCAGGTTCTTGAACTCGGAGACCTGCGTGCCGTGGTGCCCTGTGGCCGAGTAGCCGCTCTTAGGGGCGTAAAAGCCCACCGTGCTGTAGCCCCAGTAGTTGCAGAGTGTATTACCGGTCTCGGGGTTGATCCGCTTGGTCTCCCACTCGTCGAATTCAAATACCGGCATCAGTTCCACGCAATTCACCCCGATGGATTGGAGGTAGGGGATCTTCTCAATCATCCCCTCATAGGTCCCCGGATGGCGAACTCCCGAGGAGGTATGCCGGGTGAATCCCCTCACGTGCATCTCGTAGATTACCAGATCCTGAACCGGCAGATTGATGGGACGGTCGTGTCCCCAGTCGAAGTCCTCGTACGGCATCCTCGATCTGTGGGAAAAAATCTCCTCGGTTGAGGGGCTGGAGAGCCAAACATCCCTGCCGCCGATCTCGCGAGCGTAGGGATCCAGGAGAATCTTTTTGGGATCGTAGAGGTGTCCAGCCTTCGGATCCCATGGTCCTTCCATCCGGAACCCATACTCCAGCTCTTCGTAGTCGAGATCATAGACGATCATCGCAAAGACATCGCCGATCTTGCACTCATGTGGGAATGGGATCTCCGCAAAGGGCTGCGGCTCACCCTTCCGAAAGAGCACCAGCGTGCAGCTGGTGGCATGGGCGGAGAAGATGGAGAAATTCACACCACCCGGCACATGACTCGCTCCGTAGGGAAGAGCATGTCCATAGCGCATCCGAAATCCCCCGTACTCATGAGTGTGGTGAAAGGAGGCGCGCATTGAGAAAAAGTATAGCCCGTGAGAGGTTAATATGGAACTCAGGAACTCAGGAAAGAGAAGTAGTGATTCACCACTAATGAAACTGATATTTCATGGCAACCAGAGGGAATCCTGTCGGCGTGTGTACTTCAACTCCATGGGACTACTCTTGGCAAAAGGGAGTCGGGAGTGAAATTCAGCCAAGGGTTTAGGCTAAAAGATTTTTCCTGGTTTGGCTTGCCTGGCCTCGGCCCAACGGCCTGCGTTACGGCTGATTTCCGCATTCATCTCTCCCTCAGTCCTCCGGTGGGATGAGTTCAAAGGCCGGGATTCTGGCGATCACCACCCCTCCCTCCTCGGTCAGGCCTAGGTAAGCACCCTCAGCAACGGCGGGACCGGCCGTGGTGTGGTAGCTGTTGTAGGAAAAATGCTCCCCTGGCTCAAGGCGTGGGAAGCAACCGACGACACCATCCCCCTCCATGGCGCTAGTCTTGCCATCCTCTCCGCGCACCACCCACTTGCGACCCTTCACCGTGAGTGTCTGCTGACTTCGGTTGTGAATGGTGATGTAGTAGACGAAGGGAAACGGCTGCTCGGGCGACGCCGGCAGTTCAGGCGCAAAAATCACCCGGTCAACCGTCGCCTCAAAACCTTTCAGGAATCGGGGCTGCATGGCTCGGGCAATGGCGGATGCAAAGGGGCGAAGGGGCGCTGATACCTACGCTTAGGGAGCTCCGGCCACCCCGAGCACAGCAGTTGGCTTCGGCTTGACGGTGGAGGAGATGTAGAGCTCACGGAGTTGCTTCATCTCGGCCACAGCGGGTGATCCCGTGAGAAGCTCGGCGCCGCGGTTATTCTTAGGGAAGGCGATCACTTCGCGGATTGACTCCTCACCGGCAATCAGCGCGACGAGACGATCAAGCCCAAGAGCGAGACCCCCGTGCGGAGGCGCCCCGTGGCGGAAAGCCCGGAGCAGGTGACCGAAGAGCTCCTCCTGCTGCTCCTCGTTGATACCGAGCGCCGAAAAGACCTCGGCCTGAAGATCTTCCTCATGGATTCGGATACTGCCGCCGCCGATCTCCACTCCGTTGAGCACGATGTCGTAGGCCTCGGCGCGGATGGCGCCAAGCTTGGAGGGGTCCTTGAGGAGCTCCTGATCCTCAGCCTTCGGACGAGTGAAGGGATGGTGGACGGCGTTCCACTTGTTCTCCTCCGCATTGAAGGCGAGCATCGGGAAATCAACGACCCAGAGGAAGTTGAGCTGCAGCGGATCAATCGGAAGCTTCTGGATCTCGGCGACGCGGAGGCGGACACGGCCGAGGACCGTGCATGCTCCCTCCCAGGCATCGGCGCCGAAGAGGACGAGATCACCCTCCTCCATCTTCAGGCGCTCCGAGAGGGCCGCCTTTTCGGCATCGCTGAAGAACTTCACGATCGGGGACTTCCATTCGCCGTTCTCCACCTTGATGAAGGCGAGGCCTCGGGCTCCAGCTGTCTTGGCGAGTTCGGTGAGCTCTTCGATCTGACCTGTGGTGATGGAGGCGAACCCCTTGGCATTGATCGCCTTCACGACACCACCGGCATCGAGTGCCGCGCGGAAGACCTTGAACTGACTCTCCTTGAACACATCACCGACATCACTGATCTCCATCCCGAATCGCGTATCGGGCTTGTCGCTGCCATAGCGGTTCATGGAATCAGCGTAGGTCATGCGGGGGAAGGGCACCGGGATCTCCACACCGCGTGACTCGCGGAAGATACGCTGGAACATCTTCTCGATCAGATCCTGTAGATCCTGTGCCTTTACGAAGGAGGCCTCGACATCGACCTGGGTGAACTCCGGTTGGCGGTCCGCACGCAGATCCTCGTCGCGGAAGCAGCGGGCAATCTGGAAGTACTTATCCACGCCGCCCACCATGAGGAGTTGCTTGTACTGCTGCGGAGCCTGAGGAAGCGCGTAGAAGGCACCAGGCGTGAGGCGCGAGGGAACAAGGAAATCGCGTGCCCCCTCGGGCGTGCTTTTTGACAAAATCGGCGTCTCGATCTCCCAGAATCCCTCTGTGTCCAGCACGTCACGGATCGACTTGGTGACGCGGTGGCGGAGACGAAGATTTGCAGCCATGGCAGGACGGCGCAGATCCAGGAATCGATGGGTGAGTCGGAGATCCTCGTTGGCGATCTTCTCATCCATGGGGAAAGGAGGCACCTCAGAGCGGTTGAGTACCACAAGGGAAGAGGCCACCACCTCGATTGCCCCGGTCGGGAGCTTCGGGTTCTCAGTGCCTGCCAGCCTTGCGACGACCTGACCTGTCACCGTGATGACATCCTCTGAACGAAGACTGTGGGCTGCGGTGGCGGCCTTGGCATGAACCTCCGGGCGGAAGACTACTTGGGTGATGCCGTCGCGGTCTCGCAGATCAATAAAGATCACCCCGCCATGATCACGGCGGGAGGCGACCCAGCCGCTGAGAGTAATGTCGCGTCCAATATCGGAGGGGCGCAGGGCGCCGCAGAGGCAATCACGGTAGTGCATGTGAAAAGTGAAAAGTAGAAGGTGAAAAGTGAAAGGTAAAGTCAGCCGAGGGGTCAGGGCATCAACTCCTTGGAAAGCCATGTGGAAAGTGCCTCCTTGGAAAGCTCTTCCTCGTGGCGGTCGGCGAGGCGCTTGACCTTGAGTCGGGGCCATTCGGACCCGATGACGACAGCGTGCGAGGCTCCAGCTGTCTCGGCTGTGCCAAACTGCTTCCCTATGCGCTCCTCGCCTAGAGAATAACCGACACGCCAGCCCTCATCACGGAGTTGCTGGGCGAGGCCCAGAGCCTTGGAGCGATAATCCTCGGCAGCGATCACCAGATAGACCTGCACAGGGGTATCAGCCTTGAGCGCCGACTCCTCCTGCTCCTTCGCGCCAGCACACTCCTTGAGCAGTTCCAGAAGCACGGCATCACCCACGCCGAATCCCACGGCAGGAAGATCGGCTGCCCCGTCGCTGAGGTCCGAGAGGAGTCGGTCGTAGCGACCACCTCCGGCAATGGCCCGGAGATTCCCCTGGAGTGCAAAGGCCTCGAAAACGACTCCCGTGTAGTAGGCAAGCCCACGCACCACTCCCAGATCAGGGCGCACGTACTCGCGCAGACCGCGTGCCTCCAAGTCAGCAAGCAGCGGGGCTAGCGCCGGGATCTCGGCGCGGGCGATGAACTCTTGGAGTGTTGCCAGCGCGATACCAAAGGGAGCCAGTAACTCCTCTGTTTTTTCGGGCGGCATCTTTTCCATTCTGTCCACAATGGTCAGGAACTCACCCGCTCGCTCTTTCTCAATCCCGTGGAGCGACAGAAAATCATGCCAGGCCGAACGGTCGCTCAGCCGGATGGCAAAATCCTGAGGCCCGAGACCGAAGGAGCGCAACAGATCGATGAGAAGGACCACCACCTCAGCATCGGCCGCAGGGGTCGCGTCACCGACAAGGTCGCAGTTAAACTGGAGGAACTCCCGCAGGCGTCCGCGCTGCTGACGCTCGTAGCGGAAACAGGTGCCGACATTGAACCATCGGAGCGGCTTTGGATAATCGCGGTGCCTGGCGGCCACCATGCGGGCCAGCGTCGGGGTCACCTCGGGGCGGAGAGCCACCCCGCGCTCCCCCTTGTCGGTGAACTCATAAAGCTGACCGAGGATCTCGCCGCCGCTGTTCTTTTTGCGGTAGAGCTCGATGGATTCCAAGGTGGGGCCATCAAATTCCACAAAACCATAACGACGTGCCGTCTCACGCCAGCGCCCTACGAGATAGGTGCGGCGTGCAAACTCCTCGGGAAAGAGGTCTCGGAAGCCGGGGAGAGGTTTCATGATCGGGTGCAGGCTAGGGTACAGCGGTGAAAGACTGGCAAGCGTAGGCCGACTCTCTTCTCTCTACAATCCCCGTTTCCTCTGACTATGCTGCGTGAATGTTCCTGAGAGCCGATCAACAACAGATCATCCCCCTCCTCTTTCTCGTTCAACTGTTGGCAACAGCGATGATGACCGGGATCATCTGGTTCGTTCAGATCGTTCACTACTCGCTCTTCAGGAAGATCCCCCGGGATGGCTTCACGGCTTACGAGCGCTCCCACACCGTGCGGACGGGGTGGGTGGTCGCCCCTCTCATGCTCGTGGAGTTGGGAAGCGCAGTGGTCCTGCTCTTCCCCAGACTCTTCGGTGGCTCAGTACTGCCACTTACGGGTGACCCACTTTATCTGGCCGCCCTTGGGTGCCTGATCCTGATCTGGGCCAGCACATTCCTCCTTCAAGTCCCCCTTCATGGGATTCTGGAACAGCATCCCGACATCCACTCCATGGATCGACTCGTCACGACCAACTGGATCCGCACCCTCCTCTGGACGCTCCGATTGGGGCTTCTGAGCGTCCTTGCTGTCGGATTCACGTTTCACTAGGCGAAGAGCTCGATAGCCTCTGGAAAACCCACCAAGATCATCACTTCCGTGGCGCCCCTTGGGAAAAGAGGAGAGAATTCCCTTGCGGGATATCGTAAGGAGAGATAACAAGCCCCTCCCCCAAGTTTACCCCCAACACAAAACAGAACACCTCATCACCCCTCTTTATGGCCAAAAAATCCCCCGCCAAAAAAGTAACCACCAAGGCCCCCGCCAAGAAAGCACCTGTGAAAAAGGTGGTGAAGAGCGTTACCAAACCAGTCTCCAAACAAACCGCCAAACCAGCATCGAAGCATACCGCTAAGCCCGTTAAAAAGGCCGTCGCGAAGAAGTCAGCGGCTAAGAAACCCGCGGCGAAAGCCAAGCCAGCTCCCAAGAAAGCATTGAAAAAGATTTCCAAACCCGCAGTGAAGAAGGTTGCCAAGCCATCACCCAAAAAGGCCGCCGCTCCCTCGAAAAAAGTAGCTACTCCCGCCAAGAAGGCTGCACCTGCAAAGGCCGCTCCAGCCAAGGCTACTGCTAAAGTTTCCGTAAAAGCCCCATCCAAGGGCAAAGTATCCAAGGCCAAGGTAATCGTCTCCGACAACCATCGCGTCCTTGCCCAGCAGTTCGTTACCAAGCCACTGGTCAACAAGAACTTAAAGCTCTCCCCTTTCTTCACCAAGCAGCGCCAGCGTCTCCTTGAGCTCAAGGACACCCTCCTCGATGCCATGAGGGGCGTCGCCCGTGATAACCTCCACGCCGGCAGCGAAACCTCCGCCTTCGGCATGCATCAGGCTGACGCCGGCAGCGATGCCTATGATCGTGACTTCGCCCTCAGCATGCTCTCCAAAGAGCAGAGTTCTCTTTACGAGATTGACGAAGCCCTCAAAAGGATTGATGATGGATCTTACGGAGTTTGTGACCTTTGCGAGAAGCCGATCAAACACGATCGCCTCGAGGCCCTTCCTTTCACCCGCTACACAGTGGATTGTCAGGCAGAGCTTGAAAAGCGCCAGCACCATAACAGTGCCAGGCCGCAGATCACTTCCCTCTTTGGACTGACCGAAGAAGAGTCTGAGAGCGAAGATGAGGAAACAACCGAAAACAGCTAAAACCGACCAGTCAACCAACCACCAATTTTATGCCACGCGACATCATCATCCTTGAGTGCACCGAAGCGGTTGCCGAAGGCAAGCCCGTCTCCCGTTACATCACCACCCGTAACAAGAAGAGCCTCAACACCCCAGGCCGCCTCGAGAAGAAGAAGTACAACCCGAATCTCAAGCGCCACACTCTCCACCGCGAGACCAAGTAACAGGCACCCCGTTCACCACTCTCCATCATGAGCACACCAAAGACAGAACAACGCAGCCGCAACTTCCGCCGCGCCAACCGCTGCATGCCACGCCGTCGCCTAGACGTTTCCACCGACGCGATCGACTTCAAGAACCCTGACCTTCTCAAGAAGTTCACCACCGAGTCTGGCAAGATTCTTCCCCGCCGCCTGACCGGACTTGCAGCACACCTTCACCGCAAGATCACCCGTGAGATCAAGCGCTCCCGCGCTGCTCTCCTGATGAAGTAACGGAAAGATTTTCCTTCAAAAGAAAAGGCGACCTGTCAAAGGGTCGCCTTTTTTGTGCTAATGCACAAAAAGGTGATTAGCGTTTTAGACTGAAGGCTGTTAGGTCAGAAGCAGCAGGAAGAATTCCCGCAATAGGACGCGGGGATTTTAGATGCAGAACAAAGTGGCCAGTCGATGGAGAGGAAACTGCATGATCAATCTGGAACTCATGAACTCAGGATGCAACGGCCAGGCAAGCTAAGGAGTTATAGATTGGACGCCAGGGTCCGCAACGGCGATGTAGGATTATTCACAGAATGCCTCTGCATAAAGAAATGACATGGAAAGACTGCTCCCATCACAACTCCGTTTGACGGAGTCAATACCTCAACAGGGCTTCTTCATGGGATTGTTTCCCCATGCTTTTTTCTGAGTTCTTGAGTTCCAGATTAATTATTCCTATTGCACCGCATCTAAATTACCGTCGCCCCTGACTTCGGCATCTCAGACTGAGTTCATCGGATGGCGGGGCGGGGCGTGCAAGCGCGCAATAACAACGCCCCGCGCTAAATCACCCACCCCCTAGAACTTTGCTCCGACGGACCAGAAGATATTCTGAGACACGAGGTCGGAATTTCCAGCGGCAGCGTTGTAGAAGAATCCCGTGTGCCAGTTCTTCATGTACTCGAGCGTCACGCCGACGCCCGTGTAGAGGGTATCACGGAGCGGGGCCGAGCTGGTGTTGGAGACCGGGGCTCCCGAGAGATTGCCATTGATCGCATAGGGGTTCTGAAGGAACTCGTGCTGCCAGGCCAGATTGATCTGGGGCACGACCATGAGATTCCGGGTGGCCTGCCATGAGTAGGCGCAGTTGCCACCCAGGTTATAGATCATGCTGGCGGCGTTCCAGTTGAGCCCTTGGTAGTCGAGGCTCTGCGCACCCGTCTCATTGAAGGAGCTCATCCCGAAGTAGGTGTACTGAAGGCTCGAGACAGGACCGAAGGCCCAGTTCCCCTTGCGCCAGTTGTATCCCGCGGCCAGAAGAGTATCGAGTTCCCCTGCGCCGGGTGAGCTGTTCGCCGTACGACTCATCCCCGGAAAGGTGATGGCACGGGTGACATTATAGTTGTTGTAAGATCCGCCGACCAGAGCATCCCCGTAGAAGCCCCTGCCGCTCGGGTCACCGTAGGTGGCGAGGAGACCGAAGCGGACGGCGTTGTCGATCACGGTACTACCCGAGTAGGTTCCGGAGTATTTGGCATAGGTGCCCTCGTAGCCGGCGTAGATGCCGGTGGTGACTGAGGGGTTCCACTTGTAGGTGAGACCACCGATCAGTCCGCCGCTCTGGGCGTTGTAGCTCTGGAGCATGTTACCACTGTTGGCCTGGGCGAAGATGCCATTCGCATCCACAAACATTCCCCAGTGGTTGTCCCCCCCGGGGCGCAGGACGTCCTTCTTGGAGTCGAGGACACCCTTGTACCCCTGACCCTCCAGGATGGGGATATTGTCACCAAGTCCGCTCATCGTGAAGCCGGTCCCGGCCACACGGAGGCCGAACATCTGCTGGACCAGATCGTTGTACTGCGCGTTGGCTGCGTTGAAGGCCATCGTCGAGAGCGACTGGTAGAGCGTTGGGGCGATGGCGGCGAAGGCCTGGCTGTACTGGGAGGCAGTGAGGCTGTCGAGCGCCGTGGAAACAGTCAACTTGTCGCCGCTGGTCGCAGTGATGAAGGTATCCAGAGCCTTGGCCACGCTACTTTGATTTGGTGTAGCGGCCAACTGGGTGTAACTAGCAGGTGCGATCAAGAGGCTTCCCAAGGTGTTGTTACTGCTGAGTTGGAAACGTCCACGGTAGCCACTGGGCATATCGATGTTGGAGAAGGACCCGCTGATGCCTCCTGGAGCCGAGAGGAAATTGTAGCGGTTTCCGAATTGAAGAATGTATCCGTTAGCCGGGCTGACCTGAAGGGTGCCAGCCAGAGTCATGCTGCCGCTTGCATTAAGTTGGTTGGACGTGGTCTGCCCGGTGGGAGTCAGGATAAAGGTGCCTGATCCGGTCTGGCTGAAGCTGCCGTTCACCGTGAGAGTACCCGTTGGGTTACCGGGCGAGAGGGTACCATTGTTGGTTAGATTACCATTCAGGGTTCCCGCTCCGTTTAGCGTGCCTCCCTGGGTGATCGTCACGGAGGTGGAGACTGTCAGCACGCCGTTGAGTTTGACCGTGCCGCTGTTGTCGACCACCACATTGGTGGTGATGGTCAGGTTGCCGGAGGAGGTGATGTTGAGCACCCCATTGGTCTCGAAGGTTACGCTTGAATTGGTCTGGGTTCCGCTGATGGTCGTGACAGTAGTTCTGGCAATGAGGCTGGAATCGATAAGCAGAAGGGTTAGAAAGCCATCGGCGAAATTATTGGATTCCGTCATGCTCGTATTGAAGAAGGTATTTGCAAAAATAGAGCCACCGCCGCCGCCACCTCCATCACCACCACCTCCTCCGCCGCCGCTGTAGCCACCACCACCTCCGCCTCCTCCATCCCCAGCCCCTCCGCCTCCTCCGAAGCCGCCAGCGCCACCTGTTACTCCAACGAGAGGGTTGGATCCCCCGATTCCTCCTGCCAAGCCAGCAGTTAAACCGGCACCGCCACCGCCCGGAGAGGTCCCGATTCCATTGCTTCCATTACCACTGAAACCTCCTCCTCCACCTCCGGAGAAATTGCCGGTGCCACCACTACCGCCGCCTCCACCTACACCGCCAGCGCCGCCTACACTGCCGCCAGAGCCATTACCACCAACCCCACCATTGCCCCCGTTAGTAATACCGCCTCCTCCAGGAAAGACGCCAGCCCCCCCGCCACCACCAGCCACAAGGAGAGGAATGTTGCCACCTACCGTGGTGTAAACAAAGGTGCCTCCTCCTCCTCCTCCGAAAACAATAGTCCCTCCGTCTCCGTCTCCTAATCCCGCTCCTCCCACGGCAATATTCAACACCGTGCCACTTGTCAAAATAATCGACCCTTGCAACTGAGCTCCACCGCCACCTGAAGTGCCGCCCGAACTCTTCCCTCCCTTAGCTCCAGCAGCGGTAAGGGTATAGGTTCCGGTCGTCGGGATCGTGTAGGTCACCACAACTCCCGAATAGTTGAAGTTAGTGGTTTGCGCCGAGGCAAGTCGTGCGCAAAGCATGGTGATTGCCAGAGTAGCCAGCGGAACAAATAAAATCGGGGAGCGCCTAAATGTACTCACTAATATTCATTCTATATAGACCCACTGCTTCTGCGATACTTTTCACGACCCCTAATGGTCACTTGAGGCGATGGAAAAGAACAATCAGCCCCGCGCAGCCAGCAATCAGGACACTGATCACGATCAATGTCCGATAAAAGATCGCATCGACCAGATTTCCTCCGCCGCCGAGAGATGCGGAGAGTTGGTTAGCCTCGTGGAGGGTATTGGCCACTTGCCCCAGGAGCACTCCGGTTCTCTCGGGAGTCCAAGGG
>Ga0209829_10002720_pt1 | contig 13273 bp, 11 predicted proteins | sample C_140205_EF_Meta_FD_187311 | JGI IMG/M metagenome (GOLD analysis project Ga0209829, IMG submission 187311) | Freshwater microbial communities from Lake Croche, Canada to study carbon cycling - C_140205_EF_MetaG (SPAdes) (version 2) | ecosystem: Environmental > Aquatic > Freshwater > Lake...
GGGGCCAACGGGCTGTGGCCTTTGCGGGGTCGAGAGCCTCGAAGACGCCCTGCCCAAGTTGGCCAGGGTTGACAGTGCGGTGGTGGTTTCTGCCGCTGAGATCATGGCGGCGATGGCCCAGATGGCCAATCTGCAAAGCCTGAACCAGCAGACCCGCGCGGTCCATGCGGCGGGGTTCTATCGGCCAGGTCAAGGCGTGGTTCTGGTGCGCGAAGATGTCGGTCGCCACAATGCTTTGGATAAGCTGGCCGGGGCTATGGCGCGTCAAGGGCTGACGGCCAAGGACGGCGTGATCTTGATGACCAGCCGCCTGTCGGTGGAACTGGTGCAAAAGGCTGCTGCCATGGGGGCGGGGGTTCTGGCGGCTGTATCGGCTCCCACCGCCCTTGCCCTACGCACAGCCGAGGCGGCGGGCCTTTGCCTTGTCGGGGTGGTCCGCTCTGACGGCCTCGAAGTCTTTACCGGATTTGATCACATAACGGCGGGAGCCGACGCCCATGCAAGCTGACAAGCTGGTCCACATGGCCAACCAGATCGCCCGCGCCTTTGCGGTCGAAGGCGAAGCCACAGCCATTACCGCCACCGCCAACCACCTCAAACTGTTCTGGGACCCGCGGATGAGACGCGAAATCTTGGTCCATCTGGACGCGGGCGGTGAGGGGCTGGATGATGTGGCGCGGGCAGCGTTAGGGTTGTTGAGGTAGGGTAAACAAGGCACTGACCTAAGCCCTTTCCCCCCTTGAGGGGGAGAGGGTTGGGAGTGGGGGGTGTTCACGCTCTATCCGCCGCGTTCCACGCGAAAGCCATTATCCAGCGGGCCGCTTACCGCCTGCGCGGGGAGCGCGGATTTGGGGGGCAAAACAAACAAGGCCCTCACCCAACCCTCTCCCACAGGGAGAGGGCTTAACGGTTCTAGCCCTCGCCCCCTTGGGGGAGAGGGTTGGGTGAGGGGGTGTTCACTCCACTTCACCCCTTCGTCCAACCCCGCTCCATCGCCCAGACCGCAAAGGCATAGTCCAGCGCGATCTCCTTGAGGAAATCGAACCTACCTGACGCTCCGCCGTGACCGGCTTCCATATTGATGCGCAGAAGCACCGGATTGCCGCTGGTCGTGGCAGGCCGCAGCTTGGCGATCCACTTTTCCGGTTCCCAATAGGTCACGCGCGGATCGGACAGGCCGCCGGTGGCCAAGATCGCCGGATAGGGCTTGGCCGATACATTGTCATAGGGGCTGTAGCTGGCGATGTAGTCATAGGCCGCTTGGTCTTCGAGCGGATTGCCCCATTCGGGCCATTCGGGCGGCGTCAGGGGCAAGGAGGTGTCGCTCATGGTGTTGAGCACATCCACGAACGGCACCGCCGCGATGATCCCGGCCCAAAGATCGGGGCGCATATTGGCAATGGCTCCCATCAACATGCCGCCCGCCGAGCCGCCATAGGCGACAATACGGCCCTTTTTGCCATAGCCATGACCGGTCAGATGCTCAGCGCAGGCGATAAAGTCTGTGAAGGTGTTCTTCTTCTTGGCCGCGCGGCCATCAAGGAACCAGCCCCAGCCCTTTTCCGAACCGCCGCGAATATGGGCTGTGGCCCAGATCCAGCCGCGATCAACCAGCGACAGGTTGCGGATCGAGAAGTTCGGCTCCATCGGAATGCCATAGGAGCCATAGCCATAGAGCAGCAGGGGCGCAGAACCATCGAGCGGCGTCGACTTACGCATCAGCACCGTTACCGGCACCTGAACGCCATCCGGAGCGGTGGCATAGAGGCGGCGCGTGACATAGTCGGCGGGGTTGTGGCCCGACGGGATCTCTTGGGTCTTGCGCAGGGTACGGGTGCGCTTGGCCATGTCATAGTCAAACCACTGCTTGGGCGTGGTCGGGGACTCATAGACAAACCGCACAGCGTCGGTGTCGTACTCATAGCCGCCCGAGAGGCTGAGGGCGAAGGCCTCTTCGTCAAAGGCGATGGTGTGCTCGGTATTGGTGCCCGCCTCGGTGATGATCAGGCGGTTATTGGCATTTTCACGCACCAGTCGCACGAACCAGCCTTGGTAAGCCCCGATACCGACGACGAACTGTCCGGGCATGTGGCCGCGCCAGTCTTTCCAATTGGTCTTGCCGGGCGCACTTTCCGGAGCCTCGACGATCTTGAAGTCCACGGCCCCGTCGGCATTGGTGCGGATCAGAAACCGGTCGTTCCAGTGCTCGGCATCGTACTGGATGCCCGCGATGCGGGGCTGCAAGGAAACCGGCTTAGCCAAAGGTGTGGTGGCGGGAATCAGCAGGACCTCGGAGGTCTCGTGATTGCCGGTGTTGATCTGGATATATTTGCGCGAGGAAGAGACGCCGCAACTGGCGAAAAAGCCTTCATCTGGCTCTTCATAGACTAGCACATCGTCCTTGGCGCCGCCGCGCGCGGGGCGACGAAAAATCTTGGAGGGGCGGCCGTTCTCGTCCCGGAAGGTCCAGAACAGGTGCTGGGAGTCGGGCGAAAAGGTAAAATCGCCATTGGCGCTTTGCACGGGGTCCGGCAGCACCGATCCGGTGGCCAAGTCCTTGACATAGATGCGGTAGACTTCCGAACCCTGCTCATCGACCGAATAGGCGCAGAGGCTGTGGTCGGGGCTGTGGTCGCAATCACCGACCTTGTAATAGGCCTTGCCCTTGCCCGCCGCATCGGCATCGAGCATGACCTGCTCGCCGGTGTCAGAGCCGCGCGGACGGCGGGCAAAGATCGGCTGTTCAGCGCCCTTTTCGTAACGCGAATAATAGTCCCACGGGCCGTCAGAGGCGGGGACGGAGCTGTCATCTTCTTTGATGCGGCCCTTCATCTCCTCGAACATCTGGGCTTGTAGCGCCTCGGTCGGGGCGAGCATGGCCTTGGTGTAGGCATTTTCTTCGGTCAGGTGCGCCTTGACGTCGGCCTTGATCAGGCTGGGATCGCGCAGCACCTTTTGCCAATTGTCATCCTTCATCCAGGCATAGTCATCGACCCGGACCCGGCCAAGCTGTTCAGTCCGATGAGGGATCTTGCGTGCGATGGGAGGGGTTGGCCGGGTCGCCGTCATGAGGGAAGCCTTGGACTTGGCGGCCGCAGCCGCTGGGATCAGAGGGGTCAGTGTAAGGGCCAAGGCACTGGCTTTGACCATCAGATCGCGCCGGTTCATGACGGGGTCCTTTGCGTGAAAGGGAAAGGATAAGCCCTTTCCCCCCTTGAGGGGGAGAAGGTTGGGAGGGGGGGTGTTCGTCCACTCCCGTCTCCCGCTCTGCATGATGTTAGAGGGCCGTTTTCAGTCTGCGTCCTAAGTTCTGGATCCCCGCCTTCGCGGGGAAGACGGAAGACAAAATACAAGGCCCTCTACGGCCCTTCGGGCCACTTCCCCCAAAGGGAGAAGATTTACCGTCACTTGATCTTCCCCCTCTGGGGGAAGTACCCGCGCAGCGGGGGTAGGGGGTCTTGTTTAAAGAAAAACAAGGAAGGCCCTCACCCAACCCTCTCCCTCAGGGAGAGGGCTAGAACCGATAAGCCCTCGCCCCCTTGGGGGAGAGGGTGGGGTGAGGGGGTCATCCGCTGTCCCTCTGGGGAAGGGTAGGGGTTCTAGGCGCCGTAGACGACCGAGATGGTTTCGGCCACGCAGGCGGGACGCTCTTCGCCTTCGATCTCGATGGTGCATTCATTGGTGATCTGCAGACCGCCCGCCTTGGGCTGAACATTCAGTAGCTTTTGACGCATGCGCACGCGCTTGCCGACGCGGACCATATTGGTGAAGCGTACCTTGTCCGAGCCATAGTTGATGCCGCGGGTCACGCCGGTGATGCGCATGATGCCAGAGCCCAAGAACGGGATCAGCGACAGGGTCAAGTAGCCGTGAGCGATCGGGCCACCCATTTCACGGTTGGCGCGTTCCACGTCGATGTGGATCCATTGATGGTCACCGGTGGCGTCGGCGAACAGGTTGACGCGGTCTTGATCGACCACGACCCAATCCGAAACGCCCATCTCTTCACCGATGAGGCTGGTCAGGTCAGCATAAGCAACTTCACGCATGGCGTGTCTCCTTGAGGTTCAAATGGCTAAAAGATGTTTCACAGATCGGGAGGACCTGATCAAGGCCTGCCCGACCTGGGGGTTAAGCATCAGACGATCTTGGAGTCGGTCTTGCCCCAATAGGCGTCACGGATCAGACGCTTATAGAGCTTGCCGGTCTGGTGACGGGGCAGTTCGGCCATGAAATCGACCCGGCGCGGGGCCTTGACGTGGCTGAGATTGGCCTTGGCATAGGCCATGATCTCGGCGGCGAAATCATCATTGGCGTCGGCCCAGTCCATCGGCTGGATGACCGCGACGACCTGTTCGCCCATCTCTTCGTGCGGCGCACCGACCACGGCCACATCAGCGACCTTGGGGTGGGTGACCAGCAGGTTTTCCAGCTCTTGGGGATAGATATTGACCCCGCCGGAAATGATCATGAAGGCCTTGCGGTCGGTGAGGAACAGATAGCCCTCTTCATCGGCATAGCCGACGTCGCCCAGCGTGGTCCAGCCGTGCTTATTCTTGGAGTCCGCGGTCTTTTCAGGGCTGTTGTGATATTCGAACTCGCCGCCGCCTTCGAAGAAGACCGTGCCTTCGGCGCGGGCGGGTACAACATCGCCCTCTTCGTCGCAGATCTTGAGAATGCCGGTGACCGCGCGGCCAACCGAACCCTTTTTGTTGAGCCATTCTTGCGAGGTGATGAAGGTAAAGCCGTTACCTTCGGTGCCCGCATAGTACTCCATCAGCACTGGACCCCACCAGGCGATCATCTGTTCCTTGACCGGGATCGGGCAGGGGGCGGCGGCATGGATGGCGCACTTCAGCGACGAGACATCATAGCGGCTGCGCACTTCGGGCGGCAGCTTGAGCATGCGCACAAAGTGGGTGGGGACCCATTGCGAGCAGGTGATCTTGTATTGCTCGATCAGGGACAGTGCATTTTCAGCGTCAAACTTCTCCATCACCACCACGGTGCCGCCGATGCGGTGAACGCCCATGCACCAGCGTAAAGGAGCGGCGTGATAGAGCGGGGCGGGGGACAGATAGAGGCTGTCCTCGACAATGCCGAACAGGCCCGTGGCAATGGCCACTAGGCCGAGGGCTGTATCGATGGGCGCGCCCGGCTCTATCTTGGGCTTGACGCCCTTGGGCCGACCGGTGGTGCCGGACGAATAGAGCATGTCCGAGCCCTGCTGCTCGTCGGCAATGCGGGCCTTGGGCATGGCATCGCGCGCGGTTTCAAAGCTGGCATAGGGGGCCTTAGGCTCGCCAACCATATAGAGGTCAATGCCGGACACGAGGGCGGGGATCTCATCGACCAGAGACCCGACGCTGGCCGAGGTGATGAAGGCCTTCGCGCCGCAATCCTTGAGGATATAGTCTACCTCGCCCGCCGACAGCTTGGACGAGATACAGGCATAGTAGAGGCCCGAACGCTGCGCCGCCCAAGTGATCTCGAAATAGCGGGGATGGTTTTCCAGCATGATGGCCACCACATCGCCCGCGTTCAGGCCGATGGAGCGGAACAGTTGCGCGCCCTGGTTGGAGCGGTCGTCGAGCTGGCCGTAGGTCACGGTCTCACCGCTGCCCGCCATGATGTAGGCGGGTTTGTCGGGGTTCTTTTGGGCGTGAATATAGGGATGCATAGGCGGGACCCTTGAGGTGTTGGTTATAGCGTGGCGAAGACTATTCAGCCGCGACGCTGGCGGGCACCTTGCCCAAGATCATGTCCGCAGCCTTTTCAGCGATCATGATGGTCGGGGCATTGGTGTTGCCAGAGACAAGCCTCGGCATGACCGAAGCATCGACGACGCGCAGGCCTTCGATGCCGTGGACCCGCAGTTGCGGATCGACCACGGCCTGAGGGCCATGACCCATCTGGCAGGTGCCGACCGGGTGATAGATGGTTGAGCCCGACGCCCTCGCAAATTCGAGCAGTTGCTCGTCGGTGACGCAGGCCTTGCTGCCCTCCATCTCATCCTCAATGAAGGGGGCGAGCGAGGCTTGGCTGGCGATGGTGCGGGCCCATTTCAGACCGGCCACGGCCACCTCTTGGTCCAAGGGATCAGACAGATAGTTGGCAAAGATGGCCGGATAGACCGATGGGTCGGCGCTGGTGATCCGCACATGGCCACGGCTTTCAGGACGCAGTTGGCACGGGGCGATGGTCAGGCCGGGCTGGTCTTCCAGTTCCATCTTCTGCTCATTGACCAGTTTGTCCTGATCCATGGTGGCGGGCAGGATGTGGAACTGGATATCAGGGCCAGACAGGTCCGGGCGCGACTTGCAGAAGGCGGCGATGTGGGCCGCCGAGAGGGTCAGAAGGCCCTTGCGCTGGAACACAAACTTGAAAGCCTCGCCGACCAGGCGCAGGCCCTTCGACAGCTCATTGACCGACACGACCCCGGCCTTGAGGCGGTAGCGGATCGACATGACATAGTGGTCCTGCAGGTTCTCGCCGACGCCCGGCAGGTCCTTCTTGACCTCAATGCCATGCTTTTTGAGCAGGTCGGCAGGGCCGACACCAGACAGTTGCAGCAGTTGCGGAGAATTGACCGCGCCGCCGCTGAGGATCACCTCGCCGCTGGCCTTGGCAGTGCGCTTGACGCCGTTCTGGACATAGTCGACGCCGACCGCGCGGCCATCCTCGATCAGGACCTTGGAGGCGAGGGCGTTGGTTGCGACCGTCAGGTTGGGCCGGTTCATCACCGGGTGCAGATAGGCGACGGCGGCGGAGTGGCGCTGGCCGTTCTTAACCGTCAGTTGGTAATAGCTCACGCCCTCTTGGCTCTCGCCATTGACGTCGCGCAGGCGCGGCATGCCGCTTTCGACGCAGGCCTCGACCACAGCGTCCGAGACCGTGTGGCGCTCAGTAACGTCCGAGACATTGAGCGGGCCGCCTGTGGCGTGGAACGCATCGGAGCCGCGCTCTTGGTTTTCGGCGCGGCGGAAATAGGGGACGACATCATCCCAGCCCCAGCCCTCACAGCCCAGTTGGCGCCAGCCATCATAGTCGGCGTGCTGACCGCGAATATAAAGAAGGCCATTGATCGAGGAGGAGCCGCCAAGAACCTTGCCGCGTGGCCAAACATGCTGGCGTCCGCCCGTGCCGGGATCAGGCTCGGTGGTGTAGAGCCAATTGACCTTGGGGTCCTTCAGGGTCTGGGAATAGCCAACCGGGATGTGGATCATCAGGTTGGACATGAACTGGGAGGGGTTGCGGGTCGGGCGATCATCGCCGCCGGCCTCGAGCAACAGGACCTTGGACTTGCCATCGGCTGAAAGCCGGTTGGCCAGAACGCAGCCCGCTGATCCAGCGCCCACAATGATGTAGTCAAACATGTTGGTTCCTGACATTCCCGGCCCTGACCTGATTTTATGGTTGTCTCGTCTGATATTGCGCTGCCTTGACGCCCGCGTGAAGCCCTGCCGTTGCGGCAACTATGCGGATCCTCTGCCGATTAAAGCGCTGGCCTTGACTCTCCTAGCGTCAAGCCCTTCCGATAGCGTCAAAATCACGTGATGGGAGAATTGACTGTGGCCACCCTACCGACCTTTGACACAATCCTTTTGGACATTGCCGATGGTATTGCCACCATCACGCTGAACCGTCCGGATAAGATGAACGCGTTCACCAATGGGATGATGATGGACATCATCGCGGCCTTGGATCACACCGACGCCAATGATGACGTAAAGGCCGTGATCATCACGGGCTCTGGCCGCGCCTTTTGCGCCGGTGCGGATCTGTCGGCTGGTGCTGCAACCTTCGACTATGACAAGGCGAGTGGGTCGGGCCGTGAAGAGGGCTTGGTCAACGGCGTCTATCGCGATGGCGGTGGGCGCGTGACCCTGCGTATTTTCGAAAGCCTGAAGCCCGTGATAGGCGCGATCAATGGCGCGGCCGTCGGTATTGGCGCGACCATGCAGCTGCCGATGGATATTCGTTTGGCCACGCCGGATGCGAAGTACGGCTTCGTCTTTGCACGCCGGGGCATCGTGCCAGAAGCCTGCTCGTCCTGGTTCCTGCCGCGTCTGGTCGGCATCTCGACGGCGCTGGAATGGTGCTATTCGGGCCGGATCTTCACGGGTCAAGAGGCTTGCGATCGCGGTCTGGTGCGTTCGGTTCACACTGCCGAAGACCTGCTGCCCGCAGCCCGCGCCATTGCGCGCGACATTATCGACAATACAGCCCCAGTGTCCGTGTCCCTGACCCGTCAGATGATGTGGCGCATGCTGGGTGCTGACCATCCGATGGAGGCCCACAAGATCGACAGCCGCGCCATCCAAGAGCGGGGCAAGGCCGCCGACTCCAAAGAGGGCGTGAGTTCCTTCCTAGAGAAGCGTCAGCCGTCCTATCCGAACAAGGTGTCTTCTGACATGCCGGGCTTCTTTCCTTGGTGGTCCGAGCGTCCGTTCGCCTAACCATTTGCCGGGGTTCTCGCCTAGTCTTTCGCTTGCGCGAAGGCTAGGTACCGGCGAGCTCAGATCTATTGCCCTATTTGCTATTCTATTTTTACCCAAATTTGGTCAATTAGATCAAAAGTAATTTTTGTGTTTATGAAAATAAGACCATTAGAAAATGGCATTGATAACGTCACATTTTGGATCGATGAACGGATTGAGATCAAACACCCTCACTTTAACATGAGCAGCCATTGATAGATGTCATAGCCATGCCTATGTTCAATTTCACATTCCTTTTAGGTCGATAGCAACGGAATCAAGAGGGGGATTTAATTTCTTCCATTGTTTTCAGTTTCGATTGCCGTTATTCGACGACTACAGTTTTTTGGAGGCCCAGTCTTTCCCTGGACCTAACTCTTTGTCAGGTGAACCTAAGCATGGACGACAAATCCGAAATCATCGAGATGACCGCCGACATCGTTTCGGCCTATGTGGGTAACAATTCGGTCGCGGCTGCGGACCTGCCGTCGCTGATCCAAAATATCCACCGCGCCCTGTCTGGCGTTAACAGCGCACCCGAGCAGGTTGAAGTCAGCGTCAAGGAGCCTGCGGTCTCTTTGAAGCGCTCCATTACGCCTGACTATCTGATTTGCTTGGAAGATGGCCGCAAATTTAAGTCGCTGAAGCGCCACCTGCGAACCAAGTACAATATCAGCCCTGAAGAATACCGTGCCAAATGGGGTCTTCCTAAAGACTATCCCATGGTTGCTCCGAACTATGCCAAGGCGCGTTCGGAACTCGCCAAGCAAATGGGTCTTGGACAGGGTGGTCGTCAGGCCGCACGTAAGGGTCGCTAGACTCTCGTCTTCACCTTTTGACTCACACTGTTGAGTCCGTTGATTCTGCGAGGCCCGTTACTCAACAAGAGTAGCGGGCCTTTTGCTTTCTATTGACTCTTGGAAAATTTATTCCCGCAAGTTTGCGTTTTTTCGCTTGCCACCGATTCGGTGGTTAAGAGATACTGAATCGTCGTGATTCCAATAGGTTGTTGGGGAATCCGGAGATGACGATGCAAACGGGAGCTACCGCTGCGGCGGCGCGCGCACAACAGGATCTCTATGCCTACTGGGCGTCCATGAAGGGCGGACAGAAGTTGCCATCCCGTGCGGCCATCCGTCCGGAAGATCTCAAGCGATTTTTACCGACCATCAGCCTGATCGATGTCCACCCCAATTCTGGCGACTATCGCCTGCGTTTGGCGGGCACGGGACTGTTCAATATCTATGGTCGCGAAATTACCGGTCGGACCATCGGCGAGGCCTTTTCCCCACCTGTGGCCGACTATTGGCGCGAGGAACTCGACAAGGTCGTGGATGAGCGTCTTCCGGTCGTGGGTCTGCACAACTTGGCTTGGAGAGGCACGCCGCATCTGTCGATGTTATGGATCCGCCTGCCCTTGGCCAGTAATGGCGACGATGTGGATATGATCCTCGGCTATGACGCTCTTGTCGGCGCGGTCAGCGAGCAGGCCTTCAGCGGCATAAGGGCTGCATAGTTAGGAAAATAATCCTAACAACCTAGAATTTTAGGAAAGTTATCCTCGCCCATTAAGGGTTAGATAAGCTGTTTCTCGTCATTGGATTGCGAGGATAGCCCATGAGCCGTTTGCGCCCTGCCCTGAAGACTTTTGAACCGGTAAGCCCCAATCGGCGGCCGGACAGTCGCCGCGATCGTTTGCAAGCGGCCTTTGTCACGAGCCTTGTGGCTATGGCCACGGGCGTCAGTCCCGGCGACATCCGGTCGCGGACCCGAAACCGTGCCGAGGCGGCGCGTGCCCGCCAAATTGCCATGTATCTGAGCCATATCAGCTTTGAGTGGCCCCTGACCCGGGTGGGCGCAGCCTTTGATCGGGACCGCACAACGGCGGGCTATGCCTGCCATCTGGTCGAAGATCTGCGCGACGATGCGGACTTTGACGCCCATCTCAGCATCATGGAGGCCTGCCTCAAATATGTCCCTCAGGTTCGGGTGAACTGATTAGGAACGCACCGCTGAGGCGTCGCGCCGGATCCGCTCGACCATGGACCTTAGGCCGTTAGAGCGCTGGCTCGATAGGGCACCGCTAAGACCCAACCGATCAAAGGCCTTCTGAGCGTCAAAGGCGATGATGTCTTGAGCGGTTCGGCTGGAATAGAGTCTTATGACCAGAGCCACCAATCCCCGCACAATGTGGGCGTCGGAATCCCCCCGAAAGGTCAACTGGGTTCCGTCCGTGGTTTCTGTGACCAACCAGACCTGGCTCGCACAGCCCCGGACCTTGTTCTGATCACTGCGCTCTGTGTCGCTGAGGGGGGCAAGGTCGCGGCCCAGATCGATGACGTGGCGATAGCGTTCTTCCCAGTCGCCGAGCATCTCAAACTCGGCTTCCAGATCGTCCAGTTCGTCATTCATGGTCGCAGACATGGGCTCAGCCGTAGACAAAAGTATGACGCCAAATTGGCGCTCGCCGTTGATCGTTCACTTAGGCCGTGACCGGCCTGAAGGCAACGGTGCGCTCGGTGCTGTAAAGAACTCACAGGCTCATACACAGAAATCTGGTCCCTCGGTTCGCTTGTGGATTGTGCGCAGTCGCGTCTTGGCCAGCGGGGGCGTAAAGAGATTGACCGAAAGGAATTTCCTCTGAGCCCGACCCGCAAGCCTGTTTCATTCTCCCCTTCCACGCCCCGGACATCTCTCGGCGGCGGGTTGCTGTGGCGTGGAATTTTGGCCTTGGTCATAGGGTTTGCGGGTTTAGGTCTGATTGCCCTTGGCATCCCGGCCATGGAGGAGGGACCTGTTCCGTTCCTCGCTCTGGCCGGTGCCATCCTGATCTTCACGGCGGCGGTGCTCATGCTGCGTGGGGGAGCTTCGACGCCAGCGACCGAAACCTCAGCCCTTCAGGCGCTGGAACAGGAACTGGCGGCCCAACCGCACCTAATCCTCACCCTAAGCCCTGAAGGCCGCGCCCTGAGCGCCTATGGCACGGTTCCAGAGGGGATTAGCCTGGACGGCCTGTTTGACGCGGGACTGGTCGAGGCAGCGGCGCAGGCTGATCAATCGACGCTGCAAGCTGCGATCCAAGCCGCCTCACGCGATGGGAAGGGCCGGGCAGGCTTTTGCCCGCGCCATGCCCCGCAAGCCTATGCGGTGATTGATCTGCGCCGTCTGGGCGATGGCCGTCTTTCGGCGATCCTGCGCGATGCCTCGCTTGAACATTCGAATGAGGTTCGTCTCGAGACCGCGCGGATCGAAGCTGACGAGATGAATGCTGGCAAGTCACGGTTCTTGGCCAATATGAGCCATGAGCTGCGCACGCCGCTCAATGCGATCATGGGCTTTTCCGACATTATGCGAACTCAGATGTTCGGCCCGCTGACGGGAAAATATGCCGAATATGTCGGACTTATCCACGAATCTGGCCGCCACCTGCTCGACCTGATCAACGATGTTTTGGACATGTCGAAGATCCAAGCCCAGCGCTATGAGCTGACGCGGGAAATATTCGATATCCGCGAACCGGTCAGCGCGGCCCTGCGGCTCTTGCGCGTACAGGCCGATGAGGCGGGCGTTAAACTGCGCGGCAGCCTTCTAACGGTTCTCATCGAGGCCAATGCCGACCGCCGGGCCTTAAAGCAGATCGTGATCAATCTGGTCTCCAATGCCATCAAGTTCACCCCGGCGGGCGGGCAGATCACGGTCAACCTTCACGCCTATGGCGACATCTTGGACCTCAGCGTCATCGACAATGGTATTGGCATCTCCGCCGACGATCTGCGCCGCCTAGGTCGTCCCTTCGAACAGGTGGGCGACACGACCCGCCAGATCGGCGGAACGGGTCTTGGCCTATCGCTGGTGCGGGCATTTGCAGAGCTACATGGCGGCGAGATGATCATTGAAAGCCGTTTGGGTGAAGGCACGACCGTGACTGTCCGCCTTCCGGTGCTGGATGTGGCACCGATCAGCCCGGCAGAACCCGAAGAGGCAAATGACGCGCGGGCCAATGTCGTGGCCTTCCCCGGTGGTCGCCCCACCTAAATTTTTGATCTGAGCCTATTTCTGGCCTGAGGCTAGGAAGGCGCGCCCCGCTGCAAAATCACCCACCTCAATATAGGCGGTTCGGACGCTGTCCCCGTCCCGGCCTGCGAAGACAAAGTCGACCCGGACCGCCTCGCGAGGGTCCAACTCTGCCATGGCCGCTGCAGCCGCTGGTGGCCACCGAAAGGCGGTGCCGGACTTGGCCTTAGCAGGCAAAAGATAGGGATCAGCCTCGCGACGGTCTTCGGCCAAGATCGCGCGGGACACCGACAGGGGCGCGGCCCTAGCATGGAGCGGAATCTTGCCGCTCTCATTGGCGACCCGGGCATTGAGATAGGGCCTTGGGGCCTTGGTCAGGTCGCGCATCATGATCCGCGCGCTATAGGGGATGGCCCCATCGGCAAAGCTCGCCGCCGCCACCAGTCCGCTCGACCCTGATCGAGAGGCGATGCCAAAGGTCATGCTGTCCCAGCCAAACCGTGCCGTTTGGTACAGCTGCCAATTTGCCGTGTGCACGGCTTGCCCACGACTGGCCGCCCATCCGGCTGTGTCGCCCGGAAAGTCCATGCGCGTCAGGCGGCTATAGGCGGCAAAGGCCGATTTTACCCGGTTTGCAGCCACTGTCAGGTCTGAAGACTGACAGGCGACCGAGTTGGACCTCAAGGTCGCTTGGCGCGCCGTGTCCTTGATCACGTCCTGATCGACGCCTGCGCGCAACGCCGCACCGCGCGCCTGCAGGCGTGCTGCATCGAGGGCAA
>Ga0209829_10002721_pt1 | contig 13272 bp, 7 predicted proteins | sample C_140205_EF_Meta_FD_187311 | JGI IMG/M metagenome (GOLD analysis project Ga0209829, IMG submission 187311) | Freshwater microbial communities from Lake Croche, Canada to study carbon cycling - C_140205_EF_MetaG (SPAdes) (version 2) | ecosystem: Environmental > Aquatic > Freshwater > Lake...
GCTGCTGCCACTCTTAAAAAGAAGATTGACACCGGCTCTCTAATCTTACCCAATGGCGTGTCATATTCTTTTGCGGGTAATTATGAGAGCCAGTTAAGAGCGACCAAACGACTCTCATTTGTTATTCCGATATGCCTTTTAATGATCTTGCTATTGTTGTATTTTCAGTTTAGAACTGTCACTGCATCTCTAATCCATTTTTCAGGTGTCTTTGTCGCTTTTGCAGGTGGATTTATGATGATCTGGCTGTATGGCCAGCCCTGGTTTATGAACTTCGCGATTTCAGACGTTAATCTTCGAGAGCTATTTCAAATGCATCCCATAAATCTAAGTGTAGCCGTCTGGGTTGGGTTTATTGCCCTATTTGGCATCGCCACAAACGATGGAGTTATTATGGGTACCTATATTCATCAAGTTTTTCTGGCTAAGCAGCCCAGCACGGTAGCTGAAGTGCGAGAAGCTGTTGTGACCAGTGGATTGAAACGAGTACGACCTGCTATGATGACCACAGCTGTTGCCGTGATTGCTCTACTTCCGGTGTTGTCGTCTTCAGGAAAAGGTTCCGATATCATGATTCCAATGGCTATTCCTATGTTTGGCGGGATGATTATTCAAGTTATGACTGTCTTTGTGGTCCCCTTGCTTCAGGCGATGTGGCGAGAACATGGATTAGATAAGTAATAATTAGAAATTAACTGTTGAAAAACATGCTTTTATTAGATATTTAAACCATGCGTAAATTATTAATAGTCATCTGTTTATTTATTCAAAGTCTAAGTTCTGGAGCTCAAGACTCCTTAGCTTATTACCTCGATATTTCGACCAAGAATAATCCCGTGGTCTTACAGAAATATGCGGAATACAAGGCCTCGCTGCAGAAAATTCCGCAGGCAGCAAGTCTACCTGATCCCGAACTAACTACTGGATTTTATCTTAGTCCGATGGAACAAGTTGGCGGTAAACAAGTAGCTGACTTTCGGATTATGCAGATGCTGCCTTGGTTTGGCGTCCTAAGAAATGCGAAAGATGAGATGTGCCTGATGGCCAAAGCAAAATATGAATCGTATTTAGATTCGAAATTACAAATGTATTATGATGTGCAACGTTCAGTTTATGAGATTCTTAAATTAAAGCAGGATTTGAAAATAGCACAACAAAATATTGATATTTTGCAGACTGTAGAGCGACTGGCAGTGATAAAATTCAAAGTATCACCATCGGGAAGTGCCTCCAGTATAAGCTCAAGTGTAATTCCAACTGTAACTGCTATAACTTTAAATAGTGGAGGCATGAATAAGATGTCGGTTAGTGGTGGAAATTTAAATTTAAACGCGAAAAGTAGTAACATGTCGAATAGCCCAATGTCGAGTTCTAGTGGTACTGGACTTGTGGATGTTTATCGAGTTCAGATTGAAATCAGCGACCTTCAGAATACTATCGAGCAGACAAAAAATAAAGTTCTTACTCTCTCTGCGCAGTTAAATAGTCTTCTTGATCGACCTGTCGCAACTCCGGTGGCCCTTTCAGATACGCTAGTTTTAGTGCAATTAAAACCTGAGTTTTTGGCTCATTCAGATAGTTTGCTTCGAACTAACCCGATGCTTGGCATGATTCAGTTTGAATTTCAATCTTTGGAAGCTAGGAAGCAAATGGTGACTAAGATGGGCTATCCAATGGTTGGCTTTGGAGTGAACTATGCGATGATCAATAAAAGTGATATGTCAGTTTCACCGATGAATGGGAAAGATATGGTGATGCCCATGTTGACTGTCACCTTGCCCCTTTATCGCAAAAAATACAAGGCGATGCGTGATGAGACAGATTTTCTAAAGTCTGCCAATGTTCAGTCGTTTAAATCGGCGGCAAACACCTTGCAGACTGAATATTATCAAGCATTACAGGGGTATCGCGATGCACAACGTCGGATTAAACTCTACGCCGATCAATCTGAATTGGCGAATAAATCCTTGGAGATCCAGATTCGTAGTTTTGGAGCATCTGGGATTTCGCTGACTGAGGTTTTAACGGTTCGACAGCAGAATTTGGATTATCAATACAAAAGAAATCAGGCTATTGCCGATTCTAATATTTCTAGTGCATGGATTATGCGTTTAATGGGTTTAAGATTGGTTAACTAAAGAAAATATAGAGATGAGAAAATTATTTGACAATCAAAATCTTCGCTATAGTCTAACCTTGTTAGGTGGTCTGCTCCTAGGTTGGATTTTTTTCCATTCTTCTTCGGTTAATGAGAATGTTCAAAATCAAATTGTTGAGGCCACGAATGTCAAGTTCTGGACTTGCGCCATGCATCCTGCTATTCATCTTGAGAAACGGGGGAAGTGTCCCATTTGCGGTATGAATCTAATCCCCTTGAAGAGTGGGGCTGCTGTACTATTAGATCCTACTGCACTATCTATGACTAAAGAGGCTCTTCAGCTTGCCAATGTGCAAACTTCGATTGTCTCTCGACAGAGTCTATCTCACACCTTGCGATTATATGGAAAGGTGCAGGTTGACGAACGATTGGTGCAAAATCAAGTAGCTTATTTTTCAGGCAGAATTGAGAAATTAGGGGTTAGCTTTACTGGGGAAGCCATTCGTAAAGGACAGAAATTGGCACTCGTTTTCTCACCTGATCTTATTACAGCTCAGCAAGAGCTTTTAGAAGCAGCAGCAACACACCATACACAGCCAGCTATTTATGAGGCTGCAAAGGAAAAACTGCGTCAATGGAAATTGTCGGAGAAACAAATTGCAACTATTGAACAAACTAAAATCGTGCAACCCAATGTTAATATCGAATCGAATACTTCTGGGGTAGTCGTTGTAAAGCGCGTGAATGTAGGTGATTATGTCTCTCAAGGATCAGTTTTATTTGAGATAGCTGACTTATCTCGACTATGGGTTATGTTAGATGCTTATGAAGCCGATGTAGCTTTTATTCACAAAGGTGACAAGGTTGATTTTACAATTGCAGCTTATCCTGGTGAAACTTTTAGTGGGAGGGTGGCTTTTATAGATCCTGTGATAGATCCTCAAACCAGAGTTGCTAAAGTCCGGCTTGAGAGTCAAAATCTAGGTGGTAAATTGAAGCCCGCCATGCTTGCTACGGGAATACTTAAATCAAGTCTTTCGACGTATCAGAATAGCTTGACCGTTCCAAAATCTGCTGTTTTATGGACCGGAAAAAGATCTGTAGTGTATGTGAAGCAACCCAAAACATCAGAAGCAATATTTAATCTTCGGGAAGTTGAGCTTGGACAATTGCTTGGAGCAGACTATGTTATTCTCAATGGTGTTCAGGAAGGGGAGGAGATTGTCGCCCAAGGGGCATTTAGCGTAGATGCTGCTTCACAGCTGGAGGGTAAGCCAAGCATGATGAACCACTAGCACGTTGGATTAATGCGAATGGTTCATCATGAACTTTACTTCAACTATGGTTGGCTAATTCGTTACTTTCTCTAATCGCTTAATCATCGAGAACATAAAGGCGGCAGAGATTAGGCAGCAGATGATAAAGATGGCCCAAAGTTGCCATAACTCAATCTTACCCCAGAAGAAGCTACCAACAATAAGGAGTTTGTTTCCTACTGCAGCAGCCAATAGCCATCCTCCTTGCATCAATCCTTGGAAGCGAGCGGGTGCAACCTTTGAGACAAAAGACAATCCCATAGGGCTTAAGAACAGCTCGGCAAAGGTTAAGATCAGATAACTGTTGATCAGCCAATATGGAGATACTCGTGATGAGTCAGGTACTGGAGCACCATTTAATTCGTGTGGTGAAACTAAATTTAACGAAGCAATCAGTACAACTAAAAATCCAAGTGCCGCTATGATCATCCCAAACCCAATTTTCTTTGGCGTTGAGGGCTCAATCCCTGCCTTGTTTAATAGTGCAAACATGGCCATGACTAAAGTCGTAAGTGCCACAATAAAGAGTGGATTGAATGATTGGAAAACCTCAGGTGCAATAGCGTTCTGTGCATTGTTGTGACTAATGAAATAATACGATAAACCACCTCCAATAACGGTAAGGACCGATCCTAATATTCTAGTGGTTGATTTTTTGTCTTTCCCAATCACGATAAACAGACCTGCAATAGTTGTGATAACAGCCAATAATGACCATAAATCAAAGAACAGGTAGGTAAATGCGCTAACCTCTTTGGTGATATAATCGCGGGCGAAGAAGGTGAGTGTTAATCCGTTTTGATGGAATGACATCCAGAAGAAGATAACGACAGTAAACACCAATATTAGGGCAATAATTCTAGGTTTCTCATCTTTTGTTGATACGGTGATGATCCAGGCCACAAATATTCCAAATAAACCTACTGCTAAAGCAATATCTCGAACTCCTAATCCAAAGTTAATGATCGAGAAAAGGATAACTCCTACCGCTAAGGCAAAGGCGAATGCCCATGGTTTCTTTTCGACCTGTGCCTTCTTCTCTGTTTTCGAAACTTCTTTGTTTGGTAAGTGCTTATTGAAAATTACATAAACCAGCATTGAAAGGAGCATAGCCCCTGCAGCTATCCCAAAAGCATAGTTGTACCCAGTAGAGAAAACATTGATATAGCTGGTGGCAAATTTAGATAGGTCAGTGATAGGACCAGTAAGGCTTACCTTGTTGGCTAATTCTTGAAATTTAGCCACATCACCAAGCGTACCATTGATGTATTGGTGGCAAAGCGCTGGCAGACTGCCATCGTGCAAAAATCCATTCGTTTTTAAAAACCAGTTTCTCGCTCCAGTGGCAGCAAAGGGGGCAAAAAATGCTCCTACATTAATTCCCATATAGAAAACCATAAAGGCGGAGTCTCGAAGTTTTTCATATTTTGGATCATCGTAAAGTTGTCCCACAACAGCTTGGAGGTTTCCTTTGAAGAGACCGTTGCCAAAAGCGATAATAAATAGACTTGCAAGCGTTAGATTTAAGGATACTCCCGGAATAGCCATTAAAACATAGCCTGAGAACATGATGAATAACCCTCCAAAAATGACCAGCTTGTATTTTTTTGTGGCATCAGCTAACATTCCACCCAATAAGGCAAGCGCATAAATGCCAAAGTAAAAAGAACTGTAATGTCCGCCTGCTTCCTGTTCGGTTAGTCCAAATTTAACCTGAAGAAATAAAACTAAAATGGCCATCATGGTATAGAAGCCGAAGCGTTCACCCATATTGGCAAAAAAGGCTACTAAGAGTCCTTTGGGATGTCCTTTAAGCATAAGAGAATAGTTTGAAGTGATTGAATAGGTCTAATTGCAACAAATATAGTAAAGTTTTCTTCTGACTTTTACTTTGTGAAGTGTTCATATCTTACAATTTAGCTTCCTTGCTTAGCCCTTTAAATGCCTATTGGCTTCCATTCAATTTCTTCGTAGCTTTGAGTGATGTCAATTTTACTAAAATGAAAATCTTCAAGGCTGATCAAGTTCCGTTTTTGGATCGAAGCACGATAGAAAGTGAAGGTATTAATCCTATTGACTTAATGGAGCGCGCTTCTGGTTGTGTCACCGATTGGATCGTTAATCATTACCAACCTTTGGAGGTGGCTGTTTTCGCTGGTCCAGGTAATAATGGTGGTGATGCACTTGCTGTCGCTCGATTGCTGATTTTACAAGGTTTTAACGTCACCCTATTTATTCCGAGTTCGGAGCAAAAATATTCGGATTGTTTTAAAATCAATCTTAATCGACTAGCTGATCTTACTGAAGTGGTGGCATTAGATTGGAAGGAAAACGGCCCTTTGCCAGATTTGGCTAAATACCAGTTGATAATTGATGGTTTGTTTGGGTCTGGTTTATCCCGGTTTTTATCTGGTTATCCTTCCGAATTGGTTAAACATCTCAATCAATCGAATATTCCGATTGTTTCTATCGATATTCCTTCTGGCTTAATGAGCGAGCCTGATGGGTTTGTTTTATCAGAATCTATTATCACTTCCACATATACTTTGACCTTTGAATTTCCTAAGTTGAGCTTCTTTTTTGAAACTAGTGCTCCCTATGTAGGTCGCTGGGAGATTCTCTCTATAGGCATCGATTCAAAAGCTAAAGAGCTTTCTGAGACGACCTGGAACTATTCTGATCGTAATTATATTTCGTCCATTATTCATGATCGCCCAAAATTTTCACATAAAGGGACTTTTGGGCATGCATTATTGGTCGCTGGGAGCAAAGGGAAGATGGGAGCTGCGATCTTAGCCGCCAGAGCTTCTCTTCGGTCGGGGGTTGGACTATTGACTGCTCACCTACCTTTTTGTGGAAATGAAATTATGCATACTTCTGTCCCTGAGGCGATGGTTCGTGCCGACAATGGCGAATTTGCGGTAACAAATATACCCGTTTCTGATGCTATCAAGGCCATTGGCATTGGCCCAGGGATAGGTACCTCAAAAGAGACAGCAAATGCTTTAAAGGAGCTTTTGTTGTCATGTGATGTGCCGATGGTGCTCGATGCCGATGCTTTAAATATCCTTTCCGAGAATGCCGAACTACTTGCATTATTGCCTAAGAACACTATTTTGACTCCACATCCAAAAGAGTTGGAAAGACTGGTTGGGAAATCTACATCTGCATTTGAACGGTTGAAATTAGCGACTGGTTTTGCCCAGAAGTATCAAGTTTATGTCATTCTAAAAGGCGCTCACACTGCCATTCTTTTGCCTGATGGTCAGTGTTGGTTTAATAGCACAGGGAACTCGGGTATGGCTACGGCAGGAAGTGGAGATGTTTTAACAGGTATTTTATTAGGACTTATCACGCAGGGTTATACTCATCAAGATGCTTGTCTGCTAGGTGTTTATCTTCATGGATTGTCGGGCGATCTGGCTCTGGAGAAGGAATCTGAAGAATCGTTGATTGCAGGTGATCTAATTGAAAATCTTGGAAAGGCTTTTATGGCACTTAAAAATGACTAGATTTTTGGGGAAGCCAAAAAAAATAATCACTTTTGATCTAACAAAAAATTACGGTTTAAACTAAAAATGCTAAAAATGAACTATTTCTTAAGGTTGTCTCTTGTTGTTTTATTTATTTGGACAAGTTTCCCTTTACTTGCTAAGGATGATAAGAAGAAGGGTGCAACAGAACTTGGTGCTTTTCAGGGGGGCGTTGTCTACTCACTTCCTCGAACTGGAATACGGATCTTTGCAGAGGTTACTCAAGAGAAATTTTTCCACGGTCCTTATTATGAGTTTGCTCAAAAATATATTGGTATAAAAAACGCTCCATCAGCTGACGGCGAGCAGTGGCGGATCACAAATTTAAGAATTGAAACTTTTGGTACCCCTGATCCATCAGAGGTTCATAAAGCAAATGGAGCAGTTTCATCGATGCTAAGCTTGTCTGATGAAGGCGTTTTGTTAGGTATCAATACTCAAGTAAAAGCTGAGCCAGCAAAAGTGGCCACTACAGTTTTTACCCCTTCAGTTGTCTTGCCCAAAGAGATATGGCCTGAATTATCGATGAATTCATATTTTGAAGATAAAGATTCTACCAGACAATCTAGTAGCAAGGTGAAATCGTTTGAGGAGAAAGCTGCTGAAGCTGCATCGGATATTTTAAGACTTCGTAAGCAAAGGTCACTTATTTTAGACCCTGACTATGCTCATCTTCCTCCTGATGGCAAAGCATATGAGTTGGTAGTTCAAGAATTGAATAAAGTTTCTAGTGAATATGAAGCTTTGTTTATTGGTAAAACTTTTAAAGCCTCTCATACCTATGTTTTTGAGGTTGTTCCAGATGCAAAAGCCAATAAACCCTTGGTTGCATTCCGATTTTCGTCAAATTCTGGTGTGATGGCAGAAAGTAATATTGCAGGTAAGCCAATTATGCTTGAATTGGATTCAAGTGCAGATTTAACGCGAAGCATCGAATCAAAATCTATACCTGTGGCCGGTGAAACCTCTGCGAACGGATTGTTTTATAGAACTCCTGGAACCGTGGTAGCTCGATTGATAAGTGGAAGCGATGTATTGGCGCAGGCACGATTGTCAATGGCTCAGTTTGGAGTTGTTTCGGCATTTCCAGATGGATTGTTTAGTGGTGATTATTCAATCGAATTACACCCTGCTACTGGTGCAATCCGACGCGTAGGTAATTGATTATTTTATCAATTTTTGTGGTTTATCTTTCGTGAAAGCCAAAGCTTAATCTATTTGAGACGCTTATTCCTGAATTGAATAAGTCTTGGTTTGTTGTTGCCTAGCCAAACTTTCTATCTGTATGGCCATTTTGGTAATTTTCTAATTAATCAAATGTTATTGTACTTATACTAAACCCATTAAAATGCAGGAACTGAAAAAATCCCTTCGCGATTCGAAATCCGCTCGTTGGTTGATGCTTGGATTGGTGTCGTTTACCATGATGTGTATGTATTATCTTACAGACGCCATGGCTCCATTGCAAGAGAGATTGCAAGCTAATTTGTCTTGGTCGGCATCAGACTATGGATTGTTTACTAGTGGATATGGCTGGTTCAATGTCTTTTTATTGATGCTTGTTTTTAGTGGAATGATCCTCGATAAATTAGGCGTTCGATTTACTGGGATTCTTGCTATTGCCATTATGCTTATTGGTGGTTTTGTTAAGTATCTCGCTATATCTGGCCATTTTCATGGAATGTTTGAACTGTCACTAGGATCGTGGCAAATAATTGGACCAACAACAAAATCAGCTGTTATTGCTGGATTGGGATTTGCAATCTTTGGTGTGGGGTGTGAGATGTTTGGTATTGCCGCCAATAAAGCTGTTGTGCGCTGGTTTCGTGGAAAAGAGATGGCCTTGGCAATTGGACTAAATACCTCTACTGGTCGAATTGGTACGGCTTTGGCGATGTTTACACCTATCCCTTTAATTCGTTTGACAGGTGATATAAGTATGCCCGTAATCGTTTCGCTATTCTTGTTGGGGATCGGAATGCTTGTTTTTGTGCTGTTTACGTTTATGGATCGAAAATTAGATCAAGAAGATGCTGATGCGGGAGTGGCCTCCGACGAAGAGTTTAAATTTTCAGATATCGTCGAAATAGGCAAGAATAGAGCATTCTGGTATATCACTATTTTATGCGTTCTTTTTTATTCGGCTGTTTTCCCTTTCATAAAATATGCCACCAATATGATCGTTCAGAAGTTTGGAATTTCAGATTCTTTCGCTGGATATATACCTGCCTTATTGCCTTTTAGTGCATTGATTCTAACCCCTGTTTTTGGCAGTATGTTTGACAAAAAAGGGAAAGGTGCTTCCATCATGATCATTGGATCAATTTTGCTTGTTTGCGTTCATTTGTTATTCTCTATCCCTTCGTTAAATAGCTTTCCGATCGCAATCGGCCTCGTAATGGTCTTAGGTATTGCTTTCTCGATGGTTCCTTCGGCTATGTGGCCATCAATCGCCAAGATTATTCCTCATAGTAAGCTTGGAACAGCATATTCTATCACTTTTTGGGTTCAGAACTGGGGCATTATGGGCGTTCCTTTGCTAATTGGAGTTGTACTGGATAAATATTGCATCACGGGCACCGCTACTAAATTGGTTGATGGGAAGAGTCAGATCGTAACACTCTATGATTATACAATCCCCATGTTGATCTTTAGCTGTTTTGGAGCGCTTGCAATCGTATTCTCCTATTTGTTGAAGGCGGAGGATCGGAAAATGGGTTATGGACTAGAGAAGCCAAATATCGAAAACTAAAAGTTGGATTATAATCACTTAAATTATAAAGATATGAGCAAGGAAATAGTAGGTCTCGAACCTAAGATTGTTTGGGAGAACTTTTATAAGCTAACGCAGGTTCCTCGTCCGTCAAAAAAAGAGGAGAAGATTCAAGCTTTTATGATGGAGTTTGGAAAAGGACTTGGTCTTGAGACAGAAAAAGATGCAGTGGGTAATATTGTGATCCGTAAGCCAGCCACTGCAGGGATGGAAAATCGGAAGGGGATTATTTTCCAAGGTCATTTAGATATGGTTCCTCAAAAAAATAATGGAACAGAGCATGATTTTGAAAACGACCCTATCGATGCCTGGATTGATGGTGAATGGGTTCGTGCGCGCGGCACTACGCTTGGCGCAGATAATGGTTTGGGAGTAGCCTGTGCGATGGCTGTCTTAGCCTCAAATAATCTGGTGCATGGCCCTTTGGAGGCCTTGTTTACTTGTGATGAAGAGACGGGTATGACAGGTGCATTTGGATTAAAGGCGAACTGGTTAAAGGGCGACATCCTACTTAATATGGATTCAGAAGAGGAGGGTGAGCTTTATGTTGGATGCGCTGGGGGCGTCAATGCCGATATTGAGTTCGAATACGACCAGATTGTAGTCCCAGAAGGTGTAAAGGCTCTTAAATTGGTTGTTTCGGGTCTTAAAGGAGGGCATTCAGGATTAGACATTAACCTTGGAAGAGGTAATGCAAATAAGATGATCTTCCGATTTTTAAAATATGCCACTCGGGAGTTAGATATTCGTTTGGCGGAGGTGAGCGGTGGTGGCATGCGTAATGCGATACCGCGCGAAGCTTCTGCTGTAATCGTTGTTCCTGATGAGAATTTAAAATCGCTTCAGGAGGCTGTTTTACGCTATGAGTCTATATTTAAATTAGAGTTAGGCGCGGTAGAGCCTACCTTAAGTTTTACAATAGTTGAGGTTGCTAATCCAAGCTCGCTAATTGAGGAGCGAATTCAGGATGATTTAATTGATAGTATTTGTGCCTGCCCGAATGGGGTAATCCGGATGAGTGATGGTATGGCTGGGATGGTGGAGACCTCTACGAATCTATCGACAGTGAAATCGGCTGATGGGGTAGTGGCTGTTAAATGTCTATTGCGGAGTTCTGTAGATTCTGCTAAACAAGATCTTATTGAGATGGTTGATAGTGTTTTTGCTTTAGGTGGTGCGATGGTCTCTTTCTCTGGCGACTATCCAGGCTGGAAACCGAATATGGATTCACAGATTCTAGCTGAGATGAAATCGATCTACCAAGCTAAATTTGGACGTATTCCTGCTGTGCTTGGCATTCATGCTGGCTTGGAGTGCGGTATCTTAGGTGGGGTTTATCCAAATTGGGACATGATCTCTTTTGGTCCAACGATGCGTTCTCCCCATTCTCCTGATGAACGTGTGAATATCCCTTCGGTAGCTAAGTTCTGGGATTTCTTAGTTGAGATACTAAAACATACACCTGTCAAATAGTTTTTTTTGCCGAAAGGTTTAATCTGTTGCAAAGCCCTGGAGATTTCATAAATCTTTAGGGCTTTGTAGTATTATATAATTTGCTAATTCATTCATAGTCTATAACATCAAAGATTAATTTGTATGTTTGTAGTAGTTTATTGTCTTGTTAATCAACGGAAATTTAAACCTAACTAAGCCTTTTCTATGACTAAGAGAGTCTTTCTTGTCATCTGTTTTCTGGTTCTTGTTTTTGATTTTGCTTCTTCTCAGATTAAGAATATTGGAGTTCCATTTATTCGGAATTATCCAAAACGAGATTATAAGGCAGGGACTCAGAATTGGGGAATTGCCCAAGATCAAAAAGGGTTCATGTATTTCGCCAACAACGAAGGGTTGCTAACCTTTGATGGCGTGGCCTGGCAGTTGTATCGAATGCCAAACTCCTCTATTACCAGATCTGTCTATATCACTGCCTCTGGAAATATCTATGTGGGAGCATACAATGATTTCGGACGAATGGTTTATGCTTCCAATGGGAAATTGGAATTTCAGTCTTTGAAGAAATACGTTCCAGTTCCAAATCAAAATTTCAATGATATTTGGAATATCACCTCTATTGATGGGAAGATAATGTTTCAATCATATGCAAGTGCTTTTGTTTTTTCAAATGATACGACTTGTACTGTAATTAAAGCACCTTCAAGGTTTCAGAATTCATTTAAGGTTAAGGAACGACTTATTTTTAATGACTTCGATAATGGATTATTTGAGCTTGTAAACAATCGTCTAGCGCCCTTGCCAGGCTGTCAATCTCTAGTTGGCGAGGAGATCTCCGCTGTCCTCCCATTTGCTTCAACCGATCAAATGTTGATTTGTACGCTTAAAAAGGGTGTTTTTATTTATGATGGAAGAGGGTTGGTCGAGTGGAAAGTGCCTGTAAATACATACTTTAAGAACAATCAAATATTTAGTGCCGCACTTATACACAATCAATATTATGCGATTGGGACCATTCAAGATGGCGTTATTATTCTAGATAGTAGTGGTGCAATTATTCAGCATATCAATAGAGATAAGGGATTGCAGAATAATACAGTACTGGAGATTATGGCCGATCGTTCTGGGGATTTGTGGCTTGGATTAGATAATGGGATCGATTATGTAAATATAAATTCTCCAATAACATTTTTAAAGCATTCGGAAGGGATCGGAGCTGGTTATACCTCTTTGATTCATAAGGGTAAGTTGTATTTAGGGACTAATCAAGGGCTGTTTGTGCGAGACTGGAATGGGAATGGTCAGCAGAACAAATTAACGATGATTCCGAACACTTCTGGTCAAGTTTGGTATCTTGGGGTACATGATGGGGTTTTGATTTGTGGGCATAACAATGGCACATTTGAGATCAGTGGAGAGTCGGCTAAGTTGATAAGCAAAATTCCTGGTGGTTGGAAGTATCACATCTTAAAACGTTTCCCCGACTATTTGATTGGTGGTACTTACGGAGGTATGATCTACTTTAAGAAGGAGAATGGGACTTGGAAATATATTGGTCAGATCAAAGGATTCGAAGAGTCATTTCGTGTTTTTGAGGAGGATAACGAGGGTGATATTTGGATGAGTCATGGCTTTAAAGGGATTTATCGGATAAGTTTTGGTTCAAATTTAGAGCAGGTTAAGTCCTATCGCTATTATACAACGAAAGAAGGCCTTCCGACGAATTACAATTTGAATGTTTTCGAAATTAAGGGGCAGATTGTGTTTACAACAAGTGCTGGTATTTATAAGTATGATTTGTCAAATGATCGTTTTGAGAAATCGACTTCAATGAACCAGCTTTTTTCACCTGTTTATGATTTTACTTATCTCAAGGAAGACGACAATGGTAATATTTGGTATGTTGCTTGGTATAACGCTATTCATCGAGCCGGTGTGTTTCGGATGCAAGAGGATGGATTATTAAAGCATATATCGGCACCATTTGTTCTCTTAAATAGCAAGTTTATAAGTGGTTTTCAGTCGATTTATCCTTTTTCTAATGAACATCTATTTTTCGGCAATGAGGATGGGTTTGTTCATTATTCTCCTGCTGCACAT
>Ga0209829_10002722_pt1 | contig 13266 bp, 8 predicted proteins | sample C_140205_EF_Meta_FD_187311 | JGI IMG/M metagenome (GOLD analysis project Ga0209829, IMG submission 187311) | Freshwater microbial communities from Lake Croche, Canada to study carbon cycling - C_140205_EF_MetaG (SPAdes) (version 2) | ecosystem: Environmental > Aquatic > Freshwater > Lake...
CTTGGCTGGCGCACGACCTGCCCCGCAACCATGCCGCGCTCCTCCCCTCTGGCGTGAGTGATCCGCGGGTGTGCCTCCAGCAGAGGCGGGCGCAGGTAGGGGCCCGGGTGGGCTATGGCTGGCTATCGGCCGTCGTCTGGTGTGAGGTCGGCGTGCAGTTACGGGGAGTGAATCAGATCGTCATCGTGGTGAATCAGGCGGGGCTGGGGGGCATCCCGCTGCCGCGGGCGGCGTGCGCGAAGCGGTTGGCCGATCGGCTGGCGAAATGGGGTCTGCCGGGGGAAATGCGGCCGATCGACGGGCGGATGGGAGTGGTGATCTACACCGATCGGCAGCCTGAACGCGCAGGAGCCGGCTGGCAACTTTCAGCGCTGCAACTGGAGGCCGGTGAGGCGATGCTGGCGGGAACTGCCCGGAACGAGTCTGCTGGGGTTAGTATGTCGGCAGGGGACGGGCTTCCCACACCGCGGGAATGAGAGAGCGATACACGCAACGGAGCCACATATGGCGCGGATCACGTTTCTGGGAGCGGCGGGCACGGTATCGGGATCGCGTCATCTGCTTGAGCATGATGGCCGCCGGGTGCTCGTCGATTGCGGCTTGTTCCAGGGGGAAAAGGGATTGCGCGAGCGCAACTGGGCCCGGTTTCCCGTGCCCCCCTCAGCGATCGAGGCGGTGGTGCTGACGCACGGCCACATCGATCACTCCGGGTGGCTGCCGCGGCTCACCCGCGAGGGCTTCAAGGGACATATTCTCACCTCCCCGGCCACCCGCGATCTGCTGGGGCTGTTGCTCTACGATTCGGCCAAATGCCAGGACGAGGATGCCGAGTACGCCAACCGCAAGGGATTTTCCAAGCATAGCCCTGCCCTGCCGCTCTACGACGAGCGCGACGTGGAGCGCACGCTCCGGCAGGTGCGCGCCGTGCCCCGGGAGGAATGGTTTGCGCCGGTGGCGGGGATGCGTTGCCGGTTTCACGATGCGGGGCATATGCTCGGCAGTTCCTTTATCCAGATGGAACTCGCCGGTTCGGCTCCGGAGCCGCTCCGGCTCCTCTTTTCGGGCGACGTGGGGCGGTTTGACGCGCCGCTCTACAACGATCCGATTCCCCCCACGCCGTGCGATTATCTGGTGTGCGAGAGCACCTATGGCGATCGCAATCATCCTGCCAGCCGGCCACTGGATGAGCTTGAGGCGGCGACCAAACAGGCCTTCGCCCGCGGTGGATTGATGCTTGTGGCCTCGTTTGCGATCGGCCGCTGCCAGCAACTGGTTTATCTGTTGCGAACATTAATGGCCGCGGGCCGAATTCCGGAGGCGCCGATCTGGGTCGATTCTCCGATGGCCGTGGAGGCGACCGAGGTGTTCCGCAGGCATGTGGAGGAGCACGACTTTACCGAGGCCCGCCTGGAGGGAGTGGCCGATGCGCTCGCCTCACCATTTGTGAAAATGGCGAAAACAGCTGAGGAATCGAAGGCGATCAATGAGTATGACGGCCCGGGCATCGTGATCGCCTCCAGCGGCATGATGAATGGCGGCCGGATCCTCCACCATCTCGCCAGACGACTCCCCGATCCGCGTACCACCGTGCTCGTCGCCGGTTTTCAGGCGATTGGCACCCGGGGGCGAACGCTGATCGATGGCGCCAAATTCCTGAGGATCCACGGCCGCGACATCCCGGTGCGAGCCGTCATCAAGAAGGTGGACGCCCTCTCCGGGCATGCCGACGGCCCGGAACTGTGTCGCTGGCTCTCTGGCATGCCGAAGCCAAAGCAGACATTTTTAGTGCACGGCGAACCGGCCGCCGCCCGCGGCATGGCCGAACAACTGCGTAAGGCTTTTGGCTGGGAAGCCACGATTCCCGCCATCGGCGATGGCTTTGATCTTTCCTCCTGATCTTCCTGGACTCCCCCCTATGCCCAAGAAACCGAAGGAACCGCCTCCCAAGGTCTGCAGCATCCTGCCCGATACCATCCTCGGCAACGAGGTCGCGCTGGTGGCGGAGAACATGGAGCAGATCCTGCGCTCTCCCAGCTACTGTCTGGCTCAGGATGATCGCTCCCTGCTCGACAAGCCAGAGCTGCGCGGGGTGCGCATGCTGCTGGAATTGCACAAGCCGGAGTTGGTCTTTCAGGCCCACAAGATCAGCTCCACGGTGATTGTGTTTGGGGGAACCCAGATCGTGGAGAAGGGGGCTGCGGAACGCCGCCTGTCGGAGGCCCGCCGCAATGCTGCGGCAGTTCCCACCGACCCCCTGCGGGCCCGCGAGGTAGTCCGCAGCGAACGGTTGCTCAAACGCAGCCGCTACTACGACGCGGCACGAGAGTTTGCCCGGTTGGTCTCCATCGACAACCAGTGCGACGATCGGCGCGACTTCTGCATCGTTACCGGCGGCGGACCGGGCATTATGGAGGCAGCAAACCGCGGGGCATTCGACGTTGGCTGCCAGTCGATCGGACTCAACATCAAGCTCCCTTCCGAGCAGCAGCCCAACCCCTTCATCACTCCCGATCTCTGTTTTCAGTTTAAATATTTTGCCCTGAGGAAGTTTCACTTCATTCTCCGGGCGGCTGCTGTGGTGCTCTTCCCGGGCGGCTTCGGCACACTCGACGAGATGTTTGAAACGCTCACGCTGCGTCAGACCCACCGCATGCAGCCCGTGCCGATCATCCTCTTCGGCCGGGAGTATTGGTCGAAGGTGATCGATTTTCAGCAGATGGCAGACGAGGGGGTGATCGCTGACGACCACCTGAAACTCTTCTCCTGGGCCGAAACGCCCGAGGAAGCCTGGCAGAAGATCATCGACTTCCACACGCCCGGCGGGGGTGCGCCAGCGTGACACAGCCTGCCATTATGAGTCAGGCAGTCGAGTCGCGACGGGTGGCGTTGGTGACCGGCGGCGGCCGCGGCAGTGGTGCGGCGGTGGTGCATGCCCTGGCGGACTGCGGGTATTCAATTGCCATTCATGCCCATGCCTCATTGCGTGAGGCGCGGGGCATGGCAGAGGCTCTCACGGCCCGCGGCATCGAGAGCATGGCGGTCACGGCAAACATGCGCGAGGAGGGCCCGGTGCGGGCGATGGTGCAGCGCGTTGCAGACCATTTTGGGCGGATCGATGCGCTGGTGAGCTGCGTGGGGCTCAGCCGCTCGAGCGCCTGGGCAGATCTCACGGCCGACGATCTCCGCTTGCATTTTGAAGTCAATTGCGTGGGCACGTTTGTCACGGCTCAGGAGGCTGGTGCTTTCATGGTGCGGCAGCCTGACGGAGGGAATATCGTGGCCGTGGGCGAGGATTGCACGCCACCGTTCACTGCCGGCAGCACCGCAGCCATGATCAGCCGCAGTTCGATTCCAGCGCTGGTCGGTTGCCTGGCGACGGAGTTTGCCGCCCTCCACAGGAGAGTGCGGGTCAATGGGGTGTTGCACAGCCATGGAGCGACTGCCGGCCAGATCCCGGAGGTTGTGCGGCGGGTGGTGTGGCTGGTGGAACACCCGGAGGCGAACGGGGTCTGTCTCAAGGCGCACGAGGCGCTCTAGGCCCCACTGCGGCTGGCGTCTACGGGGAGGCGAATCTGGAAGGTGCTGCCCACCCCCGGCTGGCTCTCCACCGCCACGGTGCCGCCATGGGCCTGCACGATATGCTTCACGATCGACAACCCCAGCCCGGTTCCCCCCAGCTTGCGGCTGCGCCCTTTGTCCACCCGATAGAACCGCTCAAACAGCCGGGGGAGATGTTCCGTCTCAATCCCACACCCCTCGTCGCGGACGGTGAACAGCAGACACGTGGGGGCCAGAGGGGGCGTTTCCAGTGCCGCTGACATCCAGATCGTGCGGCTCGGTTCGCTGTATTTGATGGCGTTGTCAACGAGATTGATCAGCGCCTGTTCCAGCAGGGGGGCGTTGAGCGCGGCCTCCAGTTGTGGATCGCATTTCACCAACAGTCTGATCGCGCGGTCGGCGGCCCGGGGCTGGCAGTCGCTCTCGACAGCCGCCAGCACATCAGACACCAGCGCCGGCTCCAGCGGCAGATCGCCCGTGCCTTCCTTCTGCTCGATCCGTGAGAGGGCCAGAAGATCTTCAATGATCGCCCCGAGGCGGTCGGCCTGTTTGGCCACAATCTCCAGGAATCGGCGGTTGTCGGTCGGATCTTCCGCTGCGCCATCGAGGAGCGTTTCCACAAAGCCTTTGATCGAGGCGATCGGCGTGCGCAGTTCATGCGACACGTTCGCGACGAAATCGCGGCGCACATTTTCCAGATGGTGGATGTCGGTAACGTCGTTGAGCACGATCACGGCCCCCCCCTCACCCGATTGATCGCGCAGGGCCGTGCCGCGGACGCGGATGGTGCGATCGCGGATACCGCGCAGAAGCAGGTTGTCTTCGACAGGCTCGCGACAGTCGATAGCCAGCAGGGCAAAGCGCCTCAGATCGGCGTTGCGCACCACCTCCTGGAGCGGCCGACGGACCACGGCGGCGGCATTGACCCCCAACAGATCTGCTGCGGCACGATTGATGCTCACAATGCGCTGCCGGGCATCGATGGCCAACACCCCTTCGATCATGCTGCCCAGCACAGCTTCCTGCTGCGATCCCTGGCGGCCGATCGTCAGGCCGCGCTCGACCAACTGCTCCCGCAGCGTGGAGATCGCAGTGGCCAGGCTGGCGAGTTCCGCAGGCTCCGAAGTGGGAATTGGGGCGTCCACCTCTCCTCCCGCCAGAAGGCTTGCCGCTTCTGCGAGTTCCTGTACGGGGCGTGCGGCCCGGCTGGCGAGCAGATATCCGGCCGCCAGGGCCACTCCGCCAAGGGCCAGATAGCCCAGCAGCATGCGGCGCAGCGACCCGGCCAGTTCACCGTCGGCCGCGCTGGTGTCGGCCACCACCTGCACGAGAGCCTCAGGGGCGGTGGCCGGCCCGATCGGCGCGACCAGCGAGACCAAGCGTCGCCCGGTGGCGGCTTCATAGCGGCTGGAGATGGCGGTTGGTCCACCCCCTGCGGCGAAGCCGGTGGCTCTCAGCAGCGAATCGCCGGCGCCCTCCATGCTGGGGCGTGGACCGTCAGGGTTTTCTCCCGAGGCCAGCACGGTTCCCTGAGGATCGAGGAGCAAGCAGCCGAATCGGCAGGTGCGTTCCACCTGCGTGGCGGCAGCGACGAATGCGCCCGGGTTGACTGGTTCAGATGCCGGTTTCGCAATCGCTGCCAGCCCTGTTGCCACCTCGCGCATCCGACGAACCTGCGCTTGATCGGCCAGCCGGGCAAGCTCTACCGAGGCGAGCCAATAGCATGCGCCCAGCACAAGGGAAACCAGCGCGCACCAGCCAGCGAAGAGATGCCAGCTGTACCGGGGTCTGCGCATAAAAAAATGCTGACTGTGACGGCTGCATCACCGGTTTTCAACAGAACGATCAAGGCCGGAATCGGTATCCCACGCCGCGCACCGTTTCGATATACAAACCAAAATCGCCAAGCTTCTTCCGCAGACCGGCTACCTGAACATCCACGGATCGCTCCGTGACAGGATAATCTTCCCCCTTCACCGCATCGACTATCTGCGCCCGAGTATAAGCCCAGCCCGGCCGTTTTGCCAGAAATTGCAGGAGGGCAAACTCGGTGTAGGTGAGTTCGAGGGGGGCTCCAGCGAGCGTCACTTCATGCCTGCCGGGATGGATCGACAATTCATGCACATCGATCGTGTTCTCGATTTCCGCGTGCCGTTCCACTTCCCGCCGCCGCAGCAGGGCCTTGACCCGTGCGGAGAGAACGCGGGGGCTGAAGGGTTTGGTGATGTAGTCGTCCGCCCCCCGTTCGAGACCTGCCACCATGTCGCTTTCCTCGCTTTTGGCAGTCAGCATGATGATGGGGATGTCGCGGGTCTTTGGCTCGCCCTTGAGCCGCCGGCAGACCTCCAGACCATCCACGCCAGGCAGCATCAGATCGAGCACGATCAGATCGGGAGTTTGCTTGCGGGCGGCCCGAAAAGCCTCCTCGCCCGTGGCCACGCAGGTTACTTTGTAGCCGTCGCGCGAGAGGTTGTATCGAACCAGCTCCAGCAGGTCTTCCTCGTCGTCCACGACGAGCACCTGATAGGGCATCGAGGCGTCACCCGGCTTTGATTTCTGCAGCGGCTGCTTCATGATGGCCCCGGGATTCAAGGGCATGGCGGCACTGGATTGGAACAATTCATGCGCTCCGGGAAGTAAGACTCCAAGCTTGAAGTCTATGCCGCTGGGCCGCGCCGCAGGAAGCATACGGAACGTTAGATTTCGATGAGGCAGCCGAGTTACGAGAGCAGCAGCTCGACATCCTCGGCGGTCAGCGTGGAGATCATGTTGTCGTCCGCACGCACAATCGACTCCGCCAGATCGCGTTTTCGATCCTGCAGGGCGAGGATTTTCTCCTCGACGGTATCGCGGGCGATGAGCCGGTAGGCGAACACCCGCCGCGTCTGGCCGATGCGATGGGCACGATCGACCGCCTGGGCCTCGACCGCCGGATTCCACCAGGGATCGAGGATGTAGATATAGTCGGCGGCGGTCAGATTGAGACCTTGGCCGCCGGCCTTGAGGCTCACCAGGAACAACCGGCAGTCGGGATCCTCCTGGAAATGGGCGACCCGCGCCTGTCGGTCGGTCGTCTTGCCGTCGAGGTATTCGTAGGCAATCCCCCGCGTCTCCAGCTGTTTGCGCAGGATGGCCAGGAAACTGGTGAACTGGCTGAAGACCAGAACCTTATGCCCTTCGTCGAGGACCTCCCCGAGCTGCTCAAGAAGCGTCTCGAGCTTCGCGCCGGGTTCATTCAACAGGGCGGGATCGACCAATCCTGGATGGCAGGCGGTCTGGCGGAGGCGCAGGAGTGCTTCCAGCACGGCGATCCGGGAGCGACCAATCCCCATCCGGCCGATCCGGCCGGAAAGTTCCAGACGATAATGCTCGCGCAGTTCGTCGTAGGCCTTGCGCTGCGTTTCGCCGAGCTCGCAGAAGAGGGTCTGCTCCGTTTTCTCAGGCAGATCGGAGAGCACCTGCGATTTGGTGCGCCGCAACAGGAAGGGGCGCACCGCTCTGGCCACCACCTCGGCTGCGCTCCCGGCCCGACCGCCGGCGAGAAAGCGCTTCAGACGCGTGGCGCTGCCGAGCTGGCCAGGATTGAGAAATTCGAAAATGCTCCACAGCTCGCCGATGTGATTCTCAACCGGGGTTCCGGTGAGGGCCAGACGGTGGCGGGCCCGGAGCAGCCGGCAGGCTTTAGCCGCTTGGCTGCCGGCATTTTTGATCGACTGCGCCTCGTCGAGAACGATGTAATCGAATTCGATCTCCCGGTGTTGGAGAACGTCCCGCCGTAATGTGCCATAGGTGGTGAGCACGAGGTCGAAATCTGCGAGCGATTCAGACACCCCAGTGCGTTGGTTGCCGGTGTGGTTGAGCACCCGGAGTTCGGGGCCGAACTTTTTCGCTTCCTCGATCCAGTTGAAGACCAGACTCTTGGGCACGATCACCAGCGTCGGCCGGTGCTCCGCACCAGTCTCCTGCACCTCGCGTTTCCGGCGGATCAGCATCGCCAGTACCTGGATCGTTTTGCCCAGACCCATGTCGTCGGCGAGGCATCCCCCCAGTCCCATCCGTTCGAGAAACGACAGCCAGCCCAATCCCTCACGCTGGTAGTGCCGCAGGGTGCCCTGAAAACCCTCCGGTTCGTTCTCCGCCTCGGGACGCTCTCCTCTGGCCAGTTCGGCGCGGATTTTTTCAAAGGCCTCGTCCACATGCGATTGCGGCTGACCGGCGAGCAGGGCATCCAGCAGGGCGACCTGGATGCGCCCGTAGCGGAGCCTGCCGTCATGTTTTTGGGCGAGCGCCACCATCGGTTCCAACTGCGCCGCAAAGCCCTCCGGCAGGATGCCGAGAGAACCATCGGAGAGTTCCACCGAAGTGGCTCCTTTGGCCAATGCCTCCAACAGGGCCGGCATCTCCGCCGACACCCCGCCAAAGTCGACGGTGCCTGAAAGTTCGAACCAGTCGATGCCGCTGGTGACGTTCCAAGCCACGCTGCCGGCCGGCCGATAACGGCGTCCGGATACCTCGACCGCCCAACCCGCAGCCGCCAGTTGCGAGACCGATGCATCCAGCCGGGCGCGAGGAATCTCCACGTGGTGGGTCACCGGTTCGCCGCCCGGTTCACCCGTGCGGGGAATGGTGGCCCCATAGCGTGGCAGGAGGGAGAGGGCATCCCGTTCGGCCATCCGATCGCGACGCACGAAGATGCGCCGGGCAGGATCGGCGGTGCCACCGGCCGGATTGTCGGCCTCAACCTGCATGCCGCCGTAATCAAACCAGATCCGCCCGGCGAGTTGGACTCTGGGGGCGGCGCGGCGTTTGGCTGCGCGACCGCCTCCCTGGGGGTCTTCCTCGTCGTCACTGGTGACAGCGGCCCGCGAATCGTCAAGCACCAGCTTCGGACGGGGCGCCCCCGACTCGATCCGCCAGCCGGTCCAGGCGGGCAGGAGGAGACGCGGCACATCCGCCAGTCCGGCCAGCCGTTCGATCAGCCCGTCGGTCTGGGAGCCGGCCAATTCGATCGGACCCCGCCGCTCAAACTGCTCCAGCCAGCCGTTGGTGCAGGGGGAGCCGGCGGTATCTCCAGTGGAAAGCCGGGCCAGCCGGTCGGCAAAAACAACCAACCCCGACCGCAGGATGGCGCGGGGATCGCGCAGATCGCGGCGTTCGCTGCCGCGCACGAGCATTCCCCGGAGCGTGGCCTTCCCCGGACGGGGCAGCGGTTGCTCTTCTCCGGCGTTGAGTTCGCGCAGGGTTTCGGCTCGCGTGCTGACCAGATCGTCCGGTTCCAAAACGAGGGCGAATTCCCACGGTCGTCCACCGTCCCACGTCAGCGACACGATGTTTTCCGGATTGCGACGCGGCTCCGGCTGCACGATCAGCCGGCCGGTTTCGCACAGCATCGCCAGCTGTGTCGGGGCCGCCTGCGGGCTGACGGCAATGCGGCTGATCGACCGGCGATCGAGGCCATCGGTGGTGCCTGTTTCGCTGACGGCAACGGTTCCCACCAATTGGGCGACAAGGAGGCGTTCCTGGGTGTCGAGCTGTTCCGCTTCGGAGTCGGCACCTGCCCCGAGGGAGAGTGTGACTGGCCGGGGGCGTCCGGTGGTGTTGCCGGCGACATCCAGTTGCATCCGGCAGGGAATGAGAACCGCGGCGTGGGCATGCGTGGAGGCCCCCACATCGAGCATGAACACGAGCGATCCTGCAGAACGCCGAGCATCGGCGATGGCCAAGGCCCGCGTGCGGAGGGCCGGTTCGACCAACCGGCGGCGTTCCTCGAGATCGAGGGCCCACGCCGGCTGCCGGGTGGAAACGGGCCGTTTGCCAGCAGCCGTCAGGGCTTGCGTGGCGGTGGGGCCGGAGATGCCCTCCACCGCGGCCGGCTCGGCGTCTCCCTCGGCCTCCCCATCCTCAGATGCCGGGTCTTCATCTTCCGCGTCCACCTCGTCGGAGGCCTCGGCGGCAATGATGCTCAGGACGATCGGCGTATTTTCCTGCACGCCGGAAAACAGGCCGCGGCGATCAACTTCCAGAAACACCGCCGCCAGAACCGTGCAGGGCTGGCCCGTGCGTCCGCGCTGGCTGTCGCACTGCACCTCCAGTGTCATCCCCCCGCGGCGTCCGGCGGAGAGCTCAAGGACGACATCGTTGGGCTCCGCCCCGCCAGCTTCGACGGTGGCGTGGACATGCCCCACGCGGGGGCAGGTCACCCGCACCCCGGTCAGTTGCCGGGCAGCAAGTATGTCGGCCGGGTCGAACAGATGAAACAGCCGCTTTTCCAGACTCGTCATGCCGTGAATGCCTGCGAGGAAGTTGGCTGCGCACATCGAACCTATCTTCGCAGGATGTTCGGCGCGCAACACGCTGTTGTACCCTGCCAGCGGGGCTGGCGGGAGGGGGGAAGCAAAACGTCGGCTGCGGCATGGCCTTACAGCGACGCTTGAGCCAGCGGATTCAAGCGGAATCCCTTCACTGTGGCGATCAGTTCCAGCACGTTTTCCACCGGTGTCTGGGGGAGAACGCCATGGCCGAGGTTGAAAATGTGGCCGGGGCGTCCCGCGGCCTGTTCCAGCACATCGAGCGTGCGCTGCCGCACGGTGTCGCGGTCGGAGAGCAGCACTGCCGGATCGAGATTGCCCTGCACGGCCCGATCGTGGCCGACGGTTCGCCAAGCATCGGCCAGTTCCACCCGCCAATCGATGCCGATCACGCTTCCCCCCGCTTCCCGCAACAAGGGCAACAGGGCTGGATTGCCGGTGGCGAAGTGGATCACCGGGGCCCGCGCCGCCGCTGCCTCAAGCGCCGTGCGGGTGTGCGGCAGAACGAATCGCCGGTAGTCTTCAGGCGCGAGGCACCCCACCCAGCTATCGAAGAGCTGGACGATTTGGGCCCCGGCATCGAGTTGGGCCAAAAGATAGCCGCTCACGGCCCGGGCCAGCCGATCCATCAGGTCGTGCCAGGCAGAAGGGTGCGTGTACATGAGCGATTTCGTGTGCAGCCAGGCGCGACTGGAGCCCCCTTCGATGCAGTAGCTGGCGAGGGTAAACGGCGCTCCGGCAAAGCCGATCAACGGGATCCCGTCATCCAAGCCGGCCCGCGTGGCCCGCACGCAGTCCATCACGAATCCGAGCGAATCGAGGCGGTCGAGTTCCAGCAGCCTGTGCACATCGGCTGGCTCGCGGATGGGGTTGTGGATCACCGGCCCCTCACCTGCCAGAAATTCCAAGTGCATCCCCATCGGTTCGAGGATCGGCAGCAGGTCGCTGAAGATGATGGCGGCATCGACGCCCAGCCTGTCGACGGTGGCGATCATCACCTCAGCCGACAGCGCGGGGTTTTTGCAGAGCTCCAAAAATCCGACCTGAGCCCGGATGCGGCGGTATTCCGGCAGGTAACGCCCCGCCTGCCGCATCAGCCAGACGGGCGTGCGCTCCACCGGTTCGCGGCGGCAGGCCCGCATCATCAACGAATCCTGCCAGCGTGGCGTCCCTGGCCCCTCCGCTTGTGGCAGGGCAGGCGGAACGGCAGTGGTGGGGGGGGGAGTCGGCATGGTGGCAAGTCGCCAATATAGCGGGAACGTGGGCAAACGGGGGTGACGCAGGGCAGTTTGCGGCCCCCCATCGGCAACCGCTGTAGGCAAACTACAATATGGGAGTCTTCCCGCAAGGACCCGTATGATCGAATTCGTCTCCGGCATTTCGGTGGTCTGTTTTGCCGCCAGCTACCTCGTGGCCTTGGCGTGCGAAGTGTCGCGGCTGTGGTTTCGCTCCGGCCTGCGCGGCGCAGCCATGGTTGGCTTTATGGCCGCCGGCCTGCTGGCGCACTCGCTCTTTCTGCTGTGGCGCGGGGTCAACGAGCCGGCCATGCCGCTCTCAAGTGCGTTTGACTGGTATCTGCTGGCGGCCTGGGTTTTGGCGGGTGGATCGCTCTGGCTAACCGTGTCGAACCCCCGCACTCCGGTGGGGCTGTTTATGCTGCCGCTGGTGCTGGGGCTGATTGGCGGATCCCAACTCTCCAGCCGCGATCCCTTTCCGCAGAGCCCGGCCACGCAGATTTGGGGAGCGATTCACGGAGGATTCAATCTGGCGGCGAGTGTGGCGGTGGCAATCGGGGCAATCTCAGGGCTGATGTGGCTGATCCAAGCCGGCCGGCTGACGCGAAAGCAGGCGCCGCTGCAAGGATTTCGCATGCCGAGTTTGGAAAAACTTTCCCACACCTGCACCCGCACGCTGCTGATCGCAGCCTGGACAGCCGCCGCGGGATTCTTCTCTGGCCTGGTGCTCAATGCCGTCAATCGCCAGCGGGGGCTCTTGGACACGGTTCCCTGGAACGATCCTGTTGTGCTGCGCATGGGCGGGTTGGTGGCTTGGTTGGTGGTGGCTGCAGCGATGTCGCGCGCCGTGCGTTGCAGGCCGGATGCCGCCCGCACCAGGGCTGTGCTGTCGGTGGTGAGCCTCTGCGTGCTGGTGATCTCGATTGTATGGGGGCTCTTTGGCGCCACTCGCCATGGGGTGCCGCCGGTGGAGATAGCGCGGCCGACCGTGCGGGGAGCCCTGCCATGAATCTCGCCTTTGTAGGTGGCACCCACCGCACCGTTCCCTTGGCACTGCGCGAGCGGCTGGCCTTTTCGACCGAACAGGCGACAGAGGCACTGCGGCGATTTCGCGAGCGGTTTCCCGGCCGCGAGGGAGTTTTGCTTTCCACCTGCAACCGGGTGGAGTTTTACACTGCCGGTGAGAATGGCGCGGTGCCGCCCCTCCCCGACCAGATGGTCTCCTTTCTGGCCGAATGCCGGGGCATCGATGCCCACATGTTACGGGGAGTGTTGTCAGGGGAATCGGATAGTGCTGCGGCGCGGCACCTCTTCAGCGTTGCTGCCGGCCTCGACAGCATGGTCCTCGGGGAGCCGCAGATTGTGGCGCAGGTCAAGCAGGCTTGGTCGCTTGCCCAGCAGAATCAGACGTCCGGCCCGCTCACCGGCGAGATGTTCCAAGCGGCCTTCCGCACCGCCAAGCGGGTGGCGAGTGAAACCTCGATCGGGCGCGAGCGGCTCTCGATCCCCAGTATCGCTGTGGCCGATTTTGCCCGCGGGGTCTTTGAGCGCTTCGACGACAAGCGGGTGTTGCTCATCGGTGCCGGCAAGATGGCAGCTGAGACGCTCCGCTACCTGCGCGAGGCAGGGGCCCGCGATGTAGTGATCGTGAACCGCTCTGCCGCACGCGCTACCGCGCTGGCCGCGCAGTTGGGAGCAAGGACCGGCCGGTTTGAATCGCTGGCGGCGGAACTGGCGGCGGCCGATCTGGTTGTTAGCACCACCGGGGCCACGACGCCGATTGTGACACCAGATCTCTATGCCGTGGTGGAGGCCGATCGCGGCAGTCGGCCGCTGGTGGTGCTCGATCTGGCCGTGCCCCGCGACTTCGATCCGCGGATTGGGGATCGGCCGGGGGTATGGCTCTATTCCATCGATGACCTCGCCTCTGCCTGCGCCGCCAACCGGCGTAGCAGGCAGCGGGAAATACCGGCGGCGATGGCCATTGTCGAGGAGGAGACCTATCGGTTTATGGGCGATCTGCACCATCGCTCCACGGCACCTGTCATTGAGCAGTTGCGGGCGGGGTGGTCGGAAACAGGCGAGACAGAACTCGATCGTCTCTTCCGCCGGCTGCCGGCGCTTGAGGAATCAGCGCGGGCGGAAATCAGGCAGGCGTTCGACCG
>Ga0209829_10002723_pt1 | contig 13264 bp, 11 predicted proteins | sample C_140205_EF_Meta_FD_187311 | JGI IMG/M metagenome (GOLD analysis project Ga0209829, IMG submission 187311) | Freshwater microbial communities from Lake Croche, Canada to study carbon cycling - C_140205_EF_MetaG (SPAdes) (version 2) | ecosystem: Environmental > Aquatic > Freshwater > Lake...
AGTGTTGGTTGGTGCACTCCACGAGATAGTGGCTTTGGCGTCGCCTGGCGTGGCGGTCACGTTCAAGGGAGGTTGTGGAGGGAAGATGATGCGCGAGACGGTGGTGCCGGCACTGTTGGTCACCCACACACTCGATCCGTCAGGGCTCACAGCGACAAACGTGGGGTTCGTTCCAACAGCGATTGAGGTCACGGTGTTATTAGACGTAGCGATGCGCGAGACGGTGGTGCCGCCAATGTTGGTCACCCACACACTCGATCCGTCAGGACTCACGGCGATGCCAGAGGGGTTCCCTCCAACAGTGATTGGGGTCACGGTGTAAGGAGCAGTAGTGCTGATGCGCGAGACGGTGGTGCCGCCCAAATTGGTCACCCACACACTCGATCCGTCAGGGCTCACGGCGACACCATAGGGGCTCGATCCAACATTGATTGGGGTCGGGTGGTTGGTAGCAGTGTCTATGCGCGAGACAGTGCCGTCGCCATTGTTGGTCACCCACACACTCGATCCGTCTGGGCTCACGGCGACGTTGTAGGGGTTCGCTCCAACATTGATTGGGGTCGGGTGGTTGGTAGCAGTGTCTATGCGCGAGACGGTGCGGTCGCCATTGTTGGCCACCCACACACTCGATCCGTCAGGGCTCACGGCGATGCCAGAGGGGCTCGATCCAACATTGATTGGGGTCGGGTGGTTGGTAGCAGTGTCTATGCGCGAGACAGTCGTGCCGCCATGGTTGGTCACCCACACACTCGATCCGTCAGGGCTCACGGCGACGTTGTAGGGGTTCGTTCCAACAGGGATTGAGGTTACGGTGTTATCAGACGTAGCGATGCGCAAGACGGTATCGCTGCCTAAGTTTGTCACCCACACACTCGATCCGTCAGGACTCACGGCAACGCCATAGGGGACCGCTCCAACAGAGATTACAGGGATTGAGGTGACGGTGTTATCAGAAGTAGCGATCCGAGAGACGGTGCCGTCTCCATTGTTAGTCACCCACACACTCGATCCGTCAGGACTCACGGCAACGCCATAGGGGCCCGCTCCAACAGTGATTGGGGTCACGGCGGTTGTCGAAGGCGTGGTTGCACTGGTAAGTCCTGAAAAGGCCATGAAAGCGAGAATGGCAAATGCTGTTGCGAGGACAAGAGTGCTGCGAAAGAACCGAATACTTGGAAAGTGACTGTTGTTCATGATCTCAATGCCTTTCAAAGGCCGAGATCAATAAACCCGGATACAGCAAGCCTAACAATTCAAATGAATTCGGAGCGAACCCGAAAAGTTAGGCACGAATTGATGTATTTAGGTTCTTTGAGAGAACTTCTTGGTTGATGCGTACTCCCAACGGGATTTGAACCCGTGTCGCCGCCGTGAAAGGGCGGTGTCCTAGGCCGCTAGACGATGGGAGCGTAGGAACCTTCCACGCTACCGCCTCTGAGAGCGTGGTGGCGACGAGGACCTAGATCACAGTGGGAACAGGAATTTGCTTTTCATCTTGGGAACCCACGACTTCTTTATCTCTCGCCACCTGTGCCAACTGAAATGACGTCACACCCATGGTGAGCGAAACCGCACCGAGGACGTGGAGCTCCACGAGCCAGGCGGGCAGATGTGTGAGGTACTGAATAATTCCAAGAAGTCCTTGGGCTACGCCAACAATGAAGAGTCGTTTGATCCCTGAACGCAGTCGCTTTGGAGCGCCGATCCCTTCCAAAATGACGAAGGTCCCCAGGATCACTCCAAGAAACGCAACGGCTGCTCCAGAGTGGATGGTCACCATATCTTTGAGGGCGATGGGGAGGCGCTTTGCCACAAGTTGGCCGTCACTTCCCCCAGCATGGGGACCCGCCCCTGTCGTTGCTGTACCAGCCATGATGACGGCAATAAAAAGTGCGTCGATCACCCAGGCAACTTTTCGAGTTGCCGAGCTCGCTACCTCTGCACGCGAACCAGGGGAATAGTCATATCGAGATCGATGAAAGAGCACCATGCCAAGCGCCACCATTCCAAGTGATAGCCACATGTGAGTCATGACGAGATAAGGATTGAGCTTTGTGTAGACGACAATTCCCCCGAGTACTGCGTCAGCAACCACGCCGAGGACGAGTCCCCAACTCAAGAGAACGAGGTCTCGACGTCTCGGTGAGCGAAGATAAGAAAGAACAACGGTAAAGAGAACGAGAACCGTGAGAGCGACGGTGACCAGTCGGTTTGAGAACTCAATCAGCGGATGGAGTGCAGTCGACGCTGTCAGTTGGTGTTGGTAGCACGACGGCCAGTCTGGACATCCAAGGCCGGAACCCGTCAAACGCACTGCAGCTCCGCTCAAGACTATGAGGCCAAGGGCAATGGTGGTGATCATGGCGACTTTGCTGAAGAGGCGAGGACTCACCTCAGGGAGTTTTCGCTTGCTTGCTGATGCCTGGCTAGCCACAGTGCAACCCTACCGGTCTCACGCCTGGTTTCTCCTGTCCTTCGGGAAAACCCTTTGGGATGTGAGAGGAGGAACGGGAGCCTAGGCTGTCCCCCATGGTCACAAGCGTGCAGCAGGCGCAACCTCGATCTTGGCAGCGAACCCTGAAGGGATACGTCGCGCTGATGAAACTTCGAGTTGTCGAGCTCTTATTAGTGACGACTGTGCCAACGATGATTGTCGCTCAGCAAGGATGGCCATCGCTGGGTCTGGTGGTGGCGACATTGGTTGGTGGCACCCTGGCGGCTGGTGGGGCAAATGCCATCAACATGGTGATTGACCGAGACATCGACGCGTTGATGAAACGAACGCAAAAGAGGCCACTGGTTACTGGGGTCATGAGCCCGAAAGCGGCACTGATTTTCGCCCTGGTGATTGAAGTTGCAGCCTTTGTTGAACTCTGGCTTCTCGTGAACCTCCTTTCTGCGGTGCTGGCTATTTCAGCAACACTGTTCTATGTCTTCGTCTATACGATTTGGTTGAAGCGCCGATCAAGCCAAAACATCGTGATTGGTGGTGCAGCTGGTGCGGTTCCAGTCCTCGTTGGCTGGTCAGCGGTGACCAATTCGTTGGCGTGGCCACCAGTGATTTTGTTTGCTGTGATCTTTATTTGGACACCACCACATTTTTGGGCATTGGCGGTGCGCTATCGCGATGACTATGAAGCAGCTGATGTTCCGATGTTGCCAGTCGTGGCGTCAATGGAGCGAACAACACTCGAGATGCTGATTTATTCAGTGGTCTTGGCTGCGTCGACAATGTTGTTTGGGGCCTCGGCTCACCTTGGGCTGCTCTATGCAATTGTTGCCATTCTTTTGAACATCGGATTTATTGGGATGTGCGCGCAGCTCTACGTCAAAGCTCGACGCGGCACGGTTGGTGGACCGGAAGCAATGAAGGTCTTTCACTTCTCTATTACGTATCTGACCGTTCTCTTTGTGGCGATGGCCGCGGACGTTCTCCTTCGTGACCTCCTCAAATAACGACGAGACTCCCGTCTCTGCGAGAGCCAGGACTCCTCGACCGTTACTAATCGGAGCGGGAATCGCCCTTGGCGTCATCATCATCGGCGTGGTGTCTCTTCTTCTTCAGTCCCCGAGCACGCCGCCATCTCCCCTTGCCACCACGACGGCGAAAGTAGGAGGACCGGTCCCGACCTTTTCGCTCAAGAACCTCATGGGGCCAGGAACGGTAGGGGTCCCTCAAGACGGGGGAGGAAAAGGGAAAGCCGCGGTGTTGATCTTTTTTGCCAGTTGGTGTGGACCCTGCCAAGAAGAAATGCCCAGTTTGGCTGCAGCGGTTCGAAATGGTGAAGCCGGAAACGCCGCGGTTATTGGCATCGACGGCGCTGATCAAGTTGGAGCAGCGACGGCGTTCGTCCAAAAAAATGGGATCACGTTTCCCGTCGGTATTGACAGTATTTATGCAGTGACGAGTGGGCAGTTTGGCTTTAGCGGGCTTCCTGAAACGGTCTTTGTGAATGCCAAAGGCATTATCACCGAGATCCGTTTTGGAGCAACGACTCCAGCAATTCTCCGCCAAGGTGTTCGAGCAATGGGTGCTGGCTAACGTCAGTCGCCTTGGAATCGGAACGTGAACGCTGCAGCGACTGGAGTGATGACAAACCAGGCAAGCAAGACGATCCAACTCCCCGAATACGCACTGGTCGCTCCAATAGCGTCTCGAATCACGCTCGAGAGTGCCGCGGCGGGAAGGACTTCAGCGACGATGCGAAGACCCGTTGGCAAAATGCGTAAGGGAACCACCATGCCGCCAAGAAGCAAGAAGACTAAGTACAACCCATTCGCAGCAGCAAGATTTACTTCTGCTCGGAGGCGACCAGCGAGAAAGAGGCCGATTCCGCCGAAAGCCACCGACCCGATAATGCAGGCAACGACAGCGACAATGCCCCCAATGAGGCCGCCTGACGGCCTCCACCCCAAGGCCAATCCAACAACCACGATGAGCGCGCCTTGGAGTACTTCAATCAAGAGTGTGGCGATAATTTTTGCTGCGAGGAGTCGACTCGTCCCTAACGGAGTCGAACCCAGGCGTTTGAGAACGCCATAGCCACGCTCAAATCCAGTAGCGATCCCAAGTGAGACCATTGATGTCGACATGATGGCCAGCGCCAAAATCCCAGGCGTGACGACATCGACGGGCCGAGCAGTCTCCGAGGAGACAATCTTGACTTCGGAGAAGAAGACCAACAACAACAGTGGGATACCGAGTGTCAACAATAAAGTCTCGCCACGGCGTAAGGTCATGGCGATCTCGGCGACAACCTGAGCTCGAAGCGCGCGCATCAGCGTCTCCGCGTTCGGCGAGAACTGGTTATCGGCTCACTCGGTGGCTCATGCGCGAGGTCTCCAACGATTCCAACGTAGGTGTCTTCTAAACTCGCGCCACTGCGCAACTCACCCAAGGTGGCACCCTGTTCAGCCAGCCAGGTGCCAAGTGCCGCGACGAGCGTTGGTGAGGTCTCACTCATGATCTTGTAGCGGCCAGGAAGAGTTTCCTCGACGCTCTCTGAGAGAGCAGCGCCAAGAGAGACCGTGTCTAATCCTGGAGGAGCCTGAAAGAACACGCCGCCACCGGTGAGCTCATCGAGTGATCCAGAAAGGGCGAGCTTTCCGCGGTGGAGAATTGCTACCCGGTCTGCACTGGCTTGGGCTTCTGCCATCTCGTGCGTGGTGATCAAGACCGTGGTTCCATGACTGGCCTGTTCGGCGATGACCTCACGGATGGCGTGTCGGCCATGAAGGTCAACACCAGCGGTCGGTTCGTCGAGGAAGAGCACCGTGGGTTTTCCGACAAGGGCTAAGGCCAACGAGACTCGTTGTTGTTCTCCACCTGAGAGACGTCGCCATGGTGTTGTCGCAACCCCAAGAAGTCCAAGTCGCTCAAGAAGCGACTCGGGGCTGAGCGCGTGTTCGTAGTACGACGAGAAGAGGCGAAGGGCCTGGAGTGGCGTCATGATTGGATACACCCCACCTTGTTGGAGCATGACGCCCATAGTTGTGACTAAGCGGCGCCGCTCGGAGATGGGATCGAAGCCGAGGACCGAGACCGATCCAGAGCTGGGGGATCGATATCCCTCGAGTGTTTCAACCGTCGTGGTCTTTCCCGCTCCATTCGGACCAAGCAGTGCCACCACCTCTCCTTGAGCAATGGTCAATGAAAGGTGGTCAACGGCGACAAGGTCTCCGTGGCGGACGGTGAGATCCCTGATGGCAATTGCGCTCTCCATTCCTCCTCACGCTAGCGACTCAACGCTCCGGGCAACTACCCTTGAGGTTTGTGATCGATCTTCACCTCATACGTTCGGATCCGAGCGCCGTGGCCGCCGCACTGGCTCGGCGCGGAGTCGAGGCCAAGGAGATCGAAGACATTGCCGACCTTGACGTCGTCCACCGAGGCCTCTTGCAGCGCCAAGAGAGTCTTCGAGCAGAAGTGAAGTCCCTCTCAAAAGATGTTGGTGCCGCAAAGAAATCAGGCGATGAGGCGAAAGCTACAGCATTGATGGAGCGCAGCCGATTGATAGGCGACGAAGAACGCGAGGCGGCTCATGAGGCCGACGCAGCGGGGGAAGCTCTTCATGGTGCGCTATTGCTGCTTCCAAACTTTCCTTCAGAGGAGACGCCAGAGGGACTGAGTGAAGCAAACAATATTGAGATCTCACGATGGTGGCCAGGAAAAGATGACGGCGAAGCTGAACCGACCTACAACGAATCCCAACGTGTTCCCCACTGGGATGTCGGCGAGGAACTTGGCCTTCTCGATATGGAACGTGGCGCAAGATTGGCTGGATCGATGTTCCCGCTCTACCGGGGCAAGGGAGCGCGCCTGCTTCGTGCCTTAGGCGCGTATGCACTCAATGCACATAGTGATTCCTATGAAGAAATTCGGCCACCTTCGCTGGTGTTGACGGAAACGTTGACCTCAACAGGGCATCTTCCAAAGTTCTCTGAAGAGGCCTATCACTTAGAACGCGATGACCTCTGGGCGATTCCAACCGCCGAAGTTCCATTGACCTCTATGCATCGAGGCGAGATTTTGGAAGAAGCGAGTCTCCCCATTCGATTCACTGCGCAAACGGCCTGCTTTCGAAGAGAAGCAGGAGCAGCGGGTCGAGACACTCGAGGACTCCTTCGGGTCCACGAATTCGACAAAGTGGAACTCTTCGCCTACGTCACGCCAGACCAAGCACATGAAGCACACCGCGACATTTTGGATCGAGCCGAATCGATGTTGAGAGACTTCGGCTTGCACTATCGAGTTCTGGACTTGTGCTGTGGTGACCTTGGCGGGTCCGCTGCGCGGACCTTCGACCTTGAGGTCTATGCCCCGGGATGTGATCAGTGGTTAGAAGTCTCTTCGGTGAGTTGGTTCGCGGACTATCAAGCTCGACGAGCCAACGTACGCTTTCGCCCTCAAGAGGGTGGCTCCCTGGAGTTTGTGCACACCGTAAATGGTTCAGCCTTGGCCTGGGCTCGTATTTGGGCAGCGCTTATTGAAACGGGGCGTCAAAGCGATGGCTCAATCGAACTTCCAGAGGTCTTAGGACCATTCATGGGTTCGACAACGATTCCCGCTCGCTAGCGAGAACTAGTTGCCGTCGAAGCGGTAACCGACTCCTCTAATCGTTGTGATGAGAATAGGGGTCTTTGGGGCTTCTTCAACTTGAGAGCGAAGGCGCTTGATGTGGACATCTAACGTCTTGGTGTCTCCGACGTAGTCGCTGCCCCACACCCGATCGATGAGCACGTCACGAGTGAGAACTCGCCCCGCGTTTTCCATCAAAATTTGGAGGAGTTCGAACTCTTTGCGACGTAAATGAACCTCATCGCCTCGGACGTAGGTTCGGCGCGTCGAGGGCTCAAGGCGGATGCTGCCGAGCTCTGTTGGCGTATTTTCATGGTCAACGCCAATCTTCACGTTTTCTTCACTCGGAGTTCTGCGCAAGACCGCTCTCATGCGAGCAACGAGTTCTCGCATTCGATAGGGCTTGGTGACGTAGTCGTCAGCACCGACTTCTAAGGCCACGACCGTGTCGATCTCTTCGCCTTTGGCGGTCACCATGATGATAGGTACGTCAGAGGTGTTCCGAATCGTTCGACAGACGTCTAAGCCCGACATCTTTGGCAACATGAGATCAAGAAGAATGAGGTCAGGCTCACTCTCTTCAAACATTTCGAGTGCTTCGGCGCCGTCTCGAGCAACGCTGACCTCAAATCCTTCTCGGGCCAGGCCAATGGTGAGCGCCTCAATAAAACTATCCTCGTCTTCAACGAGAAGAACCTGGACGGGACTGTCTTTTTTTGATGACTTCTCCGTTTTTTTCTTGTTTTTCGGCATTAGCTTTCCTCAACCATCGGCAGGATCAACGTGAACGTTGATCCTTCCCCTTCTCGAGATTCGACTTCGATAGCGCCTCCGTGGTTTTGCGCGACGTGTCGCACGATGGCGAGGCCCAGGCCGGTTCCTCCAGTTTCACGGCTTCGACCGCGATCGACTCGGTAGAACCGCTCAAAGATTCTCTCAAGGTCTTTGGCGGGGATTCCCACACCTTTATCCGCCACAGAGATCCGAATGGTCTTGCCTTTGACAACATTTCCTAGGGTGTCCGTCGACGTCCAGCCAGCCTTCGTGCTCACTTCACTACCTTCTGAAGCCAAATCTCTTGGTGCGAGGTCATCAGTTTCCGCGCTGACGACGGCTGCGCTGAGTCGAACAGTACTTGACTCGTCAGCGTACGAAATAGCGTTTTCTAACAAGGCGTGTAAGGCAGAAACGATCTGGCGTCGATCTCCTCGAACAGTGACAGGCTGTTCGAGTTCTTCAGCGTCGACTCGAATCTCTTGTTGTTCAGCAGCCGAGCGAATACGGTCGATCGATTCAACAATGGCCAAGTTAATGGGAACAAGATCATTCGGTGTTTCAAGTTCAGATTCGAGCCGAGAAAGATCGAGCAGATCGTCAATGATTCGAGCAACCCGAAAGGCTTCAGCGTGGATTCGATCAGTCAATCGCTTCGCAACGTCTCGATCCTTCTCAACCATGAGCGTCTCTGAGAGGAGCCCCATTGCCCCCATTGGTGTTTTGAGTTCATGGCTGACGTTGGCGATGAAGTCTCGGCGAACTTCATCGAGACGTTTTCGCTCAGAAATATCTTCGATGACGGCGATGACGCCCAAAGGGCGACGTCCATCATCAATTTGGTCTGCTCGAACCCCGAGTGTTCGCCGGGGTGGTCCGTAGAGATCCAGAATCCGTTCGGCGGTTCCGTGTTCCCACGCCTCGGCTAATAGTTCGGTCACCGCTTGGGCCGCGAGGACGTCACCTTGACGAGACGCCATCATCGATGACGCCATCTCGTTTCGGTAGAGCACTGTTCCGCTTTCGTCACAGAGCACAAGCCCCAGGGGGAGCGTGTCGAGTGAGCGGCGAAGTCGAATTGCATCGGCACTTGACTCGGTGACCGCTTCGGTCGCTGCGCCGGTGACTTGCTCGAGGTAACTCAGGGCGCTTTCAATTGAAGTTTCGTCAATAGGTGGCCCAACTCCAAGCCGACTCCCAAGGGCGATGAGCCGTTGGGCAAGCGCTCGTCGTCCAAGTCGTCGTCCAACAAGAAGCCCGATGAAGATACCGACGATCACGATGGCGATGGCAAGACCAATTAAGGCGGCCACAGGAAGTGATCCCGATGAGCTGGCGAGGACTCCGTTCACCCCTAGAGCATGGCAGACCAGAACAGTCCAGATGAGCGGTCCTTCAGGGAAAGAGGAGAGACCGTTGTGGAGTCCTCGTCACAAGACGAGGGTGTCCCAAAGGAGTCAAGGCCCATGGCAGTCCTCACGCTGATGCAATCCATACCCCAAGGCCTGGCTGATGTGGTGCTCAACCCCACCCCGAGCGCCCTGCCGGGAAGTGGAACCCTTCAGCAGATGGCCAATGGAATCGCTGGGTGGGGGCTAATTCTCGCGCTTGTTGCAATCGTGATCGGGGCGGTGACCTGGGCATTGGGGTCCCACTCCCAAAATCTTCACCACGCAGTGACGGGACGACGGACGGTGCTTGTTGCGGGTGGAGCGGCGCTCATGATTGGAGCGGCACCGATTCTGATCAACTTCTTCTTCAAGGCAGGGACTGGTCTCCACTGATGATCTCTGAGATCACCGTGGTTTCGTCAAACTGCGTCGGAGCCGGTCTTTCAAACCCCCTTTGCCAGGGTGTTGGTGGCGTTGGCTCGGCAATCTTTGGCACCGGAGCATCGGCTGCGCTCGATGCCCTTTCGACCTGGGTAGGAACTGGATCAGCGTGGCTTCTCCAACAGATTGGTGCCGGACTCAACTCTTCGACCACGGTAGATCTAGGTTCTCCCTGGTTTCTTCAGCGGTACCACGCCGCAGAAGTTCTTGTGGGAACCATCGCGCTGCCACTATTTCTGGCCGCAACAGTTCAGGCAGTTATTCGACAGGATTTTGGGCTTTTATTGCGTGCAGCATTTGTACAACTCCCACTAGCCATGGTGCTGGCAGGAGCTGCAATCGAACTGACGACATTGGCTATTGGACTTACTGATGAACTAGCGGTAGCTCTCTCAAGTGCTGACCCTCACGCTGTCCAAGACCTAATGGCGCAGTTGGCAAGTGCCGTTATGAATGCTGGAGCGGCCAGTGGGAGTGCGACCCCTGCATTCGTAGCGCTCTTGGCTGCGTTGATCGTGGCTCTTGCGGGCTTAGTTCTCTGGATAGAGCTTGTGGTTCGAACGGCTGCAATCTATGTAGCCGTCGCATTCTTTCCCTTGGTGGTGGTTTCGATGGTGTGGCCAGCGCTTAGCAGGTGGTCTCGCCGACTCGCTGAGACCCTTCTCGCCCTGATTGCGTCCAAGCTTGTGGTTGTTGTGGTGTTGAACATGGCAGTTGGAGCACTTGGAACTCGACAAGACAGATCATTTGCAACCGTTGTGACCGGAATTGGCCTTCTCATCATGGCAGCGTTAGCCCCCTTCTCACTCCTTCGCTTGTTGCCAATGTTTGAGTCAAGTGCGGCACTGCATCTCGAAGGCCTTCGTCATCGGGCAGTGTCTTCTGTGATGAATGGCACTCCTCGAAAAGCTCTTGATATGGCTCTCGCTCGGGGTCAATGGACCCCTCCCCTTCCTGCACTCCTTCAGCAAGGCGGTTCTCCTTCGCAACAACAGCCCGGTGAAACGGTTGGGGAGAGTTCACAGGAGAGCCCCTTGGACCAACGACCACCTCCGTCTCAAGGATTGGTGCCGTCGCCGTTTGTGAGCTCGAATGAACAAGGTGGTGCTTTTTCGCAAGCTATTTCTGACGGAGCGCAGCCGTCCAGGGTGCAATGGTCAAACGGAATTGAGTCGCCAAAGCGAACATCATCTCGCCGCTCTCCTTCGCTGGTCCTAGAACGAGATGCCATTGGGCCGTTAATAAAAATGGTTCCGAATCCGCCATCGGCACGCGATGCAAGGTAGTCAACGTTTTCTTCTTGGACCACTTGAGCACAAAGGGCAAATAGCGGGATGGAGGGTTGGACAAGTCCTCTGCGCGGGCATCGCCTGTCTCGCAGCCCTCGGAGTCCTTGCTCTCTCCTCTGGCGTTCTCGGAATTTTCTGTGCACTTTGCATCGTGGTGGTAGCTCTTGTTGTTGCAAGTGTCCCGGTAAGGGGGAGGACTATTGAAGAGTGGATACCCGTCGTCATTCGATACGCCTTTCACCATTCGAAGGTAACGATTATGGAGTGTGTACTCACTGAGTTTGAGGATGAGAATGACAAGCGTCATGTTGGCGTACTCGCAGACTCCAATGGTGCCCTCAGCGTTATTCTGAAGTTAGAAAGTACGGGAATCTCGCTTCTCGATGAAGGGTCGACGCATCGGAGAGTAGAAGGGTTTGGATCAGCACTATCAGTTATTGCACGAGAAGGTTCAGTGATCGATCGAGCAAGTTGGACAGCATGGTCAGTTCCAGGTGATGGCAATGATCTCAAGAGGGATTTAAGAATCAGAGGAGTGAATGGAATAGATCATGCCGTAGCGTCGTATCGTGCACTCATCGGATTGGTGAGTTCAATGGCGGTGACCCGGAATATAACCTTAACTCTTCGAGCTCGGACAACTTCTCGGCGTGGGACTGGGGTTATTTCAAGTCTGATTGAAGAAGCAAAGACTATTGCTCGCGCATTTGAAGACTCAGGTCATCGAAAGTGTCATCTTTTAGATTCTCGTGCCGTTGAGCTGCTTTTTCTAGATCGTCAAGGTATATCGATTGATGATTCGCTTGAAGAGAGACGCATCGTGTTACGTGGTTCCCAGAGCTTCTCGTCGCTTTCCCTCGACAATGAACACTTTGTATCATGGTGGATTGCAGAGTGGCCGCGACAAGAAGTCTCAGCCGAACTCCTTGCTCCACTTCTATTGGGCGAGGCATATCGATCAGTCAGCGTGACGGTTGAGCCGGTTTCGCCAAGCATTGCACTTCGTCGGGCACAGAACGCTCGAACTTCGGGTGCAGCAGATGACGAGCTGAGACGACGCGGTGGATTTATGAGCGATCGGCGACGCGAGCGTGAATCAGACCATTTGATGTCCAGAGAAGCCGAACTTGTTGATGGACATAGCTCGTTACGTTTTGCTGGTTACATCACGGTGAGCGCGAACGACGAGGCTCTCCTGTTCACGAGAGCAGCAGAAACTGAGTTGGCCGGTGCACAGTCTCGATTACTCCTTCGTCGCCTTCAAGGTGATCATGCACGTGGTTATGTAACCACTCTTCCCCTCGGTGCCGGACTGCCATGAAATTTCGAGACGCATCCGCTCCCCTCTCAGTGGCCGCTCATGAGACCACCACGCGTCACGTGGGCGCGCTCTATCCACTTCTTCATGACACCGGACATGGGACCCCAGGAGTCGTGGTTGGTCTGGATCTCTTAGGAGGATGTTTTTCGTACGATCCCTTCGAGCTCTATGCGGCAGGGATTCTCTCGAGTCCTAACGTGGTGGTTTTTGGACAGATTGGTCGGGGAAAGAGTTCATTTGTTAAGACCTATCTTCATCGCCAACTGGCGTTTGGTCGTTCGACCTTTGTGGTTGACCCAAAGGGGGAGTACGGGCCTCTCGCGCGATCTGTCGGTTGTGAACCGTTGTCGCTTCGTCCGGGAGGGAGTCTCCGGCTGAACCCACTTGATCTTGTGGGGTCAAGTGGTGATGGCATCGATACCCAACGCCTTCAGCTCCTTGAATCTCTTGTGGGATCAAGTCTGACTCGAGATCTCATTCCCCGTGAGCGAACTGCGCTTGAGTTTGCGTTAGCGAATGTAACGCAGCGAGTGCAAGTCCCAACTCTTCCTCATCTTATCGAGGCTCTTTTTACTCCTGAAGAAGATTCGGCAAAACAAGTGAACTCAACGCGTGACGAACTCGCCGAAGATGGAAGAGATATCGCCTTGGAACTACGTCGTTTGGTCTATGGAGATCTCAAGGGGATGTTTGACGCTGAGACGTCGTCATCGATTGATCTCAATGGTCGGGTTATTGTGCTCGATCTTTCTGCACTCTATGGCTCTGAAGCACTTGGATTACTTATGGTGTGCGCCACATCGTGGCTCCACGGGGTTATTCAGCGCCAAGCATCGCTCCATCGTCGAGTGATTTTGGTTGTTGACGAAGCTTGGGCGATTCTGAAAGATGTTGCAGTAGCTCGCTGGCTCCAATCGTCTTGGAAACTCGCACGAGCGTGGGGAATTTCAAATATGGCGGTCCTTCATCG
>Ga0209829_10002724_pt1 | contig 13261 bp, 13 predicted proteins | sample C_140205_EF_Meta_FD_187311 | JGI IMG/M metagenome (GOLD analysis project Ga0209829, IMG submission 187311) | Freshwater microbial communities from Lake Croche, Canada to study carbon cycling - C_140205_EF_MetaG (SPAdes) (version 2) | ecosystem: Environmental > Aquatic > Freshwater > Lake...
TGTCAAGGTTCAAAAACCTAACATCCCGGCTGGATCAAGAAATGGGGAGAACGTCAGGTGGAGCAAACCAAGGGAGGCAACCAATGCCACGCGGAAAGAAGGAACTGGCTGAGCAGATCACACCTGAGCTTCGAGAGGTCGAGGTTGAGGTGGGGAGAGGCAAGACCGTCTTGGAGGCGGTCAAGAAGATCGGTGTGACGGAGCAGACCTACTCCCTTGGAAGAAGAAGTTCGGTGGGCTGCGGATCGACCAGGCAAAGCGGCTGAAGGACCTGACGATCGTGGACGAGTTCACTCGGGAGTGTCTGGCGATCGATGTCGCCAAGAGGCTCACGAGCGAAGACGTTCTCGAGCGGCTGAGTGCCCTGTTCGTTCACAGGGGTGTTCCGGAGCACATCCGCAGCGACTCTCGTGAGAGTTCACGGCCAAGTGTGTCCGAGAGTGGCTGGGGCGAGTCGGTGTGAAGACGTTGTTCATCGAGCCTGGTTCACCGTGGGAGAACGGCTATGTGGAAAGCTTCAACGGGAAGCTCCGGGACTAGCTGCTGGCACGCGAAGCGTTCGACACGCTGCTCGAGGCCAAGGTGCTCATCGAGCGGTGGCGGCAGCACTACAACACCGTCCGGCCGCACAGTGCCCTTGGGTATCGCCCCCCGGCTCCCGAGGCGCGGCAGCCCTGTGCGGTCGCCTCGGCAACCGCACGGGACTGGTCTATTGGAGAGCAAAACCCTAACTTAGAAACTGGCGACTTTCATGGGGGCAGGTCACTCCGACGGCCCCGTGCTTCTGTTCATCGGTGATTCGTTTCGGCATGCACTGCTTCCTGCGTTACAGCCCCATTTTCGCCGCATTATCTCGGTCTATCATCATGACGACGGGAGTTTTCGCCCAGACATCATCGATCGATTCGCCCCCGATGTGGTAGTTCTGGAGGTGGTCGAGCGAAATGTCGGCAAAGTATTCAGAAAACCTCGTAAATAAAAGGTGACCCTGATTCTGATGCCGACACTGCACGAACTTCGACCGATCAATCAGATCACCGATCCCCGAGCCGTGTAATCTCCGCCCAGAGCGCCGAACCGATCCGAATCAGCGACACGTCCTCGGGTTTCTTTCTCTCGAAGTGGTGCGGTTGAAGCGGGGCAGGTCAACCTTCAGGTGCGTGTCGCATGCGGCGGAGTCCAAGAGCCAGCCCCGGATGCCGGTGGACTCGACGCCAGTCGGCACCAAGTTGGGGGCAGCGTCAGGATCGCCCCGGCTGCCTGCCCTCGGCACGACCGGCCCGCGACCATTCCGCCAGCGCAGCCTCGAGTGCGGTCGCTTCACCAGCTGGCTCGTCAGTGAGGCCGGGCAGTGGTGAAGACGAAACTGCGAATGTTCGAAGGGTAAGGTAGAGTTCGTGCGCACGAGGGCATAGCTGCCGCACCAGCCACGGCCGCCACGACTCGTGCTCTTGGTGAAACAGGCTTGGCTCGTATTGGGGGCTTGGAAAGCCGATCGGAACGGAGAGGCGGGTTCGCACGGAGGCCATCAGGCCGGCAGGGTCGGCGATCACCTGGGTGGTTTCCACGACCAGGCACTTCTCGGGTTCGCGGCGGGCAAAGCCAAGGACACGCTCGTTATAGTGGCACCACACATCGAGCGCGAGCCGGGGATTGTCTGTGAATTCGGTGTTGCCCCGACGGAAGAGGGAGTCGAGCACCTCCCAGGGGCGCCGGAACACGAACACGAAACGGGCCTCAGGCAGGAGCCGCCTCCAAAAATCAAGAAACAGGACCGTCCGGGGCTCCTTCCATCCCCATGCGACCCCCTTGGCCCGTCTCGTTTCCACGAAATCGCGAGCCTGCGTCAGCATCAGCGGCGGCACCGCCGGGTCGCCGGCGGCCATGAAGCCATCGGGTGAGACGCCATTGGCGGAGAGGATCCGCTGGTGCAGCAGCAGGAAGTCGACGTCTTCAAAATGCCCACGGTGATTGGCTGCATCCGCCCCGAGCAGGTGGCTGCCAATGTCGAGGCCGGCACTGGCCAGGATTGAGGCGGTCAGAGACGTGCCCGACCGATGCATGCCCGTAATCACCACCGCCGGTGGCGGCGAGTGAGGCGGTGTCATATCCGGCACAAGCGGTGTACTCATACGCTACGGCCAACAGCGAGTCGCCGAATGGTGGCGGGGACGGCGGGGTTCGAAAAACACAATCATAGTACAGAAATCCTTTCCTGAGACTTGGGAAGAAATCGTGGCTCGGGGGCGCATCAATCGTGCGGCTTGTTCAACGTTTTGGCGACATCGCGGTTCGGCTTCGCCTCATCGGGCTCGTGGCCGAGCGGTGGCGGGACCGCATTCAGCGGTATCCCCTGCCGGTGACGACTGTCGTCATCGCCGCGGGGGCCAGCCGGGTTGCTCGCGTACCAGTCGCCGACTCAACTGTCGGCGGCTCTATCGGCTTTGACGGTATGGCCTCAAGTATTGCCTGGTGTGAGACGAATGTAGCCCCGGTCTTTGTGTCGCCGCGTTTCGATTTTTACCTTATCGACGGAAGGTCGAGCGAGTACACTCCCGCTGGAACGATCCGCCCGTGCGGTGTTCGATTTTCGTGCGGCGATGGGGCCGAGGCGGCGCGAGCCATCAATCGCCGACGATGTCGTGATCGCCGGCATGGCAACTGTCGGAGGGTGACGTCATGGCTCGATACGAACTAGACCTCGAAGCAAGGGACGATAACTTCGACGAGGAGGGCTACCTTCTCGCCAACCGCGACGTTGCTGAGGCGGTGAGTGCAGGCAGATTGGCTTCTGGCCGTCAGCACTTCGACCTCTACGGTCGAAAAGAGACTCCTGCCCGCCGGATGCGGCTGGAATCCAGTATCCGCGAGGCGAAGCGACTGAAGATGTCGCGGATCCTGCCACTTTTGCGTCCCGACGCCGCGGTGATGCGGCACGACACGTATGTCGATTCTCTGTCCGAACAATCACGCCGGCGGTGGGGCATCATCGACACCGCCGCGGTGTCTGGCCATGGCTACAGCCGCGATGTTGGTGCTATCATCGATCGACACGCGGATGGCCTGGTCCTCGATGTTGGTGCGGGTTGTCGGCCGGTGTATTTTGACAACGTCGTCAACTACGAGATCGTGCCCTACGACAGTACCGACGTCCTCGGCGTGGCCGAGGAGCTTCCTTTTCGAGACGGGGTTTTCGACGCGGTCATCTCCGTGGCCGTGCTCGAGCATGTCAAGGACCCGTTTCGCTGTGCCGCCGAGATGGTGCGGGTGCTCAAGCCCGGGGGCGACCTCTACTGCGAGGTTCCGCTGCTGCAGCCTGTCCACGGCTATCCCAACCACTACTACAACATGACTCATCAGGGGCTGCGAAACCTCTTCGCGTCTCTCGTGACGGTCGACAGGGTCTGGGTGCCGTCCCACATGCACCCCATGTGGGCCTTGACCTGGATCCTGCGGAGCTGGTCCGAAGGCCTCGACGAGTCGACTCGCAGCCGCTTTCTCGACCTGCCGGTGCGCGAACTGCTCCGCGATCCTGCCGCCTTCGCAGGCCTTGATTTCGTTGCGCGTCTGTCGGACGCGAAATGCACCGAACTCGCCTGCGGGAACGCCCTCGTTGGCCGCAAGCCCATGGCCGACCCAAGGCCCCTTCCATGACCCCGTCTGTCAGCGATATCTCAGCGCGTGGCAGCCTCGGGACGGTCGCCTCTTGGGCCGTGCTAGCGGTCCTCGTGGTCGTGCTGGCGCCATTGCGTTCGCACATGCCTAGCGGCCACCTCGACTCGTCCTGGGGGGCGGTGCTGTGGCACGCACGCGACCACGAGCTGCAGCACGGAACGGAGATCGTGTTCACCTATGGCGAGGAGCCGTCGGCGACGCGGCCCTTGGTGCATCGGCCTGCGGCTGCTCGCTGGCCTCGCAGCGCTCATCAAGTTCACGTGGCTGCGCGGGAACGATATCCTCTTGTCGCGGCATCCACACCAGGCATGCGTTCGGGCAATGACGGCTGACGATGAAGGGCACACCATGAGTGGAGAGCACCGACGCGACGAAGCCGCGGTAGCAGCGAGGCACGCCCTCGTGGGGCCGGCGGATCTCTGGCAGATGAAGCGGCAGTTCCAAATCGACTTCCTGCGGAGGATGGGGCTGCGCCCCGACCATCGGCTCCTCGACCTCGGCTGCGGCACCCTGCGGGGAGGAATTCCGCTGATCGGCTTCCTCGATTCCGGACGGTATGTTGGCGTCGAGGTGCGGTCTGATGTGCTCGCCGAAGGCCGTCGCGAACTGGTGGAGTGCGACCTCGCAGGCAAAGAACCAAAGCTTGTGTACTGCAACCGACTCAGCACGCTCGACCTCGGACAGAAATTTGACGTCGTCTGGGCATTCCAGGTGCTTATCCACATCGGCGATGCGGCCCTCGACGACGCGGTAGCGGCGGTCGCTCGCCATCTCGACGACGGGGGTGTCTTCTACGCTACAGTGAACGTGGGCACAGCGACGGATGGATCGTGGCAGGGCTTTCCCATCGTGCACCGCGAAGTGGCGTACTACCAAGCCGTATTCCGCCGCCATGGTCTCGTGGTGGACGATATCGGCCCACTCATGGCGTTCGGCCATGTTCACCCGCGGGTCTCGGCCGCCGCTCAGGCCTTGCAGCGGATACTGAAGGCGACGCGAGCCTGACGTCGGTGGTCGCAAATCCCCGTTTTCGAATCCGATACCGCTCGCAAGTGGGCCAGTGGTAGGCCGGGCGGCACGCGACGCGAAGCGGCGAACTCCGTGCTTCATGGTACTATTTTTGGGGCCGATCGGGTGGTCCGCGACGAAGTCTCGGAGGTCATGGCCGTTGCGTCATGGCGTGAACCCGGCAGGTTGTATCCAGGTGCGAAACCAAGCACGAATCCGGGCATGAGACTCGAACGACTGATCGGCGATACTGCGGCGCGGCTTCCGCTGGTCGGCCGACACGTGCGCAGTCTCTTGGAGCGTGAGCGTCATTCCCGCACCGTTGCCCGACCCTCGCCTGATTCGCAGGGCCGTTCCGCCGCCACGTACCTGCCTTCCCAGGAGGCCCTCTGGCTTGCACCACGCGGACTACGGGTGGCGGTTGTGATCCCGGTCTACAGTGGATTTGACGAGGCGCGTCGTTGCATGGCGAGCGTGCTGGCCCACCGCGACGACCTGCCCGCGGAAATCATCGTCATTGATGACTGCTCGCCCGAATCGAGGATGACCGAATGGCTTCGTGGCCTCGCAGCAGAAGGGGCGATCACGCTGCTCCGCAACGACGTCAACCAAGGCTTCATCGCCTCGGTCAACACGGGCATGGCTGCGGCCGGTGATCGCGACGTCGTGCTGCTCAACAGTGATACCGAAGTTTCTTCCGGTTGGCTGTCGCGGCTTGCGGGCCATGCCTACGCGTCTCCGCGGATCGGCACGGTCACCCCGTTTTCAAACAACGCGACCATCTGCAGTTGGCCGGGGGTGAGAGGGGGAGCATTGCCACCGGGCCGCACCGTCGCCGACATGGACGCCGCGTTCCTGGCCGCCAATCGCGGCCGCCAGGTCGCCATCCCGACCGCCGTCGGTTTCTGCATGTACATTCGCCGCGACTGCGTCGAATCCGTGGGTGTTTTCGACGAGGCGGCCTTCGGCCGCGGCTACGGCGAAGAGAACGACTTCTGCCTGCGTGCTACGGCCGCCGGTTGGCAGCATGTGCTCGCCTGCGACACATTTGTGTTCCACGCCGGCGAAACGAGCTTCGGCAAGGATCCGCCTGAGCGGGCCCGGGCTTGGTCCGTGCTGACCGCCCGCTATCCCCACTACGCGGAGGCGGTCGCCCGCCACATCGAGGCTGACGAGGCGGCCACAAGTCGGTTTGCGGCCACGGCGGCACTCTTCCGTCAGTCCGCGGAGCCCACGATTCTCGTCGTCATGCACAGCCTGGGTGGTGGTACCGACCGGCACGTTCGGGATGTCCAGTCGGCCGTTGGCTCGCGGGCGAACTTCCTGCGGCTCGAGCCCCGCCCCGGCGGAATGGCGCTCTCGGCTCCATCCCTTCCCGGGCATCCTGAGGCGGTGTTCCGCATCGAGCAACTCGATGAATTGGTCTCCGTCTTGCAGTCCTGCGGCACCGATCGCGTGCACGTGCACCACTGGCTCGGCTACGACGCCTCGTTGCGGGGGCTGGTCGACCGCCTCGGCGTGCCGTTCGATGTGACGATCCATGACTACTTCTCGATCTGCCCGCAGATCAACCTGCTGCCGACGCCAACTTCCCAGTTCTGCGGCGAGCCGGACGTTGCCACGTGCAATGCCTGTATCGCGGGACGGCCACAGTTCGGCGCAACGGACATCACCGACTGGCGTACGCGTCATGCGTGGCTGCTCAACGAGGCAGAGCGGGTGATCTGCCCAAGCGCTGATGCCCGCGACCGCATCGCCCACTACGTCCCGCATGCCCGGCTGCTGACCGTTCCTCACGAGCCCGTGAGGGACGCCTCATGGCACGTGCGGTCCGCGCCACCCCGACCCGGCGAGCCGATACGGATTGGGGTGATCGGCGTGATCGCCCAGCATAAGGGGCTTGACGCTCTGGTCGCGGCCATCGAGGCCGCCGATCCCAGCGAGTATGAGTTCGTCGTCATCGGTGCATGCAATCCGGAGCCGCCTCGCCATCTTCGGCATCGCGTGCAGGAAACGGGGCCCTACGAGGAGGCTGAACTGCAGGGGCTTCTGGCTGCCGCACAGCTCCACGTCGCCTGGTTTCCAGCTACCTGGCCGGAAACCTTCAGTTACACGCTCTCCGCAGCCATCGATGCCGAACTTCCAATCGTGGCGCCCGCCCTCGGCGCGTTCCCCGAGCGGCTCGCCGGGCGGCCGCTTACCTGGCTCGTACATCCTACACGCGATGGCACGGCACTGCTGACCACGTTCGCAGAGGTGCGGTCGAAGCTGCGGGCGGAGCGCGGGCCGTCCGCGGGGGCGCGGACCGGGGATCCGATTTCCTTCTACCCCGACGCCTATCTGGCACCACTCGCAGACAGGGCCCAACAGAGGATTGGTCGCCCGATGTCGCTCCGACGGCAGGGGCTGACCTCGGTGCTCGTGCTGCCAGACCGAGGCGACAACGGCACGATCACGCCGTGCGGCTTCGTCCGGCTTGTGCAGCCATTTGATGCGCTGGCGGCGATACACCCCCACGTGCTCGTTGAGGTCGTCGATTTCGACGCGGCCCTTGCACGCGATGCCGACGCGCTCGTCTGTCAGCGGCACGTCACCGGCGACCTCGCCTCGGCTGAGCGGCTGATCGAGCATTGCCGAGCCCATGGCATGAAGCTGATTTATGATCTCGACGACGAACTCGTTTCGATACCTTCCTCGCATCCGGAGGGCGGCCGTCTCGGAGGCCTTTCGCATGTCGTCAGCAGGTTTCTGGAGGCCGCCGACCGTGTCTGGTTCGCGACACCGGAACTGCAACGCCGGCTCGATCCCGCGTTGTGCCGCTCGGACATTGTGGCCAATAAACACGATGGCCGGATGTGGCGACACCCAGCCAAGCGGTCAGATTTCGTGGGTTCCCGGCCCTTGCGGATCGTCTACATGGGGACGGCGACCCACGACGAGGAACTCGATTTCCTGCAGCCGATCGCTGAGTCCATTCAGCGGAAGTTCGGTCGGCGGGTTCATTTCGAAATCGTGGGTGTCGCAAGCCGGCGGCAGTTGGCATCCTGTTTCGATCGGGTCACGCCCGAGGAAGGGCCAGCCTTGCAGACCTATCCGGGCTTCGTCCAATGGTTCAGCCGTCAGCACTGGGACATCGCCGTATCACCGCTGATCGACAGCCCCTTCAACCGCTGCAAGTCGGCCATCAAGTTGCTCGACTACGCCGCCCTCGCCCTGCCCGTGGTGGCGTCTCAGCATGTCGAGTACGAGTCGGCTTTCGGCGGCGATCACGGAGTGCATTTTGTCACGAACACCGTCACCGCCTGGTGTGACGCACTTTCACGGCTCATCTCGGATGCCGAGGCACGCCGTCGCGAGGGGCAAAAGATCGTCGAGCACTATCGCCGCCATCACCTCCTCGACGGGCGGAGTCTGCGGATCGAGGAGTTGTTAGGGCTTGGCAGGGGCTCAACGGGGGACGCGTAATTGATCGGCAGTCACCTCATGGCGCCCCCGCACGTTGGCTGCTCGAGCCTGTGCGGGGTCTTTCCAGAAGGAGAGATCGCGACCAAGGAGAGTGTGGAGCCTGTCAATCTGCGGAGCATAGAGTTGAAGAAGCGGCTCATAGAGTGAGGGTCGCAGCGGGAGTCGCTGTTGTGCCATATAGTTCGGATGGACGCCGGAGATCACCGGAACGACCACGCGAGCCAGATCCTCAGGAGGGAGTGTGGCGAAGCCGGCCGCATCGACGCCGAGGTGGACGGAGAGTCGCTTGAGAACCGCGGCCGGAGTGGTCGCGATCTCGTCGTCCAGGAGAATCAGGAGTTGGTCGGCCGGAAAGACCGTGCGCCACCGCTCGATGCAGGCGGCATAGTCGCCCCGTGCACGCGACGCGGATGAATGAAAGTGGTCGATGAACCATGCGTCGGAGGCCTCGTGGGTGAACATCTCCGCACGGCTCAGGCCCATCAGCGCCGCCGACCAAGCCCGCTCCAGTGGATTGCGCAGGCTGATGAACAGGCGGATGTCGGGGCAGTGTTTCCTGAGGGCCGCGATCGTTTCGACAGGGAGCAGCGCATAGGCGGGCGTAATCTCACCCGTTCGGATAGGCCGGCCATCGGCTGTGGATGGCTGCTGCAGGGTGAGCATCTTCACCCACACGTTCGCGTCGTTCCCTTTCGAGGCTCCGAAGTGATTCCAGAAGTGCAGTTCCTTGCCACCCGGGAAGGCGATCTGCGGGTGTTGGGAAAGTTGGTGGAACAGCCAGGTTGTTCCACCTTTCTGCACGCCGATGCCAAGAAAGTCGACCATGCCCGCTCTGCGTTCTCGTGCTCGTGTCGAGGCCGTTCCGCTTCGTCCAAAGGGTCACCACATGTCATGGTACCGAAGGGCCGACTGGTGGAGAAGCTCGCGGCATTGGCGACTGCCGGCTTTACCCACGGGCTGCTAGCTTGGAGGATGGCATCACGCCTGTGCGACAGGGGCAATCGACCACAAGGAACCCGGACGAATCGTTTCTGGCAATGATCATTCGCACCGTCCTCGATATCACGCGCGCTTCCCACAAGCACCTGCGGCTGACGCTCTTGCTGGCTGCCAGCTATCACCATTTCAACGCCTTGCAGAAGGAGTTGACCATGGAAGTGTGGGTCATTGGGCAACGGCTACCATCACTGGAGAGCTTCCTTGAGGCACTTGGCATACGGATCGTGTATGTGCCCTTGGCGGCAACGGCGCAGGTGGTGCGAACTTCCAACAAGATACCTGCTTCTGACACCGGTGTGTCTGGCAGGCCGATCCTGTTGCTCGACAACGACATCCTTTGCACCGGTAGCCTCGACGAGCTTTTGCATACCGCCACGCTCAGCATCATGGGCACGGAAGCCGGGGTGCTTCGGATACAGGATGCTCAATGGGAAGAAATCGAGAAGAAGACAGGGCGTAAAACGCTCTTCAGGCGTTATCTGGCACTGAGGGATTACCCTGCCTGTCGTGGCGCCGCCATGTTCAGGAACGAGCAGGCGTTTGAAAAGCAGCGGTTGTATGTGAACACCGGTGTTCTCCTTATTCCGACAGGGCTGCGCCTCCGTGAGATCTGGGAAGATCATCTTGTATCGATTGTTGAACTCTTCAAGGGACATCCGCTGACATCAGACGCGGTGGCGGGATGCGATCAGGCGTCATTTGCCACCGCCCTTGGGCAGATCGGTTCGTTCGACTGGCTACCCATCGGATACAACTACAGGCCGCAGTGTTTTATTCTCGGGCTGGTACCCTCGGAACAGATCAGACTCGTGCACTTGGCAGGTGCCATTCAACGCGGCTCTGGTGGCAGAAATCCAGCCAATGACCCTTCCCTGACGGTGACACGGCACATCGCCCTTTACTGGCACTCGAGGATCCTGAGTGAGCTTGAGAAGCTGGCATCACGGTGCTCCGCGGACGCGATCGCACAAAGACGCACGATTGCGGAACAAACACAGTCGGTGGGCATTGCGATCGCGGAAAGGTATCGACTTAATGCCGCGTATGCGCAGTGCGTTCAGGAGCTTGAATCGGCACGACCTTGAACGGCGGTTCAACGCCGGGCGGGATATGGTGTTCAGCCGCGTTGTGTCCACATAGCACTCAAGCTGACGACGTCGGACCGTCCGTAGAAGTCGCCATAGATCGAATCGTCTTCGAGCAGTCGATCCGCCAGGCGGCAGACCAGCCCGGCATCATAGAGCGTGCTCGTGTTGCGGCTCTCCAAAGGCTCGGCGAGCGTCGCCGCATCGCGATCAATCACGGCCAGCGCTCGCCCGCCGGTCGCCACGAGGTCCTCGTACCGAATCACGTGGTGCCGCGGCAGCAGCGTGTCGTATCGCGAGTAATACCACCTCAGGATGATCAACTGCCGACCGAGCCGGTCGGGTTCGGCGGCGAGATCCGACTGCAATCCTGGATCGAACGCCTCCCCAAATGGCAGATGCCCGTCGTTCACCGGTGCCTGGATCGAGTGCCAGGAGAGCAGGACCGCAAGCGGATTCCGAACGATCGCGTAGCAGGGATAACGCGTTTGAAGTGATGCGAGCGTAGCCGTGAAAACGTTCGGATGCTTGATCACGAGCCGGAAATCAGGCCGCAACTCCTTCCCGAAGTGCACGTCCTGACGCTGGACGGTCGACGGCCGCAGCCCGTCGGGAGTTCGAGTGGGTCCAAATGGGTTGTCTGGTACGCAGCCCTCTCGGGCCTTGCTGACTGCCGTGCCGGCGCCGAGCAGGCTGTCCCGCTGGGTCGCGAAGAACGAGGCGATCCGTGCCATGTACGCATCCGGGAACGCGATGCCAACGAGTTCGGCAGGATTCATCGGCTCGTGCAGGGCCACGCACTGGGGAAGCTTGTTGACGAGCGAACATGCGAGCGTCGTGCCGGAGCGGGCAATGCCGGTGAGGATGATATCCAAGGCTGCTCCTCGATAGCGACGACTCGAACTGACAGGGGGACGGTATGACGTAGAGGGGGAGGCTACATCGCCTCCAGGATCTCGAGAAACGCTGAACGCTCAGACGCCAGTCCATGCTTTTGTGACTCCGCAACACCGGCGGTACGCATCGCGGCGGCGTCTCGCGGGGATTGCGTCATCGCCGCGATGGTCGCGGCAACGACATCATCGACGGTGTACCTTGGTCGAAACGCCGTCTCCTTATTGCGGCAGAATCCACGGTTGCCGGTGCAGTCTGGGCAAACGACGATCGCACCGGCCGCCATCGCCTCGAGGGCCGGCAGATAAAAACCTTCCTCGTGGTGGGGCAGCATGACCGCCACGCGGGCCCGCGAAATGAGGTCGAGAAATGCCGGCCGGGGGAGCATGGAGTCCGTCACGTCCACCGCCATACCCGTGGCCGCGAGCCGGGATGCAACCGCGGCCGCGAATGGCGGGTTCTTGAGACCGGCGAGCAGAACGTGGATGTCTTTCTCCGCAGTCAACGGGATGTTTTCGAGGTCGATGCCGTTCGGTATGACGTGAATGGGGCCGTTGACTGCGCCGGTGCCGGCGATTGCGTCGGCAACCTCCTTGCTCACGCATATCCGCACCGCCGGCCGAGCGAGAAAGGGGCGTCGGGGATCTTTTGGGTGGGCGTGCCTCACGCTCTGGATCAGATTGATGACGGGCACGGGCGAAGGGTCGGGAACGGCCTCCCAATCGAGGCCTGCGACGAACAGCGCCGCCGCTTCGGCTGGGCGCCACGACTCGAGAGGGGGCGGAGCGATGCCGTGCCAGGGATTCTCAGGACCGCGGATCGACTCCGGCGTGAAGAAGATTCGCGGCCGGAAGTGGGTGGAGTATTCCGTGTGTGAAAAATAGTGCCGGACTTTGAGGTGGCCGCCGGTGAGCCCGCGGTAGTCTCGGTGAAACAGCAGCGTGCGGTCGGCGGTGGCATGCATGGAATGGAGGCAGATGCAGACGAGCGCAATCGTTCCGTCTGAGCGAGATCCTACGGCTGAAAAGTGGCCATCGCCTTGGCGTATTCGAGCAGCTGACCGACGGTCCGATCGCCGTCATCAGCGGCAACGATCTCCCGCCCTGAGTCAGTGGCAGTCACTCGGATGTGCTGTTTCCTGGTCCGCTCCAGCCCGCTGAGTACCTTGAAAAGCGTTGTTGGGTCGCAGGAAATCAGGAATTCACAATGGGTGGGACGACCCATGATCCGGGAAATGTCAGGCCGATGCCGAACTGCATGGCCGCGGCCCAGGAAGTGCCCGTCGAGGTAGGCATCGACCTTCAAGTGGGAGTCGTGCGCAGCGCAGTCCAGTAACCAGCCCCTGATTCCCGTAGGTCCGATGTCTTCGATGTAGCCGTAAAGGCCTTCTCGTGTGTTCCTCGTGATGAAGGGATACACCCGGCTGTCAGCCTTGCGAAGAAGTTTCGGGAGCAGGTGGTGGCGCACAAGGTCAAATACGAAGGCGAGTGGCCGAATTGCGGCGTGCATTGGTTCCGGCCTGTCCCATCGACCCGATCATGATTGGAAGATAATGACGGAAGTCTACTTCACTTCCGTCGGGCGGCAAAAGTGCTTGGCAGCTGACGTTCAATCACCGCGGCGAAAGCCGCTCCCGTTCCTACTGTCACTCCTCTTCGTGAGGCACGTAGCGTGCGAGATCCATGCTGTCGTGCAGAATCCGGACGATCTCCAGCACGCCGTCATTTCGGATGCGGAACATGACGAAATGCCGTGGCGCGGCCACTCGCTCTTCCACGTTGCGTATGCGGACGCGGGAATGGGCAAGGTGATACGAGCACAGCCGAACGCTGATCTCCGGACGCTCGTGGACGCCTGCTCTCGTGGGCTGTTTCGCCAGGTCCATGATCGCCTGCACGATCAACGCCGCGTAGCGGCGGCTGGCCGCATCACCGAATGTCTCTGCCGACCAGCCGAGGATCGCCGTGATGTCTTCCTCCGCCGCCGGAGCGAGAATCACCTTTCGTGGCGATGTCATGCCCGCCGCCGTGCCGGGCGTGACGGCTTGCCGGATCTGAGCGACTCAACATGCTTCGTCAGATTCGCGGCAGCGGTGAACTCGATGCCGCGGCCTTGGTCGAGTTGATCCAGCCCTG
>Ga0209829_10002725_pt1 | contig 13261 bp, 14 predicted proteins | sample C_140205_EF_Meta_FD_187311 | JGI IMG/M metagenome (GOLD analysis project Ga0209829, IMG submission 187311) | Freshwater microbial communities from Lake Croche, Canada to study carbon cycling - C_140205_EF_MetaG (SPAdes) (version 2) | ecosystem: Environmental > Aquatic > Freshwater > Lake...
TCGCCAGCATATTCGTGCGCGAAATCGGATTAATGAGGGGATAGCCCGAGATATATGCAGCAGAGAATCCATCGAGTAATGGCAGATCAATCGCACTGAGCTTCGAATTGGATCCTGAATCTGGGAACATCGTGCGCTCTCCATTGGGCGAGACGAGAATGACTACGATCCCGGTCTTCTCATCCCGATGTCTAATTCCTGAGTGGCGAACTCCGTAATGATCAAATTCTTTCTGTAAGGCAACTCCGTGTGCATCATCGCCGAGACGACTTACTAGATATGCATCCTCGCCAAGATAGGCAAGCCAGGTGGCAACATTTGCGGCGGCTCCACCACCTTGGGTAGTGATAGTTGCGCTGGTGTCACCTTCGAAATGAGTATCGGATTCAATGATTGTGCTGATATCCATCATGGAATCGCCAATACAGAGGATTGAACTCACAAGGCGATAGCAATCTGGGCAGCTAGCTGTGAATTTGCTTTAATAATATCTACATTCACATCGAGGCTCGCGCCTTTACTTGCACGGTGGAAATATTCAAGTAGGTATGGTGTTACTGCTTTTCCGGTGATGTGTTCCTTCTCAGCGAGAGCGAGCCCGTCCCGAAGGAGTTGATCATGCAATGTGCGATCAAGTTCTTTCTTCACAGGATTAGTAACAATTACGGCGCTACTAGAATTATTTACACCTGCACGTTCTTTCCATATCGATGCAATTTCGGAGACATTCTCTACTCGGTGTTCGAGCTCAAAACCTGAATCTGTGAGATAAAAACCTGGGAAGCGATTCGTTTGGAAACCAAGAACAGGGATCGCGAGAGTCTCGAGGCGCTCTAATGTAGCTGCAACATCAAGGATTGATTTGACACCAGCGCAGACAATAATAATTGGCGTGATCGAGAGTGCGCGAAGATCGGCCGATTCATCAAAGCCATCACCGCGATGAACGCCACCTAAGCCGCCCGTAGCAAAGACTGTAATTCCTGCCATCGCAGCAATATGTCCGGTAGCCGCTACGGTCGTTGCTGCGCTCTTCTTTGTTGCAACCAAAATTGCAAGATCGCGAGTGGATGCCTTCACCACTGAATCATCGTTAGCGATTCGAATTAATTGATCATCTTCAAGGCCAACAAGAATTTCGCCATCAATGATCGCAATCGTGGCTGGCGTTGCACCCGCATTGCGAACAATCTCTTCGACATCACGAGCGACTTCTAGGTTTCTAGGCCGTGGCAGTCCGTGGCTGATAATTGTTGATTCGAGAGCGACGATTGGCTTCTTCGCGGCAATTGCGGCTTCGACCTCTTTTGAAAATTTGATCACATCTCCGAGGTTACCCGCCCTAGCCCGTAGATTGAGTGGAGCGTGAGTAAAACTATCAAATCGGACAATTCACCCGTATCTCCAAAGGCTAGGGGAAACCATGTAACGAAAGCGTTGTAAAGGAATCCCTGGTTTCTTGTCGGAAATCATATGCAAATGCAAATCATTCGCATAACCTCTTCCTGAGCCACAGATTTTCCTTTGGCTTCTATGAAGATAAGGGGAAGATGAATGAAGTCAAGACTATTAACCATCGTTGTGAGCCTGTCGATAATTGGTGGATCTGCTGTCCTCTCACCAATTACCTCAGCTCGTGCCGGCGGTCCTACTGAAATTACATTGGCGCTATGGGATGAAGTCCAGAAGCCTATTATCCAACAAGCAGTTGATGTATTTAACAAGAATCACAGAACAACTATCCACGTAACCATTAATTCAACACCATGGTCTGATTTCTGGACCAAGTTGGATGCAACACTTCCTACCAGCAAGGCTACAGATGTCACATGGATGAATGTGAACGTCAGAAAATATGCTACTGGTGGAGTAATCGAGCCTTTGGATAAGTACATCGCAAGTGATGCATACAACATGCAACAGTATGTTCCTGGCCGTGTAGCCGCTTTCAAAGTCGGTACAAGTCAATACGCCCTTCCTAAGGGTATGGATGCAGTCTTTGTTGCTTACAACAAAGCAATCTTTGCAAAATATGGCGTTCCACTTCCTAAGAAAAACTGGACCTGGAATGACATGAAGACAGCTGCTGCTGCGATCCTCGCTGGCGAAACAGCTGCAAAGAAGACAACCGAATATCCAATCGTGATGGAACTTGATGCACAACCTTCGTGGATTAACTTCCTTTACCAAGATGGTGCTGGCTTCCTTTCGGCAGACAGGAAGACCACAAACGTTGGTACACCGGCTGGAATAGCAACCATCCAATCTCTCGTAGATCTGATGAATGCTAAGTTGATGGCACCTTATAACGTGCTCTCTGAGACTAAGGGAACCGATATCTTCCTTTCAGGTAACGCTGGAATGGTATTCATTGGCTCATGGAAGGCGGCTGTCCTTGAGAAGTCAACACTTGGAGCAGCAAAGAACATCGGCTTGATTCAGATGCCAAAGCGTGGTCTTAACAATGAGAGCGTCGCAGGCGGATTGGGTTATGCAATGGCTGCAAAGTCAGCGCATAAGGCAGAAGCTTGGACCTTTATGAAGTACATCACTGGACACCAGTCCATGACAAACGAAGCACTCAATGGAATCGAATTTCCAGCACGCGCAGATTCACAAGGCGCATATGCAAAGGGATTTGCCAACATCGATGCCAAGGTGATTGTTGCCGCGGCAAAGTCATCCTTCGCGTATCCATCGATTGGTATCCCAGCAACGACTCAGCCAATGGTTGATGCCATTGCTCAGGCGCTGTCAGGAACTGTTCCAATAGCGACAACTCTGCAAGCAGCAGCTGCTAAATCTCAAGCGCTACTTGACGCGTTTTACGCAGTAAAAAGCTAGTTCCAACTAAGACAAAAGTATAAAAAGTTGAGGTGTTCGAAGGGATAAACCCTTTGAACACCTTAGCTTTTCGAGATGAAATCAGGGGAGCAATGAAAAAGCAAAAGCAAAGGTATAACTACTCTGCTTACCTTTATATTGCTCCTATTCTCATTGGAATCATGGTTTTTTATCTTTATGCCTTTTTTCAAAACATTTGGCTTAGTTTTAATGATGTGGGAATCTTCGGCAACAGAAAATTTATTGGCTTTGGAAATTATCGAACCTTATTCCACGATATTTTATTCTGGAGAGCACTGAAAAATACCGCTTTCTATGCAATCCTTGGTGTACCAAGCATTGTGATTCTCTCGATTGGCCTGGCTTGGATGCTAAATCAGAAAATCCCTGCTCAAAGTTTCTTTAGAACAGCAATATTTATTCCTGCAATCACTTTACCAGCGGCTATTGGATTGCTCTGGCGCTGGCTCTATAACTCATCTTTTGGACTTATCAATCACATCCTAGGTTGGTTCGGAATACAACCAATTTTCTGGTTGAGCGATATTCATTGGGTTCGATGGTCGATTTTGATAGTTCTTATCTGGGCATCTATGAGTTACATGGTAATAATCTTGCTTTCTGGATTACAGCGCATTCCAAGCGTTTACTATGATGCGGCTCAAGTCGATGGTGCCAATACGCGCCAAATTTTCTTTCGTGTTACTTTGCCACTCCTCACGCCAACGATTTTCTTTGTCTCAGTTGTGAGCATGATTGGCACATTTCAAATCTTTGATCTCATTTTCTTGATTATTAGACCAGATAGTGCTGCATATCAATATGCAAATAGTTTGGTTACTTTCTTCTTCCAGCAGGCTTTTGCCCTTGATTTAAGAGGGTATGGAGCCGCGATTTCGGTCGTTTCACTGATCCTAATTTTCGCTGTGACTGCTATTCAATTCCGAGTCCAAAAACGGTGGGTTAACTATGACTAAGGAATGTCTATGAAACTCAGTAGAACCTACAAAATAGCAATCGTAACGATCTTGATCTTTGTGACCATGATCATGGTCGGACCATTCATCTGGATGTTTATCACCTCTTTAAAAACCTACGATGAGACGATCCATACACCGATGCTCTGGTTCCCTGCAAAAGCTCAATGGGTGAACTATAAAATCGTTGCGGATAAGTATCCATTTTTGATTCTCTACCGAAATACATTTCTTGTTGTCATCGGGACTGTCATTTCGCAACTCTTTTTTGCCTCCATGGCGGCCTATGCTTTTGCTCGATTAAAGTTCCCATTTAAGAATACGATTTTCTTAGGAATGCTCTGCTTATTGATGGTTCCTAGCCAAATCTTCCTTATTGCACAATACAACGTGATGGTGAAATTCAATCTCACTAATACAATTCAGGCGCTAATAATTCCGCACATGTTTACAGTTTTTGGCATGTTCTTGCTCAGACAATTTTTTGCAGCGATCCCAATGGAACTAGAAGATGCGGCCAGAATTGATGGCGCCGGCACCTTCAGAATTTACTGGCAGATCATGTTGCCACTTGTTACCCCTGGTCTTGTCGCGTTGGGTATCTTGACGATGATCGGAAGCTGGAAAGAATTGTTATGGCCACTCATTGTTAATTCAGATATGTCGAAGATGACTCTTTCAGCTGGCTTGGCCTATCTGATTGGCGAACACACAACCTTTTACCAACAGGTGATGGCGGGGGCGGTCATCAGCGTGCTCCCTATGGTCATAATTTTTACTTTCTTCCAAAAGAAATTTGTGGAGAGCATCGCTCAAACGGGAATCAAGGGATAAATATGAAAAGGACCAGGAGAGCCACCCATGCGTAAGTTGAGAATTGCCGCATTCATGCCACATCCAGATGACATGGAAGGGCATGTGGGCGGAACTCTCCTCAAGTATGTTCAACAGGGACATCAGGTTGATGTAGTCGTTGCAGCCGATGGTCGACGTGGACGCGGAATCCTCCCCGAGAATCTAAGCTGGCAAGAGATTGTTGCGCTGCGTAAAGAGGAGGCGATTCGCGGTGCAAGTTACCTGGGCGTCACTCCAACTTTTCTAGATATTGAGGACCATCGCCTGGTAGATGACCGCGCCTGTTATGAAACTGTCATTAACGAAATGGAACGTCTCAATCCAGATGTTGTTTTCACGACTTCACCTGACGATTATCACAATGATCACCGTGCAATCTCAAGGCTGGCTCTCAATACTTCATGGGCCCCTGTTTTTTTTGCGGATACCAAGGTAAGTGTGAATTTTATTCCAGACTTCTACGTCGATATCACCCAACAATTTGAGACAAAGGTAAAGATGTTGGGGGAGCATGTCTCTCAGTTAAAACCTGGGTGGGAAGAGATAACCCATACAGTGAATCGTCTACGGGGTATGCAATGTATGAAAGAAGAGATCAAATATGCTGAAGGTTTTCAGATATATAAACGCCTTAGTTGGGTAAAGGCATATGAGCTACTTCCAGAGGATTCATTTGAAGTGAATACGCAAATGGTTCCAACCACAGAGCGAAATTAATCGAATGTCTAAGAAGAAACTATGCATTCTTGGCGGAGGTGGAGTTCGAAGCCCATTTGTAGCTAGAACTATCGCCAGAGCTGCCGCAGAGTTGAACCTGGGGAGCGTAGTTTTCTTTGATGTCGATCCTTTCAAATTAAAGTCATATGGGGGATTGGCTAAGGAGATTATTAAGCGAATCTCTCCTGAAGTGGATTGCACTCTCGAGAGTGACCCAGTGAAATCTATTGAAAACTGTGACTACATCATTACTACCATTCGTGTCGGTGGCGATGCTTCGAGGGTGAAAGATGAAGCTATCGCCTCAAGCTTGGGTTTGCTTGCACAGGAGACAACTGGAGCTGGTGGCTTCAGCATGGCGATGCGATCGATCCCTGTGATCTCTGCTTATTGCCAGTTAGCAAAGGAGATTGCTGCCCCCGGTCATATCATCTTGAACTTTACAAATCCTGCAGGATTAGTGACCCAGGCGCTGGTTGATCAAGGATTCCCAGCATTTGGAATTTGTGATTCACCCCTTGAACTTATGGGTCAGCTTTCAGAAATGATGGACGTTTCCCGCGACCGCTTTAGGTGCAATTCGTTCGGGCTTAATCATCTAACGTGGTTTAATGATTTTGAAGTCGATGGCAAAGATATATCTCAACAGATTCTTAAGAATCCTGCGCTCTTCACAAGTACTGAAATGCGTGTCTTTGAACCTGAAATTATGGATATTTCTGAAGGCTACTTATTGAATGAGTACCTTTATTTCTATCATTACAATAAAAAAGCAATCACAATGTTTGAGTCATCGAACCCATCTCGTGGCCACCTCATTGCCTCAGTGAACAAGATAATGAATGAGGAACTTTCAAAGATCAACGTTGAGAAAGATTTTGAGACAGCGCTGGAGATATTTTTTAGAAATTATAATATTCGCGAGAACAACTACATGAAAAATGAGTCAGGAAAAGCTCGTCCAAAGATTCGTAAAACACCATCCGTTGAGGAATTTATCAATGGCAATGATGAGGGTGGGTATGCTGGAGTAGCAGTCAATTTTATAAAAGCCTTTACCTCATCATTCCCTGCGGAGATGGTTCTTTCGACAAAGAATTCTGGTGCGATCAAGGAGCTCCATGCCGATGATGTCATTGAAGCGATGTGTACAGTCTCTAATCGCGAAGTGAAGCCCCGAGCTCAAAAAGTAATTCCTGCGACTTTTCTCAATCTTATTTCAACAATGAAGGAGTATGAGCGACTCTCTGTTCGGGCAATATTAACGAAGGATAAGCATTTAGCGATAAAGGCTTTGATGGCCAATCCTCTAGTAGCGAATTTTGACCTCGCGTCGACTTTGCTTGAAGAATTGTTAAGCCACAATGCACCGGGAGATAGTGAGTGGAAATGAGACCATTTGCATCAATCTTCGGTCAGATGAATGTAGATCTTATTTTCCATGGAATTGATGCCTTACCAGTTCTTGGAACTGAAGTGCTAGCAACTGATTTTGCTATGTGCGTTGGTGGAGGCCCAATCGTGATTCCTTATCACCTTGAAAAACTTGGAGTGCCCGCGAAATTAGGAACAATCATGGAAAATGATTTTAATTCAGTCATAGCCCGAGAGCTGCTTCAGCGGATTAATTATAAAAATATTTCTGAGTACAGTATTCACTCAAAGAACCCCGTAGTTTTTACAAGTGTCCTCACTTCAAAGGCTGAACGGTCCTTCGTTAGTTTTAATGCCGGAGTAGATGAGACAGCGCTTACTAGTGCTCAACTCCTTGATTTTTATGAGGGCAGTTCGGTCACGACCTTCCCTCATAACCTGGAAATCGCGAAGGAGCTGCATGCTCGAGGCGTCAAGCTAGTCTTGGATTCTTGCTGGAGTGAAGATATAAGTTTGAGCAAGTATGTGGAATCTTTCCCATATGCAGAGTACTTCACCCCTAATAGCATCGAAGCTCGAGCAATGTGTGAGGAACAAGATCTCCTCAAGTGCCTGGATATCTTAGAAAAATATATTAAATTCCCACTCATTAAAATGGGATCTAGTGGAGTAATTGTGAAGCTAGATGGTAATTATTTCCATATTCCCCCAATACGAACCTTTAAGCCGATTGATCCCACAGGGGCTGGTGATAATTTCATCGCAGGTCTGATTTATGGAATGTGGAAAGAGTTTGATCTCTTTAAGACCCTTAAATGCGCAAATATTTTGGGTGGGCTATCTACAGAGGTATTGGGTTGCTTTAGAACTGATTTAACAGAAGAGATGCTCAATGAAGAATTAGCAAATCATCCAGAAGTTCATCAAGTCTTTGATCAGAGTGAATTTACCGAATGTACCAAGCCTTACTAAGCCATAGCGGGGTCCACCACACTAACGAGGAGTTATCTCATGCCAATCGATGATAAGGATATTGAAAGGGTTTTAATTGTTACTGCCCACCCTGATGATTTAGATTTTGGGGCAGCTGGGACTATTGCGCAGTGGACGGCCAAAGGAATACAGGTCAGCTATTGTGTCTGCACGAATGGCGATCAAGGTGGAAAAGATCCAGAGGTCCATCGTGAAGATATGCCAGTAATTCGCCAGGGGGAGCAGCGTGACGCTGGAAAGGCAGTTGGCGTCACCGATGTGCATTTCCTCAACTACGTGGATGGAACCCTTGCTCCAACTCTTGAACTGCGAAAAGATATTGTGAGAGTGATCCGTAAGGTTCGTCCTCAACGACTTTTGCTTCAGTACCCTGGACGAAATTGGGAACGGATATTTTCTAGTCATCCTGACCACATGGCAGCGGGCGAAGCCGCCATGCAGGCGGTCTACCCAGATGCAGGCAATCCTTTTGCATTTCAGAATGTTTACAAAATTGAAGGACTTAAACCTTGGACTGTGAGTGAAGTGTGGGTTATGGGAAGCACAACCCCCAATCACTTCATTGATATAACGTCAACCTTCGATAAGAAGATGCAAGCGCTGAAGGCTCATGTGAGCCAAACTGCACACGCTGAAAATTTTGATGAGCGAATTCGAAGTTGGGCAGAATCATCCGCAGAGAAAGCTGGCTTACCAGCCGGCTCGCTCGCAGAAGCTTTTATGGTCGTATCGACGATCTAAAGGCTGACCTCTAATTCTCCAAGAGAGCCATTCACGGCCAAGGTGGCTCTTAGGGGTACTTAATTACTGATTAGATAAGTGTGCATGCGTTGATGTAATCTTCGCAGGCTGCTTCACAGATAGCCCTGGCGGGTTGCCCGAGCGGCCAATGGGAGGGGACTGTAAATCCCCCGGCTCTGCCTTCGAAGGTTCAAATCCTTCACCCGCCACCAGAGTGATTCCTGCTATTTAGTTGACGTAATCGTCGCGATTAGCCCAGGTCATCAAAATAAAGAGTGAACAAACGAGTGTGGTTAAGAGCGCGGGGAAGTAAACGATCTTATCAATCAAGATTCCAAGCGGTGGCGAACCAGGAAATAGTCCACGCAAACCAATCATTGAGAATGTAAGCGCCGCGCCCCATGTAAGAGCAGAGAGCATTGGTGGCCGCTTGGTCGTGGCAACAAGGTAGGCCATCGTCACGATTGAAGCCAGCGCTGTGATCATCAAGAGAAGAATGATTACTGTAAGAACTTTCGTCGAACCGTTACGGCTCACTCTGAAGATAGATGTGGCAATACCGGTTTTGTATTCGCCCAAGGCATCGCTAATCGACTTTGCATCCCCGATTCGAACTATCTCATTCGAGTTTGTCCAGAGAGAGTGATCCATTGTCACCTTGAAAGTATCAAGTGATTTAGTGTAATTCTGAGGCAAGATAGCTAGGTCTTGAGTACCGCCATTTGCATCCGTATAGCTGGCAGACATCGGAACTTCAAAGGTGTAAGCATCGAATGGATATCGTGCGACGTTAGAAGCAGAACTTCCAGATTTTTCATCAAGAGTTACATCAAAGCCACCAACAGGAATGTTCTTCTTAAAGTTATAGAGATTGTCATTTGAAGGGCTCGTACCGAGTACAGCATCTACGTGAATCGAGAGATCCTGGACTGGCATCCAACCGCTGCGATATCGATAGCCAAGGGATTCATCAAGTGGCCATGGTTCAACGCGAGCGACTGCTTCACCTTTGAGAGGATCAACTGACATGAGCTGGGTATAGACATCCATACGCTTTTGCGTGAGCGTGGCCGAAAGTTTGTCATCAAGGGTATTTGCTACGTTGTCATTTGTCTGCGACAAGAGCACTATCGATCCTGTGTAGACCACGAGGATTGTAAGAAAGATTGCAATGATCCTCTTTCCACCAGGGTGGATATTTTTCAGACGCTGCATCATGGAAGAATTCTAATTCCCTTGCGGCAAATATCCAGTGGTCAAAACGGTCAGTTGCCGTTCTATATGAGAGGCTTGCGAGCATGACTACCGAAAGCATGGAGAACCTTCTCAAATCAACGAAGACCATCGCCATTGTTGGCGTTTCAGATAAGGCCGATCGCCCGAGTAATGCAGTCGCCCGCTACTTATTTGAGAATTCCAATTACACCCTCTTCTTCGTTAACCCGGCTTTGAAGGAGTTATTAGGACATCCTGTTTATTCTTCCCTGGCAGAGGTTTTAGAAGTTACTCCCGTAATAGATATTGTGGATGTTTTTCGCAAAATCGAAGATATGCCAACCGTTCTTGATGAAGCGATCGCTGTAGGCGCTGGTGCTTTCTGGATGCAGCTGGGTCTAAGGGATGATGCTCTCGCAAATAAGGCGACCGCCGCGGGAATGCAGGTTGTTCAGGATAAATGCATAAAGATTGAGCACGAACGGCTCAAGCAAGCAGGAGCTATTTAGCCTCGAGGACTAGCGCAACAGAATTGATGCACCAGCGTTCATCAGTCGGGACGTCATAGCCTTCACCCTTAAAGACATGGCCAAGGTGAGAGCCACAATTTGCACAGCGAACTTCAATCCGAATTCTTGGGGCAAGTGATGCATCCTCAATCAGAACTACGGCATCGTCAGCGGTTGGCGCATAGAAAGATGGCCATCCGCATCCTGAATGGAATTTGGTCTCGCTCTTGAAAAGCTCGTTACTACACGCCTTGCAACGATAACTTCCGACCGTATCTGTGTCGTTGTATTCGCCAGTGAATGGGCGTTCTGTTGCTCCGTTGCGCAAGACATCGTATGAAAGAGGATCAATTGTTTGCGCCAACTTTGCTTCATCGATTACTGCAGGAAAGCTCAGGGAATCTGATTCCTTCTTGATATCGGTCATGTGAAAAGGTTACCCATGGAGGAGAATGAGACCAACTTTTACGTCTATCGAGGATGAGATTTCTCCCCAGAGCGGTCTTCGTTGTACCCTTTGCTGTACTTTTTTTCGCCCCCCTAGCTCAGTCGGTAGAGTGTTTCCATGGTAAGGAAAAGGTCACCGGTTCGATTCCGGTGGGGGGCTCGGCGGGGTAGCTCAGCTTGGTAGAGCAAGCGGCTCATAATCGCTGTGTCGTGGGTTCAAATCCCGCTCCCGCTACCAATCTCTACATCTCTTTACGCTTGATTTGAGCGTAAAGGGTTGTGGTTGCCATACCCGTTTTTCATATTGAGCGTGGGTGAAGTAATCTTCACCTCTCGCAACACGAACTTAAAAGAGTTAAAAGGAGCACGACCATGGCAAGTAAGAGCGCGGATGTCCGCCCAAAGATCACTATGGCCTGTGTCGAGTGCAAAGAACGTAACTACATCACCAAGAAGAATCGTCGTAACGATCCAGATCGCCTTGAGTTGAAGAAGTTCTGCCCACGTTGCAAACTTTCAACAACACATCGCGAAACTCGCTAACAGATGCTCAATCCCGACATCGTCGGGCGCACCTTTACTGGTGCTACTAGTTTCGCTGTTACGCAAGAATCAATCACTCAATTTTGTGAAGCTATTGGCGAACCCAATTTTTCTGTGGCGCCTCCCACTTATTCCATAAAGATTTCACTCACCGAATCAGAAGTGGTTCTCAAAGAGTCAGGTCTTGATTGGAGTCGGGTAGTTCATGGAGATCAACGTTTTGAAATTTTACGCCCGATAGTTGCCGGAGATGCCCTTCTCTGCTCATCAACAATTGAGAGCGCTCGTTCAGTTGCCGGAAATGAGATCGTCACAGTTCGATCTGATCTACACAGTGGCACTGATCTTGTTGCATCATCGTGGTCAACATTGGTGGTTCGCGCATGAGTACTTTGTCAGTTGGTCAAGAACTCGCACCTCACACTTTTATTATTAATCGAGCAAAACTTCTCGCTTATGCCAATGCAAGTGGGGATCAAAATCCGATCCATCAAGATGAGGCTTTTGCCAAATTTGTTGGCCTTGAGAATGTGATTGCTCACGGGATGTTTACGATGGCCCTAGCTGGCCGCTATATCAGCGATATTGCAGGTAGTGCAGCGGTGAAAGAGTTCTCAGCCCGCTTTATTAAGCCTGTTGTTGTCCCTGCCAATGTTGATGTTGAACTTATTGTGAGCGGCAAAGTTCTTGAACTAGACGAACGCTCAGCAAAAATTGAAATTACGGCAACGTGTGGAGATGTAAAGGTATTGGGAATGGCTAAGGCAGTGATTGCACTCTCATGACAACTGTTCCAGATAATGTTATTGAGTTAGCCCGCCAACGGCTTGCGGCGAGAGCTGAGAAAAATTTTGCTCTCTCAGACTCTCTTCGAGATCAGATTCTCCACCATGGCTTTGAAGTACTGGATACTCAAGGCGGCTTCTCTTTTAGAGCTAAAAATCCATTTCCTGTCTATGAACGGATTGGTGATCTTCGCTTCTTTACTGAGAAGCGTTTCCCTATCGCGGTGAGCGTAGTTGTAGATGGTTTTGTTGAAGATGCAATCACAGCTATCCAATCTATAAAAAAGTATTCGCCCGCGGACACAGCGATTCTGATTGTTGTGAATGGAAAACCTGAACTTGGGTCACTGGCCACAGAGCTCGATGAGAGAACTTTTATCGCTCAAATAAATATGGGTTGTGGTTGGGCCGAAGCCCAGAATGCAGCGTTAAAGCTTGCTCCAGCCCCGTACTTAGTTGTGATGGATCCTTCAACAATATTTACTGGTGATGCAATCACACCGACTTTGCAGAAGCTCAATGAAGGTGAATTCAGTGCCGTTGGTTGGCGCGGGGGATTATTAAATGTTGATGATGAGTGGCGGAGTGTTGACGATAAAGGCGATGGAGAAGTCGACGTCCTTTTCAGTTATTTCATGGCTCTCAATGTTGAACATGCATTAGGTGCGAGCGGGTTCAATGCACGAGCGCTTTATTACCGCAATGCTGATATCGAATTCTCACTTCGCCTACGTCAAAGCCGGGGCCGACTTCTACAAATGAGTTTGCCTCTCGAGCAAGCAAGGCACCATGGCTATTACGACACAGATGAGGGCTATCGCGACGAGCAGTCAAAGAAGACCTACGACCGCATTCTTGAACGCTTCAGAGGCAAGAACGAAATTCTCATCGAACGCAGGTAGCCTTACGCCATGAGCTCACTCGCCGATTACACATCCCTCGGGGTAGGCGGTCCAGCACGCACTTTTATTCATGCGAAGAGCGAAGAAGAGTTGATCTCCGCAATTGAATCGGCTGATGCATCAGGTGAACCACTTCTCATTATTGGTGGCGGCTCAAATATTCTGATTGGCGATAATGGGTTTGAAGGCACTGTTATACGAGTAGAGACAACTGGCAATTCGTATGAGATCGACGCATGTAGCGGGGGAACGCTTCAAGTAGCGTCAGGAGTTCCTTGGGATGAGTTTGTTGCCTTTACCTTAGAAAAGGGTCTAGCAAACCTTGAATGCTTAAGTGGAATTCCAGGAACTGTTGGCGG
>Ga0209829_10002729_pt1 | contig 13248 bp, 9 predicted proteins | sample C_140205_EF_Meta_FD_187311 | JGI IMG/M metagenome (GOLD analysis project Ga0209829, IMG submission 187311) | Freshwater microbial communities from Lake Croche, Canada to study carbon cycling - C_140205_EF_MetaG (SPAdes) (version 2) | ecosystem: Environmental > Aquatic > Freshwater > Lake...
TCATCGTTGAGTTGGCCGATCGGAATATCTACTGCTGCACGCAAAATGTGCTCAACACCTAAGAGTGGATGATCAGAAACATAAAGTCCCAACATTTCACGTTCATAAGCCAAGAGCGAGGACTTATCCCACTCCCCTTCAGGAATCGTTAATTCAACTCCAGTCATTTGAGTGTCACCAATTGGGGCATCCCCAAATAAGTCGAATTGGCCTATCGCTTCAGCTCTCTTGGTTTCATTTACTGCATCAATTGCTTCTAGATAAACCATCATTAAGCCTTTGCGGGAATGACCAAGTGAATCAAAAGCACCAGCCTTAATCAACGACTCGATTGTCTTCTTATTGCAAACATTTTGATCGACTTTTGCTAAAAAATCTCCAAAGGAATCAAAGCGATTCTTTGTTTCCCGAGTTCGAACAATTGACTCGGTAACATTCTCTCCAACATTTCGGATGGCGCTCAATCCAAATCGAATATCTTTTCCGAGCGCTGTGTAGTCCGACAGTGACTCATTAACGTCAGGTGCGAGAACTTTGATTCCCATTCGACGGCATTCATTCAAATATTGTGCACTCTTATCCTTGTCATCACGTACGCTCGTTAGAAGCGCAGCCATGTATTCAGTTGCATAATTTGATTTGAGATAAGCAGTCCAATACGAGACAAGACCGTATCCGGCAGTATGGGAGCGATTGAATGCATAATCCGAGAAGGGGATAAGAGTTTCCCATAACTTCTTGATTGCTGCTTCCGAAAAATTATTCTTCTTCATTCCTTCTTCGAAATTTACATACTCTTTATCTAGAATATCTTTGTTCTTCTTACCCATGGCTTTTCGAAGTAAATCTGCGCGCCCAAGTGAGAATCCAGCGACCTTCTGTGCGATGGCCATAACTTGTTCTTGATAAACAATTAAGCCGTAGGTGTCATCGAGGATTTCGGCGAGAGGTTCTGAAAGTTCAGGGTGAATTGGCTCAACTGGCTTTCGTCGATTCTTTCTATCGGCATAGTCGGTGTGAGCATTCACGCCCATCGGACCGGGGCGGTAAAGCGCCAAAACCGCGGAGATATCTTCAAATGAGTCGGGTGACATCTGTTTAAGGAGTGATCGCATCGGTCCGCCATCAAGCTGGAAAACCCCGAGAGTTTCACCCTTAGAAAGAAGATCAAAAGTCTTCGCATCATCAAGAGTAAGAGTGGAGAGATCTACGTCGGCTCCCTGATTCTTCTTAATATTTTCAAGACAAACATCAATAACCGACAAATTGCGTAGCCCAAGAAAATCCATTTTCAGGAGTCCAATGGCTTCGCATGCTCCCATATCAAATTGAGTGATGATCGCTCCATCACTCTCTCTGCGATGAATAGGAATTACATCAAGCAACGGCTCCTTCGAGAGAATGACACCAGCCGCATGAACGCCCCATTGTCTTTTTAGACCTTCCAACCCGCGGGCCGTGTCAACAATCTTCTTTGCATCTGGATCTGTTTCATAGATGCTACGAAACTCTCCTGCTTCACCAAAACGATCATCTTTGGGATCAAAGACGCCTGAAAGTGTGATGTCCTTACCCATAACTGTCGGTGGGAGAGCTTTAGTAATTTTGTCCCCGATTGCATACGGATAACCAAGAACTCGAGTTGCATCTTTAAGCGCCTGCTTTGATTTGATATTGCTGTAGGTAATGATTTGCGCAACGCGGTCTTCCCCATATGTGTCAGTTGCGTACTGAATCATTTCTGATCGACGACGTTCATCGAAATCCAAATCAATATCCGGCATAGAAATGCGCTCGGGATTTAAGAATCTTTCAAACAAGAGTCCATGTCGAATTGGGTCAAGTTGCGTAATGCCAAGAGAGTATGAGACTAATGAGCCGGCGGCAGATCCGCGACCTGGTCCAACGCGGATTCCAACATCACGGGCATGTGAGCAAAGGTCTGCAACCACCAAAAAGTAGCCTGGGAAACCCATCGTTATCATCACACTTAATTCATAATCTAAACGTTCTTGATACTCAGCTGGCACCTTTCCGTTGCAGCGATCACTGAGGCCTTCATTCGCAAGTCTTGTTAACCAACTAACTTCAGTTTGACCGGTTGGGACTGGAAAACGTGGGAGAAGATTTTCTCCTTCGCGCATTGTGATGTTGCACCGCTCTGCAATTAAGAGCGTGTTATCGCAGGCTTCTGGCATATCAGCGAAAAGCGTGCGCATCTGCGATGCAGTTTTTAAATAGAATTCATTATTCTCGAATTTGAATCTCTTTGGATCAGCAATTGTTGATCCTGACTGTACGCAAAGCAGGGCTTCATGCGCTCCAGCATCTTCATGTTTTGTGTAATGAAGATCGTTTGTAGCTAGGAGCGGCAAGCCAAGTTCTTTGCCTAGTTTGAGGAGATCGGCACGGACACGGCTTTCAATATCTATCTGGTGATCCATTACCTCAAGAAAGAAATTTTCAGGACCAAAAATATCCCGAAGCTCACTTGCTGCCCTGATGGCCTCCTTGTAAGCGCCCATACGTAAGCGAGTTTGAATTTCACCACCCGGGCAACCTGTAGTTGCAATTAATCCAGTCGAATATTTCGAAAGTAGCTCTCGATCCATTCGTGGTTTGTAATAGAAACCTTCGAGGGAAGCGAGAGAAGATAGTTTAAAAAGATTTGATAGCCCAGAGTTGTTCTCTGCCAAAATTGTCATGTGCGTATACGCCCCGCCACCGGAGACATCGTCTTCTCCGCCTTCGGCCCATTTCACGCGCTTCTTTTCAAAACGAGATTCCGGAGCGATATAGGCTTCGATACCAATGATTGGCTTTACGCCAGCTTTCATAGCCTGCTTATTAAACTCAAAGGCACCGAATACATTTCCGTGATCAGTAATTGCAATCGCAGGCATTTCCAGTCGTGCAACTTCGGCGACTAGTTCTGTGACACGAGCCGCACCATCCAGCATCGAGTATTCGGTATGCACATGAAGATGCGCAAAATTACCGTTTTTCTCGTTAGTGGACACAGTTGGGAGGCTACTACTGGATCTATTCTCCTTCTCGGACATGCCCGAGAAGTGTGAGCGTGCGTGTCAGCTCGGCCGGGTAGTCGCAGGAGAAGGCAAGTGGTGAACCTGTTATTGGGTGGTTGAATCGAAGTTCTTTAGCGTGAAGCCAAGGGCGAGTCAGTTCTAGGCGAGTGGCGATTGTGTGGTCTGCGCCATAGGTCATATCTCCTGCAAGTGGATGATGAAGCGCGGCAAAATGAACGCGGATTTGATGGGTGCGGCCAGTTTCCAATTCAATTTCGACGAGTGAAACGGCAGGAAAATATTCCAACGTTTTATAGTGCGTCACACTTGGCTTACCGTTTAACACAACCGCAAAACGATAATCCTCTTTCGGGTGGCGATCAATTGGTGCATCGATGGTCCCTTCAGCCGGATCCATGTGCCCTTGTACAAGTGCGTGGTAAACCTTCTTCACGGTGCGATCCCTAAATTGATCTTTGAGATTGCTGTATGAAGTTTCATCTTTTGCTAAAACCATTAAGCCAGTTGTGCCAACATCCAGGCGATGAACTACGCCTTGGCGCTCGGCAGCCCCGCTTGTCGTGACTGTGTAGCCAGCAGCAATGACTGCTCCGATCACAGTAGCACCCTTCCACCCAGGACTTGGATGCGCGGCAACACCTGCAGGCTTGTTAATCACAATAATATTTTCATCGTTATAGACAACATCTAAGCCATCAATAGGCGTTGGCGTTAACTCTGGAGCCGCCTTCTGCGGTGGCATCAGCAATTCAATCTGATCATCTGTATTCACTCGGTCAGATTTACCAAGTGGCTTTCCGTGATGCTTTACATCCCCCGCTTCAATCAACTCCACAATTGTGGAGCGCGAAATCCCTAGAAGACGCGCAAGTGCTGCATCAACTCTTTCATTATTAAGGCCGTCAGGAATGGTGACAATCTTATTTTCACGAGCTGCAATATTAGTCATCACCGTTTTAGTCTTCTTTTGTCTGCGTAGTTGTGGGCTTATTTGAAGTTGGGGGTATGTTTCGTAAGGTCAGGATACAGGCCAAAATGGCTGCTATAAATATCGAAGAATCGGCAAAATTGAATGTCGGCCAATGAGGTAATTCGATCCAATCCACTACAGGGCCTCTAAACGCTCCCGGTGAGCGAAAAATGCGGTCAAGTAAATTTCCGCAAATTCCACCAAGAACTAACCCGGCCACGTACGCCCAAGACTTTGAGACCAGGTTGCGGCAAAGATAGAGAGTTGCGGCAGCGATTGAAATTGAAAATAGGGAGAAAAACAGTGTGGCGGTTGGGGCCAGACTAAACGCCGCACCGGAGTTATAGGCTATTCGGAGCTGGAGAAGTGATCCAATGATTTTCTTTGGATCATTTGTTAAGTACTGAACCGCTATGTTCTTTGAAACTATATCCAAACCACAAGAAATAAAAGCAGACCAAATAATTATTCGGCGAATTCTTAAATCTCTGTTCGAATTAATCAGCGACGTTCTTCCTTCTGCTTACAAGCCATGCAAAGGGTCGCGCGAGGGAAAACCTGAAGACGTGCTTTCCCAACGAAGTTTCCGCACTCTTCACACTTTCCATAAGTTTTATTGTCAATTCGCTCAACGGCGCGCTCTGTTTGTGTGACCATATCGCGAGCGTTGTATACCAATGACATTTCGTGTTCGCGTTCAAAAGTCTTCGTTCCGGCATCCGCCTGATCATCGCCGGCTCCTACACCTGCAGCAGCGATTAAATCTTCCATCTCGGTTTCCGCTTCCAAAAGTTCTTTGCGAAGTCGAACGAGTTCTTTTTGCAATTGCGAGCGCATCTCTTTAAGTTCGGCGTTTGACCAAGATCCTTCTGATTCATTTACTACCAATGGAGCCGGGGCCCCTTTAATTGGCTTTAGCGCCGGAACCTTCTTGAGTGACTTGGAAGGGCGCTCTGGTGGAAGCATCGTTAGGCGACGTTCTTCAACAATAACTTCGGCAGCATTAATTTCCTTTGGAGCCACGCTAATTGTTGTTGAGTTTCCTGTTGTCGTGCTCTGCAATTTTGCAGGAACGGGCTTTGCTGGTGCCTTAGGCATCTTTAAAACTTGTGGCGCTTTTTTTGCTACCGCTTTCTTCGCAGGCGCAGCTTTTTTTGCTACCGCTTTCTTCGCAGGCGCAGCCTTTTTTGCTACCGCCTTCTTTGCAGGTGCCGCTTTTTTGGCCACCGCTTTCTTTGCTAGTGCCTTAGGCATCTTTAAAACTTGTGGCGCTTTTTTTGCTACCGCTTTCTTCGCAGGCGCAGCCTTTTTTGCTACCGCCTTCTTTGCAGGTGCCGCTTTTTTGGCCACCGCTTTCTTTGCTAGTGCAACTTTCTTCACTGGTGCTGCCTTCTTTACGGGAGCTTTCTTTGCAGGGGCAGCCTTTTTTGCAGGCTTACTTTTGCCGATTACAGAGCTCTTTGAAACTGCCTTCTTGACAGCTTTGACTGCTTTTGCGACCTTCTTCATCGCCGGCTCCTTCTAATTCTTCTCATTTACACTCTCACGCGGGTTACGGTTTAACACACAGCAGGGTAAGCGGCAAGGCTAGGACTTCCCGCGTCTAAACTCCAACTCAGCCACGCTAGAATCGCGCCGGTACGCTCAGGGTTATAAAAATCATTCTAGTCCGTAGAGGAGGAGTTAAGACGTGATGCAATTTAAAGCGCTCTCCCCTCAAATCGACCTTCCTGCAGTTGAACAATCAGTGCTCTCATTTTGGGAGACTCAAAGCATTTTTCATAAGAGCGTTGCCGCCGGAGCGGGATCAGATAATTGGACCTTTTTTGAGGGCCCGCCCACAGCTAATGGAGTACCTGGAACGCACCATATCGAAGCTCGAGTTTTCAAGGATGCATTCCCACGTTTCCAGACGATGAAAGGCAAGCAAGTAATTCGAAAAGCTGGCTGGGACTGTCATGGCCTTCCCGTTGAAATTGCTGTTGAAAAAGAACTTGGATTTGCAGGTAAAGGTGATATCGAAAAATATGGGATCGCGGAATTCAATGATCGTTGCCGTGAATCTGTCCAACGCCATGTAGGTGAATTCACCAAGATGACTCGGCGCATGGGCTTCTGGGTGGATTTCGATGAGGCTTACTGGACGATGTCACCAGAGTACGTCGAAAGTGTTTGGTGGTCGCTACAGCAGATTTGGAAGAAGGGTCTTTTGGTACAAGACCACCGCGTCGCTCCTTACTGTCCAAGGTGTGGCACCGGACTTTCAGATCATGAACTTGCACAAGGCTATGAAACAGTCACAGATCCATCTGTCTATGTACGATTCCCAGCGACTTCAGGAAAGCTCGCAGAGCTGAGCGCTTCATTCCTCGTATGGACCACAACTCCATGGACCCTTGTTTCAAACACAGCGATAGCCGTAAATCCCGATGTGGAATATCAAGTTATCGAAATCGCGCGGGATGAGAAGACTGAGCGCCTCGTTATCGCAACGAATCTCGCACACATTCTTGGCGAGGATCGAAAAGTCATTGCTAGCTTCCAGGGCAAAGACCTAGAGCGCGCTACATACTCGCGTCCTTTTGATCTCGTCGAAATACCAGACTCTCATTTTGTCGTTCTTGCTGATTACGTAACGATTGAGGATGGAACAGGAATTGTTCATCAATCTCCCGCTTTTGGAGCAGATGATTTACAAGTCTGCCGTAGATATGGCCTACCTGTCGTAAACCCTGTTGCACCTGACGGAACTTTTCTTCCCGAGGTTCCACTTGTTGGCGGTGTCTTCTTTAAGGAGGCCGACAAAGCACTCATCAAGGATTTGAAAGCTAGGGGACTTCTATTTAAGCAACTTCAATATGAGCATTCATATCCACATTGTTGGCGCTGTCACACGGTTCTGATTTATTACGCGCAACCATCTTGGTATATCCGCACGACTGCAATCAAAGATGAACTAATCCGAGAAAATGAGAAGACGGATTGGCATCCTGAAACCATCAAAACCGGTCGCTATGGCGATTGGCTAAACAACAATATCGACTGGGCGCTTTCGCGAAATCGGTACTGGGGTACTCCCCTTCCTATCTGGCGCTGCGCTGAAGGCCATGAATATTGCATCGCTTCTCTTGCAGAACTTTCAGAACTTTCCGGAAAAGATCTTCGCAATACAGATCCTCACAGACCTTTTGTTGATGACATCACTTTCACATGCAACACCTCAGATTGCTCATCAACGATGGTTCGTGTTTCGGAAGTTATCGACTGCTGGTATGACTCTGGCGCCATGCCATTTGCTCAATGGGGTTATCCTCACAAGGAAGGTTCTGCGGAAAAATTTGCCGCCGCGTATCCAGCGGATTTCATTTGTGAAGCCATTGATCAAACTCGTGGGTGGTTTTACACACTTATGACCATTGGAACGCTTGTATTTGATGAGAGTTCATATAAGACAGTTCTCTGTCTTGGCCACATCTTGGATAAAGATGGCCGCAAGATGAGTAAGCACTTAGGAAATGTGCTCGAGCCAATTTCTCTCATGGATCAACATGGTGCTGACGCTGTCCGTTGGTACATGCTGGCTGCTGGCTCGCCGTGGAGTGCTCGCAGAGTCGGCCATGACGCCCTCTCGGATGTAGTAAGAAAGACTCTTCTAACTTATTGGAATACGGTTTCCTTTTTTACCTTGTATGCCAAGGCGTCAGAATTCTCGATTGAAACCCTTGATAAGAATCCAACAGCAACGATGGATAAGTGGATTCTCTCGGAACTTCACCTACTTACTCAAAAAGTTGATAAAGCATACGAAGATTTTGATTCTCAAGAAGCTGGAAGAATCCTTGCAGCCTTCATCGACGACCTTTCAAATTGGTATGTCCGTAGGTCTCGCCGCAGATTCTGGGATGGTGACAATGGCGCGCTCTCCACTCTCTATGTTGCTCTAAAGACACTTACCCAGCTTCTTGCACCAATGATCCCGTTTATCACCGAACATGTGTGGCAAGAATTGGTACGCGTAGCAGAACCTCATGAGGGCGAATCAGTACATCTGGCAGCATTCCCAATCGCGGAGAAAGAGCGAATCGATCTCAATCTTTCAACATCGGTGGCACTTTCAAGGCGGTTAGTTGAACTTGGACGAGCGGCAAGAGCGGAATCTAAAATTAAGATTCGCCAACCTCTAGCCAGAGCCCTTGTCTCAGCACAAGGTTGGGAGAAGATGGATGGAGAAATTCGCTCACATATCTCCGAAGAATTGAATGTACTGAGCATGGATGAGCTTTCTTCAGCGGGCGGGGATCTTGTAGATATCTCAATAAAGGCTAATTTCCGCTCAATCGGTGCTCGCTATGGGGCCGATGTTCAGGCTATCGCAAGTGCAATCAACTCAAGTGACGCTGAAGTGCTCGTGAAAACTCTTCGCGCCAACTCAACGTCGACTCTAAATTATGAAAAAGATGGATCTGAGAAGAGCGCGCAAATCACCCTTGAAGATGTAGTGATAACTGAGACTCCAAAATCTGGCTGGTCAGTTGCAAGCCATTCTGGAGAAAGCGTTGCCCTTGATTTGGCCCTCTCCCCGGCTCTTATCACCGCAGGATTAGTTCGCGAAGTTATTCGCGCAATTCAAGAAGAGCGCAAAAACTGCGGTTTTGATATCAGCGACAGAATTAGTGTTGAGTGGAATGCAACGCCAGATACCGCTTTGGCGATCGCTTCAGCAATAACCGAGATTTCTCAAGAAGTGCTCGCAACTTCATTTACAAGAAATGAATCCTTATCTACGGCAGATAACGAGATTGGTTTAGCGCTGCAATTAAGGAATTAAATGAGTGAGTTGCGACAAAATTTGAACCGCAAAAAAGACAATAATAAATGATAAATCAATTGCAACAGAGCCAAGTCTTAGCGGAGGAATAAATCTACGAGCAACTTTCATCACAGGATCAGTCACACCATAGATGAATTCTGCGATTACGAGCACAATACCGCGTGGTCGCCACGATTGTGAGAACATACGAACATAATCCAAAATTAAACGTCCTAGTAAAGCAAAGAGAAAAAGCTGCAGGACTGCGTTAAGAATTCCTCCGAGGCTCAACATCAAGATTGGTTAAAGAAACTGGCTTCTGTCGCAGCTACTTTACCTTCGGTTGAAACACGCACATTTGGCGGTGTCAAGAGAAAGACCTTTGAAGTGACTCGCTCGATACTTCCGAAGTGCCCAAAAACTAAACCAGATGCGAAATCTACTAATCTCTTTCGTTCTGACTCATCCATGTCGCTGAGGTTCATGAGAACCGGTTGACCTTGGCGATATCTCTCACCAACGGTGCGCGCTTCATTGTAGAAACGAGGGTGAATTGTAAAAATTTGATCCATTATTGGAAGCTCTGCTTGCACTGCAGGTGCCGGAGCCTGCGCGGCAGGAATAGTCTTCACTCGCACAGCGGGCGCAGCCCAAGCTGGTGTTGAAGACTCTTGCTGTGAGGAGGCAAGAGGACGCACAGACCTACGAAGTTGTTCGACTTCGACTGCAGGTTGGAGATCTTCTTCATCGTCTACGAGACCGAGATAATTTGCGACGCGCTTGAATGCATTAGCCATGGCGCAATTTTAGGCGAGAAGTGAGCGTGAACCGAGGATTGAGCTCCCTACGCGAATATGTGTCGCGCCCGCTACTAATGCTGCTTCAAAATCCCCACTCATGCCCATCGATATTTCTTTGAGTCCGTGCTCATCTGCAATTTTCTTAACCTTGGAAAACGCCTCCAACGGGTCAGATCCAAGGGGAGCGACAACCATTGCTCCAGCAATTGGCAATGTGCAGGATTCAAGAAAAGAACTAACCTCATTCACGTGAACTCCACCCCGGTGTTCGGCTCCTTCTTCAAGATTTATCTGCAAGAAAAAGTTCAATTTCTCACTGTTTTGGAGCTTCTCAAATTTCGCGGCATGCTCAAGTGAATCTAATGAATGAATCGAATCTGCCCACTGGGCTAATGAAGGAATCTTTCGACTTTGAATTTGACCCTGAAAATGCCAATGAGTGTCGGGTGGAAGGTGCGGAGCCTTGAGGGATCCTTCCTGGTCTCGGTTCTCTCCAAAATTTCTCACTCCAAGTTCGTAGAGCGCGAGGAGATCTTCGACTGGATAGGTTTTTGTCACGACAACGAGGGTTACATCTTCGCGATTACGACTAGCTAGACGGAGCGCTCCTTGAATCTGCTCCTCCACTTTGGCTAAATTCTCTCGTAGCTCTTCAATCCGCGCGTTCATAGCCAAATCACTCCCACTTGACGACCCTCGGGCTTGCCAGACTGTTGAGAACGTCTATGCGAAAAATACTCCGAACTCTCGAAAGTACAAATTCCAAGATTAAGTGCTTCGACTCCGGCGCTCGTTAATTGATACGCAAGTTCTGATTGAAGATCAAGCTTATGTTCTGAGGGTGTAGTCGCAGCGTGTGGGAAGCTTTTTGCAATATCCTTGTACATCTCCGCCGATACCTCATAGCAATCCGAGCAAATAGATGGGCCCATAATGGCCTCAAATTTTTCACCATTCAATTTCTTCATCGCATCAATAGCTTTCACAACAATTCCGTTAGTCATCCCAATGCGACCCGCGTGGATTGCCGCTACGCATGTAGTTGAGCGAATCAAAATGGGAACACAATCGCCGACCAGCACTGCAAGGCCGACACCTTTTTCACACGTGACTACAGCATCTGCTTCTATAACCGGTTGTGAACCAGTCACAACATTCACAATATTCACAATATTCACAATATTCGAATGAGATTGGGACATGAACACCAGCGAGTCGATGGATAGGCTTTTCGCCAATTCACTTCGTCTATCTAAAACTGCCGGGTCGGCTTCACCGATGTTTAAGCCGAAATTACCCCAATTTGCTGAGGTGAAGAGTATTCCCGCCACAAAATAATTCTTCTCATTACTTCATGAAATCAGGGACATCAATTTCGTCCTCTGCAACGAGTTCCTCAAATGTTATGCGGCGCCTAGATGTTGGCGAGACCGTAGGAATTGAATCTGTGTCTTCATTAATTCCAAGATCTAACGCAACTGCAATCGGGTCATTGCTTGCAATGGGATTTGCTTCACCAGAGAGCGCCGCTGCGCTCAGAACTGGAACAGAAACCTTCTTTGGAGCACCGCCATCAAAGCCTGCAGCAATAACGGTTATGCGCACTTCATCGCCGAGAGCATCGTCAATCACGGTTCCAAAAATTATATTTGCATCTGGATGAGCCGACTTTGCCACCATCTCGGCAGCTTCAGATAATTCAAAGAGCCCTAAATCAGAGCCACCAGCTATCGACAGCAATACTCCTCTTGCGCCATCAATTGAAGCTTCAAGAAGTGGGCTAGCGATTGCCAACTCGGCAGCGCGAGTAGCACGTCCCTCTCCCCTTGCTGAACCAATTCCCATAAGAGCAGATCCCGCACCCGCCATCACACTTTTTACATCAGCAAAGTCAAGGTTTATTAATCCTGGAGTTGTAATCAAATCGGTGATTCCTTGTACTCCAGAAAGTAGAACTTGATCCGCGCTTCGAAATGCTTCTACAGCAGTGATTGATCGATCAGAGATTGCGAGAAGTCGATCATTTGGAATAACGATGAGCGTATCCACTTCACTACGAAGATTTTCAATTCCTTCTTCAGCCTGGAAGGTTCTGTGTTTAGCTTCAAATGAGAATGGTTTTGTTACAACACCAACTGTGAGAGCACCGAGATCCTTTGCAATTTTTGCAACGATAGGTGCGCCACCAGTTCCGGTACCGCCACCTTCACCTGCAGTTACAAAAACCATATCCGCTCCGCGAAGCACTTCTTCAATTTCTTCACTGTGATCCATTGCAGCTTGACGACCAACTTCAGGAGATGCACCAGCACCAAGTCCGCGTGTTGATTTTCTACCAATATCTAATTTCACATCGGCATCACTCATGATTAACTGTTGCGCATCGGTATTAATCGCAATGAACTCAACACCTTTAAGCCCTGCTTCAATCATGCGATTGACAGCATTAACTCCACCTCCGCCGATACCAACGACTTTGATGACTGCCAAATAATTTTGCGGTGTTGCCACGGTTTCTCCTCACCCTAAATCTCTACTTGAGACTTAAAGTATTGCTACTTCGATTGCGTAAAAGTAAGACCGCATGCGGGTGCAAGCAAACACCGACACGATTTATTTCAATTTACTTACTAACACTGATGATCTACTTAGCAATCGGAGAAAGTGGTGATGATAAATCCAAAAGCTTTACTTTTGCATTTTCTGGAAGTGCCAGAAGTGCCCGTAATACTTTAACTTTTACAGGCACGTCTTGATTATTCCCCCACCTGACAATCAAATCCCCGCTACCCAATCCACGATGTTTGCTTTGAATAAACTGCGGCGAGGCAATAGTTATGGACTCAATATTTCCAAGTAAATCCCCCGGAAGACATTGAATAAATTGCGCAACGGCGTTCACGACATCATTGCTATATGACGAGAAGGTTATAACTGGATATTGGACATGACTTTTTGCAAAAAAGACAACTCCGGACTTATCGATTAATTTTGATTTCCCCGAGCCATCAATAAATTGGGCAATAGGCGTTCGTTCGATAACTCTTATAGAAACTGCGCCATGCAACCAATCGCGACTGATAGATGTTGACTCCACCCAATCAAGACCTGAAAGAGATCGCGACAAGGCGTGAACGTCGACTCGCGCAAGAGGCTCTCCTACGTGAAAATGTTTCGAGTCAGATAGAAGTTGCGCCGTTATTTCTGAAGTTCGGGGGGTTCCATCAATTGAAATGGATTTAACCGAAAGAAGAGTCGACCATCCAAGTAAATATCCCAGCAATACGAGAAGCAGAATGCATAAAGCAATCCCAGGAAAGTGTTTTAACTTTTTTCTAGTTGGCAAAGTTGGCAAAGCGCTCTCCGATTGCATGTAAGAGCTCTGGTCCAAGTGAGTTAACATCTCCAGCACCTAGGGTGAGGACCACATCTCCTGGAGAGACTGCTTTTGAGACCTCCTCAATGACTTCGATCATTGATGGCTGGTAGTGAAATTTTAATGGATCTCTATTTTGTGCGATCAAGAGTGAGGAGACGCCTTGTATTGAGGACTCGCTCGCTGCATAAATTTCCAGCAAATAGATCTGGTCAGCCAGGTCAAGTGCTTCTGCGAATTCTCGA
>Ga0209829_10002733_pt1 | contig 13233 bp, 12 predicted proteins | sample C_140205_EF_Meta_FD_187311 | JGI IMG/M metagenome (GOLD analysis project Ga0209829, IMG submission 187311) | Freshwater microbial communities from Lake Croche, Canada to study carbon cycling - C_140205_EF_MetaG (SPAdes) (version 2) | ecosystem: Environmental > Aquatic > Freshwater > Lake...
GACCTTCATCGATTTAGATTGACTCGATTGCATATAAACAAAACAAGCTGCCGCAAAAAAAGCGATCACTGCGCCTTGTGCATTGTGATTGCCCAATACGGTTTCGTGTGACCATTGGGTGAGACCAAGCATTCCATACCATTCAACTGGCAAATACGTATTTACCAAACCCATCACAACATTAATGGCGCAGCCTGCAAAAAAAGCCCACCACGCCCACTTTTTGTGCTGCGTGCTTTGAATCAAGCTAAGGATGAGGAAAAACCATAGCAACCGCACATAGATAAAAAATTGTTTTTCAATCGTTGCCCAGTCTCCTACGCTCCAAAGGCTTGCTACAAACGTAAGTAACTACAATAAAAATACAGGAAGGCTGAGTGGATTGTCGCGAATGCGTTGCCACTTGCCTTCACAATCTCCCGATACGAGCCAAGTGAACAAAACCAATCCCATCCCAATGCTTGCCAGGGCGCGAGAAACCGGTATACCGATAAATAGCAAGCTAAGTGAGGTACTCGTTACAAAATAGAGGATGCACTGATAATTCATAAGTTGTTTAATGCTGAACTTTTTGATTATATAAATATATAGCCCCACTTTAAAGTATTTCCTATAAAATTAATTTTGTAATCTGTTCTTATTCATTTTTTGTAATTGATATGCCACCCATCTGGAAAATAAAACGTGAGCTCTCAAGGGTGGCGGAACAATTTCACGCACTTTACGAAATTGCTACCCACCCCATACGACAACCTTGGATAGAAAAAAAATCTGACAAGACTATGCGTATCAGTGAAGGTCACTCAAACGAGTTAGATGTTCCTCCTCAAAAAATTGCGTTATTTTTGGTCTATCAACCCAACGGCTTATCGGCGTCGACTGAGATCACTTGCAGGCACTTAGCCAGTCAGGGTTATGCCGTGATGTTGATTGCCAATCACGCCATCACAGAAAAAGACAAAGCGCGCATGTCATCGTTTGTTTGGCGATTTATCGAAAGAAGCAATCACGGTTATGACTTTGGCGGTTACAAAGACGGCATTCGACTTTTATGGCAATGGAAGATTGATCCACAGCATCTCATTATTTTGAACGACAGTATTTGGTTTCCCTTAGACAGTAATTGCGCGCTAATCAAGCAAATGGAGCAATCAACTGAACAATTTGTTGGTGCTAAGCGTCATACCTTATCGGGCATACCCGATCATGAATTTCAAGGTTTTTTTGAATCCTATTTCTTTTTAATCAAACACAGCACTTGGACACACCCTGCTTTTATTCATTATTGGAAAAATTACACGTCTACCAGTAACAAATACCTAACTGTAAGAAGGGGTGAAAGAGGATTCTCGCCAGCGATGTTTGAGGCCCAAATACCCAGCGAAGGTATTTTTTCTAGAGATCGTTTTATGGATGTGATGTCTCGGCAGGATCCAGAAATGTTGAAAAAAACTTTATTTTATGGTGCTTACACAGAAATAGATTTCGAAAATCGATCCGTGCAATTGATCAGAGAATTTCAAGCTACTGCTCAATGGGTCCAAGCAGCATTGTTACTCATTAACGATGTTGTTAACCGGAGAAATTTTATATCGTCGTTTTGTTATCCATGCATTCGACTGCTCAAAATTTCATTGATGAAGAAAAATAAAGGACAGCTGCAATTACTTATGCGACGACAATTCATACGCGCTGTTGAATCCGGGGATTTACCTAAGCCCGATACCGCAACTTATCAAGAAATACAAACAAGTATTACTGAATAATTAAACGATCAATCCGCAAACGTTTTTTGTTGGGTCAACATCCAAAAACCTTCAGTTTGTAACACGTCAACAAATTTTTTTGCCGATTGTCCAAGCCCAAAGCTTTGATCAGGCTTGGTTTTTTTACCCCAGCTTGTTTCAATAAATTTTTGAATAGCTGTTGTATCTACCGCCGAGCAATTAAGTACCGATGGGGCTAGGGCGCGATTGGTTTGTCGAGAGCCAATATCTAAACTGGGCAGTCCCAAAAAGGGCGCTTCACGTACACCCGTGCTGCTGTTGCCAATCATCGCGCTTGCGTGTCGCATCAATTCGGAAAAATAATGAAAACGCATCGAAGGCAACACTCTGAATTGATGTTTAGGTAATTTTTCTAATATAGAAAAAATCTCTAATGTTCCAGGATCGTTGTTAGGTGCGATCACCACAAATGACTTGCCACTTTTTTGTAATTGCGCAAATAAAGATTGCGCTTGTGCGCCCATGGATTGAAGCTCAGAGGTAACGGGATGGAAAATCACAATACCAAAATCGTCGAACGTAATGTCATACCGTGAGCGCACTTCATCCAAAGTGACGCCTGAAGGCTGTCCATGCGTATCAAGTTCAGGTGAGCCAATATTAAAAATACGATCGGATGTTTCACCTAAAGTAATCACACGTTGTCTTGCCACCTCAGAGCTTACAAAATGTGTAGCACAAAGTTTGGTGTTGCAGTGTCGAATACTTTCGTCGATAGTGCCTGATACTTCACCGCCCTCGATGTGCGCCGATCGGATGTATCGCATGGCGCAAACAATCGATGCGGCCATGGCCTCGACACGGTCCCCATGAATCACCACCAAATCGGGTTGATGCTCGTGTACAAAGTCAGAAAATCCCAAAATAGTTTTTGACAAAATGAAATCGAGCGCGTCGCCTTCGCGTTGATTCACAAATTCAAAAAACTGCGCACCTACAAATCGCTTCACTTCAATGCGCGTTTCACCGTAGCGCGCCATCATGTGCATGCCCGTGATGAAAAAAGTAATTACAAAACCTGCTTGTTGAGCTGCACGCGCCAAAGGTTCAAGCTTGCCATAGTCAGCGCGCGTACCCGTTACAAACAGTAGTTTTTTGCCCTCACTCATTGGGGCTTCTCCACACCTTGCAAGTCACTCCATAAGAGTTGATCATTTTTTTTGACGGCGCGGGTGAGTTTTGTACCAATCAGTTTATCAAAGTATTGAACCGAAATTTCTCCCGATCCAGGCCTGCGTGCCCAGATGTCCGATTCTGTGATCACGTGCCCTGCGAGTAAATTTTTATCGGCAACTACCGAGCCTCTTGCAAAACGATAGACATCTTCTTCGGGTGCTGTACGTTGCTTGGGGTTATGAAGCGCCGTGTGTATCTCGCGCGATCTATCGATTAAAAAACGCAATTCTGCGGGATCCATTGAGCATGAAATATCGGGGCCTTTTCTGTAGCGCGTATCTGTAAAGTGGCGCTCCAAAATGCAAGCGCCCAATGCAACCGCACACAATGCCATCGATGGGCCAATGCTGTGGTCAGAAAAACCAATTTGTGCATTGGAAAAAGCTTTCTGCAATTGCATAATACCTTGCAAACTCACAATTTCAGGGGGTGACGGATACAAATTAGTGCATTCCAGTAGAGCGTATTGTATTTTCGCGTCATCCAATACTTGAACAGATGGCCGCATGCTTTCAATGGTTTGCATGCCCGTGCTCATGATGATGGGTTTTCCAAAGCGTGCAATGTGACGAATCAAAGGAACGTGATTGCATTCGCCGGACCCAATCTTAAAAGCAGGCACGCCAATATCGTTTAAAAAATCTGCGGCCGCACGTGAAAAAGGTGTTGATATATATATCAAACCCAATGACTCGGTGTATTTTTTGAGTTGAATTTCATCTTCAGGCGACAACGCGCATTGTTGAATCACTTCCCAAATTGAAACATCAGCATTAGGTGGAAAAATTTGTTTGGCCTCTTCGGTCATTTCATCTTCAACAAAATGCGTTTGGTGTTTGACCATTTCGCAGCCCGCCAAATGCGCGGCTGACACCATCGCTTTGGCGACGTCCAAACTGCCGCCGTGATTGATGCCAATTTCAGCAATCACCAAGGGTGGATGTGCAGGCGAGATGTGTCGGTGTGCGATTTTCATGGGTTTGCTTTCGATGAGGAGAGTAACAATGCTTCGCAATGCTCCAGATCTTGCGCTGTGTCAATATCAAAACTTCTGTCTATAGGTATTTCAATCGTGCCGATGCGAGGCGTTACAAAACCTTTATTTTTTACAAACCATTGCGCGTTCATTAAATAAATTGCGCCATTGGGTTTAAAAACAGGTGGTAGGCTTTGTCTATTGCTAAAACAAAAACTCGGATCGGCCATTGGAATAAATTGTTGTCCTTGAACTGTGCCCCATTTGAGTACGCCGTTATCAGCTGATGTAACTGACATCACCAAATCAAAATCTTGGTTTGAATAAACATTTAAAGCGTTTTGAATATCTTGCGCTTGTCGCAAAGGAGATGTGGCTTGCATCAAAATTAAAGTACCTGTGTAACCCGATGTTTCGATGGCGTGTAACAACACGGGTGCCATGGCCACATCATCTGTACATAAATGGGAAGGGCGCTGGATCACCATTACGTTGTATGGAAATGATTGATTCAATATTTCTTCGATATCGGTGGTAATGATGACTTGAGAGGCTCCACACGACAGCGCCATATCTACGCTATGGCGATACAAAGGTTTTCCGGCCAGAAGTCGGGTGTTTTTGTTGGGCAGTCCCTTGCTTCCAGCTCGCAAAGGGATGACCGCGCACCAGTTTTCAACCGTTTGTGCCATGTGGGGAAATCCTGATCATCAACTCAATGCCTAAGTATACTGAGGCTTTAGCGTCTGTGGTCATGCCACAGATTTCTGAATTTTCAAATTTCACCTTTCTTTGACCTCTTTAACCCCATCAATCAACGATACGCCATTTCCGCCTGATCGACGCCTTGCGTTCATGATCGGTGTGTACGAGGCTTTTTGGCATGTTTTATTGCCCGTTTATTTGATGTGGATGTGGTTGAGGGGCCGAAAAGAGCCCCTGTATCGCCAACATTGGTCGGAGCGCTGTGGGCAGGTGGACTCACATTTGCAATCGCCCCTATGGTTGCATTGCGCTTCCATGGGTGAGATGCGAGGCGCTGCGCCTTTGGTTCAAGCCTTGGTTGATGAAGGCTACAGCGTTGTTGTCACTACGCTCACACCAGCGGGTCGGACGATAGCGCACAATTTATTCAAGTCCTTAATTGAGATCCAAAAAATTCAAGTCTCTTATCTTCCCTTTGAAATCAGCTCTTGTGTTTTGCGTTGGATCAAAAATGTGCAACCCCGTTGCGCAATCATGACGGAAATTGATACATGGCCCGTTCTTTTAAAAAATATTCGTCAACAAAAAATTCCTTTGTGCTTGGCCAACGCAAGATATTCAGAAAAAAGTTTGAATCGCGATCGCAATCAATGGTGGGGAATCAGAATGCAGATTTTTCAAGCCTATCAATTGGTGTTGTGTAAGTCCAAATTGCATGCCGATCGCTTTAAATCGTTGGGTTGCGCTCAAGTAGAAGTAGTGGGTGAGACTCGATTTGACATGCCCATCCCTCAGCATTTGGTCGATAATGCCGTGCACTATGTCCAGCGTTGGAGTCTTGGTGCGACGCAAAGACCCGTGATTTGTTTTGCCAGTGCGATTGCGGGAGAAGACGAGCAATTCATTGATGCCATGCATCAAATGAAAAAATTATTAAAGGATATGGGCAAGCCTGCACCACTTTTTATATATGTGCCTCGCAGTCCGCAGCGGTTTAATCTTGTAGGTGAATTATTAAAAAATTTAAAATTAAATGTAATCAAGCGATCGGATATTTGGGATGAACAATTTCAAATGCAGCAACCAATTGATTCATTACAAGATATTGACGTATTGTTAGGCGACTCTTTAGGCGAGATGTTTTTTTATCTGGCACTAGCGCAGTTGGTGATTGTGGGTTCTACATTTGTGCCCAAAAATGCGCATAACGTGATCGAACCCCTATCCTTGTGCAAGCCGGTGATGATTGGCATGAGTATGCGCGGCATTGAATATCCTGCGATAGAAGCCATCGATGCGGGCGTGTTGCAGCAACATTTCAATATTCCAAGCTTGGTTAATGCAGTTGTAGAACTCATGATAAATCCTCAAGACTATTTGCAAGTTGTAGAAAAAGCAAAAGTGTTTTATGCGGAACATGGCGGCGCTGCACAAAAACATCTCAGTTATTTAAAACCTTGGCTTTCCCGATGAAAAATATTTCCTTTGGATATTTTTTGCGATTGTATTTGTGGCTTTCAAAAGAGTGCGAATGGCTGTGGGAAAAAGCTTTGCAAAGAAGATTGGCACAAGGAAAAGAGACGACAGCAAGCCTTTTGCAAAAATGGGGTAATAATAATCAACCCAGGCCCGTGGGTCATTTGATTTGGGGCCATGCGGTCGGGGTGGGCGAGGCCATGGCCTTGGCGGGTTTATTGCGACGTATGAGCGAGCAATTGCCAGATGTACATTTCTTAATCACAACCACGGCGCGAACATCGGGTGAGGCATTGCAGGTCAATGGATTACCTGAAAGATGCATGCATCAGTTTGCACCCATCGACACCCCGCGAGCTGTGAATGCCTTTCTGGATCATTGGAAGCCCTCGATTGCAATTTGGTGCGAAATGGATTTGTGGCCTACTTTGATCACATCCACTTACAAAAAAAACATCCCAAGTGTTTTAGTCAATGCGCGGTTGACACAAAAAAGCGCCAACAAAAGACGCTGGGCTCAATACCTGTATCAAGATCTATTTAGTTGCTTTCAAGCCATATGGGTGCAAAATTTAGAAACTAAAAGTAGTTTGATGCAGCTCGGTGCTATTGAACAGCGCATTCAAATCACTGGAACATTCAAAGCGCTTTCACCACCGCTTTGTTGCAATGAATCAATATTGAATGATTGGAAAAAAAGTTTACAAAACAGGCCAATTTGGTTGCTTGCATCGAGTCATTTAGAAGACGAGAGAGTTGCCATTGAAGCGCATCAGCAACTACTTAAAAAATATCCGCAAGCTTTGCTCATTATCGCGCCTCGCGTACGATTACGCGGCGAAGAGATTTTAAAAAATATAGGTGATAAGTGCCAACGCAGAACTCAACACACAAGTCCACCCGAAATGGATGTTTCTTTTTATGTGGCCGATACGATTGGCGAGATGGGTTTGTGGTATCGATTGGCGCCCATTGCATTGATGGGCGGATCGTTTGCGCCTGTGGGAGGTCACAACCCTTATGAACCTTTGACATTGAGTTGTCAGGTGTTACACGGCCCCAAAGTTTGGAATTTTTCAGAAGCCTATGAGCAGTTGGCATCCCAGGGTTGGGTCAAGCCTGTCTCTAATGCCATCGAGATTGAAAATTGCATCGAACAAGCCTGGCTATCACCCCAGCGCGGTAGCGCTAATGCTGAATTCTCGCATCAGCATGGAATACTTGTAGAAACACTAATAACGTATATAAAATAAGAAATAAGAGTATTCTAATTAAAATAAAGTAGGGGGACGGCATATGGTGTTTAAATATGTCAAATATTTATTGCTATCGCTGATCGCAATCATTGTGCTTTCGGCTGGTTTGATTCAACTAACTGGATACTCGTATTTTTGGCGAGCGCTTTCGGCAACTTATCTAGAGGGTAAAACGACCGCTCATATTGATGATACCAATAATTTTGCACAACGAATCATTGAAACTGGGTCTGTGTAAGAATGGAATAAACATCCACAATACAATCAAAAAAAGTTAAGTGATGATTTAACGCGTTATTTAAATCAATACAAAACATCTGCCTTTTTGGTTGTGCATCGTGTTGAGCTGTTGCACGAGCAATATTTTTCTCCCTACAACGAAAAAAGTCGAACCAATTCGTTTTCAGTGGCAAAAACCATTACGACCATGCAAGTTGGTATGGCTGTTGACCAAGGTTACATTGCCAGTTTTGATGCGCCGATCACAGACCATTTGTCTCAATACAAAAACGATCCGCGTGGTCAAAAGGCAACCGTTGCGCAACTATCAAGTATGAAGTCTGGTCACGACTGGACTGAAAATTACTATTTGCCACTCAACATAACGACTCATTTGTATTTTGGGAAAGATGCGCGGCAATTGGTTTGGTCGCAAGGTTTTGAGAGAGAGCCTGGTGTGGAGTTTGAATACAGCAGTGGATCAACTCAACTGTTGGGTGTTTTATTAGAAAATGCATTAAAAGCAAAAGATCCCAGCCTCACCATTAGTCAACATTTGTCACGCAGTTTGTAGACGCCCTTGGGTATGTTGAGTGACGCCATTTACACATTAGATCGTGATAGTGATCAAGGCAGAATCGAGAGAACTTATTGCTGTATTTTTGCAACTGCTAAAGACTTTGCGAAATTGGGACAACTCCTGTTGCAAGATGGTGCATGGAGGGGTCAGCAGTTACTCAAAAAAGAATTTGTTGATCAGATGCGCCAACCTGATCTCAAACCATTTTATGGCCATTCATTGTGGATGGATTGGAAATACAAACATCCTTTTTATCTGATGCAAGGACACCAAGGGCAGTACGTCATTATCGTTCCATCCAAGGAGTTGGTTGTCGTTCGATTGGGTCAATTTCGAAATAAAGGCGATAAAGGTAACAATGGAATTACACCCGCTGAGGTTTATCGTTTTATTAATGAGGCCGTATCGCTTTTGCCTTGAAACGAATGCCAAAAGCTACATTTAATAAATTAATTCAAGAACTGTAAACCGTATTCGCTGTTGTGGCGTTGTTAGCTCATATTAACGACAAAGATCGATTATGATCACATAAAAAATGACCGAGACAAAGCGTGTTACTGGTTGCGTATTCATTGTTTGTATTTTGGTATTGGGCTTGCAAGCATGTGGGGTTGAAGGTGGCGGCACGCCGCCCATTATGCCCGCTTCCAACACCATACTGCTCAATGCAACTCAAACGGCACAACTCGAAGTAGCTCAGCTTTTATTTGAAGAAAAAGCGTTATCTGCCAGTGGACAGTTGGCGTGTTCCACTTGCCATACCGATGAGACAGCACACAGTACACCCGATGGTGTTGGATCACCGCTTGGTGGCGTTGCGATGAGTAACCAAGGTTTTCGCAGCAGTCCGAGTTTGCTTTACAAGGCAAAAAATCCAGCGTTTAGTTTTAATAACAATGGTGACCCTGTGGGTGGTTTTAATTGGGACGGTCGTGCCAATACCTTGGCATCACAAGCCGACGGGCCATTGTTGGCTAGCACTGAGATGGCTAACCCCAATAGCAATGCAGTCGTGAGCAAACTCAAAGCATTGTCTTATTTCAATCGTTTTTCTGAATCGTTTGGTGTAACTAGTACCTCAACCGATCAACAAATTTATGACGCAATGTTGACCGCATTACAAACTTATCAACAACTCGATCCCGATTATTCGTTGTTCAATAGCAAATACGATCGTTTTTTGGATGGTGAAGTTACGCTTTCAGCACAGGAGTTGCGCGGGCTATCGATATTCAATGACAACAACAAAGGCAATTGCGCGAGTTGTCACACCAGCCGTGTTGCCCCCAATGGAGATCGCCCTGTATTCACCAACTTTAGATATGCGGCCCTGGGCTTGCCTCGAAATCCAAACATCATTGCAAATGCAGACGTAAGTTTCTTTGACCTGGGCTTGTGCGGCCCCAAACGAACCGATCTCAGTACTCGTTTCGATTTATGTGGATCATTCAAAGTCCCAACTCTTAGAAACATTGCAATCACAGCACCCTACTTTCACAATTCATCGGTCGATACACTCTCTAATGCTATTGAGTTTTATGCAACACGCGATACAAATCCACAACGTTGGTATACGGCAGGTGGATTGTTTGATAAGTTCAATGACTTGCCACCCGCATACCGCAACAACGTGCAGCGTGGTCGGCCCTTCGGTGGAAATCCTGGGGACACACCGATACTCTCTGCTCAAAACGTTTCTGATTTGGTTGCGTTTTTACAAACACTCACAGACGACAGAACAGCGCCTGCAAGATCAACGAAGGTGAATAATTAATATTTTAAGTTTAGACTAGCAGTTGCTCTGCCAATTGCTTTTTAATTTCTAGACTGATGCCTAATTGTTTTTCCAAGTAGGCATCGAGATGACCGTAATCTTGATGCACGGTGTCTAATGCGGCCTGAAGGAAATCAGGCTGTACCGTTTGCAAAACTTGTGCAACTTGTGGCGGAACAGTTGCCAATATGGCTTTATTTTTTAATCGTTCATTGGTGATGAGATAGTCTTCCCAAATTGTTTCCATTGATACATCAAGCGCATGGAGCAATAAAGTAGCGGCTACGCCTGTTCTGTCTTTGCCTGCCGTGCAATGAAAAATAATCGGTGTAGTCGGGTGATCCAGTATCTCTTGAAAAAATTCTGCAAAACGAAGCGAATGTTGACATATGAAGTCGCGATAGGTATCTTGCATCAATTCAATAGTTTTTTGAGACGAAATATGCGCTCCGATATCCATTAAATCAGTGAGTTTTTGCACAATGCTAGGTTCAATCGATAAGGATAAAACTGGCGCATTTGGTATTGCGCACGGCTGCGACAAACGTTCTTCAGCACCTCGGAAATCCAAGACTCTCCAGCCATTGCGCGCATAATTTTGTAGGATTTGTATATCTTTGGGCGTGAGCTTACCCAGATGATCTGAACGAAACAGTCGCCCTTTTTTTATCGTACGACCATGCTTGTTGGTATAGCCACCCATGTCACGAAAATTAGGCGCACCTTCTAAAATTAAATCACTCATGTTGTGAAGTATATTCAAAATACACAATTAACTAAAAAATACTCAGCATTCATAAATTCAAGATTCAAGAAAAATAGAGGGTATGACCGTTGCAGAAGATCGTTTGATATTGATGGACTTGCTAGAACACTTTACACAAAAAGAATTTGTTTATACGAATCAGTGGCGTGTAGGTGATTTGGTAATTTGGGACAACACAGCAACTCTCTATCGGGCGCAGTATTTTGATTTGTCTGAGCGACTTGAATTCAGACGTGCAACAACCAGCGACGCATTGCAAACGGCTACTGTTTAGGCATATCAGGCGCAACCGCTGCGCCTTCAATCCGGTGTCGTGCCAATGATCGTGCAACAAACCCGCTGGACTTCATTTCTTCAATAAACGCGTGCAAATAATTTTGCGCAGCTTGGCTTCTGTTTTTGGGTAAGCCCATTGCTTGCGCGATCACCATAAAGTTGCCAGGTAACAATCGCAAGTTGCCAATTCGGTTGGCATCCATCTCTAATTGCTGCTTAACGCCTGCTGCGACCTCTAATTTTTTCTCTAAAAATGTATCGACTACCAGAGGCGAAGTGGGCGCACGATAAATCTGTGCGTTTTTTAATTCACGTGTTAAAAATAAATCATAGGCGCTTCCTTTACCTACTGCAATACGATGCTCTTTGCGATCGATCTCTTCATTACTTTTGAGTGGTGATTCATTTTTAACTAAATAACTGCCTTCAATCAAAACATATGGCGCAGTAAAAACAATACCTTCACCGCGCAGAGTATCAATGGCAAAAAAACCAATATCAGCTTTGTCTTGCTTGACAGCATCAACGGACAACCCAGCCGCATTGAAGACTACATATTCAACTTGAAGCCCTAACCGCTTAGCAAGCTCTTTGGCTAAGTCAACAGAAACACCCGTCGGTGATTGATTGGGGTCATCGCGTTTTGCAAGAATAGGGTTGCCAGTGTTGATGGATGCGCGTAGTTTTCCTGTGGGTGAAAATTCTTTAATCATGGGTGTTTGTCCTGAAGCGAATATGAAGAAAAATAAGAATAAAAAAAACATCCCAATAGCGTGATATTTTTATTTTCAGAGGGCGATTGGGATGCGTAATAATTCATGCGATGAAGTATAGTTTAATGATGACAAATAACAACCCTTTACCCTGGGACAAGCTGATAAAGGCTATCGAATCGGTTTTGATCGATGATCAATTAGGCTTGATTCACAAGCCTAATTGACATGTTTTGCCCTTGAAGGATGATGGCGTCCTATTGGTGATGGCGATATCTGGGCCCCATATTTCGGCGGTTAAATCTATTTCAGTCATCCCAAGCAATATCTTACAAAACATTGCTACTATTCAAGCGTAAATTTTAGATTTTGAAACCAACAATGGAAGAGTCATTGCAACATTAGACGGAGCTGCAGTAAAAGGGCAACGCATTGCTGCAGTTTCAGCGCTTACGGCACAACGAAAGGCACCGTATTCTTCGGGCGATTTATTAATTGTTGGCGCAGGTCTTCAAGGTAAAAATCATTTAGAAGCATTTCATGCAGTATTAAAAATACAACGTGTTTGGATTCAATCTAAAACGCAAGAATCTGCAGAGCGTTTGATTCACCACGCTAAAAGTTTAAAAATGGATACGCACTACTTGCCAATCGGTCAATTACTTCCTAATTCAATTTCTAATATCGTGACTTGTACCCCTACCGAGTCCATTGTTTTAAATTCTCTAGAAAGATTAACAATGGATTGTTTGTTTACTTCTGTGGTTGACTTTTTTAATACTCATATGACAGAAATTTCTAAATCGCTCTGTTTGGAGTTTGCCAAGAACGGAAGAATTGTGTGCGATACAGAAGAAGCCGCGCACGAGGCGGGCGATTTACTTTTGGCGGGGTTACAACCGTTAGACTATTTAAAGTTTAAAGAGATTGTGAATCGACCTGAAAGTGAGAGAGATCGCCGCACATCTTGTTTAAATCCTGCGGATCAGCACTTTGGGACCTGGACGCAGCCAGAGTTGCGGCTAATTGACTGGGTAATGGGGTGATTTTTAGAGGGAATTTGGTGGCGCTTCACGGATTCGAACCGCGGACCTGTGGATTATGATTCCATCGCTCTAACCGACTGAGCTAAAGCGCCGAAGTCAGCATTATAAAGAGATTTTTTGGCGTTGCAGGATGGTAGCGGGGTGGGGTTAGTTTTGTGTTGCGTATCCCTAGTATTCCCACCCTGTATTTTTTAGTCAGCACCGTGCTGATGGCTGTGCGTGTATTTTTGCTATGCCTGTGGAGGGTGTTGTGCTGACCAATATTTAATTCAAATTTGAATTATTAAAAAGCTAATATATTTAAGGGACTAGTTGCAAAGTGTCGGTTCACTCGACACTTTCTCACATGGTGCTACTGATAAACGGGTCTCATGAAAAGTCTGACTGCGTTGATTCAGAGTTAAGTGGTGTTAGTTTTGTGGTGCGTGTGGATTTTTTTGCCTAAACAGCATTACATTTTTGATTCAACATGTTTTGTGAAAC
>Ga0209829_10002735_pt1 | contig 13231 bp, 8 predicted proteins | sample C_140205_EF_Meta_FD_187311 | JGI IMG/M metagenome (GOLD analysis project Ga0209829, IMG submission 187311) | Freshwater microbial communities from Lake Croche, Canada to study carbon cycling - C_140205_EF_MetaG (SPAdes) (version 2) | ecosystem: Environmental > Aquatic > Freshwater > Lake...
AAGCCATGTCGAACGTGCGGCGAGGAAACGTGCTTCCAGTCCCATGTGGCACCGGAGAGCAGAGCAGTTCGAAATCCGCCTCCATCGCCGTTCCCGGCTCACCACACTTGCCCCAGTGGTGCACAAGCGGAGTGTTGCCACGCATCAACAGCCCTGTTTGTTTTGCGAGATCGACGGCCGATGCGGTCGTCAGGATGGTGTTTCGGCCGTCGATCGCTGCAAGGCGCGGCGTCGGATTGACACTCGCCATCGTCGGGAGCCGGTCTGCTTGGAGGCGTGCGATCGCTGCGCCGCCTTCACTCAACGCCACAAAAGGTGCGTTGTACATGTTGAATCTGACGGCCACGACCAGATCGATGGCAGTCACGCAGAGCAAGAGATGTGCCGACGACCGGAGGGCTGCATGGTCGGATGGGGCGTGTGCCGCCCGTCGAAGAATGACGCAGTCCACGAACGCTATCACGATGGTAACTGCTCCACCGAGGATGACGTCGGATGCTTGTGGCCCCGCCGCTGCGGCTGCCGCGGCCGTGGTAGCCGCAGCCAAGACGATACCAGCCGGCAGCAGACGTCTATGCGTTCCCGCAGCGCGGACGAAATCCTGAAAGCCGATGGCTGCAAGTTGTGAAAAAGCCAGACCGAAGGGAGTCAGCCATTTTGCGGGGTATCTGAAGCCTTCGTAGCCGGGCACGAAGGTCACCAGAAACCAGTACACACCGCCCACCTCGTCGCCATGCTCGTAGAAGATGGGCGGATTGATTCCGGTAAGACGTTGTGCGATGTGCCGCACCATGCCGCAGGCTCCAAAGCCACCCAGGCTCGCTAGGTAGGCGAAGACAAGGATCACGGCCCAGCCACGCACGCTCGGCTTTCGGCGGAAATTCCACAGGGCGACGGCGACACTGCCCAGCGGGACGATGCCCGCGTAGAGCGTGGCAACCCAGGAGAGTTCACCCTCCAGCGACGTCCGCGCCGGCCAGCGGTCAAGAAATGGACCCGAGAGCGAAGGGGAAAGGTATTCGAGGAGTCGCCACGGTGCGACGCTGAATCGATAGACCTCGTCATAGAAGGCGTTGACGTTCGCTGCTCGGCCGAGAATCGCGGCACACCACGACGAACGCTCCTCCACCGCCGCCTCTGCAAGGAAGCGTGGCACTGCCCATAGTGACAGTGGCAGCGAGTCGGAACAGCGGGTAGTGGTCGCCATGAATTCCTGCGTGAGCATGATTTGGACTAGGGCAAGGGCGCCGGCCAAGAGCCAGCCCGCCAGGAGTGTGCCTGCGGCCCTCACTGCGTGTCGTCGACCGGCATGACCGGCCGACACCAGATGCACCAACCACTGGAATCCCAGGCAGATGGCGGCATGAAACACAGCCTGCGGATCACCCGCCAAGACTGCCAATGCAAGCGCTGCGGAAAAGAAGAGGAGGCACAACGGCGAGAACGAGCGAAGCAGAAGGAGTCCGTATCGCATCGACTAGGCGAACCACACCGACCCGGCGAGCATGTTCGGAGAATAGACGTGGAAGAAAATGCACCCGCAACCCGCATACGACAGTGCCGCGGTGGCTGCCCGCCGTTTAAAAGCGGATTCCACGGGGGCACCTCGGCGGAAGCCCAAGAGTCGCGGACGAGCCGATAGATACCAGAGAAGTAATTCGCCGAGTCGCGAAAACAGAAGTATGAACCCAGGAAGAGGACGTCGAAGAACACCGCGCAGGTCGCCAGCGAGACGATTGCCAGAACAGGCCGTAGCCTGCCATTGCACCAGCGCGCCGCCTGATTCGAAACCCCAGGGCACAACTCTTGACGCTCGCTCCTACCGGCGGCGGATATTTCTATTCGCAAAGGAAGTTGCTGGCACCGCCGCACAGTTGCTCGAAAAAGCAGCAAAGGCCGCTTGACGGTAGAGCTGCACGCTATCGGCAAAGCCCATCATGCGCATCGAACTGCCTGGCGTTCGCGAGGCAGCCGTGGCAGTTGTTCCCGAAAAGCCCAGCGCAATCTGATAGACACCCATCGAGCCATTTCTTCCCGAGGCATCGCGAGTCGGAGTGTACGCAGCGTTTCCGTAGCCCGAGACGCCGACGTAATACGTGCCGGCGGTTGGCGCCGTAAACGCCAGGTAGCTGTCATACGAACCGCCAAAATCATCGTTGCTTGCCAGCTGGCGGCCTGTGCTGTTGAAGAGCCGAACATAACTGTCCAGCGTGGACGAGCCTGCCAGCGATCGTGCATCAATATCGACAACCAATCGCTGCCCAGCCAGCAACGTGACCCGGTAGAGATCGACGTCTTTTGCACCGGAGCGACCGTCGCCAATCCGGCCGGAGAGCCGAACAGTCCCAACCTGACCGGCCGGGATCACAGAGGCCGTCGACAGGGTGTCGCCAGCATCCACAAGGGCAGCGGCTGTCACGGTCCACGTATCCAACACGGATGTGGCAAGAGCAATGCCATTGGCATCCACAATGCCGCTGTTGGCTGCATTGAGCGTGAGTGTGTAAACCCCCGTCGATGAGGTGGCAGATGCGAGGCCAACAAGCACCCAGCTCACGCCGTCGGTTGAGGTCACCACAGCCCCGGCCAGCGAGACATCCAACCCATCCCGCACAAGCCGCAAGTCGGCAACATCAAAGCCGGTGACAGCACGGTTGAATGTGATGGCAATGGAGTCGACTGCCGTCGTGCGTGGATCGGGTGTCACGTCAACGATATCGGCTCCAAGAGCCGGTAGAGCAACGGCGAATGTTGTGCTGTAGTCGCCGGTTGAACCATCGCTCGAACCGCTTCCAGACGTCAGCGAATTGTAGGCAGCGTTGCCGTAGCCCGACACGCCGACGTAGTAGGTTCCCGTTGTCGGAACCGTGAAAACCAGATAGCTGTCGAGCGAGCCGCCGGAGTCGTCGTTGCTGGCCAGTTGGCTCCCGGCAGCATTGAACAGGCGAACAAATGAATCGAGCGGGGATGCTGGCGAAAGCGATCGGGCATCGACATCAATCGTGAGCACGGCTCCGGCCACTAAATTGATCGCGTACAGATCAACATCGCGTGCGCCATTAGCGCCATTCCCAACGATGCCGCTGACCGTGGCTCCTCCGTTGACAAGTGCCACTCGGCTGGCTGAAGCGATTGAGTCGTTGGGCTCCAGTGGATCGGTAGGCGTCACTGGAGGCGTCACTGGAGACGTCACTGGAGGCGTCACGCCAGACAGCAGTTGCATCGCATTGGCCGCGTTGAGTAAACCGCCTGTCGCCACTTTGCCTGCCAAGCCGGCAACTGCAGTCGTGCCCGACAGGATCGCTGTGCGAATCTGAGCGGCGGTGGCCTGCGGGTTGGCGGCGGCCAGAAGGGCCACCACGCCAGTGACATGCGGAGTGGCCATCGAGGTGCCGCTGTACGAGGCGTAGGTGTTGTTTGGAGTTGTGGAATAGATGCTCACGCCGGGCGCAGCCAAGTCGACGCTGGTTGCACCGTAGTTAGAAAAGCTGGCCAAGTTGTTGGAGCGATCCGTGGCAGCCACTGAGATGACCGCTTCGCTGGTGTCGTTAGCCGGATAGGCGGGAGTGACGTCATTATTCGTCGCCTCGTTGCCGGCAGCGGCCACAAAGAGAATCCCTGCCTGACCACCCGCGGTAATGGCATCGCGGAGGGCATTGGAAGAGCCGCCGCCGCCCCAACTATTGTTGGTGGCAACGATGTTGATCCCAAAATCGCGACGCATCCGCGTGGCGTAATTGATGGCCGCAACGGCCCCGCTGGTCGAGCCACTGCCATCGCCACTCAAAAACTTGAGCCCCATGATCGAGACTTGCCAGTTGATGCCCGCCACGCCGATGCCGTTGTTGCCAACCGCTCCGATTGTGCCCGAGACATGCGTGCCGTGGCCGTTGTCGTCCATCGGATCGAAGTCGCTATTAGCAAAGTCGTAGCCCCTCACATCGTCAACGTAGCCGTTGCCATCATTGTCGATGCCGTCTCCAGCCACCTCGCCGGGATTGCTCCAGGCATTGGCAGCCAGATCGGGATGGTTGTAATCGATGCCGGTGTCGATCACGGCGACAACGACCGATCTGGAACCAGTGGTCGTGTTCCACGCTTCGGGAGCATCGATGTCGACGTCTGCCACGCCGCCCGACTGGCCGACGTTGTTGAGACCCCAGAGCGTGCTGAAGGATGGATCGTTGGGGAGGACCGTGGGAGCAATCACGAAATCGGGCTCAACGTACGCAACGCCCTGCGTGCGTGCGGCCCAGCCGAGCACATCCTGCATACTGGCATGGGGCGCTTTGAGCGTATAAAAACCCTCGCCCAAAGAAGCCGATTGCCAACTGGCGGCGGAATTGAATGCCGACGCCGGGAGGCTCGCCGAGGTGGTGCGTACAATCCATGCGTCGCTGCGGGCCTCAGCGGAGTGCCCCTGCCACTCGATCTGCCGTGAGAGGGCTGTTGCAGCGGAGCCGATGTCTGCCGCGAGATACACCCGTGGCTCGAGGGTTTCGTGGACAAGACCAGACAAAGGACGCCTGTGCCGGAGAGCGGAACGCATTGATAGACTCCCTTTAAGATGAGCCGGTCGCTTGGGTGCTGAAGGCACTCGACGACATGATAGCCCGCTCAATGGCAGTTCTGCAATCGGCTTTGATTGTATCAACCGTTGGCAACTGACCATGTGACCTGCCCCCATGAATGACGCCAGTTCTTAAGTTAGGATTTTGCCCTCCAATAGACCAGCCCGTAGCAGTTGGGCCCGCATGCAATCCGTACCGATCGCGTTTGCCGACAGAGACGTACACATCACGAGGTGCCTGGGCATCCGGCGGTTGATCCTGTCAATGGTTGCGCGGTTGTCGTCCAACTCTTCTCGCGTATCCCCATAGATCGACAGGGAGCTCGCGTGGTACTCCTCGACTGCTTGCAGGCGCCTCGATCGGTCAGTCCTCAGATGGGTCGCCCGTGAACCCTTTTTCTCCTACGTTGACCTCCAGCAGAAAACGTCCCATCGCTTGCTGATAGCTGCGCTTCTCCTTGGTCGGATTGTCATGCCCGTACACGCTGGCTGTGTAATAAAACCACCACGTGTCGGGCCGAGGCCCCGGAACCGCCCCAGGCCCTACATAGATCGACTGGCTGTCAAATGCTCCGGCTCGCAGCGGCAAAAAAGGCTCGCTGCCCACACGCGTAAAATGCTCGCCGTCCCTGCTCCATGCCAGATGCGGAACGACGGTGTTCTGCTGCGTCATAAACGCAGAGGGAAGCATGACCCAGAGCCGGTCGTTTAGTTTGCTCAACGCTGGATTATAGAACTGCAATTCTTTTGGGTCGCTGGCATCGCGACGAAATACGATTCGGGGCGCCGGAAAGTTGGTGAAGTCTTTCGACTCGGTCAAGCCGACCACCCTTTCCCCACTCCATAGATGTGGATCCCACATCCGCACATACATTCGCCAGCGATCCTTTTCGCGAACCAGCGTGTTTTGCGTGTCAGAATTAAAACGGAAGATCGGCTCCGGAATCGCTGTGAACCTGAGTCCGTCGGCCGATACCATCGCGTAAATCCAGAAATGCTCCTTGTTGGGCGATGGCTTGATGATCGTGAGCTTGTATCGCTCGGCCGGCGGCGCATCGATGTCGTGGACGATCATATGCCCTTGAACTCCACCCACATCTTTTGAGTCGAGCAGAATGTTGTTCTTACGACTGCCGTCGAACACAACCAGCCCCAGATCGGGCTTCACCCACGTCACGCCGTCATCCGATTCGGCGTAACAGAGGTAACCGTCGCTGTCGTCCTTGTACGTCTGGGTTGCACTCAAGTACCACAGCCGCCATTTGCCATCGACGCGCATGACTTGCACCCAACCGATGAAAAAACTTTCCCACGGCCGGTCGGCTTTGAGCAGCGGCTGGCCGCTTCGTTCGGCGATGCCAAACACCGGTGTGGTTGGTTCGCTGGCGGCTTTGTCAGAACCCAAGGCCGTGCGATGGGCAGCGGGCAAGGCCAGTACGACACACGCGGACGGCAGCAGCACGCACCGACACAACATCCACGATACCAGCATGCAGTCGCAAAACGTCGTTGGTCTGAATGGAGTTGTCGTTGCGTTCATGGAGTTCATGGAGCGTCCCGAGGATTCATGGCATTCATGGCGCACGCACGCCTGCGTCGTCGTTCTGGCCGACCTCTGCCGTGTCTGCAAATCTACCGGGTGGTGTCGGTCGACGGAAGCGGTGACGTTGCAACCCGTGTGCGGGCCTCGGAGGCAACGAGGTACGGTCGCTTGTATTCGGGCATGAACCCCTTGGTTCCACGCACCGACACCTGCTGCCCAACCAGCGGTGCAAGATTCACCCCTGCCTGGGGCGTCACAAAAACGAGCACGGTGTTGTTGGCGTCCACCAGCGCCCAACGCGGCGCGTCGGGCCGCCTCGACACAACGGTCGCCAGCCGGCCGGTCGTTTCGCTCATTTCAGGAGGCGTCCACGTTGTTTTCCCATCGGCTGGCGCGCCGCCTGGAAAAACGCCTGGGCGAATCGGACGTGAACCGATCCCAGACAGGCTCGACCACATGCTCCCAAGTCGCAGCGGCGATGGATCTGCCGGGGCATTGATGGCCAACGCCTGCTGGCGGCTTTGGATCGCTTCGAATCGCGACAGTCGCGTGTCGATTGCCTCGGCCCGCGTGCGTTCTGACTGCGCGTTGGATCGCGCAGACGCCACGCGGAGTCGCTCGCGGAGTTGCGGCAAATTCCACGATTCGGGCGGACCAGCCACGGCCAGCGAAAGCGACAGATCAATATCGGCTAGTTCGTCGCCCGAGGCGGCCACTACCCCATCGTCGATGGCCACGGCCGCAGGGCGAGACGTTGCATTGAACACACCGGCTCCCATCGGTAACCAGCCAGAGAGCAGGCGTCTGGCAGCCGGCAGCGGGTTGAGTGTCTGAGGCACCCGCGACTCAACGGCACCTGAATCCTGAAGCAACTCCGGCTCGGAACCCGTTTCGCGAGCCTCGTTTACAGCCAGCGCGATGGCATCCCCGGCACTCTTGATAGCCGCCAATGCCTCCGCCGGAGTCGTGCCGTCAGACGCATCGGCATCGTCTGCTGGCGCACTGACAGGGGCAAGCCCTGGAGGCATGTCGAGGTCGGCCATCCGCGCCCAACGAAATTCGCCTGGCGGCGGCTCAATTCGCACCCAGAGTCCGGCATGCCGTCCTTCGTTGCTGCGCACTTCATCGATCACATGCACGCGTTCACCGGCTTCTAATCGCACCTGTGCCACATGCCGTAGACTGTTGATCTGTGAGCCCACGCGAGAGACGGCACCGTCGGCCACGATCACGCCAATGGAGCGTCCTGGCCGCGCGACTGCCGATGCCTGTGGATGAACCTGAGCATGGCCTTGGGAATCGGCTTTGGAATCGACGTTGAGTTCAATATTTGAATCAACGGCAGCTGCGTCATCCACATCGGCGGCACGCACCCAGCTATAACTGCCCTCCACGGGTCGCACCGCACAATACCCAGATGGGTCCACGGCCCAGATCTCAAGCATCTGGCCGACGAGCAGTCGCTCGGTGGGATAAAAATCGTTGCTCGGGCCAGCCCGTAGATACGTGTGATCGGCTGCCACTCGCACTGCCACTGGAAACGCTGCAGGCTTGTCTGGCGCGTCCTTCGGAGAGGCGTTTGCCTGCCCCCACAAAGAACCGCTGCCGACGACGAAACACAACAGCATACCCACGATCAGCGGCCAGAATTTCCAGCGGCCGCTTTTGATTGACTGGGGAATGAAGATCGCAAGTGGGGTGCACGCGTGCAAAGCCAATGCATGCGATTGTTTATTGGAACACACAGTTGGCGAATCCATCCTTGGATACCCACCTCTCGCGACTCGCATGGCCCTCGCACAAGGGGCCACCGCATGTCACACATCGATTGAAAACAAGCGCGTAGACGAGGCTTGGGCAACCTCGTCTACGCGCTGCGGCCGCTCCGCGGTTGCGGAACTTCAACACGACTTGTAACCCAGTTCAAGCCGTTGCTCAAGCCTCGATTTTCAAGATTTCCAGACCCGGGCCCAGTGGCCCCGACCGGCCGACAAACAGGCCATTTTCTGGGCACCTGCCCAATCTGCCAAGGGGCTTCAGGAAGCCTGCGTAGCTTGCAGTCGAGGCCAGGATGATTGTGATAGCTGCGCCAGCACAATCGCCAGCGACTGCGTGCCGAGGCGACCCTGCCCCTGTGCGATGAGCCGGGCGTAGAGCGACTCGGCCAGCGCCAAGCCGGGCAGATCCAACTTCATGTGGCGGCATTCGTCCAAAGCGATCCGCATGTCTTTCACGAAATGTTCCACCATAAATCCTGACGCATAATCGCCTCGCACAATCCGCGGCGCGAGATTCGTAAGCGACCAACTGCCAGCCGCGCCTGGCATGATGGCCCGAAGCGTTGTGTCGATATCGAGCCCGGCGACATGGGAGTAGACCATCGCCTCGCAGAGCCCAACCATGCCCGATGCGATGGCAATCTGATTGACGAGCTTCGTCTGCTGGCCGGTGCCAGCCTGTCCGCAGGCTACCACCGTTCCGGCGAATGTCTGCCAGCATGCGGCGAGTGCCTCGCGAGGCTGATCGTCGCCGCCAACCATCACTGTGAGCGTGCCCTCCTGTGCGCCCTTGTCGCCACCCGAGACAGGCGCATCGAGGCTCCACACGCCGCGTTGCCGTGCCTCGGCCGCAATTTCTACGGCGAGTGCCGGATCGCTTGTGGTGTGGTCTACCAGAATGCCGCCCGGCGGAAGCGACACGAGCACGCCCGCCTCACCCAGCACCACTTCCCGAACATCCACCGGTGAGCCAACCATCGTAAACACAACGTCGCTTGCGCGGGCCAAGGCCGTTGGCGTGTCGGCCCATGTTGCGCCACGGCACAGCAGCGATTCGGCTTTGCTGCGCGTGCGAGTGAAGACAGTCAGCCCAAAGCCTGCATCGAGCAGATGCCCGGCCATGGATCGGCCCATCACACCCGTGCCGATCCAGCCCAGGCGAGTAAAGCCAGGCCGTGCAATCGTGGGGCACAATCGCGAGGCCAGTGCCGGAGGCAACAATGTCATGGATGACTTTCAGCGTGCACTCTCACCACCGATTCACTGGGCGTTCGAGCACCTCGCGGAGCAGAATCACCTGGCGGATTGTGACTGGGTTTCGCAACAGATGTGCGAGTTCTGCGGCCGACGGTACCGCTACTGGTTGTGGCGAGACGTTTCCAGGGGATGGCTCCTGCCTTCCAAGGCCCGATGCCAGGTGCTTGAGTTCGTGAGAAAAGGCATCTTGCACGTGGCGGGCCACCTCTGTCTGCCGCGCGTCTAGCGATCCCATGGCCTGCTCCACAGTCGCACTGAGCGCACGCGATGGCTCCTTGCGATCAATCGGAAGTGGGGGCTGCGAGAGACGTTGAGATTGCGGTCGCTGAACTTGGGGGCGTTGCGTTTGTTGGGTCGGCGAAGCCCGAGCCACTTGTGGCTCAGGCTTCGGCAGATGTGGCCGTAGAAACTCCTCGATCTCCCGAGCCAAGTCGGGCGGGCGGGCGCGCTCGGCATCTTGGGCAAACTCTGCGCGGGGGTCGAGTTTGTCGCGAGCCAAAACAGGTGGTGTAAGTCGACGACGAGCCAACTCGCGTTGGAGTTCTGGCCGCACCACTGGCGGCTTCGCCGCGCCGCCTCCGGCTACCCGACGCATCACGCCAACAATTTGGGAGACAACCCAGAACCCAACAAATAAAATAGGCAGGATCGCTTCCAGCCAGTCTAGATTGGCTGCAAAAAGTCCCGCTGTCATGGCTGTTATGGCTGTCATTCTTGTCGCGCGTGTCGTGGGTCGATTTCAGGAAGGCTTTTCAAACCGTTTGGTTTCCCAGGCGGCGGGCCTCATCTGCGAGTTTACTGTGCTGCGGCGATCGCGCCCTGGGTGCCGCCGTTGGCGATCGTGCGACGCATGTCGGTATCCGCTTGGAGATTTCGCAGTTTGTAATAGTCCACGATACCCAACCCACCATTGGCCAGCGCGTCGGCAATCGCTTTGGGCACCTCGGCCTCGGAATCGACCAGCGCGGCGCGGCTCTCTTCGATACCGGCAATCATCTCCTGCTCCTTGGCCACGGCCATGGCACGGCGACCCTCGGCATTGGCTCTGGCTACCCGCGTGTCGGCTTCGGCTTGGTCGGCCTGCAGGCGAGCGCCGATATTGCCGCCCACATCGATGTCGGCTATGTCGATCGAGACGATCTCAAATGCGGTGTTGGAGTCGAGGCGGCGAGCCAGTACGGTTTTGGAAATCATGTCCGGATTTTCGAGCACGTCGCTGTGCCGCTCGGCTGAACCAATCGCCGAGACGATCCCCTCGCCCACCCGGGCTATGATTGTTTCCTCGGTGGCCCCACCGATGAGTTGATTTAAGTTGGTGCGCACCGTAACGCGGGCTCGTACCTTCAGCTGAATGCCATTTTTTGCGACCGCGTCGAGCGACTCGCGGCCACTGTTCTTCCCTGGGCAGTCGATCACTTTTGGATAGACGCTCGTCTGCACAGCCTCTCGCACGTTGCGGCCGGCAAGGTCGATCGCGGTGGCCAGTTTGAAATCGAGTTCCTTGATCTTGGCCTTGTTGGCAGCGATCAGCGCCTGCACGACCAGCGGCACCCGTCCGCCGGCCAGATAGTGCGCCTCCAGTGCCTGCCGAGTGACGCCGCTGGAATCGCCCAGCCCAGCCTGCACGGCCATGATCTTGCTCCGCACGATCACCGTTGGATTCACCTTCTTGAAGCTCATGGCAACCAAGTCAAAAAGACCAATGCCTGCGCTCGATGCATACGATTGAAGCCAGAGTCGCAGGTAGCGGGCCAGCAGACCAAACACCAGCAGGAGGGCAAAGATTCCAAGGCCAAGCAGGATCAATGTCGGCATCGCGAAACTCCAAAGGGATCAAAGGGGCCATCGTGGCCATCGGGGGCACACCCTAGCCTTGATCGGCGCACGCCGGCAGTCAAGGAGCAGGCCGGTAGGATTGGTCAAATTCATTGAAAAAAAGGGAACACGACTCTTTGATGCGAAGCACCGGAAGGGCCGTTCCTGTCAAAGAGTCCTGCCCCCTTTTCTCTCCATATGATTCACCGGCGGCTTCCCAGGTCAATGCGTCAATCAGCAGGCCGCGGTGAAAGTGCCGTTACCCAAGCTACCCTTAGGGGGGTCATTTCAGATGGGCTCACGACTGGCAGCCATCGCCGTAGAGTCGCTGCCCACAGGATCGGCTATCTTCTCGCCAGTGTTACAACCAAAGGAGAGCACTCAACGCCACGCGGAAAGAAAGAGCAGGCTGAGCAGATCATCCCCAAGCTTCGAGAGGTTGAAGTCGCGGCGGGGAGAGGCAAGACCGTTGGCGAGGTGGGTTCCAAGTTCGACGAACTCTGAAAAATGGAAAGTAATTAGGAATTCGAAGGCCGTTCAAAGAGTTCTTCGAAATCAACATTTACCGAACCGCTTTGGGCGGATTGCGTCCAATCACCGGATACTGTTCGAGATCGACTACCTGACCGCTCACCGCAGCACTTTCGTCAGAGAGCCAATAGATCGCTGCAACGGCGATTTCCTCAGGAAAGAGAATGCGTCCAGAAGGAGCGATCGTTGCTGGCAGCGCCGCAGGCCAATCGTCGGGCAGTCCGTGTGACTTCTTTCTCGCACGTTCATTATCGGTGAGCACCCAGCCAGGATTGATCTGATTCACTCGCACGGAATCCTCGCGAAAGAGTGTGTCGCCGAGATTACGCGTGAGCGTCATGAGGGCACCTTTGCTCACCGAATAGCCAAGCAGATTTGGTTCGCCACAGTAGGCATTGATGCTGCCGATATTCAGCACCGCGCCCTTTGCCTCGCGAAGGTGTGGCAAAGCAGCCTTTATCAAAAGTAGCGGCGACAACGTGTTGACTGTGATCGTTCGGATAAAGCTGGCAGCATCGGTCGTGTGAATCGTACCCGTTGACACGAGCGCGGCATTGTTGACAACCGCATCGAGCTTCCCAAATGTTGCGATGGCCAGGTCGATCAGCCGTTGTGGGCAGCCTTCATGCGTCAGGTCTTCAACGTGCGACGCGGCCCTGTCCGGTCCCACTTCGTTCACGACATCTGCCACAAGCTTACTTTCCAGGCCGTGCACAACAATGCGAGCACCTTCGGCAACACAGGCAACGGCGATGGCCTTGCCGATTCCCGTTGCACTACCGGTGATAAGAATAACTTTGTTTGCAAGGCGCATGAAAAATCCAAGTGTCGTGGGGTGTATGCCAAAAGTAGACGTCGCTCACGCACTCACTGAGAGTGCCTTTTGTAATCACTCACATATGAATCAAAGACATTGTAGAGAAAGTTTTTCTCTCAGCAGAATTACTCCGGCTTCAGAACACTTTTGACGACGTCTCCCCTATGCATTGCTTCGAAAGCATCCTGCCACTTCGCAATCGGCCAGACTCCTCCAATAATTGGCTTCACATCGAACTGGCCAGAACTCATCAGCGCCAGAACCCGTTCCCAAATAGGCCAGTTGTGGCTGAAACTACCCTGCAGCGTTACATTTTTCTGCACCAGCGGATCGAGTGAAAAGTTGAGCGGATCGCGTCCCCATCCGACCTTGCTGATCCATCCCGCCGGGCGCACCAGATCAATCGCCGTTTTGAGTGTGATGCTGGCGCCTGCGGCATCGATCACACCATCCGCACCGAGACCGTCGCGAGTGTTTGCCCATTCCGATGCGTCGCCGATGACAATGTCGCAACCATACGCCCGTGCGATTTCCAATCGCCCCTTATCGCGATCGATTCCTACAAGTGCCACCTGCGCGCCGGCCAATCGGGCCATTGCAGCGCACAGAATGCCGATTGTTCCGGGGCCGAGTACGACGATGCGATCTCCCGGTTCGATTCTTGCATTTCGAATCGTGGCATTAAATGCAACGCAACAGGGCTCCGTAAGGCAGGCTTGTTCGAAAGGAATTGAATCTGGAACACTGTGCAAAATGCGAGAAGGCACTTTGACGTATCGCGTCATGGCTCCGTCGACACCGTAGCCGAATCCTTTGCGTGTGGGATCGAGATTGTAGAGGCCACGCCGCGATAGGGGATTGTTCGGGTCGATCATGGCAGCCGTTTCACTGACAACGCGGTCTCCGTCCTTCCATCCGCG
>Ga0209829_10002736_pt1 | contig 13231 bp, 5 predicted proteins | sample C_140205_EF_Meta_FD_187311 | JGI IMG/M metagenome (GOLD analysis project Ga0209829, IMG submission 187311) | Freshwater microbial communities from Lake Croche, Canada to study carbon cycling - C_140205_EF_MetaG (SPAdes) (version 2) | ecosystem: Environmental > Aquatic > Freshwater > Lake...
CTTCGAGGTTGAACTACTCACGACGACCTGAAACGGGCGGCCTGGATTCTTGGCCTGAGCCGTTTACCTCACTGCCCGTGGAAAACGCCGTCCATGGCCCGCCGGTCATGAATCGCTTTTCCATGCGATCTAGAATCGGGCCTCGAGCCCGAGGTTGGCACCGCTCAAGAACACGCTGCCAGAGCCATTGATCCCCGTGCCGCCGGCCTGGTTTGGTGTGAAATCCCACTGGTCCGGTGCCAGTGCCACGCCCGTGAGCCACATCAGGTTGTAGCCCACCCGCAGACCCCAGACCTCGTCGAGCCTGTAGACCGCGGAGAGGTTCATATCGGCGATCATGCCCATGCCGACGGTGTCGGATGACGTCGGCAGGCGGAAGGGCTTCGACGGGGAGATTGCGTCGAACATCGTCTGCGACTGCGAGAGTGTCGTGCCTGCGATGCCGATCTTCATCCAGCCCTCAAGGGCCCACCGCTCGAAGGCCATACGACCGCGGGTGCCAACCTGCGCCGCAAAGAGATTCGAACTCGTATTCACGCTGTAGGTGCTGGCCTGCGGCGATGTTCCGTGCGGCATCGACAGGACCGCCGCATCCGCAAGGTTGGCCCATCGGAAGCCACCGATCCAATCGACGTGCCCGCCATCGTAGCCCTCGCACCGCTGCCACGGCCGCCCCGACCGACGGTTGTAGCCGCCGTCGTATTCATGGAAGACGAGGTTCATTTCGATGGAATTGATCGATGAAGTGTCGGTGGCCCGGGCGACCGAGGCGCTGTTGAGACCGCTTTGTTGCGCAAAGGCCAGATTGGGTGCCTCCAGCAAACTCAAAGTGCTCGTGGCCACCCTTGCCGCGGACATACCGAAGACGCCGAGGTAGCCGATCTCCCAGCCAAGGTCCTCTTCGCCGTAGTTGCCGTAGAGCAACCGCGCACCGGTCCCGATCGTGCTGGTGAGGTCGCCTGCCGACATGACGGCCGTGTTCGGAGCAGTGCGGTCCACCACGATCGCCCGTTCCATCGCGGCGTTGTCACGCTGCAGAAAAACAGCATCGAAGACAGCGTAACTCCGCTCATCCTCAAGGAGGATGGCATCGGACGCCAGCGACTGACCAAAACCGCATGCTGCCAAAACGCCGGCTATCAGCGTCGGCGCAATGCTCCGCGGATGATTCGGTCGTGTTCCGGGCAACTTCATCATAAGAAGACACTACGATCCGCACGTTGAGGATCACCGCTGCAACCGTTTTCTTCGGCACCTCCGGCAGAGGGCATGAGGATCGTTGCAGTCGATCGCGAATCTTTGGTGGTGGAGCTTGTGCTCAGGGGGTCTGCGTGGAGTGTCCGGCCTCCCGCCGCCGCCTTCCTGCCCACGCGAGGATGATTTTTCCGCCCTATCCTGCAACCGTGCAAATTTCTTGACTTTCGTCGGTCGAATGGCGAACTTAAAAGGACTAGGCAATCTGTGATGCGGCCGGTTTGCTGGTTGCGAAGGGTGTCGGCGCTGGTGGGCAGTGATTGGCAGGTCGTGGAGATCGTTCCAGCAGAGATTCCAGTTCTTCATGGCGGAGTATCTCATGATGGATTTTTCGAGTCGCGGTCTTTTCTCCCGTTCTCTCATTGCTGCAGTGCGTGCACCGCGCCGCCCGTCCTGTGGCGTTGCTCCCCGCCGCAGGCCACTGGCCGCCGAACGGTTGGAACCGCGTCTTCCGCTGGCGGTCACCACGCCGTTCACTGTTCGCTATCAGACCAACGACACCGGCGACATTACGTTTGCCGCCAACACGCTGATGACGGCGCCGGCAAGCGACCCGGCCGCGGTCAATGCCCAGAACGGCGTCGGCACCAAGGTGGCCAACAACGACTTCTTGATGACGTATGTCGATGTCGACAGCGATCTGAACACGTTCAACTCCAGCCGGTCCGACCTCGTCATGCCAGCGGGATCGCAGGTGCTCTTCGCGGGCCTCTACTGGGGTGCCCGCACCAACGGTACCACGGTCAATGCGACGACTGCTCTGCGCAACACCGTCAAGTTCATGACCCCGGGGGGCGCCTATCAAGACCTCACCGGCTCGCTCGTCGGCAACAGCGGCAACGACTACCAGAGCTTCAAGGACGTGACGTCGCTGGTGGCGAATGCCGGCGCCGGCACCTACACGCTTGCCAACGTGCAGGCGCAGAAGGACAAGACCGACACGTATGCCGGCTGGTCGCTCGTGGTGGCCTATAGCGCGCCCGGACAGCCGGCCCGTAACCTCACCGTGTTCGACGGCTATGGCAGCGTTTCCACGACGCCCTCGAGCGACAAGTCGGTCGATATCCAGATCGACGGCTTCAAGGCTCCGCCGAAGGGGCCGGTGAAGGCTACGCTCGGCTTCATCGCCTACGAGGGCGACCTCGCCAAGACGGGTGACACGGTGAAATTCGACGGCAAGTCGCTCTCCAATCCGGCGAACCCTGTCAACGACTTCTTCAACAGCACGATCTCCAACCGCGGGGCGCTCGTCTCCACCAAGGATCCCGACTACGTCAATCAGCTCGGCTACGACGCCGACCTGATTACGGCCGACGGCATCATCAAGAACGGAGCCACGAAGGCCACGATCACGATGACGACCGGTGGCGAGACGTATTACCCCGGCGTGGTGACCAGCGCCATCGACATCTTCGCGCCTGAAATTTCGGTCGTAAAGAGCGTCGTGGACGAGAACGGCGGCGACGTGGTTGCCGGCGATGTGCTCACCTACACAATGACGGTCGCAAACAGTGCAACTGCCCTCGACAACGCGATCAACACGGTCCTCACAGACGCGATTCCGGTCGGCACCACCTACAAGGCCAACTCGCTCAAGGTGACCGCCGGCGCCAATGCAGGCAGCAAGACCGACGCCTCCGACGGCGACCAGGCCCAGTTTGTCAGCGGCACGAACGCAGTCGTTCAGTTTCAGCTGGGCACCGGGGCCGGTGGCACAGGCACCAGCGGCGGCACGCTCGCCCCCGGCCAGTCGACGACTATGACATTTCAGGTGACGGTGAATGCGGGAATTCCACCGCTGACGCTGATCCAAAACACGGCCAACGTGACCTACTCGGGCCAGACGTCTGGCTTCCAACTGCATGCCACTGGCTTTGCCGACATCGCGACCCAGGGAGCGGCCGATCTGGCGGTGACCAAGTCGGACGGCACAACGCAGTACGTGCCCGGCACGACCACCACCTACACGATCGTCGTCTCAAACAACGGGCCCAGCGGCGTTGTCGGGGCAAGTGTCGTCGACATGTTTCCCAGCCAGGTCGAGGGTGCGACCTGGACGGCCACATACAGCACCGGCTCGAGCGGCCCAGCCTCCGGCAGCGGCAACATCAACACACTCGTCAACCTGCTGGGGAGCGGCACTGCCACGTTCATCGTGACGGCCCCAGTCAGGGCGGGCTCGTTCGGCAATCTCACGAACACCGTCACCGTCGCGAATCCCGCCGGCCTGCCCGATCCCGATCCGAGCAACAACTCGGCCACCGATATCGACACGCTCCTGAATCCGGGCAATCTCGTCCTGCAGAAAGCAGTGCAGGACTTGAATGGTGGCTTCGTCGTGGCTGGCGACGTGCTCCGCTACACGATCGTCGTGCGGAGCGGCACGGCTGGCGTCGCCCCGTCACTTCAGGAGGCCGCCGCCAACGTCATCCTCACCGACCTAGTGCCGGGCAATACGACGTTCAAGCCTGGATCGCTCCGCGTCAGGCAGGGAGCCAATGCCGGCTCGAAGACCGACGCGGTCGATGCCGATCAGGGCGAGTGGATCAGCGGCACGAACGCCGTGCAGTTTCAGCTCGGCACCGGTGCCGGCGGTGGCACCGGCACGCCCGTCGGCGGCACGCTGGCAGCAGGAACCTACACGGACGTTGAGTTTGACGTGATCGTGGACGCCGGGATCCCCGACAGCACGGTGATCACGAACAAGGCCGAAGTGACTGCCACGGGAGCCACGTCGGGACTGCTCCTCACGGCGACCGACACCGTGGGGATCGCCACGCCCCCGGCGGCCGATCTCGTCATCTTGAAGCGGGCCAATTCAACGTTCACACCCGGCGGTACGATCACCTACATCATCACCGCCGTCAACAAAGGACCGACCTCGGTGGCCGGGGCCACTGTTGTCGACACGCTGCCCGCAGGCCTTTCTGGCGCGACCTGGACGGCGACCTACAGTGGCGGATCGACCGGCCCGACATCGGGAACGGGGTCGATCAATGCGACCGTTGATCTGGTCACAGGGGGGGCGGCAGTATTTCGCATCACGGCGACCGCCGACGCTGACTTTCCGCTTGACCAGACGCTCACCAACACCGCCACGGTGACCGGCCCCGCAGGGATTCCCGACCCGAATCCCGACGACAATACCGACACTCGGATAAGCACCCCCGCGGCCCTCACCGATCTCTCTGTCACGAAGACCGACGGCCAGACGCAGTACGTGCCTGGCAAGCCCGTCACCTACACGATCACGGTGACCAACAGCGGCCCGAGCTTCGCCTCGCAGGCCGCCGTCGTCGACACGCTCGATCCCGCGATCATCGCGTCGGCCGCGTGGTCGGCCGTGTTCACGGGCACGGGCTCAACCGGCACCGCGTCGGGCACGGGCTCGATCAGCGAAAACATCGATCTGGCCGTGGGCGGCACCGCGGTCTATACCGTCGTCGCCCAGACGCTGGCAGGCTCCACGGGCTCGCTCACCAACACGGTCACGGTCTCCACGAACGACCTCGCCAACGACCCCAATCCCGTCAACAACACGGCGACTGACACCGACACGCTGCTCCTGCCGGCCACGCTCTCGGTCGCAAAGTCGGTGGTCGATCTCAACGGCGGGTTCGTCGTCAGCGGCGACACGCTGCAGTACACGATCGTTGTCACGAATCCCGCCTCAACCACGGCGGATCCAAAGGAGTCGGTGATAGACGTCACGCTCGACGACGTGATCCCACTGTTCACGACGTACGTTTCCGGGAGTGTCCAGTCGAGTCAGGGCACGATCACCGGCAGCCAGGGGAGCGGCGTGACGGGCACGATCGGCACGCTGGCGTCGGGAGCCTCGGCCACGATCACGTTCAACGTAACGGTCAACGCCGGAATTCCCGACAGCACGACGATCGTCAACACGGCCCACGCCGCCGGCCTCGGCGCCGTAAGCGGCACGGAACTCGAGGACAGCGGCCGGGCGGTGATCATGACGCCACCGGGGGCCGATCTGGCGATCGCGAAGTCGGGGCCGGCCACGTATGTACCGGGGCTGCCGCTGACCTACACGCTCGTCGTGAGCAACCTCGGGCCCAGCACGTCAACCAACGCGCTGGTCGCCGACACGCTGCCGGCGGACGTCACGGGTGCCACGTGGACGGTGTCGTACACCGGCGGCGCTGCGGGCCCTGCGAGCGGCTCTGGCAACGTAAGCGCCACGCTCACGACCCTGCCGCTCGGCGGCACGGCAACGTTCACGATCACCGCCACCGCTGATTACAGGCTGGACACGCCGCTGGCAAACACGGCGACGGTCACGGCGACCGACGGGCTGATCGATCCTGACCTCGACAACAACACCTCAACGGTGTCGAGCGATCCCACGCCGGTGGCCGATCTACAGATCACCAAGACCGACGGCGTGACGAGCTACGTGCCGGGGCAGCAGCTCGTCTACAGGATCACCGTGACGAATGCCGGTCCGAGTTTTGTCACCGGCGCCGTGGTCACCGATCTTTTCGACACCTCGATCATCACGTCGGCAACCTGGACGGCCACGATTACCCAAGGCCAAGCTGACCTGCACGGTCAAGTCCGCGGCACCGGATCGCTCAATCAGACGATCGACCTCGGGCCGAGCGGTACGGTGGTCTACACCGTCACGGCCATGACGACCTCCGCCGCCACGGCGATTCTCGTCAACACGGCCACCGTGACCGCGCCCGCCGGCACGACCGACCCGAATCCGGCAAACAACTCATCGACCGACGTCGACACCGTCACCCATCCGGCCAAGCTCACGGTGGTGAAAACCGTCCGGGATCTCAACGGCGGGGTCCTCGTGAGCGGCGACACGCTGCGATACACGATCGTCGTCTCGAACCCCGCGACGCCGCTGCCGGCCGCAGCGGCCACGAACGTGATCCTCGCCGACGCGATCCCGGCCAACACGACCTACAAGCCGGGCACGCTGCGGATCACGGCCGGGGCCAATGCCGGCGCGAAGACCGACGCCGTCGATCGCGATCAGGCGGAGTTCCTCGGCAGTGCGGTGCAATTCCAGTTGGGCGCGGGTGCCGGAGCCGGCACCGGTACGCCGGTGGGGGGCACGCTCTCCGCCGGCCAGTCGACGACCGTGACCTTCGACGTGAGGGTGAACGCCGGCACACCGCTCGGCTCGGCCATCATCAACACGGCGACCGCCACGGCGACCGCCTCGGTCACGGGCGTGCCGCTCCAGGCCAGCGACTCGATCGGGATTTCGATGGCGGGCGGGGCCGATCTCGCGATCGTAAAGACGGTCCCCGCCAGCTATACGCCAGGCCTGCCGCTCACCTACACACTCGTGGTGACCAACGCCGGCCCGAGCACATCGGCCAACGCCTTGGTCGAGGACATCCTGCCCGCGGGACTCAGCGGCGCTACCTGGACGGCCGTGTTTACCGGCGGCGCGAGCGGCACGGCGTCTGGCTCCGGCAACGTGAATACCAACGTCACGGTGCCGAAGGGCGCCCGGGCCACCTACACCGTGCGGGCCACGGCCGATGCCACGCTCAATGGCGTGCTGACGAACACCGCCACGGTCACTCCCACCGACGGTGATCCCGACCCCAACCCCGACAACAACACGTCGACCGGCAGGAGCAGCGTGGCCCCGGTGGCCGACCTGCAGATTGTGAAGACCGATTCGAGCGCGACCTACACCCCGGGCCTACCGGTCACCTACACGATCACGGTGACGAATGCCGGCCCGAGCTTCGTCCGCGGTGCGAGAGTGGCCGATGCCTTCCCGGCGACAATCACCGCTGCGGCCTGGAGTGCTGTGTTCACCGGCACGGGCTCGGTCGGCGATCCCGCAGGCACGGGTTCGATCAACGAGGTGATCGACCTAGCCGTGGGGGGCACTGCCGTCTACACGGTCGTCGCCGAGACAAGCCCCGCCGCCACGATCGCGCTCGTCAACACGGCGACGGTTACGGCCCCGGTCGGCACCACCGATCCGGTCCCAGCGAACAACACGTCGACCGACACCGACACGGTCCTGCTGGCCGCCAAGCTTGGCCTCACGAAGACGGTCGTCGACCTGAACGGCGGCTTCGTGCAGGATGGCGACACGCTCCGCTACACGATCGTCGTCACAAATAACAGCGGGGCGACGCTGCCGACCGAGGCGGCCGCGAATGTGTTTTTCAGCGACCCGATCCCGGCCAGCACGACGTTTGTCGTCAACTCGATCACGAGCACGCAGGGAACGCCCACCTACAGCGCGGCCTTTGGCGTGACGGGCAGCCTCGGCACGATCGCCGGTGGCCAATCGGTGACGATCACGTTTGAGGTCACAGTCAACGCTGGCACGCCCGACTCGACGGTGATCAGCAATTCCGCCGCGGCCACGGGCACGGGCGCCACGACCGGCCTGCCGCTGGCGGCCGCCGACGGCGTCGGCGTGGTTACGCCGCCGGGCGCGGACCTCACCATCACGAAGACCGGGCAGGCGACGTTCACGCCCGGCGGGTCGCTCACCTACACGCTCGTCGTCAACAACCTAGGGCCCAGCAATGTCCCGACCGCCACCGTGGCTGACACGTTGCCGGCGGAGCTTTCCGGGGCCACCTGGACGGTGTCGTATGCGGGCGGAGCCGCGGGTCCGGCCAACGGCTCTGGCGATATCAATGCGGTGCTCACGAGCCTACCGGTCGGCGGCACGGCGACGTTCACGATCACGGCCGCCGTGGCGGCCAACGCCCTCTCAGCGCTGACGAATACCGCGACGGTGACGGCCCCTGCTGGTTTTCCAGACCCGAATCCCGACGACAACACCTCGACGGTGATCAGCACGCCGCTGCCCGTGACGGCGATGACGATCACGAAGACCGACGGCACGACCACCTATCAGCCAGGCCAGCCGGTGACCTACACGATCGTGGTCACGAATGCGGGGCCGAGCTTCGCCAGCCAGGCGACCGTGGTTGACGTTCTCGATCCGGCGGTGATCGGCTCAGCGACCTGGACGGCGGTTTTCACCGGCACCAATTCCTCCGCGCAGACGATCGGCACCGGCTCGATCAACCAGACGATCGACCTCGCCGTTGGCGGCACGGTGACCTACACGGTCGTGGCCCAGACGCTCACTACGGCGACGACAACACTGGTGAACACCGCTACGGTGACGGCGCCCGACGGCACGACCGATTCGGCCACCGATACCGACACACCGACATTCTCGCCGGCCCTGATCCTCGGCACCGATCTGGGCTGCACGAGCACGCCGCTGGTGCAGGTCCTCGATCCGGTCACGGGGCGAGTGCTGACGCAGTTCTTCGCTTATGAGCCGAGCTTCCGCGGTGGCGCCCATGTCTTCGGCTACGACATGACCGGGGACGGCATCGACGAGATCATCACCGCGCCAGGGCCGGGCCGGCCCGGCGAGGTCCGCGTCTTCACGCAGACCGGCGTCGAACTGCCGCAGTACCGGATGTTTCCGTTTGGAGCGGGATATACCGGCGGCGTCGAGGTGGCGGCGGGTGCCGTGACGGGCCTCGGCACGTCGGAACTGATCGCGGGGCAGCAGCGGGGCTCAAGTCTTGTGCGCGTGTTTTCGGTGACGCCAGGCAGCGGGATCTCCAGCACGCCGATCCGACAGATGCAGCCCTTCGGACCGACGTTCCTCGGTGGCGTCACGGTGGCCACCGCAGACATCGGCACCTTCTCCGGAGGCACCCTCACGTCGGCGGCGCCCGATGGGATTGCGGAGGTGATCGTCGGCAGCGGCCCAGGAATACCCGCCACGGTGAAGAGCTACAATGCCGTGTCGGCACCACCGGTGGTGGTCAATACGGTCAAGCCGATCGGCAAGGGGTATTCGGGCGGCGTCTCGGTGGCGGCCCTGCCTGGCACTGCCGGTACCGCGGCTGGTGTCCTCGTGTCGGCGGGCGTGAACGGTGGGTCGAGGGTCGAGACCTACCGGGGCACGAGCAAGATTCCAGCGGCCTCGTTCGCGGCCTTCGGCGGCGCGAGCGGCCAGCGGGCCGACACCTGGACCACGGCGATCAGCGAAACGGAGATCTTCAGCGTGCAGGGGCAGTTCGGCCAGACACCGGGCGTGAAAAAGAACACTGCCCCGTCGGGCGGTACGTCATCGACGCTGCCCGGTTCGACGAGCATCCTGCCGCCGCTGCGGATCGGCGTGATCCGCAGGTAGTGCCGAACACAGGGGACGAAAACGGCGGAACTGGCGGCTGTTCCTACCAGCGGGCCTCGACGCCCACGTTGCCACCCTGCAGGAAGATGCCGCCGTTATCGTTGAGGCCGGTGCCGCTGGAGGTCACGTTGCCGAAGTCCCACTGCGTGGGGGCCAGCGTGGAATTGGTCAGCCAGATGAGGTTGTAGCCGGCCCGCAGGCCCCAGACCTCGGTGAGCCGGTAGATCAATGTGCCGTTGAGGTTTCCGATGAATCCAACTCCCGTCTCATTCGCGGAGACGGGACCACGCTGCTGCCCCGAGATCGTGCCCACGATCGGATCGGCCGACTGGTAGCCGCTCGTGCCGCAGACGGCCGTCTTCCACCAGCCCTCCACGGCCCAGCGTTGCCACTCGCGGCGGCCCCGCATGCCGATCTGGGGCCCGAAGTAGTTGGTGGACGACCGCACGTTGTAGCTGGCCGGTTCGGGCGGATCGCAGCAGGACATGGTGAGATTGGCTTGCTCGTTGAGCCCGGCCCAAACGAAGCCGGCCATATAATTGATGCAGTGGCAGCTGGGCTGGCAGTTGGTGAGGCGGCAGTGAGTCTGCCCGCACTCCTGGCCGCAGTCGTAGCGGAAGAAATTAAATTCCGCCATGTTGAGCGTGGAGAAGTAAGTGGCCCGTGCCGAGTCGGCATCGTTGAAGTTGTTGACCACGGTGCCCAGCGGCGGCGGCGCGTTGAGAGTGCCCGGTCCGGTGACTGTTGCGCTGCCAAACATGCCATAGACACCGAGGTAGCCAACCTCCCAGCCGAGGGTGTCGGTGAACAGTTCGCCATAGAAGACCCGTACGCCCATGGCCGTGGATGGCTGTAGATCCTGCACGGTCATGAGCGGCGTGCCAGCGGCAGATACCACGAGCGGTTGGTTGCCGGCCTGGTTGTCCCGCTGCAGGAAGAGCAGGTCAAAGACGGCGTAGTGGGTCCAGCCCGGGCAACAGCAACGACGCAATTCCTGCACGCAGGCGTCGTCGACAGGAGGCAGTTCGGCGAGGAGGTCGGTCGGCTCCGCGAGCAGGGCATCCGTTGCGAAAGCTGGCAACGCTGTGTCAGTCGGCCCGCTGCCTTCATCCGCGGCGGCTGACGTGGGCGGCAGGCACGACATCACGGCCAGACCGATGCTGAGGATGGTTCCCGTCCGCCGAAGAGCCGCCATAAATCGTCTCCCGCTGGCCATCATCATCTCTCCCCCCACAACGATTTCCAATCCAAACCCCTGACGACCAGAAGATGTTCACAGCCTTCTTGGTCGCCGTTGCCGGTATCGCGCTCAGTCCGTAATGGCGGTACCAATCGATTCACAAAGCATGTCCAGAACAATCGGCATACTGCCTACAACGAGTATCATCACTCAGTTCAACATGCGCCGTGCGCAGTGTGGGGGGTTTGTGCGGGCCGTTCTCGGTGCAATCGCAGCTGTGCTTGCACGCGGCACTCCGGGAAACGGGCGGGACTGCTCACCTTCGGCCCCAACTGGGCGCCCAACGCCGCCTGGCTGTTCCACCCCGTCCTGTGCTGGGACTTCTACGACGGGACCGGCACGAGCCACAAAATGCTGGAATTTGAAGCGATCAGGAAGTTTTGCGACCCGCAACTCCCACCCACGGCAGCCGGCGGTCCATTTTTCAGGCTCCACGGCACGCGACTGGCACGGCATTCCCGAAGTGGATAGGCTCATGGGTGCCGCTGACGGCTCCGCTCAGGTCATTTTTCTCCTGGAATAGATCCACCCATGGACCAGTTTCGACGCATTCAGACGGTCAAGAAGGGCGACATCCACATCGTGCTCTTCAAGGACAAGAAAATCCTCGACGACTCGGTGCTCGACGAGATCAAGGTCGAGATCAACAAACTGATGGGCAATGCGTCGGGCCTCGACATGCTGCTCGACTTTTCCAATATCGAGTTTATGTCCAGCGCCATGCTCGGCCTCCTGGGACAGCTCCACCGCAAGGTCGGGACGGGCAAGGGCCGGCTCAAGATGTGCGGCATCCGGCCGGAGATCTTCCAGGTTTTCAAGCTGACAAACCTCGACAAACTGTTCAAGATTCACCCCGATGCCCCCGCCGCACTGGCCGCATTTGAGGCCTGAACAGGTCACGTTCAGAGAAGGCATCGCGATGAATCAAGACGCTTCAGCGGGGCCCGCGGCCAAGACTGGTGGAGTAGACGTCCTGATCGCCGAGGACAGTCGAATCCAGGCGAAGATGCTCCAGCGGCGGCTCACGGAAGCCGGCCATACCGTGCGATGGGGAGAGACCGGCGCCGACGCGCTCGCCATGGCCCGCGAGCGGCGCCCGGACATCATCGTCTCTGACATCGAGATGCCGGTGATGACTGGCTACGAGTTTTGCAAGGCGGTGAAGACCGATCCGTCGCTGCGGACGGTGCCGTTCATCCTGCTGTCGACGCTCGCCGATCCAATCGACATCATCCGCGGCCTCGACTCCGGCGCCGACAACTATGTCACCAAGCCCTACGAGCCCGACTTCCTCCTGGCACGCATGCAGTCGCTCCTGGCCACGCCACTCTCGGCCGATGCCGATGCCGAGACGGCCATGCTCGAGGTGACGCTGGCCGGCCAGCAGTTTCGGGTGAAAGCTGGACGCCAGCAAGTGCTCAACCTGCTCGTCTCGACGTTCGAGAATGCCGTTGCCAAAAACCAGGAACTGGTCGTCGCCAATCAGGATCTCTCGGTGGCCCGCGACAATCTGGAGCGGACCAACGCCGAACTCACCGATCTGAATGACCAAATCTCCCTCATCAATTCGCAGATGGTGCGGGATCTGGAAGCGGCAGCGAAGGTGCAGCAGTCGCTCCTGCCCGCGACCGATGTGACGATTCCCGCCACGCAGGTGGCCTGGCGCTACGTCCCCTGCCACAGCCTCGCCGGCGACTTCCTCAATATCTTTCCGCTCGACGATGAGCATGTCGGGCTGTTTGTCGTCGATGTCAGCGGCCACGGAGTGCCTTCGTCGCTGATGGCGGTGACCGTGGGACGTTTTCTCACGCCGAAGGTGTCGGACCAGTCGCTGCTGGTACGGCAGGGCACCGACGGCAAGATCGTCGTCGTCCGACCGGCGGAAGTGGCCACACAGCTCAACCGGCTCTTCCAAGCCGATGAGTTTTCAGGCCTCTATTTCACGATCGTCTACGGCGTTCTCCATGTGCCTACGGGCCGGCTCGACTATGTCTCCGGCGGGCATCCGGCACTGATCCGAGTGCCGGTCGGCGGCGCACCAGAGTTCCATGTCGTGGAAGGCTTTCCGATCGCCTTCGTGCCGGACGTGGAATACGAGCAGCACTCTGTGCAACTGGCACCGGGGGATCGGGTCTACTTCTATTCCGACGGTGTGCCCGAGGCCATGGACAAGGATCGGCAGCAGCTCGGCGACCAGGCGATGTCGGATGTGCTGGCGGCCACTCGCTCGAGGTCGCTGAAGGAGAGCGTGACGAGCCTACTGCAGCGGGTCGAGGATTGGTGCCTTCCCGAGGGGCCGCTCGACGACGTCTCGATCCTCGGCATCGAATGGCGGCCCTAACCTCGGCTTTCGCAGTTTACACAGCCATTGCGACAGCGTTTTCCAGCAGTCTGATCAGCTTTCTGGAACCGTGTCCCAAGCCTTTCGTGGGTGCACGTTTTCCCATGTGGCTGCAAGTTTTCCCATGTGGCTGCAAGTTTTCCCATGTGGCTGCAAGTTTTCCCATGTGGCTGCAAGTTTTCCCATGTGGCTGCAAGTTTTCAACTTGCAG
>Ga0209829_10002737_pt1 | contig 13230 bp, 12 predicted proteins | sample C_140205_EF_Meta_FD_187311 | JGI IMG/M metagenome (GOLD analysis project Ga0209829, IMG submission 187311) | Freshwater microbial communities from Lake Croche, Canada to study carbon cycling - C_140205_EF_MetaG (SPAdes) (version 2) | ecosystem: Environmental > Aquatic > Freshwater > Lake...
AGAAGCTTTGGAGCTTTTGGAAAAAGAGGGAAAATCAGTGTATCCCCAACCGCATATTTTGAAAATGATTCAAGATAAGCGCTTACAAAAGCAATTTTTCAAAGAGCACGGATTTCCAACGGCTGATTTTATATTGGTTGATTCAGCGGAGGAAATTCGAAATCATGTGTCATTTTTACCTGCTTTTCATAAATTGGGTAAAGGTGGGTACGACGGAAGAGGTGTACAGTTGATACAGAGCGAATCCGATATTTCTTTAGGTTTTAAAGAACCTGGCCTTTTAGAAAAAGCAGTCCATTTTTCAAAAGAGTTAGCCGTTATTGTTGCCAGAAATGTGCAAGGGGAAATTTCTACCTTTCCTGCGGTTGAAATGGTTTTCCATCCCGTTCATAATTTGGTTGAGTTTTTGGTTTCACCGGCAGAAATATCAAGGGAAATTGAACAAAAGGCCTCACAAATGGCGGTTGATTTAATCAATCAATTAGGTATGGTTGGTGTTTTAGCGGTTGAGATGTTTTTAACGGCAGAAGGAGAAATTTTAATTAATGAAATCGCCCCTAGGCCGCATAATTCAGGTCATCATACGATTCGCGCAAATGAAACTTCGCAATATGAACAGCATCTACGTGCGATTTCTGGACTTAGTTTAGGGGAAACAACATCCAAATGCTTTTCAGGCATGTTGAACTTGTTGGGTGAAGTTGGATTTACGGGGCCTGTTAAATATGAAGGTTTGCGTGAAATTTTATCTATTCCGGGTGTTCATCCGTTTATCTACGGAAAAAAAGTAACGAAGCCATTTAGGAAGATGGGACATGTAACGATTTTAGGAGAATCAAGATTGGAAATTGAAGAAAAGGCGGAAAAAGTTAGAAATTTGATTCGTGTAATTAGTTAAATATTGAACAATATGGTAGGAATTATCATGGGTAGCAGTTCGGATTTGCCAGTGATGCAAGACGCAATTGATGTATGTAAGGAGTTTGGCATTCCTTTTGAAGTGGATATTGTCTCAGCTCATCGAACCCCGGTTAAAATGTTGACCTACGCACAAGATGCAAGATCACGAGGGATCCAAGTGATTATTGCCGGTGCTGGCGGTGCGGCTCATTTACCTGGAATGATTGCATCGGCTACCATTTTACCGGTTATTGGTGTACCAGTGAAGTCATCGAACTCGATTGATGGGTGGGATTCTATTTTGTCTATTTTACAAATGCCTAATGGGGTGCCTGTCGCTACGGTTGCGCTGAATGCGTCAAAAAATGCCGGAATTTTAGCCGTTCAAATGTTGGCCATTTCAAATGAAATCTTATCTGAAAAACTTGAGTTGTATAAAAAAGATTTAGTAGAAAAGGTAGCTATAATGAGTCAAAAAACGCAGGATAATTTATAAATCTTACCCATGAAAATCCCTTTTTTAAAAGAAAGCACAAGTTCAAATTTGCCATTAATTACACTTTTTGTGTTATTGATTACACTTGTGGGTTTAGTTTTTGTGGGCTATGAGCATTTTTTAGGTACGGAAAATAAGGAGTTGGCGAAGGCTGAAAAATTAGTCATAGCTGAGGACGAGGTATTGATGGAGCCACCAGTGTCAATTATTTCGGATTCAACGTCAATGGTTTCTTCTGTCGATAGTTCAAAAGAACAGGATTCTGGTCAAAAAGCAGAATTAGACTTGGAGGTACAAAAACAAGAGGCCGAGGCGCAAAAAATTCCGGAGGAAAAAGTTGTAGAGCCCATTGGAAAGTCATATGCGTATGTGGCCGACAAAGGGGAATCATTGAATGGGGTGGCTAAGCGGTTTGGGATCTCGGTGGACCAATTAAAATCAATGAACCCTAGTATTTCAGATGGGTTTAACGGGGGTGTCAAAGTTAATGTCAAAATAAAAGCCATTCATACGGTTGGCCCAGGTGATGTGTTAAGAGTCGTAGCTGAAAAATACAAAGTGTCCAAAAAATCCATTATGGATGCAAATCATAAGTCGGAAGATGTGACTTTACGTGGAGAGGCTTTGGTCATTCCTGTCAAATAATGCAGGTTAAAATCGGCATATTTTTCATATTAAGTTTCTGTAGTTTTGCTGTTTATGGAGTTCAAGAAATTGATTCCTTGCAATTAATTTGTCAGAAAACAGTAATCAAATCGGTGAATTTCGAGGATTTGCAATGGATGTTTCGAGAGCGCATACAAGTTGAAAATCAGGTTGAAATTCCAATCCATCTCAATTTTTTCATTCAGGACACTTCGGGTCTTCGGACAAAAAATTATTCCCATGGCGCTGATTCTGAAGGCCATGAAAATCTGTTGGCTTACAGCAATATGACGAATAATCCATTATTGGTCTGGGGAAATTTATTGACTCATGAAATAGACCAATTTAAAGTGATCAAGGATTCCCTTGCGATCGTTTTTAGGCCGAGAGGATTTCGACTGAAGTTTCTTCAAGGTGAAAGGGGCTTGGCAACGCAAATGGACTTATTAAATCGAGGTAGATCAAAGACTGCACTTTCTTTACACAATTTCAATTTAGCGGTGGATGTAGGAATATATCGGCGTGGGCGTTATTTGCGCCGTAGTAATTGGTATGCAAATATGGGTAGTTTGGCGAAAAATTTGGGGGCATTTTGGGGTGGAGATTTTGTAGGTTTTCCAGATGTGGGTCATATCCAAGCATTTTCAAATGGAGCTGATTTGATGCGAAAGTATCCTGAATTAACGTTTGAATATATTCGTTTCAAGGAAATATATCAGCAAAACTATCAGAATGCGTTAGCTAAAGGACAGGGATATTTGGTGGAAGACACACGCCAATTAATCATAGAGCTAACTAAAAATAGGGTTAAAAAAGTCTGTGCCTGCTCTGAGGCAATCACGATACCTGTAGATTTGTCAGATCAGTGGTTTGAGCAGTTTAAAGGTATGTCAACGGGCTATGTGTATGTGGACCAACAAGCCAGATGGGTATATATAAAAACGGGGGACTCGGGCTATTTTTATCCTTTAGGGATTTATTCGTTCGGGACTAAAAATTAAGGGAATATCCACGAAGGAAATCCGCGATTTTCAATTTCTTTTTTCCTTCCATTTGCCATTCTAGGATTTCGATATATCCATCGGCGCAACCGACTCTCAGATACGTTTTTTGGTCGGTATCCCAAACGCCAATACCCAAGGAAGGGATAATCTCGGCATGCGGGCTTATTGCACTTATTTTACAGTTTTTGCCTTGAAAAATTGTATGTGCTCCGGGGAATGGGTTCATGCCTCGAACAAGATTATGAATTTCCTCAGTATTTTTTGACCAGTGAACCAGACCGGTTTCTCTTGAAAGTTTTGGGGCAATTTTCAAATCGAGACTTTCTTTTTGCGCTTGGGGTTTACACTGTTTATCGATGATCGCTTGCGTTGTTTTGACCACTAAAGACGCGCCTTTCATCATCAACCTTTGGTAAAGATCTCCTGTAGTGTCTTCAGGGTGAATGAGCTCCGACTCTTGAAACAATAAGTCCCCGGTGTCTATTTCATGTTGCAGAAAAAAGGTGGTCACCCCAGTTTCTTTTTCACCGTTTATAATGGCCCAATGAATGGGAGCCGCCCCACGATATTGAGGGAGCAAGGAGGCATGTAGGTTAAAAGTTCCCAAAGGTGGCATATTCCACACTTGCTCTGGAAGCATTCTAAAAGCCACAATAATTTGTAAATCGGCTTGTAAGCTTTTTAAAGTTTGGATGAATTCAGGATCTTTCAGTTTCAAGGGTTGTAAAACGTGCAATCCGGTTTTTTCCGCATACATTTTAACGGGGGATGCTTGAATTTGTTGGCCTCTACCAGCGGGTTTATCGGGAGCTGTGACGACGGCCACCACATCAAATTTTGATTGGACTAATGCTTCGAGGCTGGCTACGGCAAAATCTGGGGTTCCAAAAAATATGATGCGCATATTTTCAAAAATTAAAAATGAAAGAAGCGGAATTTGTCAACGAATAAATTGTTTTGGGATAATATCTCTTTTTAATTACCTTTGTCGGGTAAAAAATAAGATTACGTGTTGGTAAATAAACATTTATTCTAGTTCGGCATCTGAGACAAAACTACAAATAAATTATGTAGAACGGTCGGAAGCCGTTCTATTTTGTTTTTTAGGAATCTAAATAAATTAATTAAGATGGCACAGTTTCAATATTATACAGCGGAGGCGGTAGAAAAGTTAAAGGCTGAGTTGCACTCGTTGAAATTTCAAGGACGTCAAGATATGGCCAAGCAAATTGCTGAGGCTCGAGACAAAGGGGATTTGAGTGAGAATGCTGAATACGATGCGGCAAAAGATGCACAAGGTTTATTGGAATTAAAAATTTCAAAATTAGAACAAGTTGTGGCCAACGCTCGAGTATTGGATGAATCTACGATTGATATTTCAAAAGTATCCATTTACTCGATCGTTCAGATCAAAAACACAAAAAACGGGATGCTGGTTACTTATACCATTGTTTCTGAAGAGGAAGCGGATCTAAAAACAGGTAAAATTTCAGCATCTTCACCCTTTGGTAAAGGGTTATTAGGAAAACAAGTGGGTGATTTAGCCCAGATTACGGCACCAGCAGGAAACTTGGAATTCGAAATTATATCGATCTCAAGATAATTTTTTTCCTCATTGAATAGTATAATCCCAACCTATATCGTTGGGATTTTTTGTATTTTAGCTATTATGAATATAAGTTTTGGGCAGCCAATATTTTTATGGGGATTATTGAGCATTGGGGTGCCAATCTGGCTACATTTTATTAATAAAAAGAGTACATCTACTTTATTTTTCTCAGACATTCGTGTATTAAAAGGGACACCTACCCAAGGAAAGGGCTTTCGCTTCCTTCATGATTTAGTCCTGTTGCTGTTCCGAATATTGGCTTTGGTAGCTTTGATAATAGCTTTTGCTCAGCCAAAAAATATAGGTTTTCTGAAAAGTAATTCCAATCAAGCGTATTTGTTTGTGGATAATCATGTGGGACTCTTGGAAGGGAATCGCGCTGCATTTAACGCATTGGCTGCAGAAATTCCTCGATCAAAAAAACCGGTCTTTTTGCTTTTAAATTCATTTCAGAGTGCTGAATTTGAGCCTAAAACATGGAATGAGGTGCTCGATGGATGGCCAAGCTTTCAAATTAGTGAAAGGGTGGGCCACCCCAAATCACTGATCGATCGAATAGGCGCAATTCATGAAGAACAAAATGCGGGTTCAGATCCTACACTAATTTGGGTTTCCGATTTTCCTCGATCAAGTCCATGGCCTGTATTTCCTAAGAATTTCAAAGTTCATTTAGTTCCGGTCAAAGTACCTTCTTTGGCCAATGTGGTGGTGGATAGTCTTTCAACAAACACCTCTCAAATTCAAATGGGACGCCCCTTTAATTTAAAAGTTAGGATTCGTAATGTAGGAAATATGGCGGCTAAGGATCAGAAGTTGAGCCTATATGTGGATGATTTTCCTATATCAATGGAGAAAATTAATTTGAAAGTAGGCGAAGTGAAATGGCTTGATTTTGGTCTTAGTCTTTCTGATAAAAGAGAAATAAGGGCAAAGTTAATTTCGGATGATCAGGTGCTATTTGATAATGTGTATTCCTTTATGTTGGAAGTACCTGATTCAAAAGACGTTTATGTACTGGAAGGGATGTCCGGAGAAAAATACATGTCAGCGGTTTTTCTAGATGATTCTCTTTTTGATTTTCACTCGGTGAATAGGCAAAGCCTACTGGCAAATCTTTCTAAAATGAGAGGTTTTTTGATTTTAAATGAGTTAAATAGGTTTTCTTTCGATGCATTAAAGTTGATTTCCAATTGGGTTAAAATGGGAAATACTTTCGTTTTTATACCGAGTGATCAATTAAATGCGGATATGCTGAATCGCCTCAATGCCAATTTTTCAAGCCAAGGAAATTCATTTAGGCTGGGGAATTCAAGTCAGTTGCCCGTACGTTTACCGATCAAACATGCGCGGTTTTTTAATTCGATTTTGGAAGAATCTTCTTTCAATAAAAAGTTAGAAATGTTTAATTCAAATTCCTATTTGCAATGGGATGGCGGGGTGCCAATTTTCGAATATGTCAATGGAAAGCCATTTTTGTCCCAGTTCAAATTAGGTTCCGGATCGATGTATGTTTTTTCAGGCGATATCGCCAAAGATTCGGATAGCTTTTTTAAACACGGGTTATTTCTTCCTGTTTTCCAAGAAATGGCTTTGTATAACAGCCTTAACCAGTGGTCTACTACGTTATTTTCCCAGAGCTTTAAAATTAGGCCAAGTAAGTCGTTTAAATTTAGTTCGGCTGAAAAAGAGTTAGTGACACTGGTCAAGGGGAAACAATCTTGGATACCGGAACAAAAATGGACAGGAACTCAATGGATTTGTAGGTGGCCAGATCTTTTGGATGGAAATTTTTCAGGCTTTTGGCAGGTTAAAATCCGGGATAAAAAAGCGTTGAATTTGGCCATTAATTATCCTGTCAAGGAAAGTGAAATGCAAAGTTATTCGAGCGAAGAAATCCAGAATCACTACCGTGGAAAACAGCCTATTCAGTTGGCTAGTATGAAAGATATCACCTTAGGTGAAGCGCTTGAGTCGGACCTTTCATTTTATTTTTTTATCGCGTCTTTGTGTTTTTTCTTGATTGAAATGGCCATTGTCTTCCGCGATCGGCTTAAAATTATCCCCGAGCGCCGTAAATAGCGGATCCCACTCGGACTAAAGTGGAGCCCATCGCTGCGGCCAAGAGGTAGTCGCCGGACATTCCCATGGAGAGTTCATTCCAGACTACATTTCCTGATTGACAGGCCTTTTGGTTTGATTTCAGGGTATTAAATAATTCTGCTAATGAGGCAAATTCTTCATTTATTTGATCTGTATTTTCGGTAAAACTGGCCATGCCCATGAGTCCTACTATTTGGATATTTTGTAAATCGGCGAAGATTGGATTGTCTAATATCTCATTTAATTCTTCGGGGCTTAGGCCGAATTTAGTTTCTTCCTGCGCGATGTAAATTTGGAATAGGCATTTGATTATTCGGTTATTTTTAATGGCTTGTTGGTTTATTTCCATTAATAATTTCAAAGAGTCAACCGTGTGAATTAGGTGAACAAACGGGGCGATGTATTTTACTTTGTTGGTTTGTAGGTGACCTATTTGGTGCCAACGAATATCCTTGGGCAATAGAGCATGTTTTTCGACTAATTCTTGAACTCTATTTTCGCCAAAATCTAAAATTCCGGCTTGGTAGGTTGAATTCAATTCGTCGATTGACCTAGTTTTTGTGACGGCAATTAGTTTGGCATGCGTATGCGCTAAATCATTTTGGATACTGATTATATGTTTAGCTATCGACATCATGTTAATAATTAATAAAGGAAGAACAATGAAAAGAAAAATTTGAAAGTAAAATTAATTTATTATTTTTGATTCTGTTATACTTCAGAAATTTGCTGACAAATTCAATATCAATATGCCCTCAAGTCCATTAAGTTCAAGAGAGAAAAAGCTTCAACGCACGGTTGGGATTTTGATTTTTTTGATTTTTATATTAATTGGCCTAGTGGCTTTGGAAAGGCTGAATCCAAAATTTTGGAGCTTTGGAGCTAATCAAGAAACTTTTATTAAAGATGCGAAGGATCGATTGGATTCGATATCGAACCAATTAGAGGTTCGGATGATTCAAATAAAAAAATTGGGGGGTAGGGTGAATGAGTTGGAAGCTGCGCGCCAACAAATTCTCGGGGATCAGAAAGCGATATCAGAGAATCCTGATATGGGTCAAATAGAAATCCAGCGGAAGTTGGCCTATTATTTGCGCTTAATAGGCCAAAAAGATCTAGAGATAAAGAAATTACGAAAGGAGAATTTTGTGTTATCTGCTCGAAATGATTCATTAAGTAGAGAGGCTAAGATTTTACAAGATGGTTTGTCAAATGTTCAAAAAGCGTTGAGGGATTCAAGTTTAACTTTTGGGGTTAAGCAAAAAGAATTGAGCGAACGTTCAAGAATTTTAGAGGTACGTAATCAGGAGTTATCGGATAAGGTAAATGTGGCTGCAGCTTTACGTGCTGAAGGGGTTAATGTGTATGCCATTTCCACTAGGGGTAAGGAGACAGGTGCTCAGAACCAAAAAGCAAAGAAACTTGAAAAAATTCGAGTGATCTTTCATTTACAAGAAAACCCGCTGGCTACTAAAGAAATCAAGACGGTTTATCTTAGAATTATTGAACCTACGGGCATTACTTTATCAGACTATTCATTGGGTTCGGGAACTTTCCCATTCAAAGGGAAAGATTTAGTATATACGGCTAAACAGCGTATATTTTATGAAAATAATCATCAATCTGTCGAGTTCATTTATTCTCGGCCCAATTCATATCGGGAAGGAAGACACGAAATTGAATTGTACTCGGAGGGCTTTTTAATTGGCCTAGGATCCTTTGAGGTAAGATAATTTCAAATTTTTATTGCTAGACTTTTAATTGTGAAGTATTATTCATACTTTTGCAGTCCAAATTTTTTCAGTTTTTAAACAACAATTTTATGGAATTAAAAAACTATGAGACGGTGTTCATTTTAACTCCCGTTTTGTCTGAACAACAGACAAAGGACGCCGTTGAGAAATTCAAGCAGTTGTTGGTAGACAGCGGTGCAAAGATTGTACATGAAGATGCGTGGGGCTTACGTAAGTTGGCCTATCCGATTCAAAACAAGCACACTGGTTTTTACCAGATATTTGAATTTTTAGGGGATCCGCAATTTATCGCCAAATTGGAGCTTGAATACAAGCGAGATGAGCGAGTTATTCGTTTCTTGACTACTGCATTGGATAAGCATGCGGTATTGTACAATGAGAAAAAGAGAAAAGGTTTAGTAGGTAGAAAACCAGAAAAAATAGAAGCATAAGATGACACTTGTAAACGAACCTGTAGATAAAAATAGTAATCGTAAGAAGTATTGTCGGTTTAAGAAATCGGGCATACAATACATTGATTATAAAAATCCAGATTACTTATTAAAGTTGGTAAACGAGCAAGGTAGAATTTTACCTCGTCGTATTACTGGAACTTCGTTGAAATTTCAACGTAAGGTGGCGCAAGCGGTTAAGCGTTGTCGTCATTTAGCCTTGATGCCATATGTGGCGGATGGTTTAAAATAAACTAGGGAATAACCTGATAAACATTTGATTGTAAAATAAGATGGAAATTATATTAAAAACGGATATAGCGGGATTAGGATATAAAAATGACACGGTAGCTGTTAAAGCTGGATACGGTCGTAATTACTTAATCCCACAGGGTTTTGCCATGATGGCAACTCCATCCAATCGTAAGGTTGTGGCTGAGAACATCAAACAAGCTGCGCATAAAGTAGAAAAAATCCGTCAGGATGCTATTGACTTGGCGGTGGCTATTGGTGAAATGACTTTAACTATTGCTGCTAAGACGGGAGATAGTGGAAAGATTTTTGGCCGAGTAACGAGTATTCAAATCTCGGATATGTTGAAGGAGAAAGGTTTTGATATTGATCGTAAGAAAATTTCATTTGATTCTGAGGTTAAGTCAACAGGAGATTATACAGCCACTTTGGATTTGCATAAAGAGGTTAAGCACAAGGTAGGATTTTCTGTAGTTTCAGAATAAACTCAAGATTTTTAGGTTAAGGTCGCATCGAAGTTTTCGATGCGACCTTTTTTTTCTATTTTTGTTCTTTATCGACTTTTTGTAAAAAGATATGAAAATTAAGTTTTTTTGTTTTTGGATATTTTTATTGGCTTTTCATGTCGGTATATTTGGTCAATCCGTGGGTTTACTGTATCCTCATTTTCGTCAAATTTTTCAGCGAAACCCTCTAAATGAAGCTACTTTTTCTGTTTTAGGAAATTGCAATGAGAATTCAACTCTGGTGCAATATAAGTTAGTACCTGTTGAAAAAGGGCAGGGTGTAGCTATAGACTGGTCTAATTTAGATGAAGCTCCAGTAGGGGGATTTTTTCAAGGTAAAATCAAGGCAAAAGGTGGTTGGTACGCTTTATGGGTCCGGTCTATGGGGACTAATAAGGTTTGGCAAGATTCAACTGTGTTATCACGTGTGGGTGTAGGTGAGAATTTTATTATTGCGGGTCAATCAAATGCACAAGGAACAAAAAGAAAGCCTAATGAAAAGGGGGCAAGCGATGACCGAGTTAATTGCGCCAACTTCTACAACTTTATTCCAGAATATAATACTAACCCTACCCACAAGGTATTTGGTGAAAGAAATTTAGAGTTTCCTTTTGACAACTTTACCAAATTGGATGATAATGCGACTATTGGACCTACAGGTTTGTCCCAATATTATTGGCCCATCTTAGGTGATTCATTGGTTAAAAAATTAAACGTCCCCGTTTGCTTTTATAATGCATCTTGGTTTGGAACAACCATGAAAAATTGGTTGGAAAGTGCCAAGGGAATACCTTCAAAAAATCCTTGGATTTATATACCAACTTACTACCCTGATGGTTTTCCTTACATTAATTTAAAGAAAGTAGCGGAGGCTTTTGGTATTAAAGGAGGAGTTCGATCTATATTATGGGCACAAGGAGAAACGGATACTAATTTTGGAACAATTGGTGCTGATTATTACAGTCAATTTAAGGAGCTAGTTTCAATATTTAGATCCCAAACAGGATTAGATATTCCATGGGTAATTGCTGAGCTTTCTTTTACTTCGAATCGATATGATATTGGTGGTTGCCTTCCACCAAGATGGAATCCTTCCATTATTAAGGCGCAGCAAGACATGATCAGCGTCAGTCAGATAAGTGAGATGTATAGCGGCCCAAATTTTGATGGGATTGAAGTTCCTCGTAAAGATGATTTATATTCATTATGTGTTCACTTTACACCTAATGCCTATTCTCAGGTGGCGAACGCTTGGTTGGATAAGTTAAATGACGATTTTTTTAAAACTTCAAAAGCGATATTGCCAACTCCCTTACCTCAATTCATAAAAAAATGTGGTCCAAACAATGAGGTGATCATGAGCATCAATGATGTCCCTGAGAATACTCAAATCGAGTGGTATAATGGTAATTTTGATTTTATAGGCAAAGATAAAACTAAACAGCTTTTTACACCAGGCAAATACTTTTTAAGGACCGTAGATCCGAAAGGGAATATTTTCATAGTTCCATTTTTTCAAGTTCGGAATTTGCCTGTTCCCGCAGCTCCTTTGTTGACATCTGTTGGTAAATTAGAGTTCTGTGATGGGGAATCTGTTACGCTTAAATTAAGTAACACTGACCAGTCTATCGTTTGGAACACAGGAGAAAATTTTACTCAAATTCCTGTTAAGGAAACTGGAGTATTTAAAGCGGTTACAAAAAATAAATATGGGTGTGTTTCTAATTATTCAAATGAAATTAAAACAATAAAATTTCTCAAACCTTTACTTCCTATTATAACCACAAATAATTCGATAAATTTTTGTGATGGAGAATCAATAAATCTCTCAGTGCAAGTAAAGTCTTCAAAATATACATGGAATAATGGGTCAGATCAACAAACTATAAATGTTAAATCATCAGGTGATTTTAATGTATTTGTAACAAATGATTTAGGATGTAACTCAGACATAAGTAAAAATATTAAGGTTACTGTTTTCCAAAATCCATCTTCCCCAATAGTCAATTTACTTTCTCCATATTTTCTTACTGGCGGTCAAAAAACGAGTGATATTGATTTTATCTGGTCATTAAATAATGTGGCAATCACTTCGGAAAAAGGATCCAATTTACGGGTAAAAACAAGTGGTCGATATTCTGTTTATGCGTCTAAAAAATATACAGATGGCCCCACATGCGTGTCACCAACGATTGATCTTAGCTATAGCTTGCCACAAGATGGAGGACTTTCCATGTTTCCAAATCCTACTGGAAATTTAGTGACTATCCAATCTGTTTCTTCTTTACAAGGTTCCGAGTTTACTATTTATGCCATGGATGGAAGGCAAATTACCCAAGGGAAAATTACTCAAGACGGCTCCTATGAGATGAATTTGGCAGGAATTAATGCAGGAAATTATAAATTAGTCCTTAAAACAAATGATCAGGTGTACACAAAGACATTGATCATTTCAAATTAACATTATCAATTAATCAGACAGTCAAAATAAAAAGAGCCGCTTCATTTGAAGCGGCTCTTTTCTCGTAAAAAATACGGGTAAGATTAAGCCAATGCAACTTTTAAGTTTGCATCTAAAGCCTCTAAAAATTCCTCTGTGTACAGATAATGTTCTCCATGATTTACTTTATTGCCATGAATACATACGGCTAAATCTTTGGTCATTTTACCTGATTCAACGGTCTCTACACATACTCTTTCCAATGTTTGGCAGAAATTAATCAACGCAGGGTTGTTATCTAATTTCCCCCTGAACTCTAATCCCCTCGTCCATGCAAAGATCGAAGCGATTGGGTTAGTTGACGTAGGTTTACCCGCTTGGTGATCACGATAATGTCTCGTTACCGTTCCATGTGCCGCTTCAGCCTCCATTACTTTACCATCTGGAGTGATCAAAACGGAAGTCATTAAACCTAAAGATCCAAATCCCTGAGCAACGGTATCCGACTGAACATCTCCATCATAATTCTTGCATGCCCAAACAAAATTGCCATTCCACTTTAATGCAGAGGCCACCATGTCATCAATCAATCGATGTTCATATACGATTCCCATGGCATCAAATTTTGCCTTGTAATCAGAATGAAAAATCTCCTCAAAAATATCTTTGAATCGACCATCATATTTCTTTAAAATCGTATTTTTGGTGGATAAATACAAAGGCCAACCTTTACTTAAGGCCATATTGAAACATGAATGAGCAAATCCCATAATCGACTCGTCTGTGTTATACATCGTCAAAGCAACTCCATCCCCCTTGAAATTATATACCTCAAAAGTTTGTGGCTCTCCGCCATCTTCAGGGGTAAATGAAACGGTCAACTTCCCTTTGCCCTTAGTCACAAAGTCTGTAGCTCTATATTGATCCCCAAATGCATGACGTCCAATCATGATAGGCGCAGTCCAATTAGGAACTAGTCTGGGTACGTTCGAACAAACGATGGGCTCCCTAAATACAGTACCATCCAAAATATTACGAATGGTTCCATTCGGAGATTTCCACATTTGCTTTAAATCAAACTCAACTACGCGAG
>Ga0209829_10002738_pt1 | contig 13229 bp, 26 predicted proteins | sample C_140205_EF_Meta_FD_187311 | JGI IMG/M metagenome (GOLD analysis project Ga0209829, IMG submission 187311) | Freshwater microbial communities from Lake Croche, Canada to study carbon cycling - C_140205_EF_MetaG (SPAdes) (version 2) | ecosystem: Environmental > Aquatic > Freshwater > Lake...
AGGAATCGCCTATTGCGGTCCTTCGTTAAATATGATTTTTATCAATCCATTAGGAAATATAAAAATTATTTTGTATCTGCCCTAAAATTTATGATCCACCGAAAATTATTTAGGCGATTCCTACGTGTCCTATTTTTTAGACAAAAAAGTATTTGTATAAAATAGTAGAAACTATTGTATAAAAAACTATACATTTTTAAAGTAAAAATATATAGTATAAAACATTAACTATTTATAAACCAATAATATAAAAAGTTTGGCATGGCATTAGTAAAGCATATTATACAAACCAATTAAATTATGAACCACGAAAAAGAACAAAAAATTTTAATAACCTATGTTAATGAACAGGGAGTGCAGATCACTGCAAAAGTAACACAAGCTAATTTAGAAAGATTAGCTAAAAAGTATGAAGTTTATTTAATTAAATAATATGAAAGCAATAGAAAAAATCGCAATGTGCAAAACATTAATTACTTTTTATGAAAGTGATAATGAAGAAAAGTATCAGTTTGGTATGTGCAAAATAATTGCAAGATTAACAGAGATGCAATTAAAAGAAAGAGGTGCCAGGTACAAAGGTTTAGTTTTTCATTTTCCTGAGTTTACAAGACATCCAAAATTTGGGGAACCAGTATTATGGTTTGATCCATTAGATTACCAAAAACGTATAAACTACCTGGAAGAAACTATAAACATTATAGAAGGTAATTTAAAGCTAAAAATTGATAAGGTAAATAGTTTATTATACCAAGCTAGTCAAGATCAAAATTTTTTAAAAGTTTTACAAGCAAAAAATATTTTAACAGAATTAAAAAACCAACATGATGAGTTATCAAATTATTGAAAATAAAAAACTGATTTTAGGATCAGTAAACTTTATACCATCAAAACAAGGTGGATATATTAACAATGAAGTAGAAGTTTGTAAGGTAGATTTTGACTGCGAAACAATGGATCAAAAAAAAATAATTATAAAAAATATTTTATCCTGGTTAGATTGCGCACCTGATTCAAAAGTAATAAATAAAATTATTAGTGATCTGCAAAAAAGAGAATACACAGTTTTTAAACAAGTAAAGCCAGGACTAAAAACTGATCTATTAAAAACATTTAGCTTAAAAATTGAAAGAACGACTAGTAAACAATATCAGCTAATATGACCGTAAAACAAATAGTATTTAAAATTGAATATCTGCAGGATTTAATAAACAGAAATAATAGAGAAATTGAAAACTTAAAACTTGAAAATAGCAGTTTTATAAACAAACAGATTGATCTAAACCAACAGCGAAAACAAACCCTTAAAAAACAAAAATAAAATGAAAGAAAACAAAGTAGTAAAAAAAGATTTTTTACAGATCAGAAACGGTAAGATTATTCAGGTAGTACCAGAAGCTACAGAAACTAGTAAAGAGTTAGAAACTAAAAATGGTAAAAAATACCATGCTGAGATTTTTACAAACATAGTAAGCTGTGCAAAATACTTACAGGTGTTTGAGGATGAGTACGAAGGTATAACATTCAAAAAACTATCATTGACAATGCAAGACAGGGATAATAACTTTGAATGTTTAACAATGAGCTTCAATTCAAACGTAGCAGCTAGTTTAATTTGCAGGTTAGCCAATGAGGAATTTAATCCATTAGCAGAAGTAAACATAGGTGTTTTTAAAGATAAGGATGGTTTTGATGTTTTGTTTATAAAACAAAATGGAATAACTATTAAATCTGCATTTAGCTCAGAGAATCCACTACCAGCATGGGTACAAACTAAAGTAAACAAAAAGATAGTTTGGGATAAAACCGATTACCTGGATAAACTTGAAAGTTTAGTAGAAGTAATAAACAAAAGGTTAAAATTTGAACCAGAAACTACAGTAGCGATTAATCCATTTACAAAAGTAGATGAATCATTGTTATTGATTGATGATAATGGTGATGATTTGCCATTTTAAAAAATTACAAAATAGGGGACCAAAAATCCCCTATTTTTACACCCTTTAATAAAAAATATAATGGCAATAAAAAGATATAGAGGAACCATCACAAAGGGTAAACGGAAAGGTAAACAAGGTTTTGTAACTAAAAAAGACTATCTAAAACAGAATAAAGAGGCTATCTTATCTGGCGAAATAAGACTTAATAAAGATGAAGCTGCAACATTTTTAAAGATAGAAAAAACTGCAAACCAATTAAGATATAAAGGTAGGTTTTTAAATAAAGAGCAAACAAAGCTCATAAAAAAAGCATTAGATGAGTTAGGCAAACCATATACTCAAGAAAACATAAACGAATGGTATGAGCTTGAAATATTTTTTACATTTCGCAGTATAGAAGTAAATAATCTGTTAACAGATCACAAAGGACCAATACAAATTAATGGAGAAGAATTTAACCTGGAAGAAGCTATAGTAGAATTTGATTTATTAAATGCAGAAAACTACAGGGAATGGGCAGACCGATTAGACATTGATCAGGGTGCTATTTTTTTTATAGTATACGATGCAACGTATAAACCTAGTACAAAAGTATTAAATATAGATACAATGGTAAACGATGAAACTAGGGTAGTAACATCTGATCCAGTAACTAAAAAACGTAGAAAAGAGGAAAGAGAGTTAAAACGAAAATTAGAAAATGAAAGAAAAGAAACCAAAATTTAGCCAAATAAATAAATCAGTAAATTTACAAAATCATATAGATTTTTTAAAAAAAACAAAATCGGATTTCATTTTAGAAAATAGCACGTATACAGCCAGGATTACTACAGATAATACTATTATAAATTTCAATACAAAAAATTTATCAATTAAATGTTTTTGTGCAGCTCAAATGATTCAATCAGATATTAAAAAATGTGAAATTCAAAAACCAAAAATTTCAATTTTAGATTTGGAATATTTTGAGCAAAATTTGAAAAGTGAATTAATTTCAAAAGTAGTGAATTTTGATTTAACTAAAGCATATCCTACGTTATTATTTGCAGATGGATTTATAAGTGAAAAAACATTTCAATTTTTATGCGAAATAAATAAAACTGAAAGATTAGCAGCAATAGGAATGTTAGCTAGAAAAAAGAATATTACAGAATTTCAAAATGGGATTCCAATTAAAACTGAAATTAACAGAAAAGAAACTAGCGAATATTTTTTTTATTTGGTGGATAAAACAAATAAAATAATTAGTGAAATTAGAAATAAATGCAAATTAAGATTTTTGTTTTCGTGGGTAGATGGAATTTATTTTGATTATTCATCAGAAAGTGATTTATTTGCAGCTACAAAAATTGTTAGTGAAATTTGCGAAAAATATAAATTGAAATTTACGACTGAAATTTTAACTGAATATGTTTCACATTTTCATAACAATTTTTTTCAGGTATATTTTAACAAAGGTGAAAAAATAAAAAGGTTTTCAATTCCATCAAATGAAATTCGTACAAATTATTTAACGTATAAAAAACTAAATGCAATAGCTTAAAATTATGATTCAAAATTTAATTAAAAAAGCACTACCAGATATTTTTAAAACTGCAATTCAAAAATTAAATTTGGGATTGTATAAAAATGATGTAATAGGTTTTCATATAACTGCTAAAACTAGTGATAATAATTTTACTCAATGTGTTTTAACAAAAGTAAAAAAAGACCTTACAAAAGAGGTAATTCATTTCGATATGAATAACGTAGATTTTGATGAACTATTAAAATAAATAAATATATGAGTACAGAACCTAAAAAAAGAGGCAGACCTAAAAAGGAAATTATTAGACAAATTGAAACACCAGAAAATATTGTTTCGGATGAAAAAGATTTAGATGATATTTTAAATAATTTAGGAAATCAAAATGATTTTGAAAATACTGATCCTGGTGAAACAAAAACAGATTCAACATTAATTGAAACTGAAATTTCAAAAACTAGTGAAGCTCCAAATAATTTTGGATCAGAAAATAAAGAGGATGAAATTAACGAAGCATTTACTGAATTAATTAATCCTGAAATAGTAATTTCAATTTTTAATACGTTAATTGTATTTAGTGGCAAACTAATTTTTAAAGCTGCAAAAATTGAAGGTAACCATGAGGAGTTAAATTTAACTAAAGATGAAATACGTTTATTAAAACCTAGTGTAGGCGAATGGCTAAAAACATTAGATTTTAAATTAACACCATTAACAGCTATGCTACTTTCTATAGGTATGATTTATGCAGGTAAAATACCAATGGCTTTGATCAATACTAAAAGTGAACCTAGCACCAGGACCTATACACCTAGAAAAGCAAAAACAGGTGTGAAACGTGGATCATATAAAAAGAAAACTATAAAAGTTAATTTAGGTAAATAATGAGCTATAGCATATTAAACATAGGAGCTACAGGATCAGGTAAAACTTATTTTGTAAAGAATGATGTAATTCCAAAAGCAAAAAACATCATTGTATTTGATCTTTATGGAGATGAATATGCAGATATTACAGAGATGTATATAATAAATAAGATATCAGATTTTAAAGGCAATAAAGCTAGACTTGTCCATGATAAAAGTTTATATGCTACAAAAACAGACCTGGTAAATTCTTTACTTTTAGATCTTACAAAATTATCAGATTGTACTTTTGTGTTTGAAGATGCTACTATTTTTTTAGATAGTAAAAGAAATAACATAGTAAAAGATTTGTTAATTAGCAAAAGGCATAACAACATGAGCTATGTGTGGTTATTTCATACATTAAGTGAAATTCCACCATATATATTTAAAGGTAGCAATGGTGTAATATTACACAGAACTGCAGATTTGCAAACTGCGATTTTAAATAAGTTTAAAGGCAATAGTAAAATTATCAATGCTTACCTTAATATAGATAAATCAGAGGATTTACGAAAATCAATTTTTATCAATTTGAATACGTTAAAATAATGGTACTTTTTATAGTTTTTTTAGCAGCTGCATTTTTTGTTGGTTATATAATTAAAGACATCAAAAATGGAAAATAGCGAAATAGGATTTTTTTTGTATTATGTTTTGACAGGAATTTTTATATATCTTTGTGTTAAAATTATAGAAGATGATCAAAAAAATAATCCTAACAAATAAAGATAAGGACCATTATTTATACGAGCAGGAAAATAACATTTTATTGTCCATGCTTAATAATAATGAGCTAAAACGTGAATACAAAAAAAAATGCTTTAAAATTATTAAAATAGGCAAAAATACAGCTACAGTAAGAATTTATAAAATTACGGATAAATTTTTTTTCTTAAAAGATTATATATTACTCACAACACTCAACATAAAATTTAACTAAAACAATGTACACAATAGGAAAACAAGCAGCCAGATATGATGGCAAAACAAAAGGTCAAAAATTTTTATTTACCTTAAAAGTAGTATCTACATTTGCAGATACTTTTACCATTCAATTATTTAACGTAATCAAATCAGTAATATTTGATGGAACCACACAAAATGGCAATACTTATGTACCATTTACTATTAATTCAGTAGAAAACATAGTAGCAGGAACTAATAATGTAGGTATTTTAACAAATGGATCATTGAACTATAAAAATTATAGTGCGGCTACAAATGTTTTAATACAAACACCCAGCGATCAGAATTTAACTTATAGAGATATTTTTTCTATGTTATCTGCAGGTCAGTATTTAAAAATGTCGCAAATTACTATTATTAGTAGCTCTAAAACACAATTAACACAAGGTACTATGAATGTTATTAATATTTCGGATTTAGGTGTAATTACTAGAAAATCTGTTCCATTATTGACATTTTACACACCTAACCAGGAGCAAAACGGGATTATTGATATGTATATAAATACAGAGCTTTGCAAAAATCAAGGTTTAGAGTTTAATATACTACCAGGAACTACTACTACTTTACAATTTTATCTAGAATGCTAAAAAATATTTGACTAATAATCAAATAATTGCAAAAAAGTGTATAATAAATTATACTAATGCCGTATAAATTACTATACATTTGTAGGACAAATTTAAATAGATAAAAAAAATGGAAATGATAAAATCAATCGCAATCACTGTAGTAGCAGTATTAATCGCATTATATGTAAAAGGTATGATCGATGGCGCTAACACACCTGCTTAATTTTTAACAATTAATTAAAAAAAACGAAATGGCAGAATTATTTAGTATCGGAAACAAGTTCGCTGCATTTGATGGCGAATCACAAGGTAGTTTATCAAACTTACGTTTGAGAATTACTAACGCAATGAGTGGAACATTAACAGCAGAATTGTTTAATGTAATCCAGTCAGTAGTTTATTTAGGTGCAGTATCAGGTGTAGCTTATGCTGGTGAGGCATTTGCTCCTTTTACATTCACAAATCGTGATGCAGCTAACGCTAACAACACAGTAGTATTTAATGCTTTAGGTAATTTAGTTTATACTAATGCAGCTGGTGCTACTTGTACTATCACATTAACTAATGATCAAAATTTATCTTACAGAGATATGTTTGATATTTTTAGCGCAGGTGATAAATTTAACGTAGAACGTTTAAAAGTATCTACAACAACACAAGCTCAAATCAATCAAGGTACTTTAAAAATCGTAAGATACTCAAATTTAGGTTTGAAAACTAGCGATTCTTATGCTTTAAGCACCGATTTTAGCCCTAATCAGCAACAATCTACATTAGTAGATGTGTTTTTGAAAACTGAATTATCAAAAAATCAAGGTTTAACATTAAATGTGTTAACTGGTGAGACTGTAGATATTCAATTATTCATTAGAGCTTAATTTATTAAAAAGTAAATAGTTTAGAAAGCCTATCTAATATTTTTAGGTAGGCTTTTTTTATTTAAATTAAACAAAATTATATAAAATGAGTACAGTAGCAAAAGCAGCAGGTTTAGAGGATCAAAAAATAGCATTCCTGCAAATAATACATACTAATATCAGACAATTATCTGATTATTTAATAAACGAATTACGTTTACCTGTAAATTTTGATGAGGAGATTTTAGGTCGTGAAGTAGCAAAGGTAATTTCATACATGAGCTTTAATATTGATCCATTACAGGTAGATGTATCAGCAGATGCAGTAGTGAATCAATTTTTGCAATCTACCAATAATTTAAAAAATATTTCAAAATACAAAAACTTTCGTTTTTATCCGTTATTAGCAGAAAATCTTGATGCAGTAGCAGCTTGTTTCGGTATTTATTGGATTACTAGGGTGGAAACTATCAAAGGTTTTGATTTTAAATTACCAGCATGGTTAACAGGTGCAGCAAGTTCAGCAGCAGGTGCAGCTACTACAGCAGCAGAATTATCAGCAGCAGCTTCACCTTATGGAGCATTAGCAGCAGCAGCTCTACCATTATTAGGTAATGTAGTAGATTTTGTCAATTCAGCATTTGGACCTGGTGATAATGGTAGAGATATACCAGGTGGAATTTATTATTTTTACAAATATTTTAAAGGTCAACCATATTTTGGACAGGCAGAACCTACAAAAGAAAAGTGTTCAGTAGGTTATTTTAAAGGAACTTGGAAGCCATTGTGCGAAGGGGAGTCAGGTTTAAGTTTTGATATACAAACACAATATTTTATTAAATATTATCCGTATATTAAAGCAGGTTATTTTAAGACACAAACAGAATGGAATGCACAAATCAGAAAAGATTTAGCAGATATTGCTGCAGGAAAAACACCAAAAGCACCAGCAGGAACAGGTAGTGTAAATGTTACACCTAGAAAAGGTTTATTAGCTAGAATATTTGGTAGATAATTTATGAATATCACAATTAAGGAACCATGCGCATTAGTTTTTAATTGTAAGATGTCAACACCATTGTTTATTAAAATGAGCAATGGTGTTGAATATCATAGAAGAATGGAAGAAGGTAGAGTAGTGGTTAACTTTCCACTAGTAGGGATGTATTCAACAAATTACAAACCTGTGGAAATTATACCAATTCATAACTACTACAATCCTAGATACTACTATGATACAGCTCATGTTCAAATTAGACAAGGTAACCAAATTACACCTGTAGCCTATATAGATCTACAGGAAAATTGTATTTATGTTTGCAGAGGATTTTATAAGTTAAATTATCAATTCCAACAGGCAATTTTAGAGCATGAAAAAGCTCACACAATTACACTTGATGAGATGGAAGCAGATAACATAGCCTTAACCAATTATTTAAAACGTGGTTTTAATCAATCACAAATGATTTTTTGTTTAAAAACCCATGCGCCAAAATGTAGTGATCGTTATCAAAATTATTTACAAAAATTACAAAATACACAATGACAATATTTCAAATATTAGCAAATATTTTTGCTCCAAAAAAGAAAAAAATAGTTAAGCCTGTGGTTTATACACCACCAACACCTACAGGTCCATCTACAAATATAGATCCTAATACTGGTGAAGTTATAACAACACCATCTGCAAATATTAGCGAGTTTGATAAACAAATTAATTTAATAAAATCAAAATATAGCTATTTAAAATATTTAGATATTGGAAAAAATAGTATAGTTTATCCAAGCTATTTGTCATCTCAAAATGGTGTAAAAGATTTTATAGCTGCAGTTTCACCTCTTTACAATTTGTTAAAAGATGAAAGTTTTGATGATGTTTTAAAAACTTTAAGCCCAGTTTATTCAGTAGGTAGTTATTTAAAAGAAGTTTGGGGACCTGGTGATAATGGGATTGATGTACCAGGTGGAATATTTTTTAATTGGAAGTTTTTTAAAGGTGGTCCTTATTTTGGTGCTGCAGCTCCATTTAAAGAAAAATGTTCAGTAGGTTTCTTTAAAAATTGGAAGGCTACAATAGAATCAGAATTTAAATTACCGTACGATGTAGTACAAAAATATTTTTTATTGTTTTATCCGTTAATAAAAAACGGAACATATACTACAGAAAATCAGTTATATGATGAAGCAAATAAAATAGAAAAGCTAATTAGTGATGGTAGAACTAATTACCAAGACTCATTAAATGCTGCTATCTATGAAATTAAAATATGTGCTAAAAAGGCTAAAGATCTTTATGAATTACAACCAGCAACACCATTAGATAGCTATTTTGAAAAGGTTAGAATGAGAACCGAATTCTACAAACTAAAAGATTTAATTAACTTAAATTATAACAATGCTTTAGGCAATATAGCTTTTAACTGGACTGAACCAATTAGACCAATGGCAAATGATAACAGACAAGAACCAGCACCAGGAACTACTACCGGTGGTGGATCTACTACAGGTGGTACAGGTTATGTACCAGGTGGTGGGCAATTACAAGGTGGAGTAGATACAAGTTTACCACCAACATCAACATCAGGTTCATCTATAGCAGATTTAAACACAAGACCTAATCAAATAGGTACTCTTTATCCACAATGGACAAACAAACCATATTTAACAAGTGAATATGTTATTTATAACGGATTAACTTATAAAAATTCAGCACCTATACCAGGATCAACTAACAACACACCGGACATCGATTATAGATGGGTAAGAGTATAAAATCATGAAAAAAGAAGAAATAAACACATACATATATTTAACAGTAGCAGCATTAGCAATATATTTAGGCTATGATGTTATTATGAAGTTTTTACAAAATACTAATTTAATTAGTAGCAAAGCACAAGTTGAAACTACTAAAAAAGTAGGTCAGTCTGTTACTGCTATTACTAAAGAGATCAAAGACATTGAAAAGGTAAAAAATAGTAAATCTGCAACAGCAAATCAAAAATTAGTAGCAACACCTACATATAGTAATGCTTATTATTTGCAATTAGCTGATAAATTATACGAAGCATTTAACCATGTTGGAACTAACAAAAATGAAATAAAAAACACAATGGCACTGATGAAAAAACGTTTAGATGTTTTAAAGTTAATAGCTGCTTATGGTGTGAGACAGACCTACATTTTTGGTTTAAAAGATGGTGAACCTAGTAATCTAATAGGGCATTTAGTAAGTGAACATGCTGTAGATGCAGCCAATGAAGGTTTAAAAGTTAACAAAGTATATTACACATTTTAAAAAATAAATATGTCAAACGTAGCAGACACAATAGCAACAGGTGCAGTTTCATTAACTGCAATAACAATGGCACCACAGGTAGCAGATATAACAGCACAGGCTGTTAATTTGCCTATTAGTGATGTAATTCAAATAATCATGCAGGTAGCTACAGGACTGGCTACATTGTACAAATTATTTTTTCATAAACCAAAAAATAAAAATTTAGATCAAAATGTTTAGTGATTACTTACCAATACTAAAAAAGGTAGAGGGTGGATATAGTAACAATCCATCTGATACAGGTGGTGAAACTTATGCAGGTATTACCAGAAAAAAATTTCCTAATTGGTTAGGTTGGACAATTATTGACCAATCTAAAAGAAAACAAGGGGAAATTATTGTAAATGATAAACTGGATAAATTAGTATCAGATTTTTACAAAAAAAATTTTTGGAATCCGTTAAATTGTGATAGCTTTAGTAAAACTGTAGGCTTAAATCTATGTGATTTTGGCGTAAATTCAGGTATTACAACTGCAGCCAAAGGTTTACAAAATACTATTAATAGTTTATTACCTACAGGAGCAAAAACATTAGTAGTAGATGGTAAAATAGGACCATTAACGATTAATGCTGCTAACAAATTAGATCAGAAAAAATTAAATGATGCTTTGCTGTTATATCGTAGTAATTACTACAAAAAAATTGTTTCAAATAATCCTGCACAAAACGTATTTTTACAAGGGTGGTTAAACAGACTAATATCTTTTAGCTTTGTAGAAGATATAAAAAAAAAAGTGAATAAAACATATGTATATATAGGTGTAAGTATTATTGCATTGTTATTAATATTAAAATATAAAAAATAAATAAAATGAGAAAAAAGAAAATAGCAAATTATACTGGTAGTGCTAATTACCTTGATTATTTGACAGCATTAAGAAAGTTTTTTACTAATGACCAGGACATGATCCCTATTATTTACGGATTTAATTTTTATGTGAATGGGGTGTATGGAATACCTTTTTTAGATTTATTCAGATCTTACGAAGATAATTACCAGGATATACATGGTGATGAAAAAACTAAAGCCTTAACTGATGATGGAACAATCGGAGTAATTAATGAAATGATTTATAAATCTGGTAACGGATCATTAATCGCATCATTAGAAGCCTTGAGATTGTGGTTAATTGATAGAACTAAAACTTATACTGTAGTATATAATCCGTTTTTTAATGCTTATACAGAAGCAGAATTACCAAAAATAAATAATCTAGGAAATGATTACCCAGAAGTAACTACATCTGGTGAAGGTGCTATAGTAGGTACTGATAATCCTGTAGTAAATACAACAGGTGGAAATACTGAAGTTTTAAGTGGAGGATTGGGAGGACCTGGAGGAGGACCTAATGGAGGTAATGTTTTACCACCACCAGTAGGAGGTACTGAAGTTAGAAGTGGAGGATTGGGAGGACCTGGAGGAGGACCTAATGGAGGATCACCACCACCACCAGTAGGAGGTACTAAAGTTAGTTTGCCACCAAAAAAGAAAAAAAAATCTATTTGGAGCTATTTAACATGGGCAGTTTATAAACCAAAACCAAAACCATATAATACAGGTAATGGTGGTTATTTGTAATATTTAAAAAAATAAAAAAAATGAAAAACGTATTTATAGCAGCAGGTATAGTAGCAGCAGCTTATTTTGCTTATACCATGTATCAAAAAAAACAATCTGTAGATACTATATCTTTTAATGTAGTGGATGTAGATTTAGCAATGATGAATATTACTATAGATTTTACTAACGTAGGTAATAGTGATCTAAATGTAACTGCAGTAAAAAATGATATTTATGTAAATGGAAATCTTGTAGGATCAGCTAACAAATTAGCTGCTTTTACAATTAACAAAACTGCAAACACAAAAGTAGTATTTAAAATTACACCATCTATTACAGGTGGTATATCTGCTTTACTAAGTTTGTTTAATCAAACTAAACCAGCAATCAAAATAGAAACCACCATTAATGCTAATGGTTTATTATTCACAAAAACAACAAATATATAAGAAATGGATTTTGCAACCAAATTAGCTCAAACGAGAGCTTACACAACAGAAAATCAAAATGGGGTAGATGCTCAGGAAGTATATGATGAGGCTATATTACAGGCAATAGAATTAACCAATCCCGGTAGTAATACTCCTCAAGTAGTAGAAAGTGGTATTATAACTGCAGGTAGTGGTGTTATTACAGGTGGAACTTATTATAGTATATCTTTTACTTTTAGTAGTGATTTTACAGGTATATGGCAAAGTAATTCACAAATAGCCGGTAATACAGTTATAAACTTAACTGCTAAAACTACTTTAGGAGATATTAACTATACTGTTACTACAGGTAGTATTTTAATTGTTGCAATTGCTAATTAATAATAAAATGGGAGTAGAAGTATTTAAAATAAATAATCCGAGTTATAAAGTTTTTACAGGATTGTTAAATCAAGGTGGGGGAAGTAATCCACAGGTTCTAATTGATACAGATAATGGTAATATTGTACCTGGTGTTACTTATACAATATCAAATTATCAAATAGGAAACGATTTTACAAACGTAGGAGCTCCTAGCAATGCAAACGGAGTAAGTTTTATTGCAACAGGAACAACAGCCACAAATTGGGCAGGAACTACAGAGTTAAATTATGATACAGGTGCTCCTATTTGTACTGTATTGGAAAATACTTTAGGGTATGTTTGGTTTACTTATGATAGTGTTGGTACATATTTTATAAATTCAATAGGTTTGTTTACAGAAAATAAAACAACTCAATTTATTGGAACAGGTTTAGATGGAGTAAATAATGGAATATTAAGTGGAATTAATTATAATGATAGCAATTCAATGCAATTTAATACAGTTGTAATAAAACCTATTTTTAATCAAATAGATGGGGAATTATATGGAACTCCTATAGAAATAAAAGTTTATAATTAATGAAACCAAAAACAAAACAATTAATAAAAAATTATTTAATAATAGCAGGTGTAGTTTATTTGTTATTGTTTTTAATTGATAAAAGATTATTTTGGATTGATGTAGCTACTCCACCATACCCATAAGATAAAAAATATAAAAAAGGAACTGTACTAAATTTAGTACGGTTTTTTTTTTGTCTAAA
>Ga0209829_10002739_pt1 | contig 13225 bp, 17 predicted proteins | sample C_140205_EF_Meta_FD_187311 | JGI IMG/M metagenome (GOLD analysis project Ga0209829, IMG submission 187311) | Freshwater microbial communities from Lake Croche, Canada to study carbon cycling - C_140205_EF_MetaG (SPAdes) (version 2) | ecosystem: Environmental > Aquatic > Freshwater > Lake...
AATGTGGCTGGGGCAGGTGGGGCAGGTGGGGCAGGTGGCGGTGGAGCAGGTGCTGGCGGCGGCGGTACAACAAACGGAGCTGGAGCCGCTGGCGGCGTTGGAGCCGTTCTAGTTTATTACTAAGAGAAAAGGGAAAACACATGGCAACATGGGCAGTCTTATCAGGAAACTCAGTCGTGAACATCATTGTGGCTGATACCAAAGAAGTTGCAGAAGCGGTGACCAATGCAACTTGCATCGAATACACAAATGAAAATCCTGCTGGCATTGGCTGGACTTGGGATGGTAAGAATTTTATTTCGCCTGAAACTGCGAAATAACGGCAAAATTAAATTAGTTACAATGAACTTTTGATTTAAGGAGATTTTATGACACGCGCTAGAACTAATGCAGATAACGCCAGTCTTGGCGTTACTTTAAGCGGGTCGGAAACTCTTTCTGCTAAAACTTTAACTGCTCCTATTATTAACGCTTCAAGAATTTCTTCACCTTCTTCAATTAGTTCGATTTCCGCAACTGGCGCTGGCTCAACGGTTCAATTTGATGTGGCTACAACTAACGTTTTATATTATTCAATTGCTTCTACAAGCAACTGGACTCTTAATATTCGCGGAACAGCGGCGCAAACCTTAAATAATTTTATGACTACAAATGACACTTTAACTGTTGTTTTTTTAGCAACAAATGGTGTCACACCTTATTACATGACCGCTTTTACTATTGATGGTAATTCAATTACTCCTCAATGGAATAGCGGAACTGCTCCCACTTCTGGAAATGCAAGCGGAATTGATGAGTATGTTTTTAACATTACAAAAACTGCTTCCAATACATATATTGTTCGTGCTTCTGGTTCAGTAAGTGAAGTTACTAAAACCACAACTCAAACATTAACTAAAAAAACTCTTACAGCACCAACAATTAACGGTGGAGTTTTGGCATATCCAATTGAATCATGGTATATCAATGCTACCGCTTTTGCTGGATACACGGCATATTTGCAAACAAGTGGCGTTCATTATTTAACCACAACTTCAACTGCCAACGGCACTCTTAACATGACTTATAACAATACCCCAACGACATTAGATTCTGTAATGGTTACTGGACAGGCTATTACTTTTTCTTTGCTTATTAATAATACAACTGCTTACTATCCAAACGCTTATCAGATAGATGGAACTACGTCAGGCGTTACGGTAAAGTGGTCAGGTGGAACGGCACCATCGGCAGGTAACGCTTCAGCGATAGATGTTTATCAGTTTACAATTCTGAAAACTGCTTCGGCGACGTGGACGGTCTTAGCCGCTGGTCCGGTCAAATACGCATAAGGGGGAACGATGCCATTTTTTAGCCCAGTATCAACAGGCGGTATATCTAAAGCAACAGTAACCGGAACAACGGGTTCGCCTGCGGTGGATTCTTCCACAAGAGCAGGTAAAACTATCTATAAATTCACAGGCTCAGGTTCTATCACTTTTGGAGTTTCTGGTACTTGCGAAGTGTTGGCTATTGGCGGTGGCGGTGGGGGTACAAGTAGCCCCGGTGGCAGTTATGGCGGTGGTGGTGGAGGTGGTGGCGGGTTTGTCTATAATTCCTCAGTTTTAGTTGGCGCGGCAACTTATACGGTAACAGTTGGAGCAGGAGGGGCAGTTACAGCATACGGTACGGCTTCAGCCTTAGGAAATAGCGCATATTCTGCTGTTTATGCAAACCCCGGCGGTTATATCAATTCAGGAAGTTCGACGCCTATCCTAAACGATGGATACGGAGCAAGTTCAGCCGGGGTTTTTGGAGCCGGTGTTACTGCCGCCTATGCAAAAACAACAGTTCCATTCTCGCAAGGAAATACCGGAGCCGCGGCTCTTTCCGGTTCAAGCAACGGCGGTGGCGGCGGTGGCGGTGCAGGTGCGGTAGGCAGTACCACCTCAGTAAATAATGGCGGTGCTGGCGGTGCTGGTTCTCCAAATTCAATTACAGGCGTTTCAGTTACTTACGCAGGCGGCGGCGGTGGCGGTGGTGGTACTGCCGGCGGTGGCGGTGGTGGCGCTCCCGGCGGCACTAATGGCTATTCGTCTGGCTCTGGTGGTAATGGTAGTTCAAGTGCTGGACAAGCCGGAGCAACAAATCTTGGTGGTGGAGGTGGTGGAGGTGGCGCGGGGTGGTCTGGCGGCGCTGGCGGGTCTGGTGTCGTGATTGTGGTGGTGGGATAATGGCGCACTTTGCTAAAATAACAAACGGAACAATTACGCAAGTGATTGTCGTGAACAATGAAACTCTTGAAAATAAAGAATTTCCAGAATCAGAAAAAATCGGCGTCGAATTCTGCCAATCATTATTCGGCGCAGATACTCAATGGCTTCAGACTTCTTACAACGGCAATTTTAGAGGTTGTTTTGCTGGCGTTGGCATGACATACGACAAGAAAAAAGACAAATTTATAGCACCTGAAACACCTACCGACCCAGTAAAGTAACTGCGTGGCTAATTACCGCTATCTATTTACCTTAAAGATATAACAACTTTTGAGTCAGGTACAATAAAGACTTCAAGATAGGGGTTATCATGGCTGGAACAACTTCAAAAGGGTTTAGATACCCTACATCTACTGATGCACCAGCGGTTCATACTGCCATTTTTAATCTTGCGACAGATATTGATACAAAATTTGATTCATACACAACAACTTCAACTTTAACTTCAACTTACGCAACATTAACTAATTCGGCTGATAATGCTCGTATTGCTGGATTTTTGGCGATGGCATAAATGACTTTTACATACTCTGGTGACCCAACTACATCAACCCGAAATAAGGTTCGTTTTCTTCTGAATGACACTCTTTCAACTGACCCTTTATTTACTGATGAAGAACTTGATTATCTTATTACCGAATGGGGTACAGATGTTTATGAAATCTGTCGGGCGGCCGCGGAAACTTTAAGTTCTAAATTTGCGCGTCTTGCCGATCAAACAACAAAATCTGTTGGCGACCTACAACTTACAATTAGTTATAGAACAAAGTCTAAAGAATTTCAAGACCTTGCCATTTCATTCCTTAACCGCCGTATGCGTAAATCTCCTCCGTCACCATGGGCAAATTCAGATGCTCTTAAAAATACTGTTGATCGCGTAGTTACTGATTACAATACAGATTTTTGGGTTGGTCAATTTGATAATCCAAATAATATTCTTGACAAACGTATAGTCGAATAGGCGGGCAGAAATGACTGCTCAAATTTGGTCTGATTTATCTGACCTCATGGTGGATACTGTAAATTTTTATCCAAGAAATGCGGTAGACAAATACAACAAACCGACTTTTGGCTCGGTTATTCAAGTTCGTGGTCGTTTTATGAACCATGAAACAAAAACAAGAGATGCTAACGGAATTGAAGTTATTGAATTAGGAAAATTTATTTGTTACGGTCCTCATACCGAAATAACGGTTAATCATAAAATGGTTGTGGGTTCAATAACTTATACAATTAATGATGTGTCTAATATTTCAGACGAAAACGGTGTGCATCACACAACTATTTCATTTGGTAAATAATAATGACGACATATTCTTTTACGTTAGACGGCGCTGACAAACTTAAAAAAATGCTTGCAGATTCGGGAAGAGAAAGTGGCAAAGAAGCGGGACAGGCTATTTGGGAAGAAGCAAATAATATATTTGCTAAATCACAAATTTTGGTTCCTGTAGATACGGGCGCTCTTCGTGGTTCTGGTGGAGTTTCTGCTCCGCAATCTGATGAGAAAAATTTGTTTGTAGATATTTTTTATGGCGGTCCCGCCGCTTCTTATGCTCTTATCGTTCACGAAATTCAAGGAAATTATCACAATCCACCAACTCAAGCAAAATATCTTGAACAACCTTTTATGGAAGCATTGCCAAATATTCAAAAAAATATGGCTAATAGAATTATGGAACTATTATCGAAGGGTGCTAAATAATGGCTACAATTTTGGAATCAATTGGTGATTATTTAGTCACTAACTCATACGGCACACTTGGAACAAATATTTTCCTTCAAGTCATGCCTGAAACGCCCGATGTTTGCTTAGCGGTTTATGAAAATTCTGGTTCTTCTCCCGAATTCACCATGGGTTCTGGTGGCATAGTAATTGATTACCCGATGCTTCAAATCGTATCTAGGGCTGGCAGGGAAGATTACCCAACCGCTCGGGATACAGCCGATTCTATTCGTAACTTGCTAAGTTCTATGGTTAATGTCACTATTTCCTCGGTAAATATTATGCGTATTGAACCTATGGGAGCAGTAAATTTTATAGGGGTGGATAATAAATACCGTCCTTTAGTATCGGTGAATTACCGATGCCTCGTGAGGAAATAACACAGGGGTCAAAAACCCCTCAAGAGAGAGTGGTTGACCCTTATGGCAGAAATACAAAAACAGACGAATTTCAAAGATGTTGGAAATGCAACCGACTCCTCTTTGAATTTGCCTCCCGACCATGGAGTATCCGTTGTACCCGATGCAAGTCAAATAATAAATCAGGATGACTCTATTGCAAAATTAGAAGCATTATTAAAAAATAACATTCCAAATGGTTGCAAATTTGGCAATTTTCTACATACTTTGGATGACCCCGCAAAATCTAAATTGTTACAAATTGTTAAAAATCCAAATATTTCTGTATCTAAAATTTCAGAACTTTTAACCGAATTTGGTTTTAGTGTATGTTCTGATTCTGTCCGTAGGCACAGAAAAAGATTATTAGGTCAAAATGGATGCAGGTGTTCGGTTGGTACTTGAAGATGCAATAGATAATTTATTAAAAACTTCAGAAAAAAATACGGTTCAATCAGTTGAAACCAGAAAAAGAAATGCTGAATGGACTCCGGGTGTTTCGTGGGATGGGACAGAAGGTTTAATCACGACTGAAGCCATGGAAGGCGAAGTTCATCCAGATTGGTCAGGAATTTTGCGTATGTGGGGACTTGACCCCGCACATTTCGCAGTTGTCGAACCCGTTTTGTTTAACGTGTGGGGTGACCCTTTGGGCGTGTTGAATCGCCAATGGAAGGGTAAGGTCGTTAGAAAGGGCGCGAAAGAACGCGCCGATATAGATTATTTGATTGAAGATATAAGAAAACATAAACCTCGCGTTAAAAAAGAAATTACAGGGAACGCTAGTTTAGTGGTATGTGTTGCGGATTGGCAGACTGGAAAACGTGACGGCGATGGATTAAAAGGATTAGTCGGGCGATGGTTACAAGCAATTGACGATGTTGAAGCAAGATATAAAGAATTAAAAAAAATGGGTAGACCTATAGACTCGATTACCGTTCTTTGTCTTGGTGATTTGGTTGAAGGTTGTGATGGGCATTATGATATTCAAACATTTACAGTTGAAGTTGATAGGCGAGATCAAGTAAAAATTGCAAGACGGTTATTGAGAGATGCACTTATCCGATGGTCAAAATTTGCACCTGAAATTACTGTTGCTGTAGTCGGTGGAAACCACGGCGAGAATAGAAAAAATGGAAAAGCCTTTACAACATTAAATGACAATGACGATGTTGCTTTAGTTGAATCTATTGCAGAAATTTTTTTGGCAAATCCTGAAGCCTATGGACATATTCGTTTTGCTATTCCTAAAGAAGAATTAAGTTTAACTCTTGAAGTATGTGGGAAAATTATTGGAATTACCCATGGTCATGTTGCTCGTTCTGGACAAGGGGTTGAAGCAAAATTGCGTAGATGGATAGCCGACCAAACTTTAGGAAGGCAAGCAATTGGGGATTGTGACATTTTAGTTTCAGGTCACTATCATTCACTTAAATTAGCGGACTGGGGTGGAGTCAAATGGCTTCAAGCGCCAGCACTTGACGGCGGGAGTATATGGTGGAGGCAGTCAACGGGGGAAATTGCGGATGTGGGAGTTCTGACGTTTATGGTATCAAAAGCGGGCGTGACAGACCTACAACTGCTTCGATGAATGACCCGAGAGATATTGCCTCATACGCCGCGGAATTGGTGTCTGGGGAGCGTCAGGAGGCTTATGGTCACCCTCTTGATAACTTTGGTAGGGCTTCGCAAATTTGGTCGGTCATATTAGGGGTAAATGTCACTCCCGAACAGGTGGCTTTGTGCATGGTGGGAATGAAAATTGCGCGAGAAGCGCACCAAACAAAACCTGATACGGTAGTTGATGGAATTGGATATTTTTTAACATTATCAATGATTCGTGAGGAACGTGCAAGAAGAGAAAATATTTGATATATTTTTCTTGAGAAAACCCCTTGGTGACGGGGAAGCACCTTGGGGTTTTTTCATGCCAAAAATTCGTACTGATACAATTTTCGTAGTGTGCGCTAGTCGCCCCATTTTACTGTTTGCCTTCGTGTCCCAAGTGACCTAAATAGTTGCTTGGGGTTGCCATGCGCCGTTACTAGGAGGCAAAATGGCGAACTACCGAGTGCTAAAAGGTATTGATTACCCACCAAATAAACGTGTTGAAGCGGGTCAAACTGTAAGTGATTTACCGCCAACCGCAATTTCATGGTTGCTTGAACATAATATTATTGAAGATGCCAGCAAACCTACTAAAAAAATTGAAGAACCAAAAATTGAAATTGTTTTAGACGAAGAAACTGAAGAACCAACAATTGAAGAAATTGTAGATGTTGAAGAACCTACAACTGAAATTATTTCTAAGGAACCTGAAGTTTTAACAGTTGAAGAAACTAAAGAAACAGAAGAAATTTTAGATATTGAAGAACTTTTAGAAATTAAAAAAGATAAAAAAACTTTGATTGATGAGGACATTGAATAATGCCTACTTTTCGTCATGGTAAAAACATTTCGGTATTTATTGATAAATACGAATTTTCATCATATTTTTCTGATATTACAACTTCAGAAAAGGCTGATACAGCCGATGTAACTGGATTTGGTGCAACTGGAAAATCCTACATAATTGGAAATACTGATGGAACAGCAAATATCTCTGGTTTCTTTGAATCAAGCGCAACGGGTGACGATCAATATTTTGCCTCAGTTAAAGGTTCGGCAACAAAACAACTTGTTATTGCTTCTTTAGAAGGAAACACAATTGGAACTCGCGCTATTTGTTTGCAAGCAGATACAAGTGATTATTCTGTTACTGCATCAGTTGGAAGTGCAATTAAAGTTACCGCTAACTTCCAAGCCTCAGATGGAATTGACCATGGTGTAATTCTTTCTTCAGGTTCGGCAATTTCATCAACAAGCAATGGAACTGGTGTTGATAACGCAGTATCAACCACCAATGGTGGAGTGGCTTACATTTCGGTTCCAGTAAATACACGAAACGGAACAATAGTTGTCAAAGTTCAATCTTCGGCAGATAACTCGACATTTGCTGATTTAGTTACTTTCACAACCGTTTCAACATCAACAACTACATCAGAAAGAATTCTTGTTGCCGCGGGTACCGCGGTTCCAAGATACCTACGAGTGTCCTACACAGTCGCAGGTTCAACTGGTTCTGCCACACCAACCGTGGCTTTTTCAAGGAGGTAAAAATGCCAACTTTCCGTCATGGTAAAGCATCGGTATTCAAGATAGATAATGCTTCGGCAACATTGACAGATATTTCAAACACACTTACAGATGTTGGTTTTCCAGCAAAAGTAGACACGGCTGAAGTGACCGCTTTCGGAGCATCCGCAAAAGCGTACATTGTCGGTTTGACTGATGGAACAATTTCGCTATCAGGTTCATTTGACGCAACTGTGGACAGTTTGTTGTCGGGTGTTCTTGGTTATGCTACCGCGCTTAACTGGAACTACGGTCCAGAAGGTTCAACTGCTGGTTATGTTAAATATACAGGTCTTGGCTATGTGACCGATTATTCAAAAACTGGTAGCGTTGGTGCTGTGGTTAAATATACCGCAACCGTTCAAATTACTGGTGCGGTCACACGCACTACTTGGTAATAAAACGTGAACGTGACCAACCTAGTGTCCAAGGAGAATAAAATGAATTTACGCGATCAAATTTTTGGTGTAGACGATATTACGAAAGAAATAGTTGAAGTTCCCGAATGGGAAGTTACTGTTGAAATTCGTTCGATGACAGCCGCGGAAAGAGCGGGTCTTACTGAATCTGCATCATCTGGAAACGGTACAAAAGTTAACATTGCTTTGATGTACGCGCTTTGCGTAATTGCGACTGTTTATGACCCTGAAACTGGGTTGCCAGTATTCAAGGATTCAGACAAAGAAGCGATTCTTTCTAAAAATGGAGCAGTAATTGAACGTCTAGCAACAAAAGCCATGGGTCAATCTGGTATGACCGAAAAAGCAATTGACGAGGCGGCTAACCGATTTCCACAAGAATCCTGAGCGTAGGTTTCTTTTTGAGTTAGCGGAAAAATTAGGGCGAACGGTGGGCGAACTTCTTTACGGAAGTCCCGCTCACCGTCCCCTTTCTAGCAAAGAATTAACTGAATGGTCGGCGGTGTGGGCAATCCGCGCTGAAGAACAGGAAGAAGCGAATAGGAAGGCGAGATAATGGCTGAAACTCCTACCATGGAAGTACGCGCTCGCCTTACTGCTGATTCTGGTCAATTTATTCAAAGCATGGAGAACGCTGTAAAAGCAACCGAAAGTTTGCAAAAAAGTGCTTCAATGGCTCAAAAAGCAATTTCGGCATTTTCTGTGGCTTCTGCTATTGGCGCTGGTGGATTAATTAAATTAGGCGTTGACTCATTCATGGCGGCCGCCAGAGTTCAAGAATTAGATATTGCTATGAACGCGGTTGGAAAATCAACTGGTTTGGGTTATGAAGCAATTGCAAGCGCGGCAACTGGCATTAAACAAATGGGTATTGAAATGGCGGTTGCACAACGTTCCGCTTTAATGTTTGCTCAAAATAATTTGAAATTGGCTGATGCGTCAAAATTAGCGCGTGTAGCACAAGACCTTGCTGTTTTATCTGGTAAAAACTCAACTGAAGAATTTCAACTTTTAACTTATGCGGTGATGACGCAACGAACAGAACTATTCAAATCCGCTGGTATCAATGGTTCAGTTCAACAAGCCTATGAAAAAATGGCAAAAAGTCTTGGTGTTTCAACACAACAATTAACTGCACAACAAAAAGTGCAAGCGGCGATGAATTTGGCTCTTGAAGAGGGTTCAAGGGTGGCTGGAACTTATGAAGCGGCGATGACAAGTCCGGGTAAAGTTCTGCGTTCTTTTGCGAGATTAAACGATGATTTGAAAGTTGCTCTTGGTGATGCTTTATTAAAAGGTATCGGTCCCATGATTGTCGCGCTTTATCATTTAGAAAAAACTTTAGTCAATGCTGTAGAAGGAACTGGCGCTTTTCATAAAATTCTTGTTGCATTACAAGCCGTATTTGTTTATATCTTTACACCAATTACTAAATTTATTGAACACTTAAAAGATTATATTGAAAAGTTTGATAAAGTAAATATCAATACTGGAAAACTTGCAACAACGTTAAATCAATTTCTTCCAATTTTGTTGGCTGTTGGAGCGGGGTTTGCAACTTTAGGTGGGCAACATCTTCTTAGAATGATTCCGATATTAGGTGAATTTCTTGTGTTTTTGGACCCTATAGCGGTTGCTTTGGTAGTTTTAAGTTTTACTTCTGAAAAAGTTCGCACAGCGTTTGGAAATCTTTTAAGAGCAATGACTCCTCTTCTCGAAGTTGCTAAAAATGTGGGCATGGTTCTTCTTAATGTTTTAAGTTATGCAGTTGGAATTGTTGCTAAAATGATTAATGGTTTAGCAATGATTATTTCAGCAACTATTGGATTCATCGAACGTTATGCTTCTGTTTTCAAAACTTTAGCCGTAGCAGTAGGTATTCTTGCTTTGGCTTATGGCGCTTATAAATTAACTTTAGTTGCAGTTGACGCATGGCAAAAAATTACTGAATTTGGAACTCAAGCAATGAGTATTGCCATGGATATTTGGGCGGGAATTTGTCTTGTTGCCGAAGCGGCGACTGGCGGTGTAACCGCGGCTTTTGAAGCATTGGCTGTAGTTTTGGAAACAAATCCAATCGGGTTAGTTATTGGAGCCGTAGTTGCACTTATCGGCGGTTTGGTTGTTCTTTACAATACAAGCGATACGGCAAGAAAATATATTACAACTGCATTTAATTTTATTGCAAATACTTTAGGCAATGTTATTGGAAACGTTTTAGAATGGTTTGGTCATTTAGTATTAGCATTTGGTAATTTGATGGATACAAATAATGATTTTGGAAAAACAGTAGCAAAAGTTTTTCAGTTTGTTTATACGACAGTAATAACTGTTATTACATTTATTTTGAAATATTACAAAATGTTAATAGACGTTTTTGTTGAGTTAACAAATACACACAATGCGTTTGGAAAAATAGTAGCAAATGTTTTTCAGTTTATTTATACAACAATTATAACTGTCATTACGTTTGTTTTGAAATACATAAAATTTTGGCTTGATGCTTTTGTTGATTTATTCAAAGGTCATTCAATTTTTGCAAAAATTGTAGGAGATGTTTTTAAGTTTGTTGCTGAGATTATTGCGGGTGCTATTAATATTGCTTTGCAAGTTTTTGCAAATATGTTAAAAGGTCTTGCTACTTTAATTCATTATTTTGGATATTTCAAAGATTTTATGGGTGATATTTGGAACGTAATTTGGAAAGTAATTTCTACAGTTGCGGGATGGATAGGCGATGCTTTTAGTTTTATTTGGGGTTGGATAAAAAAATTATTTAATTGGGTAAAAGGTTTAATTGCCGATTTTATTGATTTATTGAAAGAACCCGCAGGATGGATTGACTCGGTTTTGAATTTAGGTTGGACTGAAACTCTTAATAAAGTTTCTAACAGTTTAAGAGGAGTAAAGCAAACCACAGAAGAATTAGGAAAAGTAACTCTTGGTCCTACAGATTCTAAAGCATCTATTGACGCGATTACCTCAGTTGGTGTTGCGATGGCAAGTGCAACACAAAGTTGGGGAAATTATACAACTGGGGCAGAGGGTGTAATTTCAAAATTTGCAAATGAAATTTCTAAATTCGGAGGAAATTTAGTTGCAAAAGCAGGTGAATTAGAACCAATTAAAGGAATTGATGCGTTAGTAACGGGAGCGCAAAAGGCTTCTAACGTTATCGGAACAATAATTGACAAACTTGAAGTTATGAAAAAAATTGACGTTGGAACAGCGTTAACTGATGGAGTAAATAACGTTGCAAAAACCGCTTCTAAAGTTGTTGGGGCAGTAATTAACACACTCGATACGATGAAAGCAATTGACGTTGGAACAGCGTTAACGCAAGGGGTAAGCGATGTTGCAAAAACCGCTGGAACCATGCTTGTTGGAATTGGAGCGGGCATAAAATCTTTTACAAGTGGTAACGTTTTAGAAACAATTATTGATGGAACAAAAGATTTAGTTTCGAGTCTTAAAGAAACTATGGGTTTTGGCGATATTTTGGCTGATTTACAAAAAAAGTTCAAAGGAAGTCCCGCGGGCAAAACTGGAAATGATGGAACCGACCCCGCAACACAAATTAACGCATCTGCTGATCGTTTGCAAAAAATTAAAGACTCTATGAAAAGAGGATTGGATTCAATTCAATCAGTTATTGACAATTTGGCGCAAGCATCAAAAGATTTTGCAAATAGTCTAAAAGATGTAATTGAAAATTTTGCTGGTCTTAAAGGTGTGAGTTTACCTGATGGTTTTGTACCGCAAGCAAAATCTCTTATTGAAAATATGCAAGAAAAATTAAATAAAGCAACTCAATTTTCAACGCAGATTGCTCAACTTCAAGCCTTAAATCTTGACGCGGGTGCATTAAAACAAATTGTTGAAGCGGGTCCAATTCAGGGCGCTCAACTTGCGGCATCTATTCTTTCAGGTGGTCAAGAAGCAGTAGATCAAGTAAGTGGATTACAAAAAGCAATTGAATTTGCTGGCGCGGCAATTGGTCAACAAGGTGCCATGGCGGCAGGTTATCCAGCAATGATTAAAACTGCTCAAGAAAAATATAATTCTATTGCAAGTGGAAATTTAAGCACTTCGCAATATGGTTCAACTGTAAATGTGCAACAAGGCGCATTTCAAATTTCAATTGATACTTCAAAGGCTACAACTCCAGACGAAGCAACAAAAATGATTGAAGATGCGTTGCAAAAAGTGTTTGATACTTTAGGAAAAGAATTGGCGGCTAAATAATGCCATCTTATATTCTTCGTCCAAATGCCAATTGGAACAATGCTGGTGCTTTTACAATTTCAGGTGGAGCATCAACAGTTTATGGTGCTTTATCGGATGACAGTAATACCACGTACATTACAAGAACAAGTTTGACAGTTCCCGCAAGTTACGAAATGGAAATGGAAACAACATCTATTTCAGCAACAGAAAAAATTGTTTCTGTAAATCTTCGTGCAAAATTTAATGTTGGAACAAATGGAATTGTTCAATTAAGCCTTGGTGCAATAACAGATCGAAATGGTCGAACAGTTTATTACTCTGTTCCTTATACAAAACAAAAAACTTTTGCAACTGCAACTGTAGATGCTTCTCTTTACCTAACTTCTGCGCCTAACGGAGAAGCATGGACACAAACTTTAATTGATAATTTAGTTGTTAAATTTATTGATGGTGCAACAACAAGTGCAGATCGCGCTCAATTAATAGAAATTTATGTAGATGTTTTGACCACAAATCAACCAACATTAACCGTTACAGCGCCCACAGGAACAATTACTGATACTTCATTTCCAGCCGTAAACTGGACATACTCTGATATTGATGGTGATTTACAAAACGCTTATCAAATTAAAATATTTAGTTCTTCGCAATATGGAGCATCAGGTTTTAACCCAGAAACTTCCACTTCAATTTTAGATACAGGAATTATTTATTCAACAAATGCTGGACAATCTGTTGAAATTGATTTGCCTAACAGCACTACCTATCGCGCTTATGTAAAAGTTGCTCAACTATTAAATGGAAATAATTACTTCAGTAATTGGGCTTTTAGTCAATTTACTATGGGTATTGATTCTCCTGCAACTCCAACGGTTGTTGCTGTTTATGACTCAAATAATGGCTCAGTTTCAGTCACGGTATATGGTCGAACAAATGTTTTAACGGCAAATCAAGCATCTCTTGAAACTGATACTACGGGATGGACAGCCACTACAAATTGTTCAATTGCACGTTCTACTTCTCAAT
>Ga0209829_10002740_pt1 | contig 13218 bp, 10 predicted proteins | sample C_140205_EF_Meta_FD_187311 | JGI IMG/M metagenome (GOLD analysis project Ga0209829, IMG submission 187311) | Freshwater microbial communities from Lake Croche, Canada to study carbon cycling - C_140205_EF_MetaG (SPAdes) (version 2) | ecosystem: Environmental > Aquatic > Freshwater > Lake...
TCACTATAAATTTGATTGGGTTCGGATGGAACTGGTCTCCATTCAAGTATTCTGGGCTGGGCCGGTTTCCGCCCAAAAAGCTGCCCAGCCTCCGTCTCGATCCCGCCCAGAGGCCTCACTTCGGGATGAAAACACCTCCTCCGAGCCTGTTTCGCCCAGGAATTTCCGAAAGGGCATCCGTTCACGGACCGGCGGCCTCGCGGCACGAGGCACCCTGCGAGTGGCTGGGCCGACGGACCTGCGGCCTGGTCGTCGTGGGGCATGGCACCGCCGATCCGACCGGCGCCGAGGAGACGCGAGAGGTTGCCAGACTGGTTGCCAGACTGCTGCCCGACGTCGCTGTCGAACTGGGATTCCTCGAAGTCATCGGCCCCTCCATCGGCGAGGCCCTGGTGCGGCTGGCAGACCGGGGATGCACCGAGGTCGTGGCTGCGCCGCTCCTGCTGTTTTCGGCCGGTCATGCCAAACGAGACGTGCCCGAGGCCGTCCGCATGGGTGCCGCCAAGGCGGGCCTTGCTGTGCGGCAGGCCGACGCTCTTGGATGTCACCCCGGCATCGTGTCACTCTCGCGGAGCCGGTGCCTGGAAGCCGTGGCCCCGCTCAGTTCACTGCCGGCGGAAGAGACGGTGTTGCTGATGATCGGTCGCGGCTCCAGCGAGCCGACGGCCTGGCAACAGTTGCACGATTTCGCCGTCGCCGTCTGGGCGACGGGGCAGCGGATCGAACTGGGGTTCGTTGCGGCGGCCCGCCCGACGCTCTCCGAAGCGATTGCCAACGCGGCCGCCGGTGGAGCTGTTCCGCATTCCGCCGGGGACGTGGCGGCCGAGCCCGCAGGGAGAACCCGCGCCAGCGGTGTTTGCCGTGGCACGGTCCGCCGGGTCATCGTCCAACCGCACCTTCTGTTTCGGGGACACGTAGAAGAGCAAGTGACCGCGGCTTTGGACCGCGGCAGCAGGGAACATCCCGGGATCGAATGGGTGCAGGCCCGCCGCCTCGGGCCGGATCCGCTCGTGGCGCGGGCCCTGATCGATCGAGCCGCAGCAGAGGCGGCGGCCTTCAACGCTCACATGGAATGACGGAGCGGCTGCCTGCGGCTTTTTCGGCAGCAAAGAAGACCTCGCCAGAAACCGTTCAATTCGTCAGAATGCAGATTGAGCCATGGCCTGACCCGTGCGAAGGAGTCCATTCAAGTGAACGGCAACCGTCCCGCCCATGCAAGCCGGCAGCCCCACGTCGGCCGGAAGAATTGTTTCGTCCGGGAGGTATGGGGACGGGAAGGTGCCATGTTTTCGAGCGGGGTCTGCCAGCTGGCTGGCTGGCTGCCGCCGGCATTGCTCGCGACGGCCCTCTTCATCGTCTGCGGCGCCCAGGTTCGCGGTGAACAGCCGCCCACAGCCGTGACGCCGCCGCCCGCCGCCGCCGCAACCGCCGCAGCCGCCAAGCCCGGGCCCAATGATCGGCAGATCACGCTGGCTGTCCGCAGCTACTTGGAGCGGGAGCACTTCCTTCGCCATCCGATCGACGACGAGATCGCCAAGCGGTGGTTCACCATCTTTCTCGAGGGGCTCGATCCGTGGAAGCTTCATTTTCTGCAGAGCGACATCGACGGCTTCATGCAGAAGCGGGATGGACTCGACGACGCTGTGAAGCGAGGTGATGTCAGCTTCGCCTACGAAGTCTACAACCGCTTCCTCGAACGGCTCGACGCCCGGCTGCCGCTGGTTGAAAAGTTGGTCAACGGCGCCCAGGACTACGCGAAACAGGAGTCGATTGTCATCGACCGTGATGCGGCGACGTGGGCGAAAAGTGAGGCCGAAGCCGAGGACAACTGGCGCAAGCGAATCAAGTACGACCTCCTCGTGCAAAAAATGGAGAAGACCTCTGTCGATGAGTCGAAGGACAAGCTGCTGCGCCGCTATCGCAGCTTTGCCAAGCGGATGCATCAGATGACCGCCGACGAACTCCTTGAGATGTACCTCACCGCATTGACGAGTAGCCTCGATCCCCACACCAGCTTCATGTCGCCGGGCACCCAGGAAAACTTTGCCATCGCCATGCGCCTGCAGCTCGATGGCATCGGGGCGCAGCTCAAGGGCGAGGACGGCTATACGACCATCATGGAGCTCACTCCGGGCGGGGCCGCTGACCGGGACGGCCGGCTTAAGAAGAAGGACCGAGTCGTCGGCGTGGGGCAGGGAGCCGAGGGAGAAATGGTGGACGTGGTCGACACGAACCTCAACGAGGTGGTGAAGCTGATTCGCGGGAAACGTGGGACGTTGGTTCGCCTCAAGGTGATTCCGGTGGGCGAGACCGTGCCCAAGATCTACGACATCACGCGGGCCAAGATCGAATTGAAGGACGCTGAGGCGAGGGGCGAGGTGATCGAAGAGGGCCGCAAGCCCGACGGCACCCCCTGGCGGATCGGCGTGATCAATCTCCCGAGTTTCTACATGGACATGGACGGCGCCCGGCAGGGGCAGGCGGATTACAAGAGCAGCACCCGCGACTGCAAACGACTGCTCGATGAATTCCGTCAGAAGGGCGTGGACTGCGTGGTGCTCGACCTCCGGAACAACGGCGGCGGCTCATTGCCTGAGTCGATCTCGCTGACTGGATTGTTCATCGACACCGGCCCAGTGGTGCAGATCAAGGATGCCGACAAGCGGGTGCAGCAGTACGACGACGTCGATCCGGGCGTGTCGTGGGACGGTCCGTTCGTGGTGCTCACCAACAAGTTCAGCGCCAGTGCCAGCGAGATCGTGGCGGGCGCCATCCAGGATTACCGTCGCGGCCTCGTCATCGGCGACAAGTCAACGCATGGGAAGGGGACCGTGCAGAGCCTGCTCGACCTCGGTCGACAGCTCTTTCAGCGGCTGCCGAATGCCCCGTCTCTGGGGGCAATCAAGATCACCATGCAGCAGTTTTACAGGCCGTTGGGGGCGAGCACGCAGCTCGAGGGTGTCAAAAGCGATGTCGAACTCCCGAGCATCACCACGCACCTGCCGGTTGGCGAATCGGATCTCGACCATGCCATTGCCTTCGACAAGGTGCCGGCAGCGACGTTTCAGGGAAGCGGTCGCGTGACCGATGACATGCTCCGTGCGCTCAATGAGCGGTCTACGGTCCGCATCGGCGGCAGCGAGGATTTTCGCAAGGTGCAGAGAGACATCTCCCAGTACCAGAAGCGTAAGAGTGAAAAAACGATCTCGCTGGTGGAGTCTGAATTCGATCGGCAGTGGAACGAAGGCAAGGCGGCGGAGGACGAGGAGAAAAAACTCGAGGACGAGATGGACTCCCAGCGGCGGCCGGTCGTAAAACGCGACTTCTATTTCAACGAAGCCATGAATGTCACCGTCGATTATCTCAGCTCGTTGGCTGGCGGAGCGGCTGGCTTGGCCCGCACGAACCGGCCGGCGGAATCGCCGCGACCCGCGCAGGTTCCCGTGCTGCAGTGAACGATGCCGGTGCGAGCAGGCTGTGGATCAACGGCCTGTTCGCGCTGTACGACGCGGGCCCGGGGGCGGAGTGCCCTCAAAAACAGGATGTTTTCAAGAGGGGCTGTTTTTAGGTCCGGTCCGGTCGCGGATGACTTTTTTCAGGGGCAGCGAGCGCAGCCGCAATGCCGCGGAGCGGATCGGGGTGGGCAAGCACAACGCCCACATCGCGGAAGAGCCGTGACGGATCGACTCGCTTGTCGGCGGCACGGGTGCGCGGGGCTGCCGGATCCCAGACCGGATCCGGGCTGCCAGTGATCGCTGCCAGGTGGCCGTACCAATCGCGGCGGAGCACGGGGTGCCCGTCCGACACCACGTAGAGCGGCTGCGGTGCGGCGGCCGCGGCGACTGCGCAGACAATGGCAGCCGCATCGTCGACATGGATCAGATTGAGCCAGCTGTCCGGGTCGGCGGCGATCGGGCGGGCCGCCCGCAGGTCATCGATCCTCGGGAGACGGTCCGGGCCGTAGAGTCCCGCAAAACGCAACGCCACGCCTGGGCCTAGGCGGTGGGAACGCAGCAGCGACTCCGCCTCCGCGAGCACGCGGCCAGCCTCGCGGGATGGATGAACGGGAGTGTCCTCGTTGACGATCTGGCCATGCTCGTCGCCCCACACCCCGGTGGAACTCGACAGGATCACCCTTGGCCGTCCCGGCAGGGCATCGAGGAGCCGTGACAGTCCTGTCACGTGCACGTCGCGGTGGGTTGTATGGCTCGTGCGATCAAACCCCACGGCCCAGAAGACGGTGTCGAACGTGGGGAATGGATGCAATCCATCTGAAGCAGACTCGCCGGAGCCGGAGTCCACAGGGACATCCTCCGGAAAATCCCATTCGGCAGTCACGTCAAGCACAATGGGGTTGATGCCGATCGCCGCCAGCGCCGCCGCTGTGGCCGGCCTGCGGGTGATCCCATACACGCGGTCGCCGGCCGCGAGCCAGCGGGCTGCGACCCGCGTGCCGAGGTAGCCGCAGCCAACCACCAGCCGTGCGGCGGATGCGGCAGATGCGGCAGATGTGGGGCCGGCAGCCCCCGGGATGGCCGGAAGCGCGGGCGTGGCGGAAAGATGCGGAGGCCTGCGGTCCATGGTCATGCGTCGAGCGCTCCCGGCCGTCGGTCACCGCCGCCGTGTGCCTGCGCCTCAAGCCACGAGGAGAGCACAACCTGCGCGGCCACGGCGTCGGCCCGCTCCTTCTTGCGTCCTCGCGAAAGGCCCGAGCCTGCGAGCAGGCCCGAGGCCTCGCGGGAACTGTAGCGCTCGTCGTGGAAGGCCACGGGGAGCCCGGTGGCCGTTGCCAGCCAGCCGCCGAATCGTTCGACCTCGACCGACATTTTGCTGTCGGAGCCGTCGGCATGCACTGGCAGGCCGACCACAAAGCCCACGATCGCCTCTTCGGTCGCCAGTTTCCGGAAGAATGCGGCGTCAGCGGTCTTGTCGCCCACGGTCTGTCGCACGCACAGCGGGCTCGACAGGATGCGATGCGCATCGCAGACCGCGATGCCGATCCGCTTGCGGCCGTAGTCCACGCCCGCCACGCGGCCCTCGGGGATCACAGCCGGGGGCACAGGGGAATGATCTGTCATGCGGGGCACCGTGCGCGGTTGATCGGCGGGCGAATTGTATGAGCCGGGATTTCCCATACGGAATTTCTAGGAACCGCTTCAGGCTAACAGTTCGGCGTCGATGACGAAGTCGCCCGCCATTTCTCAGCACGTTTTCAACGTGCTGATTCGACAAGATGAAATCTTGTCGCCACAAGAGACACGATGGGATCGTTTCACCACAAACAGGGGTGGGTTGGGTTTTTTGAATTGTGGGTGCAAGTTTTCCCATGTGGGTGCAAGTTTTCAACTTGCTGATTCGATAAGAGACAAGATGAAATCTTGTCGCCACAAGACATACGGGCATCTGATCCTCAGCCGGTTCCGAGCCAGGGGTTTTTTGAATTGTGGGTGCAAGTTTTCCCATGTGGGTGCAAGTTTTCCCATGTGGGTGCAAGTTTTCAACTTGCACATGCCTCAGACACGATGGAATCGTGTCGCCACGAGGAAAGAGTGAGGAGATAGGGAGATCCGGAATCAAGGAGATTCAGGGGTCGGCGGCGGAGCGAATTGGCCAGTCTCGAGAAATGCCGCCGTGGCCTGCTGAACGGCCGGAGCTTTCATCATCGCCGAGTGGCGCACCGGCACGAGCAGGAAATCGCCTGCGCCGGCCAGTGTGGTCTCCTCGACTCGCACAACCGCATCGTCATCTCCGGCCAAGAATGAGCTGTAGCCCCGACCGTCCCCCTTGCCGCCGGCCACGATGCCAAAGGGACAGGAAGGCACCGCCAGATTCGGCGACACCCTGTTCCAGTCGAGCACAAGTTCGCGGGCCGCCCCGTTGGACAGGGCGACCAGCATCCCGATCTTCGCAACCTTGCGAGCAAGTTCGGAGCCCTGGTTCGGAGGGCCGAGCATCACCATCCGGTGCACCCGCGCGATGTCACCATCGACGGCCAGGCCCATCCACCGCCGCACCACGAGGTTGCCGAGGCTGTGTCCCACGAAGCTAATCTCGTCGGCGGCAGGCAGCCCAGCGATCACGGTGGCCAACGCCCGGCCGTGATCGTCGATCCCGGCACCCGTGCTGGCGTAACCAAACGACAGCACCGTGGAGTCGAGGTTCGACCGCAGATACTCGACCAGCGGCCGCATCGAACGACGGCCTTCGCCCAGCCCATGCAGAACGATCACCGTTGGGCCGCTGACGGCCGGCATTTGGCCGCTGTGTTCCAATGCCGCGAAGGCTTCGAGGCAGGACTCACGCGGCCCTTCCTGCACGACGCGGTCGGCGGGATCGAGGATCCGAAAGGCATCCGAGCCCGGACGGTGTTGCAGTCGCCAGTCGTGCCGGATGATGTTGTCGGTCCACTGCAGGGCATCGGCCGAGCTGCGGAGTGATCCAAGCCACTCGGTATCGCTGGCTGCCGGGAGAACCTTCTCCGCGGTCCCCTCTGTGGGATCGGGAGTGGCTTCCGCGGTGGCCCGCGTTGGCTGCGCAGAGTTGGCTGTGCCGTCATCCGCCTTTGAAGCGACCGACAGAAACAGCCCGCAGGCCAGCCACGCTGCTGCAAAGAGGGCATTCGAAGGACGGTGAATCGAGAACATACTCACAGGAATTCGGTCCAGCCGCGTTGTTCGAGTTCGGCCACCACGCGTCGGACGGCCTCCTCGTGGGACCGGTGCGCCACCAACGTGGCGTCCGGCGTGTGTACTACCAGCATATCCGTCAGCCCCATCGTGACGACTAGGTGGTCGTCGCCGGCATGCACGATCGTCCGCGTCGATTCTAGTCCCAGATGTTTTCCCACCACGGTGTTGCCGTCTGCATCGCTGCCCCGCTGCCGGGCGACGGCCGACCAGCCACCCAGATCATCCCAGGAGAAGGGGGCCTCGATCACGACTACGTCGCGTGCATGTTCCAGCACGGCGTAATCGATCGAAATCCCCTTGATGGCGGCAAACTCCTCGGCAAACACCCGGTCGCGATCGGACGTGTCCCACGCAGCGGCGATGCGGCGGAGGTGGGCAAGGCAATCGGGCTGCCGTTCCGCCAGCGCCGCCAGGATCGTCTCCGCCTTCCAGACGAAGATGCCGCCGTTCCAGAGGTAGTTGCCCGCCGCCAGATATTCCTCGGCGACGGTCGCGGGAGGCTTCTCGCGGAATCGGGCCACGGTGTGGACGCACGCCTGCGCGGAGCCCGGTGCAGCACCAGGTTCGGCGAGCGGTTCGCCCTGCTGGATGTAGCCGAAGCACTCGGCAGGGTATGTCGGCTTGATGCCAAAGGTGACGAGCCTGCCGGGAGACCGGGCGACGAGTTCCGCCGCCTGCCGGATCGCGGCGCGGAAGCCCTCAGCCGGCCGGATCACGTGGTCGGAGGGCATGACGGCCATGATGGCATCGGGATCATGCCGCAACACCAGCAGCGCCGCCAGCCCGATGCAGGGAGCCGTGTCGCGTTTGCAGGGCTCGCCGACCAACCCCGCCACCGGCACCTGCGGCAGTTGGCGGCGCACTGCGTCGAGCAGTCGGCTCGCCGTGACCACCATCACGCGATCGGCCGGCACGAGGCCGTCGAGGCGGTCGACGGTGTCCTCGAGCAGGGTCTTCTCTCCCGCCAGCGGCAGCAGTTGTTTGGGCAGAGCGGCGCGGCTGGCGGGCCAGAAACGGGTGCCGGATCCTCCGGCCATCACGATCGCGTGCAGCATGGGATGCATTCCTCCTTGCGTGGTTCAGGGATCTCGGGTGGCTTCAGAAGGCGGAGTGCCGATCGAAAGGATTCATCGCTGGGCCGTGCTGCCGGGGGCTTTTGCCGCATGGCCGCCGATGACCTGGGGACTGTCGAGCCGCAGTCCCGGAACGGCCACGCCGGATGCCGCCAGCACGTCGATGATGTCAGTCTCGTCGATGATGCGGTCCGCGGCCAGTTCAACATCGATGCCGTCGGCCACGTCGACGCCAGCCTTGGCAAGCAGCCGTCGCGCATGGGCCACGAGGGCCGCCTGCACGTGCTCGGGAGCGTCGGCGGCGGCACCGGGCGGATTCTTGAGCGGAGCGAATCCCTCGGAGGGCTCGATATCGACCACGCACACCGTCCGTGCCAGCGGCATCAGGTCAAAGATGAACCGTTCGAATTTGATCGCATTCGGCACGGTCGGCACGATACGATCTCCGGCAGGATCAAGAAACGGCACGATCTTGGATGCCAAGTGAAGCGGCAGGCTGTCGGGCTGCGTGGCTGCGCGGTCGAGAAACTCCTTCGCAAAGGCATGGATCGCGATGCTGCCGGCATGGAAGCGGAGGCGGCCGTCGGGCATGCGTTCCGCGGCGAGCGCTGCCGGCAGGTCGCTGTATTCGACGACCATGTGCCTGCCGCTGGAATCGACGACCACGCCCACCCGCTCGCTCGGCTCCCGCTTCTGCACCACCTGCGTGGAAAATTCTGCCTCCGCCAGGAGGTGGTATCCGATGAATTCAGCGGCCAACGGCATGGCCAGCGGATTGTCGATCTGGAAGCTGACGATGTGCTCGACACCCTGGCTTCCAAACCAGTCGAGCCCGCCCGATTCGGAGAGGGCCACGAGCATGCCACCGTGGCCATCGGGCGCCAGCGAGAGCTGGCCGGGGCCCTCGAGGAGCATGTGGCCCGTGGCGGCGTCGAGGGCGGGCAGGTTGTGCTGGCGGAAGACAAAGACGCGAGCGCGGTCGAGGCCGCAGCAGTCGTGCTCGTCGAGAAACGTCCGCGTCTGGGCATCGGTGGCAGAGCTGGTCATGATCGCCAGTGGCACGTCGCGGCCGAACCGGCGCCGGACGGCGACGAGTTTGCCGAGCAGTATTTCAAAGAGGCTTGCCTGTGAGACCGGACCGACACGATAGAGGCCCTTGGGGCCGTGGCACCCCAGACGGGTGCCCTGGCCACCGGCCACGAGGATCGCACCGACCTGTCCTGCACTGAGGGCGTGGCCGCCGCGGCGGATGGCGTCGGCAGGGGCGATCCGACTCGCCATGCCACTCAAGCCACTCATGCGAAGGCAGGGAGGCGTGACGGCGGATGAAAGGTCGGAGGCGGGCTGGTCGTGGCCGGCCCGGTTGCCCAGTGAGGCGGCGAGTTGCAGCCCATCGCTGCGGGCGGCCATCAGCCGGCGCATCTCCGCCAGCAGGTTCCAGTCGACTGCGGTCAACTGGGCGACAAAGGCCCGCTGGTCCGGCTCCGCGAGCCGGTCCCAGAAGGCGAGCAGATGCTGCTGCCCGGCGCGGGTGATCGCGGCGACGAGGGTGGAGTCGGGCGTCATCCGCGAACCCATCTCCAGAGCACCAGGCACAGCAGCGGGAATCCGACGAAGATCACGCCGTAGGTGAAGATCGTCGTCCAGATGTGGTGGGGCCATCTCGCCATGGAGCACTCGTGCGGCAACGTCTGCCGGGTTTAGGCCAGCGTTTTCGCCAGCAGATCCACAGGGATTTCGATCGCTTCCTCGGCCGGCTCATCGAGCCGGCACTCGATGCGGACGCCCCAGGGGAGCACTTCTGCTGCCGACACCAAGGCTTCGACCCCATCATAATCCGTGGCCGCTTCGACCGTGGGGATCGTCGCAAATGGCGGACAGAAGCCAACATGCCCAGACCCGGTTCGCGAGCCCTCGGGCACCACCACGCAGATGCGTCCGCGGACGAGTTCCGAACCGTCTGCGGCTACGAACCGCTCGAATCGCTGCAGTAGGCTGCCTGCCGCGGAGGCGTCTTGTGCCATGTGCCAGGCAGGACTGACTGGCGGTGTGGGGAGAACGTCAGCAACCAGAGGGCCTGTCGCCGCAGGCATCGTGAACCGGCGTGCTGTGGGAGCAAACCAGCGGTGCCGTGGCCGCCCGCTGGCCAGACGATGAAAGGCGGAGGCGGCCGGCCCGCGGGCAACAGCGGCAACCGTTACCACAAGAGCCGCGATCACGGGGAGGGTCTCGGCGAGCGGTGTGTGCCGCAGCGGCAGGGCCAACGCGGCCATCGCCGAAATCAGGCCGAGTCGTGTGAACACTGCCGTCAGCCTCGACAGTCCCAAGCGTGGTCCTGCCGCCGATCCGGCGGCCAGGTCACCGATCGTGATCAAGAGCAGCCCGGCTCCGCAGGCGGCCAGCACGGCGATTGGGCTCGGGGTGGAATCGATCGCACCGGCCATCCGCCGCAGAACCAGCACCGCTCCGCAGGCCAAGGCGAGCACGCCGGCCAGAAACGTCGCCGTCTCGACGACGGCCTGGGCCAATGCCCCGTCTTCAGCCGTGGTACACAATCGGCCTGCAGTGGGTGATTGTGCCAACGCCGTATGCCCCGAGTTGCCGGTGGGAAAAGTCATGTCCGCACTTTTCCCACCGGATAAACATCCGGCTTATACGGATGCTGCGCACCCGCGTCGAGTGGTTCTGGAGACTGTTTCTCCACGGGCTGCTTAGGCCACCGTGACGCCCGACTTGGCCGCCTCGGCCAGGGCCGCGGCTCTGTCGGTCTGCTCCCAGGAGAAGCCGTCCCGTCCGAAGTGGCCGCCGGCGGCTGTCTGTCGGTAGATGGGGCGGCGCAGATCGAGGTAGTCGATAATGCCACGCGGCGTCAGCGGAAAGAACTCCCGGGCCAGTTCACAGAGCCGCTGGTCATCGATCCGACCCGTGCCTTCTGTGTCGACGTGCACGCTCACGGGCTCGCTCACGCCGATGGCGTAGGCGAGTTGCACCTCGCAACGATCGGCCAGACCGGACGCGACGATATTCTTGGCAACGTGGCGGGCCATGTAGGCCGCGCTGCGGTCGACTTTCGTCGGATCCTTGCCGGAGAACGCACCGCCGCCATGACGACCCCAGCCGCCGTAGGTGTCGACGATGATCTTCCGGCCAGTGAGGCCGCAGTCGCCGTGCGGGCCACCCACAACGAACCGGCCCGTCGGGTTGATGTGGTAGGTGATGTTGCTGGTGTCGAGATTCTTCGGCAGCAGCGGCTTGATGATCTTGTTCACGACGAACGAATGGATCTCCTCATTCGTCACGTGCGGTGAGTGCTGCGTGGAGACGACGACCGTGTCCACGCGGATTGGCCGGTTTCCTTCGTATTCAATCGTCACCTGGCTCTTGGAATCAGGCCGCAGCCAGTCGACCTCGCCCTTCTGTCGGGCCTCCGTGAGCCGGTTCAGAATACGGTGTGACAGAGAGATCGGCAGCGGCATGAGTTCGGGCGTATCATTGCAGGCGTATCCAAACATCAGACCCTGATCGCCGGCGCCGATATCTTTCCCCGTGGAGTCGTCCTCGTTGACGCCCATCGCGATGTCGCCGCTCTGCTTGCCAACGGCCACCAGCACCGAGCAGGTGTCGGCGGCGATCCCCATCTCGTCGTCGGTGTAGCCCACCTGCCGGATCACGTCGCGGACCACCTGCTGGTAGTCGATCGTGCCCCGCGAGGTGATCTCGCCGGCAATGACGGCCAGTCCCGTGGTCACCATCGTCTCGCAGGCCACGCGGCTACGCGGATCTTGGGCGAGGTAGGCATCGAGCACGCCGTCGGAGATCTGGTCGGCCAATTTGTCCGGATGCCCCATGCTGACCGATTCGCTGGTGAACAGATACTTTCCTTGTGCCACGGCTTGTGCCTCGTTCGTGAGTAAATGGAAGATCGACCAGATCCGAGAGAGCGGATTATCAGCGGGGTGAAGGGCCTTGGCAACCGCAACTTGTCGGCCGCTATTCAGGAAATCCGTGCCAGGATCGCCCTGGCCGTGGCGGCCATGGATCCCCGCTGGGAGGCGATGAAGTCGCTGGCCCGCTGGCCCAGAGCCGTCGCAAAGCCCTTATCGTCGAGACAGTGCCGCACGAAAGCCGCCAGAGCCGGGCCGTCTGCGACCACGACGGCGGCCTCAGCCGCGAGCAGCCGGCGCACTTCGTCCCGGAAATTGTGTGTGTGTGGGCCAAACGAAACGGCCGCCCCGTACGCCGCCGGCTCCAGCATATTTTGTCCGCCCCGTTTCCCATCGAGGGAGCCCCCCACGAAAGCGATCGTGGCGGTGCCCCACCACCAGCCCAGTTCCCCGGTCGTGTCGACCAGCAGCACGCGTGGCTCCTGTTGGAGCGAAGCGTGTGGAGCCGGATGTCCTTGGTCGAGCCGGCTGCGCAGTTGCCAACAGAGGCCGGAGCGGTCGAGCAGAGCAGCAATTTCGGGCGTCCGTTCCACATGCCGCGGCACGATGACCAGCCGGAGTGTCGGATGCGCCGCGGCCAGGCCGCGGAAGGCCGCGACGGCCAATTCCTCTTCGGGGGCCTGCGTGCTGCCCGCCAGAAACACAACGTCTTCGGCCGCGATGCCCGCCAGCGTTCTCAGTCGGCTCACCTCCGGTGCGTGCCTGTCCCCCTTCACGCCGTCGAATTTCATCGAGCCGGTGACGATCACATCGCGGGCGCCAATCGCCGTGAAGCGGTCGGCGTCTTCCTGCGACCGCGCGATCACGAGCGACACCATCTCCAGCATCCGGCGGGCGATGGGCCGGATGCGACGGTAGCCCGCCGCGCTCGCCTCGCTCATGCGTGCGTTGGCCACGATGATGGGGATGCCCCGGCCATGGGCGCAGGCGAGCAGGTTTGGCCAGAGTTCTAGTTCGCCGAGCACGAGCATGTCGGGCGCCACGCGGTCGAGCACCGCGTTGACGGCCCATGTGAAGTCGAGGGGGCAAGGAAATGTGCGGTTCTCGCCGAATCGCTTCGCCGCGACGCCGAGGCCGGTCGTGGTGGAACTTGAGATCACGCAGTCGATGGGCCTGCCGGCGACGTCGGCCTGTCGTCGGATCTCGGCGGCCAGCCCGGAAAGCAGCTGCACCTCTCCGACGCTCACGCCATGCAGCCAGATGCGGGCCGTGCCGGCGACGCATCGGGGCAGGGGGGCTATCTGGCCTGTGAAACGCGTCCAGACCTCGGCGACGGGCCGGCCGCCCGAGAGTTTTCGCCAGGCCACCCACGGCAGCAGGGCCACGAAGGCGACGAGATAGACGGCGTTGAGGAGCATGCGTGGAGGGTGTGCGGGAGACGGATGGCCACGGCGCGGCCGAGGGCCACGTCGGACACAAGGCTAGCAGGCTGTGGAGAAACAGTCTGCTCGACCGCACGAGGCGGTCGCGAGTGTGCAGCACTCGGACAAAACGGACGTTTTGCACGTGGAA
>Ga0209829_10002741_pt1 | contig 13216 bp, 10 predicted proteins | sample C_140205_EF_Meta_FD_187311 | JGI IMG/M metagenome (GOLD analysis project Ga0209829, IMG submission 187311) | Freshwater microbial communities from Lake Croche, Canada to study carbon cycling - C_140205_EF_MetaG (SPAdes) (version 2) | ecosystem: Environmental > Aquatic > Freshwater > Lake...
CCCATCGCAATGCCTCGTTGCGGCCCAGAGACGGACGGAAAATCGTCCACACCCACACACAGATGAGCGCGACGATGATGACCGGGCGCAGGGCATGCGATGGAACTGCACTGGCGACGCAGGCTCCACCTGCCGCCCCCACCATCGCTGCGCTGGCCATCGGTAGCGCTGTGCGCAGATCAAGTCGAGTCGACCGCGCGTACGTTGCTGTCGCCGCACTGGTGCCAAGAAGACTCGACAGTTTGTTCGTCGCGATTGCTTGAACCGCAGGCGCCTGCGGCAAGGCGAGTAGCAGTGAGGGCAATTGCAGAAGCCCGCCTCCGCCCGTGACAGCGTCGACCCAGCCGGCCAAAAGCGCGGCGATACATAAGGTGGCGAGCACCGGCGCATCCGGTAGAGAAGCGAGCATGTCTAGGCGCCCTGCCAGCGCTCCACGATGCCCAAGACGTCAGCCAAGCTATAGGCAACTGCATCAGGTGCCGAGGCAGTTTCGATCGACTGCTCGGCAGGAATTTTCGAGTGAGGAATCCAGATCGCCCGCATACCAAGTTCCTTTGCCCCGTGCACGTCGTCCCACATGCGGTCCCCCACAAACACCGCTTCACCTGCGGTGACACCCAAGGCATCCAGAATTGCTTGGAATGCTTCGCGGTGCGGCTTGGCGACGGGAAGTTCGGAGCTGTACACAGCCGCATCGATATGACCATCTAGTCCATCGCGCACAAACACTTCCTGGTGGTGAGCACGCGGCCACAGCGTGTTGCTCAGCACTCCCACGAGGATCCCTCGCTTTCGAAGTGCCGTCATCAGAGGCAGAGCTTCGGGATCGGCGTCTGTATGCGGCGCCCAGAAGTCCAAGTACGCGCCCAGTGCCCGCAGATGCCGAGCACTGGTGATGTCTATGCCCTCCTCGAGAAACAGCGAGTCCAGGGCCCCAGGTCCCTTAGCCCCACCGGTCTCGAGATGCTCATCCCATCGAGCGATTTCGGTCTGACACAGACGCCGGGCCAATGCCGCCGCATTGCGCGGGTCATAGGAGACGGCATACGCGTACCACTGCGAGACAAGGTCAACGTCATGCCAAGGAGTAAGCGTTCCGCCCCAGTCGAACACCACGGCCCTGATGGACATGCTCAGGTCCGCACCGCATTGACGAGTAGCGCCACAACATCAGCCGTGGCCACGTCCTCGCGCTCACCGGACCTGCGATCACGCACCTCGATGAAGCCCTCGGCCAGGCGCTTGCCGACGACGACGATGGTGGGGATGCCGAGGAGTTCAGAGTCATTGAACTTGACCCCGGGCGACACCCCTCGCCTATCGTCATAGAGCACTCGAACGCCAGCGGTCTGCAGTTGCTCGGCCAGTGCGTCAGCGGCGTCGAATTGCTCATCACCCTTGCCCGTGGCGATGAGGTGAACATCTGCCGGGGAGATTTCTCGCGGCCAGATGAGTCCCTTGTCGTCATGCGACTGCTCTGCAATGGCGGCTACCGCACGTGAGACGCCGATGCCGTAAGACCCCATCGTCACAGTGATGAGTTCCCCGTTCTCATCAAGCACCTTCAGGCCGAGAGCCTGGGCGTACTTGCGTCCAAGCTGAAAGATGTGCCCGATCTCGATGCCGCGTGCGATCGCCAGCATCGACCCGCATGACGGGCAGGTGTCACCTTCGAGCACCTCGGCTACCTCGATGGTTCCATCGGCATCGAAGTCGCGACCCATGGTGAGCTCAAAGACGTGCCGACCCTTGTCGTTGGCCCCGGTGATCCAGCGGGTTCCGGACACCACACGCGGGTCGACGAGGTAGCGAACTCCTCGTGCCTCACCCAACGCCTGCGGACCGATGTAGCCCTTGACGAGCGCGGAGTTCTTCGCGAAATCCGCCTCTTCGAATGGTCGCGCAACCGAAGGATGCAGAACGGCCTCGAGACGCTTCATGTCCACGTCGCGGTTCCCTGGCAGACCGACCGCCAACGCGGAGGTCGAACCATCAGGTGCGGTCACTAGAAACACAACGTTCTTCAGGGTGTCCGCTGCGGTCCATTCACGATCGTCGCGCGCAAGGTCGGGGCGGCCATTGGCCAACGCCACAAGCGACTCGATCGTCGGGGTGCCCGGAGTGTCCTCGACATGTGCTGCGGGAGCGTGCGATACATCCTGCGGTTCAGGAGCCGGTGTCACGACCGCCTCGACGTTAGCCGCGTAGGTGCACGTCGTGCAGCGTACAAACGTGTCCTCGCCGACAGGTGTGGGCGCCAGGAACTCCTCGCTCGCCGAACCACCCATGGCTCCCGACATCGCCGACACGATGACGAACTCAAGTCCAAGTCGAGTGAACGTGGAGATGTAGGCATCTCTATGTCGCTGGTAGGAGACAACAAGCCCGGCGTCGTCGACGTCAAAGGAGTACGAGTCCTTCATGACGAATTCACGCCCACGCAGAATGCCCGCGCGTGGTCGCGCCTCGTCGCGGAACTTCTCCTGAATCTGGTAAATCACGAGCGGAAGGTCTTTGTACGACGAGTACTCACCCTTGACCAACAGAGTGAACATCTCCTCGTGTGTGGGTCCCAGTAGGTAGTCGGCACCTTTGCGATCCTGCAGTCTGAACAAGGTGTCGCCGTATTCGGTCCACCGTTGCGTTTGTTCGAAGGGTTCGCGCGGCAGGAGTGCCGGAAAATGCACTTCCTGGAAGCCCGCAGCGTCCATTTCTTCGCGAACGACTCGCTCAACGTTGCGGTACACCAGATACCCGAGTGGCAGCCATGTGAACACTCCGGGCGCCACCCGTCGTACGTAGCCACCGCGCACCAGCAACCTGTGGCTTGGCACCTCGGCGTCAGCCGGGTCCTCGCGAAGGGTCCGAAGAAACAGGGACGACATGCGCATGATCACGCGTGAAGCCTATTGGTCATCCGTTGAACCTCAGGGACCCGCGGTACTGCAACAACAGTGCCACCGAGGCAGTCCAGCCGGTCTGGTGGCTTGCTCCCACTCCGTGACCATCATCCCCATCGAAGTACTCGTAGAACGGGATGAGATCTCGCCAGTGCGGGTCTGATTGAAAATAGTCGTTCGGGCCAAAAACGGGTCGGGTGCCGTCCTTGCCACGAACGAACAGGCTGCACAGTCGATCAGCGAGGTCATCTGCTACCTGAGCCAGCGTGAGGCGGTTCCCTGACCCAGCCGGATCCATCACGGTGTAGGTGTCGCCGAAGAACCGCGAGTACGTGTTCATCGATTGAATCAAAAGAAAGTTCATCGGAATCCACACCGGCCCGCGCCAGTTGGAGTTGCCGCCAAACATCCGATTGTGGGATTCGGCGGGCCAATAACTCACCGAGTACGTCTGCCCGTGCACGTCGTACCTGTAGGGACTGCCTTCGTGGTACTTCGAGAGTGATCGAATGCCGTGCGGAGACAGGAACTGATTCGGGTCCAGCATTCGAGACAGCACTGCAGTCAGTCGATCCTGACTCACCACTGCCGCCATGAAGTGCGATCCGTCGCCGCCTTTGAGTCGCAGCTCCACCGCGCCGGGTCGTTCCTCGTAGACCGCGTTGAGTCGATCCAGCTGAGCGTCGAGTGCATGGATCTCGGGCATTGATGCCACCGGAACAGCCACACTCGCAAAGAGTGGCGTCAGCGACTGCATCGAGAAGACATCCAGAGACGTGGCGGTCCCATCGGGAAGTTCGATGACGTCGTGATAGAAGCCGGTCGCGTCATTCCAGAAGGACACTCGACCAGAGCCCTTCTCCAGAGCATTGGCAATGAGCCACTCGTCCCAGAGCCACCGACCGAACATTCGCTCGTATCCGTGTTCGACCTTGATGAGCTCGACTGTCATCTCGAGCATCTGCATGATGAGGGTGGCCATCCACGACGTGCCGTCGACCTGTGCCAAGGACCCACCGGTGGGAAGCGGCTCATCCCTATCGAAGAGCCCAACGTTGTCCATGCCTAGGAAGCCACCACCGAAGACGCCATTGCTCTCCACGTCTTTCTGATTGAGCCACCACATGACATCCAAGGTCACCGAGCGATAGGCAGCCGAAAGAAACTCATGGTCGGGTACTCCGGTGACGGCACGATCCAGTTGGAAAACCTGCCAGGCAGCCCAGGCGTGCAGAGGTGGGTTGGTATCGCCGAAGTTCCACTCGTATGCGGGGATTTGCCCATGCGGATGTTGATATAAGGAACCAAGTAAAAGCAGAACCTGCCGTTTGGCGAAGTCAGGATCGATGAGAGCCACCGTGACGCAGTGGAACGCCAAGTCCCACGCGGCATACCACGGGTACTCCCATGCATCGGGCATCAAGATGACGTCTTTGCTGACCACGTGCTGCCATTCACTGTTGCGGCCCGTCCATCGCTCACGTGGCGGAGGCGGTTGGGTTGGGTCTCCCTTGAGCCAGCGCCGGACGGAGTAGTGGTAGTACTGCTTGCACCACAGAAGTCCGGCCAGCGCCTGGCGTTGCACAAGTCGTTCGTCCGCAGTGAGATCAGGTCGTGCCACATGGCCGAAGAACTCGTCGGCCTCACCCCGACGCGCAGCGATGATCGCATCTGCATCATCAAAGGGCCGCGCAAGATCGGCGCAGGAGAATCGCCACGTGACCGTCATGGAAGCGCCAGGTGCCAGCGACGTCGCAACGTGGGCAGCCGCTTTGGTCCCCTGATGATCATTGACCGCATCGGTCGCGCCCTCGATCACCGCACGTCCAATCCCATCTTTGGCAAAGGGCGTCGCATTGGGTGACCCAAAAAGGAGCTCCGCATTGGTCTCGTTGTCGGTGAACATGACTGCTGGCTGCTCGGTCACGCTGCTTGTGAAGGCCACGTAACGATCGCCCAGCACCGGGTGACTCAGTGCCACACCGCCGTCACGACCGCGTTGAAGTGACGGCGGTTGCGTCCCGACATCCCATCGCCACGTATTGCGGAACCACACGTGCGGAAGCACATGGATATCAGCGTGCTCGGGCCCTCGGTTAGTAACGGTGATGCGACAGATCACGTCTTCTGGATCCGGCTTGGCATATTCGACTTCAACCTCGAAGTAGCGATTGGCCCGCCAGTCCAGCTCGAGTGCGTCAAATAGTTCGTACTCACCGACGTCCTGACCGCGAGCCGCATTGGTGGCCACTAGATCCTCGTATGGGAAGGCCGCCTGCGGATACTTGTAGGTCATGGATGCATAGGTGTGCGTAGGAAGGTTGTCGGTGTAGAACCAGTAGTCCTTGACATCCTCGCCATGATTGCCCTCGGCATTGGTCAGCCCGAATGGCCGCTCTTTGAGAATCGAGTCCTTGCCATTCCAGAGCGCGAGGCTGAAGCACAGAATCTGCTGGTCATCGCACCAGCCGGCTAAGCCATCCTCATTCCACCGGTAGGCCCTGCTGCGCGCATGATTGAAGGGGAAGTAGTTCCAAGCATCCCCGTCGGCGCTGTAGTCCTCCCGCACGGTGCCCCAGGCGCGCTCACTTAGGTAGGTGCCCCATCGACGCCATGGCGCTGCACCGGTCCGCACTTCACTCAGGCGCTCGTGCTCGCTTGTGGTCATGACGTGTGAACCTACCGATCGTCATCACCGCACGTCCATCAGTTGTAGCGCTTTTGGCGCACTCGTTGCGCCAGGGAGCGTCGGCTTCAGAACAAGATGGTGGCGAATTCGCCATGTTCTCGAAACCCCACCGACACGTAGCACTTTCGTGCGGCCGTGTTGAAGTCGTTGACATACAGGCTCACCACTGGCGCCACATCCATCCTGGCCAGCCGGACAACGGCGGCCATACCTGCTGCCGACAGCCCCTGGCCACGATGTGCCGGGTCCACCCACACACCTTGCACCTGGCAGGTGGTTGCACTCACAGCGCCGATCTCGGCCTTGAATACCACCGTGGACCCAGAAATCCGTGAATAGGACCGTCCCGCCGACACAATCTCCGCGATGCGAGCGCGATAGCTCGACCCCATCCCGCCGGTAACGGGCGACACACCCACCTCGCCCGTGAACATGTCCACGCATGCGGGTAACAGCGTGTCGAGGTCGGTCATTGGTGTGACATGAACGTCCCGGTCGGGCGCGAGAGATGAGTCGTGATCCATGACCATCACGAGCTGACGCGCTCGGATTTCGCGCGCAGGTCCCCAGGAGGGCTCGAGAAACCGCCACAGATCGAGCACATCCTCGGCATTTCCGACGATGGAGGAGCAACGCCGCCCGAGGCGACGGAGACGATCTGCGAATGCTGCCCGACTCGCCGGCGTTGTCTCGACCGGGACAAGATTGGCACCGACGTACATCGCTGATTCGAGGCCTGCGTCGGTGAAGTAGCCCAACAGGTCACCACCCAGATGCCACCGCTCGGTGCCCATCTCCAGTCGCGAGGCCACAAAACAGTGCGTAACAGGATCGCGCTTGACGAGCTGCCACAGTGCGGACAGGTCATCGGCGTGCAACTGTCTAACTCCGATGGACACGGCGTGAACCTAGCGAATGCGCTGGTGAGAATGACACGGGTGGGATAACCCCAGACATAACGCTGGGATAACCCCAGACATAACGCTGGGATCACCCCAGACACATGGCTGGGATCACCCCGCAGTGACCGTCGGCTCACCTTCGAGATCGGCCATCTCCTCGGCCAGCTTCATGGCTTCTTCGATCAGTGTTTCGACAATCTGAGACTCCGGCACCGTCTTGATGACTTCGCCCTTGACGAAAATCTGGCCTTTGCCATTGCCAGAGGCAACACCGAGGTCAGCCTCTCTGGCCTCGCCCGGGCCATTGACCACACAGCCCATGACGGCCACGCGCAGCGGAACTGTCAGCCCTTCGAGTCCGGCGGTCACCTGCTCTGCGAGCGTGTACACGTCCACCTGCGCGCGCCCGCACGATGGACACGACACGATTTCGAGGCCTCGCTGCCGCAGGTTAAGGGACTCCAGAATCGCCAATCCCACTTTGACCTCCTCGACCGGGGGAGCCGACAAGGACACTCGAATGGTGTCGCCGATACCACGCGAGAGAAGTCCGCCGAAGGCCACCGCCGACTTGATCGTGCCTTGGAAGGTCGGGCCCGCTTCGGTGACACCCAAGTGCAGCGGGTAATCACATTGCTCGGCCAGCAGCATGTACGCCTTCATCATGATGACTGGGTCATGGTGCTTGACGGAAATCTTGATATCGCGGAAGTCATGCTCTTCAAACAATGATGCTTCCCAGAGCGCAGACTCGACCAGCGCTTCCGGAGTCGCCTTGCCATACTTCTCGAGTAAGCGCTTGTCGAGTGATCCTGCATTGACGCCAATGCGAATCGGCGTGCCTGCATCCTTTGCCGCACGGGCGATCTCGCCCACCTTGTCATCGAACTGCTTGATGTTGCCCGGGTTGACGCGCACACCGGCACATCCGGCCTCAATTGCCGCGAAAACGTACTTGGGTTGGAAGTGGATGTCGGCAATGACGGGGATGCCACTTTTGCGGGCGATGATCGGCAGTGCGTCCGCATCGTCTTGACTGGGCACGGCCACGCGGACGACTTGGCATCCCGCAGCTGTCAGCTCCGCGATCTGCTGAAGGGTCGCGTTGACATCAGATGTCAGCGTGGTGCACATCGATTGCACACTGACCGGTGCGTCACCTCCGATGCGCACCGGATGGACGGGGTGCCGCAGAAGCAACTCGCGACTGACCCGACGAGGCGCGACGGTGGGCGGTGGTGCGGAGGGCATTCCAAGCATGGTCACAGCGTCATTGTCTCCTAGCCCAAAGAGATCGGCTTGACGAGGTCAGCCCAGATGACCACGACGCCCATCATGAGCAACACTCCCGCAACCACGTAGGCAACCGGGAGCAGCCGAGCCATGTCGACGGGGCCGGGGTCTGGGCGCCCGCGCCAGCGCGACACCCGGCGCCTGACACCCTCATAGAGCGCCCCGGCAATGTGCCCACCATCCAGCGGCAGGATCGGCAGGAGGTTGAACAAGAACAGGAACAGGTTCAAGGACGCGGCTAGCCCCAGGAAGGTCGCCACCTTCGCGACCAACGGCTGGTCAGTCGCGGCGATGTCTCCCCCGAGACGCGTCACGCCCACCACGCTGACGGGACTGTCCGCGGATCGTTGGCCCCCGCCGATGAGTGTCTGTGTCACGAGTTCGTACAAGCGAACGGGCAACGACACGAGTGCGACCACCGACTTGCTCGTCAGATCCCACATGTACGCGGGAACGGCAGAGAAGGGTTGACGCACCCATTCCACGGCGGGGACCAACCCGACATAGCCCGCGGTTACGACCTGTCCCGTGGGCGTGCCTTGATCGTCATACGCAGGTCGCGTGGCCGTAGCGATGGTGATGGGGAGGCCCACCACCTGCCCGTCACGCTGCACTGTGATGGTCGTGGTCGCACCCGGATGCGCGCGGATCCATTCGGTGGCTGCCGTCCAGTCGCTCACGTCGACACCGCCGATGGACACGACCGTGTCGTCGACTTTGATGCCCGCTAAGACGGCGGGGGCCACAGAGCTACCCGTAGGGCACTGTCCGCTGGGCAACGCCGCTCCCGTGGGAGAAGCACTGGTGGGAACACACGTGCCGATGGCCTCAATCGATGTACCGGCCTGTGGAATGCCGATACCTACGAGCACCGCGGTGAACAACACGATTGCCAGCAGGAGATTCATGGTCGGGCCACCAAGCATGATCACCACGCGCTTGCGCACCGGCAGTCGGTAGAACACTCGGTTCTCGTCTCCGGGACCAATCTCGTCGCTGGACTGACGGCGAGCATCGTTGATCATCGTGGCGAAGCGACCCGTGCTCATGCTTCGTGAACTGCCATCGGGGGCCGGTGGCACCATGCCGATCATCCGGATGTAGCCCCCCAGCGGGAAAGCCTTGAGCCCGTATCGAGTCTCGCCGCGCTGCTGCGACCAGATGGTGGGGCCGAATCCGATCATGTACTCGGTGACCTTGACCCCGAACCTCTTGGCCGGCAGCAGGTGGCCCACTTCATGGAGTGCTATCGATGCGCCGATGAGGATGGCGAACAGCACAATGCCGACAACCTCAAGCATTCGCGCCTCCCTCAATGATGTCCGCGGCCCTCCGGCGAGCCCAGGCATCCGCCGCTAGGACGTCGGCCACCGTTCGTGCGTTCCCCCATGATGCTCCGGACTCTGGCGAATCCCCGGCAAGGTGCTCGTTGAGAATCCGCACGATGATGTCGACAATGCCCAGAAACGGAAGCCTTCCTTCAAGAAACGCCGCCACACACACCTCATCAGCGCCGTTGTAGACCGCCGGAGCAGTACCTGCGGCCGCGCCAGCCCGTCGCGCCGTACGTACCGCCGGGAAGGCCTCCTCGTCTAAAGGAAAGAACTCCCACGTGGACGCTTGAGTCCAGTCGCATGCGGGCGCTGCGTCTGCGATGCGATCCGGATGCGACATCGCCCACGCGATGGGGATGCGCATGTCCGGCGGGCTGGCCTGCGCAAGTGTCGAGCCATCATGGAATTCGACCATGGAGTGCACGATCGACTGAGGATGGACAACCACCTCGATTCTGTCCATCTCGATGCCGAAGAGCAGGTGCGCCTCGATGACTTCCAAGCCCTTGTTGACCATCGTCGCGGAATTGATGGTGACCAACGGACCCATCGACCACGTGGGATGAGCGAGCGCTTCGTCGGGGCGAACCATGCCGAGATCGACCCGCGAGCGCCCCCGGAACGGGCCACCGCTTGCTGTCAGGACCAATCTTCGGACATCGTCAATGCGACCTGAGAGCAGACACTGAGCGAGGGCGGAATGCTCAGAGTCCACGGGAATGATTTGCCCGGGCGCTGCAGCCGCCTGCACGAGAGGCCCACCGATGATGAGCGACTCTTTGTTGGCCAAGGCCAGTTGATGACCTGCTGCCAGCGCAGAGAGCGTTGGCTCCAGGCCCGCGGCTCCGGACAGTGCATTGATCACAACATCGGTGTCGGCTCGCGCAATCTCAGCGCTTGCGTCTAACCCCTCAACGACCTGAACACCTGGCAGCGACGAACGCACGGACTCTGCGGCCTCAGGATCGGCGACGCCCACCACGCGAACCCCGAACGACCGGGCCTGTTCGACGAGAAGCTCGATGTTCTTGCCACTTGCCGAAAGTGCCGCGACTGAGAACCGGTGCGGGTTTCGCCGCACGAGATCAAGCGCCTGGGTTCCAATCGATCCGGTGCTTCCCAGGATCGAGATGCGTCGAGGAGCGATAACTAGTCCTCGGTACCGGCCGGCTTGCCCTCAGCGGGGCCAAAGCCCCCCTGGGTCAACAGGTGACGGATGTCCATGACCTCTTGCGTGCCCAAATCCTTGTGGTGGTGCACGTCGAATACCTCAGCCTGCCCGCCGATGTCGATGCGCGTCCGACCGTCGTGCTTCTCCTCGACCGAGCCCACAGCGGACACCAGGCTCAATACATCGACCCACCGAATGTTGTGGCTCATGGGATGGGCGAAGAGTGCGGTGAGGGTGTCGCGGTGGTGGTTGTTCAGATCCATGTCACTCATCCGTCATCGACTCCATCACCCAGGCTGGAAACCTGACATCCGTGGGATTCACGGACATGGCTCCCCAGCGCCTACGATTAGCCTAACGGCGCGAGAGGTACTCGCGCTCGTCGCACTAAGGGGAGGCTCCATGACCGCCACGACCGACCGCCTTGACACTGCCGCAGAAGTCAATGGAATCCCTCAGGTGCGGCACCTCAACACGGCTGTTCCCGGCCCGGTGTCGCAGAGTCTCCAGATGCGCAAGCTCGCCGCGGTAGCCAACGGAATCGGTACCACGCTGCCGGTCTTCATCGAGCGTGCCGGTGGCGGCATCGTCCTCGACGTCGACGGCAACTCGCTCATCGATCTCGGCTCGGGCATTGCCGTTACCACCGTCGGGAACGCCAACCCTGAGGTCGCTGCCGCCGTGCAGAAGCAGGCTGCGGCCTTCACTCACACCTGCTTTACCGTGACCCCCTACCTCGGCTATGTCGAGGTCTGCGAAGAGCTGAACCGACTGACCCCAGGCACCCATGAGAAGCGCAGCGCACTGTTCAACTCCGGTGCCGAGGCCGTTGAGAACGCCATCAAGGTCGCTCGCTCATTCACGCGTCGCAACGCCGTTGTGGTCCTCGAGCATGCCTACCACGGACGAACAAACCTCACCATGGGCATGACTGCCAAAAACATGCCGTACAAGAACTCCTTTGGTCCGTTCGCCCCGGAGATCTATCGCGTTCCCATGTCTTACCCCTACCGCGACGGTGGTGCCACCGGCGCGGAGATTGCGGAGATCGCGACGACACGAATTGAGAAGGAGATCGGCGCTGACAACGTGGCTGCGTTGATCATCGAACCGATTCAAGGCGAGGGAGGCTTCATCGTTCCGGCCCCCGGTTACGTGGCCGCGATGGCTGCATTCGCCCAGAAGAACGGCATCGTTTTTGTCGCTGACGAAATTCAGTCGGGTTTCTGCCGCACCGGTCAGTGGTTTGCCATGGAGCACGAGGGCGTCATTCCCGATCTCGTCACCACAGCCAAGGGCATCGCCGGCGGAATGCCGCTCTCCGGGGTCACCGGTCGAGCCGACATCATGGATGCCGCTCACGCTGGCGGCCTCGGCGGCACGTACAGCGGCAGCCCAGTGTCGTGCGCAGCCGCTCTGGCCGCAATGCGGTGGATGACCGACAACGACGCCAACGGCAAGGCCAAGGCAATTGAGACGATCATGTACGAGCGCCTCGGCGCCATGAAGGAACGCTTCCCCGCGATCGGCGATCTTCGTGGCCGCGGCGCAATGATTGCCATCGAACTCGTGAAGCCTGGCACGTTGCAGCCCGACTCAGACCGCACGAACGCATTGGCCAAGCACTGTCACACCAATGGGGTTCTGGTCCTGACCGCAGGGACCTACGGCAACGTGCTGCGTTTCCTGCCCCCGTTGACGATGCCCGCGCACCTGCTCAACGAAGCACTCTCGATCATCGAGCAGGGCCTCGAGCACTAATCCACAGGCGCGAGAAGGGGACTGGCGCTCGCCGCCCGTCCCCTTCTACTTTTCCGACCATGCTGATTCACCACTACTGGACGTGGGACGACGGTGTACGGGCGCCCACGCGCGTGCTCGCGGAGTCACGATTCACACGTGACCGTGCTCTGCCGGCACTTGTCGTCAGGTCCGTACCCGCGGTGCCGGGCGAAGAAGTTCGACTGGAGTTTCGCACAGCCGATGGATGGGAACTCGAGTCATCGGCTCGCACCAACGCCTCGGGTGTCGCTCAGCTTCGACCCTACCCGCGATGTGAGGCCGACAGGTGGTGCACTGGACCACTCGATTACCGGATCGTCGCGGGCGCCGAGACAGCCGAGCTCACCATCACGTATCTACCCCGAGCGGCGCCGTCAGCGCTGTAGGGCTTTGCGCTTGCGGTAGTTGACCCCCTGGCTGATGAGTACGACCGCCAGCGCGATGAAGAACACCACGGATGCGAGTGCATTGACCTGGACCGGAATCCCTCGCTGCGCTGCACCCCAGATATAGATGGGAAAGGTCACCAAGGTCCCAGCATTGAAGTAACTGATGATGAAGTCATCGAATGACAACGAGAAGCCCAGCAAGGCTGCGCCGACAATCCCGGGCAGGACCAGCGGGAAGGTGACGTACCGAAAAGTCGCACGCGGATCGGCATAGAGGTCGCGCGCTGCCTCTTCCAGTCGAGGATCCATGCCCTGCAGGCGCGCTTTCACGGATACCACCACGAACGAGATGATGAACATGATGTGCGCGATGGCGACCGTACCCGCGCCCAGCGGGAAGCGCAGGTTCAGGAACAGCGCAAGCAGACTGGCACCCATGACCACCTCGGGTGTGGTCATGGGCAGGAAGATCAGTAGGTTCGTGGACCCTCGGCCACGGAACCGGTAACGCACCAGAGCGAACGCGATCAGGGTTCCGAGAATGGTTGCTATCAGTGTGGAGATGATTCCGATCTCGATGCTCGTGACGAACGACGCACATACTCCGGGAACGCCGCAAATGTTTTCCCATGCTTGTAACGAGAACTGATTCCACGTCAGGTTGTAGCGACTGCCCGGATTATTGAAGCTGAATGCCACTACGACCGCGATCGGAATAAATAGATAGACCAACACAGCAATGCCTATGACCGGAAT
>Ga0209829_10002742_pt1 | contig 13211 bp, 13 predicted proteins | sample C_140205_EF_Meta_FD_187311 | JGI IMG/M metagenome (GOLD analysis project Ga0209829, IMG submission 187311) | Freshwater microbial communities from Lake Croche, Canada to study carbon cycling - C_140205_EF_MetaG (SPAdes) (version 2) | ecosystem: Environmental > Aquatic > Freshwater > Lake...
AATGATACAAATGGAAAATCTAGTAGGGCACTCAACATAGAGCCGATGCAAGCGCTATTGTAATCGATGGTTTCTTTTCCAGTCAATATTAAATCATAAGCGCCTTCTTTAGCCACTTCTGCAATTTGATGAGCAATGGTAAAGGAATCATTGCTAGTACTATCAATCCTAATGGCTTCGTCACCGCCCAATGCCAAGGCTTTTCTAATGATAGGTTCTGCATCAACACCACCTACCGTCACTAAATGTATAATAGTAGCAGGGTCTTTTTCTTTTAATTCAATGGCACGAACTAGTGCATACCATTCGTCGTAGGGGTTAATAATCCATTGAACACCGCTTTCATCGAACTTTGTATTACCTTCGATAAAGGCGATTTTAGCAGTGGTATCGGGGGTTTTGCTGATACAAACTAAGATCTTCATGATGACTAATTTAGTTTCTTAATAGTTAGTTGTTTATGCAACTAATGCAAATATAAGCCAAGATGACTCGAATTGAAAGAATTATTGAATTTTTAAATCAACAACCTAAGGATAACTTTTTAAGGCATGCTTTGGCCCTAGAATATATTAAAATGGGGGAGGAACAAAAAGCCCTTGACTTATTTATAGCTATACTTACTGAATCTCCAGAATATATTGGCTCTTATTATCATTTAGCAAAATGCTTAGAGCGGATGAATGATAAAGAAGCTGCTATTCTTTGGTATGAAAAAGGAATGGCCGCAGCTAAGGCTGCGAAGGACAACCATGCGCATAATGAATTGCAAGCAGCTTATGAAGAATTAGTGTATTAAGCCATCCAAGAATTTAAGTAAGCCTTTGATTTATTTTGGTATCTATTAACTGAAAAAAATCTTCAGGTTTATAGGTTCTCCAAGCACTAATTTCCATCAATTCTATATACCTATTTAATTTGCGCAATAAAAAATCATGTTGCGCTGCGGTATGAAAATTAATTAAAACAGCCCAGCCTTCTTCCTCCGAAGTTTGTTCATATAATTCTTCATAATAATCTTTGTCGCCACTGTGAAAGTTAAAAACACTTTCGGCAATTAATATGAATTTATAAATACCTTCTTCCATGAGTTTATCTAGCACTTCTCTTTTTAACTCCATTATATCATTTTCTATGGCATCATTCCATTCTCCAATCATTTCAATGATGGCAAATTTTAATTCATAATCAACGAATAAAATTTTTAAATATAAAGTCTTGCTTCCAAACTCATCCCATTGCGGATGGATATAATAATTATAAACTGTTTGAGAAAATTCAAATTCGCTGTAAGTGCGTCCAAAAAATATAGATTTTGGATCTTCTTCTGCCATGTATAAATGGCGCCAATGATAATGAGGTTCTATTTCATGCATACGCAACTAACCAGATAGGGGTTATTGTTTTTTATGATAAGCTATCAAACCATCCATGGGTGATTTGATAATTTTACCCAATTCAATCTCATAGCTTAAAGCCAATTGTTTAACAATGTCTTTAAAAGCAAAAGCAATGCCACCCACAAAATGAATAGGGTGTATCCAAGATTCATTCATTTTGTTTATGTGGGCAAAGAAGAAATCATTTAAGCCATCTTCAATAATATTTTCAATCATATAGTGTCCTCTGTGCTCGGCCAAGAATGGGGCGAAAGAAGCGAGGGTTCTATTAGGGAATGGGTCTTTGTAAATGCTATTTAAAATAGCGTCCTTGCTTAGGTTGTATTTTTTTTCAAAAGCGGCCATTAAATCCTCATCAAAAGTTTTGTATAAAAAATATTGAATTACTTTTTTTCCAAGGTAAGCGCCGCTGCCTTCATCGCCTAACACATAGCCTAAGCCAGGGCTATTTTTTGTAATCTTTTTTCCGTTGTAAAAGCCTGTGTTGGAACCGGTGCCTAAAATACAAACCACTCCTTTTTCATTTTGGCAACTAGCACGTGCTGCCGCTACTAAATCGGTTTCGATGGAAAGTTTAGCATTTTTAAAAACGCTTTTTAACGCTTTTTTTAAGGAAAGTACATTGTCGGGATTACTTAATCCCGTGCCATAAAAGTAAACCGCTTCTATTTTTGCAAGATTGGTCTTTTTTGCAAAAGATTTCTCCAGCAATTGAGTCATTTCAGGGATCGTTAAAAAATAAGGGCTGATACCAATGGTGTTCACCGAAGTTTTTTGGTTGTTTTGGATGAGGGTCCAATGGCATTTAGTTGCACCACTATCGGCAATGAGGTAATTCTTTAGCATAGCAAGTTACTCTTGTGCGTGAAAATAGCCATTTTAGTGTAATTTTAACCCGAATAAAATTAGCATGCAAGAAAATAATAATTTGAATTGGGGTAAACCACTATTCTATGGCTTTTTAGTCATCCTCGGAATTTTGATAGGTGTCTTTTTTAAAGGAAATTTTAATTTAGGATCATTAACCAGAAATAATCAGCAACCCATTCAGGAAATGATTGAATTGGTACAATCCAAATATGTGGATTCAGTTTCCAATGATAGTGCTGGCATTAAAGTGGCTAATTTTTATCTAGCACAGTTAGATCCTCATTCTGTTTATATTCCACCAGCCGATTTGAACGAGGTGAATGAGCAATTACAACCCAATTTTAAAGGAATAGGCATTGAATTTCAACAATTCAGAGACAGTGTTTTTGTAGCGTATGTAATGAAAGAGGGCCCTGCAGATAAGGCTGGATTAAAAGTGGGGGATATTCTTTTAAAAGCCGATGACAGTATTCAGTTATCAGGAAAAAAATGGGATGCGGAAGAGATAAGAAAAAAAATAAAGGGACCTTCCAATACCAAAGTAAAATTGTTGGTAGATCGTTTAGGTATAAAAAAATCCTATGTAATTTCTAGAGACAATGTATCTATTTCCTCTGTAGATGCAAGCTATATGATTGATAGCCTCCTTGGGTATATTCGTATCAATAAATTTGCGGACCGAACTTACGAGGCATTTATGCAAGCCTTAGAGCCCTTGTTGCAAAAAGGAATGAAATCTTTAGTGATTGATTTAAGAGGCAATGGAGGAGGTTTATTGTCGGAAGCAGTGGGTATTGCGGATGAGTTATTAAGTGGCAATAAATTAATAACCTATACGGAGGGGGTGCATTCGCCTCGAGTAGATTATTTTAGTAAAAGAGAAGGCTTGTTTGAGCAAGGTGGATTAACTATTTTAATGGATGAGACTTCTGCATCAGCGAGTGAAGTATTGGCAGGTGCATTGCAAGATTGGGATAGAGCTACCATTGTTGGAAGAAGGTCTTTTGGAAAAGGGTTGGTACAACAACAATTTAAATTATCTAATGGCGGCGCATTGCGATTAACTACCGCAAAATATTATACGCCATTGGGTAGAAATATACAAAGACCTTATGCAAAAGGAAAGCAAGAATATGAAAATGATTTTATTGCCAGATTACATGAGGATGCATTGGGTAAACAAGATTCTAGTTTTAAGGGGCCTTCTTTCAAAACGCCTAAAGGACATTTAGTATATGGAGGAGGGGGTATTTATCCCGACAAATGGGTGAATGGAAATGGGCTATTAATGGATACCAGTTTTAAGGTATTGTGGGAAGATGGATTATTGAATGATTTTGTATTGCATTGGTATGTGCAGAATAAAAAAATGATGGAGGCTCAACAAAATCCAATTGCTTTTTTAAAGCAGACAGAACAATACAATTATTGGGGTGCCTTATACAATTATGCTAATTCGGCGCAGAAAAATAAATTGAAAGGACTAGAGAAAAGCAAGCTAATGGTACAAAATCAAATACGCGGCTTGATTGCAAGAACGCAATGGTACAAACAAGGCTTGATAGAAGTCCAAAATGCATTGGATCCTAATTTCAAGCAAATGCTGCCCTAAAACATGATATTTATCAGTTTTTAAAATGATCCGACTCATTGATACGCTAATTTAATTGCTGCACTTTCGTTGTAACAATGTTACAAGAAACTTGCTACCACTGTGGACTAAAATGTGCTACAGCTATCCAAATTAAAGAAAAATACTTTTGTTGTGATGGCTGTAAAATGGTGTATTCGCTTTTGGATGAAAATGGATTGTGTCAATATTATGACTTATCCGCTATGCCTGGAGTAACCGCCAAAGGGCGTTTTATTGCTGATAAATTTAACTACTTAGACAATGCCGCCATTCAAGAGCAGCTGATACAATTTAAATTAGGAGATCAGGTACATATTACCTTTTATTTACCTCAAATACATTGTGTAAGCTGTGTGTGGCTTTTGGAAAATTTGAGTAAGATAAATCCTGGGATCATTCATTCTCAAACTCATTTTGAAAAAAAGGAAATAAAAATAATATACAATCCGACACTTATTTCCTTAAAGGAATTGGTGCAATTGCTTTCATTTGTGGGGTATGAGCCGGTGATACATTTAGGAGGCAATGATTGGTTAAAGAAAAAGAAGGTAAATAAAAAGCAATTGTATAAAATTGGAATTGCAGGCTTTTGTTTTAGCAATATTATGATGCTAAGCTTTCCGGAATATTTATCCAATGATGCTTTAGAGTTAGGTTCGCTTAGGCATTTTTTTATTTATATTAATTTACTTTTATCTTTGCCAGTTTTATTGTATAGCGCAAGCGGTTTTTTTATTTCAGCGTACACCGGTCTCAGGCAAAAATGGTTAAATATAGATGCGCCCATTGCACTAGCCATTGCAGTTACTTTTAGTAGAAGCGTATATGAAATAGTATCTCAAACAGGAGCAGGATATTTAGATAGTATGAGTGGTATTGTATTTTTTATGTTGGTAGGAAGATGGTTTCAAGATAAGTCCTATGATTCTTTTGCTTTTGACAGAGATTACAATTCTTTTTTCCCATTAGGTGTAACTATATTAAAAGAAGGGAAAGAAGTCAATAAGCCTTTATCGGATTTGTTGAAATCTGAGATTGTATTAATCAGGTCTGATGAAATGATACCCGCAGATTCGACATTATTAACGGATGGGGCCTTGATTGATTATAGCTTTGTGACTGGTGAAAATGCACCTATTGCTGTTGCCGTTGGGCAATTGGTGTATGCAGGAGGCATTCAAAAAGGAAGAGCTATACAATTAGAAGTGGTTAAGCCTGTTGGCCAAAGCTATATCACCGAATTGTGGAATAGTCCGATATTAAAGACAGAGAAGAATGTTGAAAAATCTTTTGTACATCCTTGGAGTCAATATTTTACCATAGTATTATTGACCATTGCAATTATGACTGGATCGTATTGGAGTGTAAATGATCCCCATAAAATATTGCCTGCAGTGACCGCTGTTTTAATTGTGGCATGTCCTTGTTCTTTATTACTAACCGTAACTTTTACCTATGGCAATGTTTTGAGGTGGTTGGGTGGTAGGAAACTGTATTGTAAAAATGCAGCAGTGATAGAAGCAATACACAAAATAGATACTATAGTTTTTGATAAAACAGGAACTTTGACCAATCATGATGATACTCATTTAGAATACAGGGGGGCTAATTTAACTTATCAGGAGATGATTGCTGTAAAATCTGTAACAAGAGAATCTTTACATCCTTTGAGTAAAATGATCACTCAATTTTTAATGTTACAGGTTGCAGATATCACTAGTTTTCAAAAAATTGAAAATTTTATTGGTAAGGGGACTAAAGCAACTTGTGGTAATTTTGAAATTGTTATAGGGTCTGTTTATTTTTTAAAATCTATGGGCATCTTGCCAGACCAGGAAGTGGAGGGGTCGGTGGTTTGTTTAGCCATTAATGGGATTTTTAAAGGAGTTTTTAAAATAAATCATACCTATAGAGAAGGTATGCAAAAAATGATTCTGCAATTAAATAATAAGGGGTATCATTTACACTTATTAAGTGGGGATCATCCAACAGAAAAAGAGAATTTATTAAAATTATTAGGGTCTAGTATTCCTATGTTATTTGAGCAAAGTCCAGAGGATAAGTTGCATTATATTCAAGCCTTGCAAATTAAAGGTCATCGAGTGATGATGGTGGGGGATGGATTAAATGATGCTGGGGCTTTGCAAAAAAGTAATGTAGGCGTTGCGGTAACCGATCAAACCCATTTATTTACACCAGCCAGTGATGCTATTTTAGAAGGGAGTGAAATTTACTTATTTAGCGATTTAATTGATTATGCGAAAAAGGCAAAACTCATTATTATATTAATTTTTATTTTATCTATCATTTATAACATCATTGGGATGTATTTTGCTACCAGTGCAAGGTTATCTCCAATGGTCGCTGCTATCTTAATGCCTATTAGTTCTATTAGCATTGTAGCGCTTTCGGCCTTGCTCTCCTTTGCCTTTTCTTCAAAAATTAGAGCTTAAAACTGATATATATCAGTCCCAAATTTGATGTAAGTCATTAGGAAAATTGGACTTTCCTAATAGATTTGTTTGAAATATGTACTAATGAGTGTAATTGTTATTTTAATCATTGTGAGTGTGCTAGTGGCAGGCGGTTTTTTACTAGCCTTTTTGTGGTCTGTAAAAACAGGTCAGATGGATGATGATTACACGCCCTCTATTAGAATTTTATTTGAAGATGAAATAAAAGATTTAAAAAAAGAAAAAATTTAAAATATAAAAAATCAGTAACCATTTAAATTAACCTTATGCAAGTAGAAAGTTTTCAGTATGACAATAAAACGGTAAGGAATTTTGCCATTGCCACCATCATTTGGGGAGTTGTAGGAATGACGGTAGGATTATGGATAGCCTTGCAGTTGGTTTTTCCCACTGTATTAAACTTACAGCCCTATTTTAATTTTGGTCGTATAAGACCATTGCATACCAATGCAGTCATTTTTGCATTTGTAGGCAATGCTATGTTTATGGGGGTGTATTATTCATTACAGCGTTTATTAAAAGCTAGAATGTTTAGTGACGTTTTAAGTACCATACATTTTTGGGGCTGGCAATTGATTATTGTGGCGGCTGCCATCACATTGCCTTTGGGTATTTCAACCGCCAAAGAATATGCCGAATTGGAGTGGCCTATTGATATAGCCATTACATTAATTTGGGTCGTTTTTGGTTTTAATATGTTTGCTACTATTATTAAAAGAAGAGAGCGACATTTATATGTAGCAGTTTGGTTTTATATTGCCACTTTTGTTACAGTTGCCGTTTTACATTTGGTAAACTCATTTGAATTACCTGTGACTTTATTTAAAAGTTATAGTTGGTATGCAGGTGTTCAAGATGCCTTGGTTCAATGGTGGTATGGACATAATGCGGTGGCCTTTTTCTTAACTACCCCATTTTTAGGTTTAATGTATTATTTCTTACCCAAGGCGGCTAATAGGCCTGTATTTTCTTATAAATTATCTATCATTCATTTTTGGGCTTTGATTTTTTTATATATCTGGGCGGGCCCACACCATTTGCTATATACCGCATTGCCTAATTGGGCACAAAGCTTAGGAATTGTTTTTAGTTTCATGCTAATTTTTCCAAGTTGGGGTGGAATGATTAATGGTTTATTAACCTTGCGTGGTGCTTGGGATAAAGTGAGAGAAGATGTGATATTGAAGTTTATGGTGGTTGCGGTTACTGCTTATGGTATGTCTACTTTTGAAGGACCCATGTTGTCATTAAAAAGCATAAATGCTGTCGCGCATTTTTCCGATTGGATAATTGCGCACGTGCATATAGGTGGTTTGGGATGGAATGGGATGCTAACTTTTGGAATCATTTATTGGTTGTTGCCAAGAATTTATAAAACCGAATTGTATTCTAAAAAATTAGCTAACCTACATTTTTGGTTAGCCACTTTAGGAATTCTATTTTATGCAATACCGATGTATTGGGCAGGTTGGCAACAAGTTTCTATGTGGAAACAATTTACACCTAGTGGTCAATTGAAGTACCAATTTTTAGAAACAGTTACTTATATGGCTCCCTTTTATGCAATGAGGGCATTAGGCGGTACATTGTATTTGACAGGTGCTATTATTGGAATGGTCAATTTCTTTAAAACAATTGGTCAGGGCACTTTGCAAGCCAATGAAGATGCACAAGCGCCTGCTTTAGAAAAAGCTTACACAAAACATAGTGGAGAACATTGGCATCGTTGGATTGAGCGCAGACCCACACCTTTTTTATTATTATCATTAGTGGTAATATTAATTGGAGGATTGGTTGAGCTAGTGCCTACCTTCTTGGTGAAATCAAATATTCCAACCATATCTAGTGTAAAACCTTATACTCCATTAGAGTTGCAAGGAAGAGATATCTATACACGTGAAGGTTGTTATACTTGCCACTCTCAAATGATTCGTCCTTTTAGGAGTGAAACAGAACGTTATGGAGAATATAGTAAGGCGGGAGAGTTTGTATATGACCATCCCTTCCAATGGGGAAGTAAGCGAACAGGTCCAGATTTGGCTAGAGAAGGTGCAGGTAATTTGAAAAAATCAAATACCTGGCATTACAATCACCTCGAAGAACCTAATGCCATATCAACTGGTTCTGTGATGCCGTCTTATTCTTTTTTGATTGATCATAATTTGGATACAGCTACCACTCCTTTGAAAATTAATGCCATGCGCACTTTAGGGGTTCCTTATGCAGCTGATTATGCTAAAATTGCCAATCAGGATTTAATGATTCAAGCAAAAGCAATTGCGGATGATTTGCAAAAAGATGGCATCAAAGTAGCGCCTACCAAAGAAATTGTAGCACTAATTGCTTATTTACAAAGACTAGGAACAGACATTACTAAAAAATAACCAACAAAATTTAAAACTATGTACAGCTTTATAAAAAAATATACCGAAACGATGCAGGATAAAAATATTTATCCAATTTTTTCGCTATTGGTTTTTGTCGCATTTTTTGTTGGAGTACTATGGTATGTTAAAGTACTTGACAACAAACAGGTAGAAGAAATTAAAAATTTACCATTAGAACAATAATACGTCATCTAAAAACATTTCTTATGTTAAAAAATAAAAATACTTTTCTATTATTATTGGCTTGTTTACTTTCTGCAGTTTCGTTTGCGCAGACTACAGGGGTTGTTAATACTACGGAACCTACCAATTACATGCAGATTTTAATGATTTCTGTGGCAGTATTGTTGGTAATAGTGGTTTGGGTTTTAGCCAATGTATTAACTATGGTGTCAAAACAAGCTGTTGAATTGTCGAAGTCGGCATCTAAGGTATTGATGATTTTCATAGTGGCTATGGGGTCTATGTTTACAAACAGTTTATTTGCACAAACAACAACTGTTAAAGATACTACTACTAAAGTAAGTGCCGATTTTTACGGGGGCTTGTCTTATAATACATTTTGGACCATGACATCGGTTATCTTATTGGAGTTGATTGTGGTTTTTTTATTAGTCTTATTTATCAGAAACATTTTCCGTTCTATTCATCCAAAAGAGAAATTGGTAATAGATGGTAAAGTGGCTACTGACTCTTGGTTGGTGAGGACTTGGCATAAGTTGGACAAGAAATTTTTTACAAAAGCAGTGCCACTAGACCAGGAAGCTGATATGCTTTTAGATCATGATTACGATGGCATAAAAGAATTAGACAATGCCTTACCTCCTTGGTGGAAGTATGGGTTTTATATTACTATTTTAGTGGCTGTTTTTTATTTATTAAAATTTGAAGTATGGCATACTGGTATGAATCCAACCGAGGAATACAATGCGGAAATGTCTGCAGCCAAAGTTCAAACAGATGCCTATTTAGCATCTGCTAAAGAAAATGTAGATGAGAATTCTGTTATTCAATTAGATGCTGCTGGTGCAGCAGTCGGGAAGGAGCTATTTGCAAAAACCTGTGTGCCCTGTCATTTGGCGGAAGGCCAAGGTTTGGTAGGTCCAAACTTAACAGATGATTATTGGATTCATGGAGGGGGAATTAAGGATATTTTTAAAACTATTAAATATGGTTACCCAGATAAAGGCATGCAATCATGGCAAACTACCTATTCCCCAGTGCAAATGCAACAATTAGCTACTTATATAAAAACATTAAGAGGAACCAATCCTCCTAACCCTAAAGCCCCACAAGGAGACTTGTATAAAGAGGTAGCTGCTACGTTGGACAGTGCTACAATAAAAAAATAAATGACACAAGAAAATAATAACGATTCTGAAAGCATTTCGAATTATAAGCGAGACTTGTTGGATCAAACATTTAGAGACTCTGTTTCTACTATAAGTAAGGAAGGGAATAGGAATTATGTAAATCCTCAAAAGCCATCTGGTAAGTTATATAATTTAAGATCCTATTTTAGCTACTTTTATTTGGTGTTATTTTTTACATTGCCATTTATTAAAGTGGAGGGAGAGCCCGTTTTTTTGTTTAATGTATTAGAGCGAAAATTTATATTTTTTAGCAAAATATTTTGGCCACAAGATTTTTTCATTTTCGCCATTGGTTTATTGACTTTTATTGTTTTTGTAATTTTATTTACGGTTGCATTTGGTAGAATATGGTGCGGTTGGGCCTGTCCTCAGACCATATTTATGGAAATGGTTTTTAGAAAAATTGAATATTTTATTGACGGGGATGCCAACCAACAAAAGAAGTTAAAGGCTATGCCTTGGAATACAGAAAAGTTATTAAAAAGAAGTACCAAAATTATTGTATTTTTTTTACTATCCTTTCTTATAGCCAATTTTTTTCTGGGCTACATCATAGGCATTGATGAAGTAGGCATATTAGTGAAGGAAGGAATATTTGTACATTTTGGAACTTTTAGTGCATTGGTAATTTTTACTATGGTATTTTTCTTTGTGTATTATTGGTTTAGAGAACAAGCCTGTATTATTGTTTGTCCCTATGGCCGATTGCAAGGGGTGTTGTTAGACCGTAATTCAATTTTAGTTGCCTATGATTATGTAAGAGGTGAACCTAGAGGTAAGCTATCGGATGTAAATGACAATAGAGGAGATTGCGTGAATTGCCATGCCTGTGTTAGGGTATGTCCAACAGGGATAGATATCAGAAATGGGACTCAATTAGAATGTGTTAATTGTACCGCATGTATTGACGCCTGTGATGAAATTATGGATCATATTGATAAACCTAAAGGGTTAATTAGATATGCCTCGGAAAATGGGATAGCAAATAAACAAAAAACTACTTACACCTGGAGATTAAAATTGTACACTATTGTATTAACCTTGCTTTTGGCATTTTTAGCCCTTTTGCTCATAACTAGGGCTGATGTTGCCGCTAGAATTTTAAGAACGCCAGGGCAGACCTACCAATTATTGAGCGATAATAAAATAAGCAACTTATACAATATTAAATTAGTGAATAAGACAAGAAAAAATATTCATTTAGATTTAAAACTTGAGAATATCGAAGGGGAAATTAAACAAGTAAGTCCAGTAGATGTTCCAAAAGAATCTTATTTCCAAACTAGTTTTTTTATTATGTTAAAAAACGAACAATTAAAAAAAAGAAGAACCAAAATAAAAATTGGGGTGTATGAAAAAGGCAAACAAATGGATGTATTAACTGCCGTTTTTTTAGGACCGTCTATTTAAAATTATCATTATGAAAATAAACTGGGGGTATCGAATATTTATAGTGTACTTTTTATTTGTAATTGGTATTTTAACGCTTTCCTATAAGTCGTCACAGCAAAAATTTGACTTAGTGCAACAGGATTATTATGGAGCTGAACTAAAATATCAAACAGTCATTGATGCTTCTAGAAGAGCCAATGCATTAGGGGGTGAATTAAAATTAACATTAAAAGATAACAAGTTGCTAGTAGCATTTCCAGCTGAATTGGGAAAAGAGGAATTGACAGGGGAGGCTAATTTGTATTGTATTGCTGATGAAAAAAAAGATCTAACTAAAAAGATACTAACTGGTAATGGCCAATTAGAAATTGAATTATTGACTACTACAAAAGGTAATTATACTTTAAAATTATCGGTTGAACAGAAAGGCGTATCCTATTATTTCGAAAAAAAGGTAAACCTATAAAGATGAGCATACAGGCTATTTTTGAGATTGGATTTTTGATGGGTCTACTGGGCAGCGCTCATTGCATTGGAATGTGTGGACCATTGGTTTTAGCATTACCTATGGGACAAAAAACTAAGGTTCAAAAATGGGTGGCGCTCTTTTTGTATCATTTTGGTAAAATAAGTAGCTATGGTTTATTGGGTATTATTTTTGGTTTATTCGGAAGTCAATTGCCTTTAACAGGTGTGCAAGAAAATTTATCTATCGTGATAGGTGTAATTATGTTAATTTATGTTATTTATATTTTTGTAATTAAGCCAAAGCAAAAAAAAGTTTTTTTACAATTTAATTATTTATACAAAAGCATTACAAACAAATTAGGGCTATTGTTTAAAAGTCAAAATAGGTTTGCTTTTTATTTAATTGGGTTTCTAAATGGTTTATTGCCTTGTGGAATGGTTTATTTGGCATTGACTTCGGCATTGGCCACTCAAAATGTAATACAAGGAGGGTTGCTCATGTCATTTTTTGGATTGGGAACTGTGCCAGCATTAATCATGGTGGCGTTAGGAGGACAGTATTTTGGTATTGTTTTTAGGCAAAAGGTACAATCACTTTTACCTCTATTCATTTTTAGTATGGGATTGCTACTAATTTTAAGAGGCATGAATTTGGGAATACCTTTTATTAGCCCTCATTTAGGTATAGGAATCAATGCGATGCATTGTCATAATTAATTGGGTATGAATAAAGAAATTGTACTTCAGGAAATAGAATCATTAGTAAGGTCAATGGACTTTATACAAGAGGAGCAAGCTTTTATTAAAAGAAAGCTTAGTAGCCTTTTAGAGAACATCGTAATGCATGATTTTATAGAATGGGCGGAGGATTTACAATTGCAAATCATTAATAGAGAAACTGCTATAAAATTATTAAAAAGTGATATAGTAGTATTGAGAAATAAAACAAAATCTAATAAGTCGATAAATAATATCGTAGAGGCAACCTTAATTATTGATTTTAAGAAATATAAGCAACAGGTGGTTTACTTGGAGAATGAGTTTATGACCTGGAAAAACGATGTCAATGAACGTTTTGAAGCTACCCCTATTTAGATTATAAATTTCTAGCAAATGGTTTAGGTAGCTTAATTAAATAAGTTGGCTAATTTTTTTTCATCAAGAATTACAATTTTTCCTTCTTTTATTTCAATTAATTTCTCTGATTTAAAATC
>Ga0209829_10002745_pt1 | contig 13202 bp, 10 predicted proteins | sample C_140205_EF_Meta_FD_187311 | JGI IMG/M metagenome (GOLD analysis project Ga0209829, IMG submission 187311) | Freshwater microbial communities from Lake Croche, Canada to study carbon cycling - C_140205_EF_MetaG (SPAdes) (version 2) | ecosystem: Environmental > Aquatic > Freshwater > Lake...
TTAATTTTGATGAATGAAATACTCCTGCTATTGAGTAATAATCTTGAGTTGGGATGGGATCAAATTTGTGATCATGGCAACGAGCGCAACTTACAGTTAGGCCAAGAAAACCCCTAGATAGCGTATCAATCCTGTCGTCAAGTTCATCTGCAATTGCACGTGCTGCATCGGTGTTTTTGTAGTATTGAGCGCCTAAACCAAAAAATCCCAAAGCTGCAAGATTTTCTGTTCTTCCTGGCTCTGGAGTAAGGTCTGCAGAAATTTGGTATCTAACGAAATCCGTGAATGGCATATCCGTATCAAATGCTTTAATAACCCAATCTCGATATTTATAAGCATCGCTATTTGGTTTTACTCCAAAGGTATGTGCTTGGTCTTCTGCATATCTCGCAACATCTAACCAGTGTCTTCCCCATTTTTCTGCATATGTGTTCGTTGAAAGGTATTTATCAACCAATTTAGAATAGGCACCATCGGAATTGTCCCGATTAAAATCTTCAACATCTTCAACAGAGGGGGGCAATCCTGTTAAGGTAAAACTTAGCCTTCGTATGAGTTCATTAGGTGTTGCTTGAATTGATTTTGATAAACCTTTTGCAACTAATTGTTTTGATATAAGGGTGTCAATCAAGCTGCCGGTGTTTTTTGAGGTAATAGGTTTTGAATCTTTAATTGGTTTAAAAGCCCAAAAGTTTTTACTCTTATTCCAATCAATTGTTTCTGTAGTTGTTTTGGATTTGTTTTCTCTAGGGTCTGCAGCGCCTTTTGCAATCCAATCTTTGATGTTATTTATTGCAGTTGGGCTAAGTTTTCCTTTAGGAGGCATTTTCAAATCGCCTTGATACAGTATGGCGTTCATTAAAAGGCTTTTATCTGGATTCCCAGGAGATATCGCAGGTCCGGTGTCTCCTCCTTTTAATAGTGCTGCTTTAGAATCAACCAACAAGCCTCCTCGTACTTTCTTTCCTTCTGCATGGCATTCGTAACAATGCTCAATCAGGATTGGCCTAATGTTTGATTCGAAGAAGGTAAAATCTTCTGCATTTGCAAAATTTGATAATGCATGAATGAAGAAATATGAAGCGAGTATTTTAAAAAAAAATTTAGTATTCAGCATAAATTAATCTTACATCATGGGATGAGAATATCAGGCATGTATTGATATATTAAGGCAAATATTAGGCTTTTGCAAACCATAATTTTAGGTATAAGCCCCATATCCCTCCAAGTGATACTTTCTCCAAGGATTTGAGGCCAAAAATACTTGATTATTTATCAACGAAGTGGTTGACCGCTTATTGCGACGCCATTGGTGTCCAAAATTTGAAAGTGATGGATGCTAGCGTTTTTACTATTTGTGTAAGTCCACACGATTTTTTTATCTCTGTTTACTTCAATAAGTTTTGTTTCATTTGCTTTTGCATGATGGGATGTAATAACAGTATTGCCATTAGGAAGACGATGACCGCCACATGCATCATTAATCGGTTTCCCCGGTAAATCATCATTTGACAACGACCAAACAGTCTGTCCCTTGGGATCAACTTCGATTACTAGATTTCCTAAAGTACAATTAATTAGAGTATTTCCATCGGGCAGGCGGATTGCAGTAAACGGCCAATTAGGGGTTTTTACTTCCCAAACGATTTTGCCATCTGGAGAATATTCGCGAACAACTTTGTCTAAAAGTTGGGGTATAAGATAATTTCCGTTGGGAAGTTTGCGAGCCATTCTAGTTTGCAGATGGTGATCTTTTGTTTGAGCTTGAATAGGCATATCTACAATGATTTTACCTTCGCGGGAAACTTCAATTAATCGAGGTTTCGATCCTGCTTCAGTAAACATTATGTTTCCGTTATCTAAAGGCATCACCGTATTTACTTCTGATTGAGTGCCTTTAAATTCAAAAACAGTTTTACCTTCCTTGTTGATTTCTAGAACAGCCCCGCCTGGATATTCCTTTCCTTTTGAAACAGCTAGCAAAGCGTTTCCATTAGGTAAAAGCCATCCATCTCTTGAAGATTTTGGTATCTGCCAAGATATTTTTCCATCCCCATCAACAACAAAAGTTTCTCCCCCAAAAACAATAAAAGAATGTTTTACATCCGCAGCGAAAGCGCAATTAGAGGTGTTTAATAGTACTACGGTTAAAATAGTGGCGCAAAATAGGAGGTTCAATTTTGAAATAATATGATTCATTTTAATCCTTATTTGGAGATTGTAAAAAGCCTATGATTGTTGACCATTTGATTCAAGTAATCTTAACGGGTAATAAAGTTTTAGATTTAATCAACTTTCTATTACGCGATAGTGCGAATTTTTAAACAAAAAGGCAGTCCATTACTTTGCCACGATTTAGCTGGGAAGGCCGTTTTTGTCTATCTACTATTTCGGCATCGGGTTCGATACCCAGTGCATTGTAAACGGTCGCTCCAAGATCGTCGGGCGTGAAAGGCACCGTCACGGGGTATGCTGCAATTTTGTCTGATTTTCCAATAACATTTCCGCCTTTTACTCCAGCGCCAGCAAATAATGTAGTGTAACAGGCGGCCCAATGGTCTCGGCCATTACCACTAATTTTTGGTGTCCTGCCAAATTCCCCGGTAACGATTACAAGCGTTTCATCGAGGAGGCCAGTTGATTCTAAATCATCAAGCAAACAAGATACCCCCCGATCAAGAGGAGGCAAAAGTTCGTTTTTCAATCGAGTAAAGTTGTTACCATGGGTGTCCCAATTTTGAACTCTGCCCATATTTGCCTGAACTACAGGAACCCCAGCTTGGGATAACCTTCGTGCAAGAAGCAAAGATTGGCCAAAGGAGTGATTCCCATACCTGTTTCGACTTGCTAAAGGTTCAAGATTTAAATCAAAAGCTTTTGCAATTTTTCCAGAAGCCAAAACTGAAAGAGCAAGTTCTTGTTGATGCGCAAGCCTTTTTGTAGAGGCAATGGATTCTAGATTTTTTTGTTGATCGTTTACTTGCTTTAACAGGAGATTTCTTTCATTAACTCTATCAATAGCAATACCAGGGAAAAGCGAAACATTGTCGACCTTAAAATCAGGTTTTGCAGGGTCTTGGTTAATTTGCCATGGATCATGCCTTGGCCCAAGTAAGCCAGCATGTTGACCTGGCCAAGTTAAAGGTCCTTCTAAAAGAAATGTGGGTAGGTTTATACCGCTGGGAATACCATCAGATCGGGGCCTAAGGTAATCTAACGCAGAACTAAAAGAAGGCCAGTCATCTCTGGAAGCAACTTTGTCAAAGAAACCCCCTGGTTGTTGATGCCCTGTTATCGTGTGATGGGTTGCAACTAAATGGTTATTTTCTTTGTGTGCCATACTTCGCACTAAAGCATATTTATTAGCACGCATTGCCAGCATAGGAAGATGTTCGGAAATCTGAATCCCAGAAACATTTGTTGAGATAGGTTTAAATTCCCCTCGGATTTCAACTGGCGCATCGGGTTTCATATCAAACATATCAATATGGCTTGAAGCACCCGTAAGGAAAACAAGAATGACCGACTTAGGTTTTTTAGTTTTTAAGGAAGCAGTCAAACCAAGATTACCCATGCCTAAACCAAATAAACCTGAAAAGCCTACTTGAAGTAATTCTCTTCTAATTATGCCTGTGGAGTGCAAATGTTGCAGTTTTTGATTATTCAAGGCGGGATCCTTAACAAGGATAGAAAGACAACACTATATAATAAGCTTAAATCGGCATTTCTGGAAGACTTTTATTTGGAAATATGGGTAAGAATGCAGGTTGGGTTAAATTAGTGTCATTAAACTATGATTAATCATAGGTTTTGAGCCCAAATTGGATTAATACCTTAGTAACTATTTCGTTTCGTAATAAACTGAGGAATGCAAGAATTTCAGGGCGGTTAAGCCGACATTTAGGGATTACAAAGTCATACTTTTCTTCAGCAATTGGAATAAAACCAAGGTTAGTATTTGCAACTGCAGATTGTATTGCAATGCCCCAATCGGAACGCTTTTGGAGTATGGATGCAACTACTGCGGTATGGGATTTTACCTCTGCAAGATAACCACTTGGGCGAACATTTTTTAGTAAACGGTCTATAAGAATTCTGGTTCCGCTGCCTTTGTTTCGATTTACCATCAAGAGCTCGGGATGGTGCGTGACGGTGTAAATTGCAGATGTTAAATCTTTGCTTGCAAATCTTGGATCATCTGGCCTAAATATAAAGCCCTGCAATCGCCCATAACCTTTAACTAATTCAATTTTATCATTAAGAAATGGTTGGTTATAAATATTGGACTGATCATCTAATAAATGAACACCTGCAATATCGCACTCATTTCTTTTTACTGCTTCTAAACCTCCAGTACTGCCAACAGGAAGAAATTTAGCGGTAATCCCAATCTCCCTGAGTTTACTTATTAAATAATCCAATCCAATGCAGTGACTTCCGATGATTACCAAATCTGCAGGTTCGATTTCTTTCCCAATTAAGTGAACATCAACAATTTCATCTGCTTCAAGATATTCGTTTTTTTTGGGTATCACGATAAATCCATCAGCTTTTGCAAAAGCAGTAACCGATCCCGACCCTTTTCCCATTGGGTAAGCGTAGTATTGAGAATTAATAGTTTTTTCAGGTTCTCCATTAGTGTTATTTTGGACTAATCCCACCAACAGAAATTCCGTTCTTCCTCGCTCAGAATTTACTCTGAAAGGAAGAGTTGCTTTAATTGTTTTTTTGTTTCTGACTAATTTGCCAGCCATGCATTTTAATACAGGTGCTACGAATTCTTGAAAAGTAAATATTGCAGAAGTGGGAAATCCTGGGAGAACTACCACCGGAATTTTTCTTTCCTGATGATTGACAACAGCAAGACATAAAGGTTTACCAGGTTTTAGCGCTATACCATGTGCTACAATTCCGGGTTTTCCTAGTTCAGCAACAACTTTATAGGAGAGGTCACCTCCGCCTTTTGATGTTCCTCCCGAAAGTAGAATTGCATCGTACTTTAGGCAGGAATCCAGAGTGGTTTTTAAATTTTCCCAGTTATCTTTTATAATTCCCAAACAGACTACATCGCAGCCCAGTTCTCTCACAGCATCAGCAAGTACGGTGCTGTTGCTATCGTAAACACATCCAAGAGGTAAAATCATGCCCGGCTCAATGATCTCATCCCCCGTTGAAAAAATTGCTACAATAGGTTTCCGAACAACAGAAACCCTATTTATGCCGAGTGCTGCGAGAACCCCTGTTTCTCTGGATGATAAAACTTCTCCTTTACGTAAAACGATTTCACCTTTGCTAATATCAGTTCCTGCAAAACTAATGTTTGCTCCGGGTGCAATAGCTCTACTAATCAACAATCTGTCGTTTTTAAAATCAGTATGCTCGATCATGACAATTGCATCAGCACCTCTGGGCAACATGCCCCCGGTAGCAATTGGTAGAGCTAAATTAAATTCAATTACTGTTTTTGGTTGAAAACCTGTAACGATATTTTCATCCCCAACTTTTAATGATTTGATTGAATCTTCGGATGCCCCAAAAGTATCTTCAGCCTTCAATGCAAATCCATCCACATTTGATCGGTCAAATCCAGGCACATCAATTGGTGCGTAAACATCAACTGCTAAAACTCTGCCTAATACCTGATCTAGGGGAACGAATTCGCTTTCTAGAGCAGACATATTTAATTCTGATTGGAATAATTTTTCCGCTAGATCGCGATCGATCACATTAAGAAACTGTTTTTGATTGATTGATTCATTCATGTTTTTAGTCATAAAGGTTGATTTTTACATTCTCTCCAGAAGGGTAACCTTCGCATTCACCCGGCACCATTAAAAAACCATCTGCAATCGTTGTGGTGCTCAGCATAGATGCGCCACTTATTGCAAGCGGTTCTGCAAATCCGTTATTGACTTTCACACGAACATAATCCATTCGCCCTACCATGGAAGATATTTTAGAAGCAAGCGGGAGAGTCATAGATTTATACGGTAATTCGCAATTAATACCTGAAAATTTCCTAATTGCTCTACTTGCAAAAAGATCATAAGAACAAAGACACGACACAGGGTTTCCTGGGATTAAAAACACATATTTGCCATTAATAATTCCCATTCCAGAAGGACTAGCTGGCCTTAATGCCACACCATGAATTAAAATTTCGCCAAGTTCTTTTACAAGCGAGGGTGCATGATCTTCCTGACCAACTGAACTTCCACCACTCACCAGAATGAAATCTGCATTTGATTTAGAGAGCGCATCACTAATTAATTCTCGTCGGTCTTCAAGAAAAATAATATTGGGATGAATTTGGATATCCCTGTAAACCAAAGCATCAAGCATTACAGAATTTGAATCAACAATTTGATATCCCTTGGGCATGGAACCCGGCTTTAGCAATTCATCTCCTGTAATAAAAATATCAACAGTTGGTTTTTTTATAACAGAAACAGAGGGTGTTCCAATCGATGATAAAATTCCAATATCTTGGGGTCGAAGCTTCCTTCCTGCAATCAAAAGCTCTTGTCCAATTTTGACATCCTCCCCAATTTTTCCAACATTTTTTCCAGGGGGAATAGATTCAATAACTCTTAAAACTTTATTTTCCTCTTGAGCTAATTCCACAGGAATGACTGAATCAGCACCTTCAGGCATAGGGGCGCCGGTCATTATCCGAACTGCAGTTTGAGTTGTAACGCAACCTTCAAAAGGTTTACCAGGCAACGATAAGCCAATAACTTTAAAATCTAAGGGTGAATATGTTGCGGCCCCAAAGGTTTCCTCACCACGAATTGCATAACCGTCCATTGCGGAACGATCAAAATTTGGAACTTTTACTGTAGATATAACTGATGTCGCAAGGACTCTGCCTGCAGCTTTGTTTAAACAAACGACTTCATTATTTTTTGATATCGAAATCTCGTCAATGATATTAAAAAAATCAACTACATCTTTTTTTTCTTTAAAGCCTTTCATGCGGATATCTGTTTTGTCTTTTATATCTTTATCTTGCGGCATCGGAATAAATCCTAAGTATGAGTTTTATGATTACTTTTTGTTTTATTAACATTATATTAAATATGTTGGCTGTCTATTCGTAATGGGTCATTTTACAAAGGGTACATAATTGGGCGTTTTACAAAACAATTCAACAATTGAATCGAGAAGCCGTTTCAAATTTTTGACCGGTGCTCGAGGGTTAGATTATCCTTACAATCTTTTATTGCTTGTTTGTTTTGGGATAATAGCTGGCATATCTGTTTCCCACCTTAAGTTAGCAATAGGAATACCAGGTCATTCTATTATCAAGATAATGATACCAATGGCGCTAGGGTTATCGTTAGCTCCTGCAAGGTCTGCAGGGGCAATCATGGGTATTTCTGGGTTGGTCACTGCTGTTATTGGTCAAACACTTACCGAAGGCCCTGGTACTGGTACGGGAGCGTATACCAGTCTTGTTTGTACTGGAGTTCTTATGGATTTTACCCTGTACTTTGCGAATACAGGGTGGAAATTATATACTGGGTTAATGGTATCAGGATTTATAGCAAACTTGATAGCGCTTTATGTGCGAAGCGGATTCAAATCGTTTTTAAAAATCAACATTTTTGATTTTAACACTTGGTTTCAAACGGCTGCTTTTACTTATCCAATCTGCGGTTTACTTGCAGGGCTACTTTGTGCACTGCTTGTGTTTAAACTAAAGAATCAGCCAAACAATAGTTAAGCAAACATCAAGAAAGTTTGCATACAGCGTTAGTAACAAATTCAAGCATTTTAATTGGACACTTGTCGCCAAAAGTATTTTCAACTCCGGATGCAACATCAACGCAATATGGATTGGTAACACTGATAGCTTTGGCAAGATTTAAAGGAGTTAACCCGCCAGCAAGAATCCAAGGGCGGTTAAACTTCAATTTCGAAATTAATTCCCACGGCCCTGGAATCCCAGTACCACCAAACATTCCTTTGCTTTTTGAATCAACTAAAATTACTGAGGGAGGAATTTTTTGATTAGAAATTGAATCAAGCTTGTTTTGAACAAAATCTAAGCTCATTGAATCATCAATAGATAAAATACCGATCCAAGGCTTATTTTTAAGAATGTCTAATTCAGGAACAGACCCATGAAATTGATAATAATCAATCCGTGGAATGGTTTTTAAAACTTCATCAATTTGCGATAAATTAGCGTTGGCAAAAACAGCGACTACGGAAATAAATGGTGGAAGATTATTGGCGATTTCTAAAGCGATATCGGTGGAAATGTAGCGGATAGAGTCGGGGAAAAAATTTAGACCAATGGCATCACACCCAGCATCAACGGCGGCCAAGGCGTCCTTAACAGTTTTTAATCCGCAAATTTTGACCCGAACTCTTTTAATAATTTTAACCCTTCTAAGTCCAAGACCGATTAAGGATTATCAAGCAGCTTTTCTTCTGCTTTCTCCAATTCCAGCTTCAAGGTACCAGGTCGGAGGAACAGGCCTTCGATTAAGTTCTTCCGCAAAATTCCAAAAGCAAACACAAGGTTCACCTGGTTTCCATGAAAAGAAAGCTTTTCGATTATTTACCAGCGTCGGAAAACCAATTAATCCTAGTTCAGGAACTAAAGGTTCAACCCCGATATTCTTAATTTCTATCAAAGTGTTTTCAAGGGTCAATTCAGTCACATAAAGTTCATCTGTGACTTCGTAGCTTTTTCTTCTTTCTTTCCAATTGAGCTTGTTTTTTTTCTTTTCGTAGAAATTCTTCTCGGATCGTAAAATCCTTACCCTAGAAGATACACATTTTAAGTCTTCTGCAACCCTGCTTGCTAAAGGAAGCATGGATTCAGCAGTTTCTAAAGTCATAATGTCCATGAACATTTTCCTGAAGCTAGGAGTCAATAATAATTTAAATTCCTTTTAATTAATTCGGAACGAGCAAGATTTGACCTAAACCTATTAAGGCCATCGGAAAGAGATTTATTTAAATGTTGGGAGTATTGAATACTGTTAACAATTATGACGGTTGCTCAAAATTGCAAATTGGGTAAAGAATGATGGTTATAATGAAAAATCATCATTCTTTCCACTGAACAAAGCCTTCCAAGGCAAAGAATTCGGGAAGGCCAAGTTGATCAAACATCCTTGCAGTTCCAAGGTTTCGATCTTCTGCACGCTGCCAGAACTCTCTTCGGTCTGAATTTCCGGGAAACATGGCACGATCTTTTTGAGATTGATGGCGAAAGATTGCCATTTTCTTTCTTTCAAGTTCTTCCGGGCCTAAAGGAACGACTCTTTCTAAGTCTTGAGGTTCCCATTCTTCCCAAGCACCACGGTAAAGCCAAATTTCAGATAAATCACCTTTGGTTTTTGCTCGTCGAACCGCTTCGAAAATTGCCTCCGCGCACACCCTGTGTGTGCCATGAGGATCCGAAAGTTCGCCTGCAACATAAATCTGATAGGGATTCAATTTTGCAATCAAATTTTGAATATCATCAATATCCGCAGGGTGAATAGGTGCTTTGGCAATGGTTCCTGTACGATAAAATCGCAAGTTCATGAATTCTAATTGTTCGGGGGGTATGCCACATGCAAGTGCCGCTGCTCTAGCTTCCGTTTCCCGAATTAAGGATTTGATTTTCAACAAATCATCGGTATCAGATTGCCCCGGTACTTTTTTATCAAGGAAGTTTCTTACTCTTTCCTTCACTTGATGAGTTTGTTTTTCATCAATTTCGAAAAGACTATTAAAAGCAGCAGCATAATCGGTAAAGCGCCATGCATCATGATCAAATACAGCAATGTTTCCACTGGTCATGTAAGCAACGAAAACCTTGTGGCCCTGTTCAACAAGACGAATCAAGGTCCCCCCCATACTGATTACATCGTCGTCTGGATGTGGGCTGAAGACAAGAATGGTCTTTTTAACCGTTCCGGCTGGTTCATTACAAATGGTATCCATCAATTGCTTGAAAACCTTCAAGCCCAATACGCTAGCAGGCCCGTGCTCTCTAAGTAGTTCATAAAGTTCGTGTTCACGAAAATCATCATCGGAAAGTTTTAACAATCCTTTGCCCGTCTTTAGGCTTAGCTCGATAACAGCTTTCCTAATTAAAGTATCATTCCATGAAACAGGTCCAACCGCCCAAGGCCTATCGATTGCAGATAGGCTTTTGGAGGCAGCTTGATCCAAGATATAAGTTGCATCCTGATGTTCTTGAAGAAAACTTGCGGTGACATTTTCAGAAACAGGGCCTTCTAAAGCTTTTGCAACAATCGGTGCTTTATGTTCACCATAAGCCATCAGAATAACTTTGCGGGCATCCATGATGGTACCGACGCCCATGGTAAGGGCACGAAGGGGAACATTTTCTTCCCCAAAAAAAGCTTGAGCAGCGTCTCGACGAGTAACAGCATCTAAAGTTGCAAGTCTGGTTCGGCTATGACGGGTGGAACCTGGTTCATTAAAGCCCATATGGCCGGTTCTACCGATGCCTAGGAGTTGTAAGTCCAAACCACCTGCTTGTCTTATTTTTTTCTCGTAGTTTATGCAGAATTCTTCAATCTTTTCAAATGCTAGGGTGCCATCTGGGATATTAATTTGATTATCTGGGATGTTTACATGATCAAAAAAAGTTTCACGCATCCATCTTCGATAGCTTTGAGGGTGAGTGCAATCCAAAGGATAATATTCATCAAGGTTGAATGTAATGACCTTGGAAAAATCGAGCCCTTCTATTTTGTGCATGCGAATAAGTTCGCGATATAAACCAACAGGTGTTGAACCGGTTGGAAGGCCCAAAACGGTAAATTTACCCTGAACCAAGTTCTGTTTTATAATTTCTTCAATCTGAAGTGCAATATGCCTTGCAGCCTGATTACTATTTGAAAAAACAATAGTTGGGACTTTGGTGCGCGGGATGTAGTGTGATGCCATAGTTTTTCCAGACATAACCAATTACATGGTGATTAATAATTCCTATCTATTTAACAGTAGTTTATCATATGATGCCATACATAAGACTTGTAAAAATATCGTCATGTTTTTGAGATAAAGAGTAAAATTGACCTGAGGATCTAAGGCCATGTACATTTTTCTTAACGGTTCAAAGCAAAATGTAACCGATTTGGTCACAGTGGATGGATTGTTAATCCAACTGAAGTTGGAAAGCCGGAAAGTTGCGGTCGAATTAAACAAAAAGGTAATTCCGCTTAAAGATCATGGTCATACCGCTATTAATGAGGGCGATTATGTTGAGGTTGTGACTTTGGTCGGTGGAGGAAGTGGAGAAGAGCTAAATATGGATACCCCTTTAAAAATAGGCAAATTTGAGTTTAAAAGCAGACTTATTACAGGCACCGGAAAATACTCGACTCTCGAGCAAATGAAATATTGCCTAGATTTAAGTGATTGCGAAGCGACGACTGTCGCGGTACGGAGAGAAAGGCTTGTTGATAAGCAGGGCCGTAGTATTCTTGATTTTCTTGATTTAAAAAAACTCGTGATTTTGCCAAATACTGCAGGGTGTTACTCCGCAGAAGATGCAGTGAGGCACGCTCGATTAGGCCGTGAATTGCTCAGAAATCTTGAAAATCCAGGTTCAGAATGGGTTAAATTAGAGTGCCTTGGCGATCCGAAAACGTTGTTGCCTGATCCTTTTGAAACTCTTAAGGCGACCGAAATACTCGTTAACGACGGTTTTCAGGTTCTTGTTTATACCAGTGATGACCCAATATTAGCGCGAAATTTGCAAAAAGCAGGGGCCACTAGCGTTATGCCTGCAGGGAGCCCAATTGGCAGCGGCCAAGGTATTTTGAATCCCAATAACATCCGAATTATTTTGGAGTTTTTGAAAGGGGAAAACCCAGACTATCCCGTTATTGTTGATGCAGGGGTCGGTTCTGCAAGCGATGTGGCCAAAGCCATGGAGTTAGGATGTGATGGCGTCCTGCTAAATACTGCAATATCAGGAGCAAAATTTCCAGAAAAAATGGCTTTGGCGATGCGCTGGGCCTGTATTGCTGGTAGATTATCTTATCTTGCTGGAAGAATTCCGAAAAAGCTGTACGCACAAGCTTCAAGTCCTTCAGAGGGTCTTATTTTCTAGCAGATTGTTTATATATTAGTTAAATAGCAAGGATTCCCCTAAATTCGGAGGCTTTAGTTCCATGGTTGAGAGAAGAATCGAACTGGATCGCAGATACCAAAAAAAGAAAAAGATGACCAAGCTGAAGAAAAAGCTTGCCATGGCTAAAGACAATCGTGAAAAAGAAATAATCGTCAACAAAATCAAGGTTATCAGCCCTTGGTGGACCGAACCGACCAAATAATTACCTTATCAACTGGTAAAATGAACTACACCCGGATATATTTCCGGGTGTTTTCATTTATATTTCGACTTTGATTGGAGAATCTACAATGGCAATGGAATGTGTTGCATCAGCTAGGAAAGCTGAATCGATAGGTAAGAAGTTTACCATTAAAGGCTGGGTGAGAACGCGCAGGGATTCCAAAGGTGGTTTTAGTTTTCTTGAAATTAACGATGGCTCAAGTTTTGGCAATTTGCAAGTAATCGCCAACAATACATTGCACAACTATCAAACGGACATTCTGAAAATAGGCACGGGCTGCAGCGTGGTGATCGAAGGCGTAATCAAAGGCTCCCCTGCAAAAGGCCAAGAAACAGAATTGGTTGCAGAGTCAGTTCAGGTTGTTGGTTGGGCGGACCCCAACACCTACACAATGCAGAAAAAAGGGCACACTTTTGAATATCTAAGGACCCAAGCTCATCTAAGGCCAAGAACTAATACCTTCGGTGCGGTTGCTAGGGTTCGCAATCAGATTTCTAAATCAATCCATGATTTTTTTCAGGAACAAGGTTTTCTTTACATTAACACCCCCATTATCACCCCAAGTGATTGTGAAGGGGCAGGGCACATGTTCAGGGTCACAACTTTAGATTTTCTTAACCCTAAAACAATCGCCAAGGCTGAAGACGACTTCTTTGGAAAACCAGTGTTTCTTACTGTAAGTGGGCAACTCGAGGGCGAAACTTATGCTTGCGCCCTAGGAAAAATCTATACTTTTGGGCCAACTTTTAGGGCTGAAAACTCCAATACTTCTAGGCACTTGGCAGAGTTTTGGATGGTCGAACCCGAGGTTGCTTTTAATGATCTAACCCAGAACATGGATCTCGCGGAATCTTTTATTAAAAG
>Ga0209829_10002746_pt1 | contig 13202 bp, 11 predicted proteins | sample C_140205_EF_Meta_FD_187311 | JGI IMG/M metagenome (GOLD analysis project Ga0209829, IMG submission 187311) | Freshwater microbial communities from Lake Croche, Canada to study carbon cycling - C_140205_EF_MetaG (SPAdes) (version 2) | ecosystem: Environmental > Aquatic > Freshwater > Lake...
CCGTGGGTCAGAACAACGGCCTCGATGGAGTCGGGGGGGACTGGAAAGCGATCCCAGTTGTGCTCGCGGAGGCGCTTCTCCCCCTGGAAAAGTCCGCAGTCGACGAGGATCCTCTTCCCATCGTGCTCGAGGAGGTGCCGCGAACCGGAGACTGTCCCCGCGGAGCCGAGGAATCGCAACGTTGTCATGGAGGGGATCCTTCCTGGCGGGGAAGGCTGCGGGTTGTCCCTGCCAGCACCACCTCCCCCGGGGTGATTCGGACGCCCCCGAGATGGTACTCGGATCGCTGGCCCGATGTCTTCCTCGTCGTTCCCGGTAATTGGACGAGGAGCAGCGGACCGCCGTCGAGGAAGCGGATTTCCGTCGTGGCTCCGGCCGCTTTGGCCCGCGAGGCGAGCGCCCGGAGAATCACCCCCGAGGGGAGCGGCACCGCCCCAAGTCCGGCCGAATCGACGCCGACGGCAACGAGGTTGTCGCTCCGCACAGTGACCTCGAGGATCGCCCACAGCTGCGCCGAGAGCGGGCCCCAGCGGACGAGCGAAGAGATCGCTGCCCGGCGGTCGAGGAACCGGACCTCCGGGGCCGAGAACCCCTCGGCCAAGAACCCCGGGGCGTGACGGGGGAGGTCGATCGACAACCAGGCATTCGCCTCGGTTTCGGAGAAGGCTTCGCCCCAATCACCGGGACGTTCGAGCCCGGCCACGAGGGACGAGGCCTTCGACATCATCCTCCCCGCGGCCCGCTCCCCCTCGGGCCCGGTGGGGACACCACCGCTGCCGACGGGGCGGAGATGGAGGAGGGAATACGCCGCCAGCAGGAGGCAGACCAAGAGGATGCCGGCGGCCGCGGGACGGCGTGGCCATCGCCGTCCCGCGCCACCGGTCTTTTCGTGCCTGGCAGAGGCACCGGGGAATCTGTTCATGGGACATCCCTTCCCGGCGCCCCGAATCCTGTCAACCAGCCGTTGCGAGCCGCAACTCGATGACCCGCTCCGTCACCACCGGCTCGAGGGCGGGAACGATCTCAGGATGGCCACCATCGGGGTGGAGTTCGTCCCGCAGGACGCGAACATTGGCAGGGGCTTCGATCCCGATCCGCACTTTGTCGCCACTGACGCGGACGATGGTCACGACGATCGAATCGCCGACTCGAATCCGTTCGTTCTGCTTCCGTGAAAGAACCAGCATGGGAGACTCCGTTCCTGGGCTGTTGGATGTGATGGAGGCGACTCTACAAGCATCACTGTACGTCTGTCAACCATCTCGGCCCCCGGGGCCGTCACCGCTTGCCTTCGTGGTCGGCCAGAGCGGGATGGTTTCGTGGATTGGGTAAGGTGTGCGGTAGGGGAAACATCGTCCGGCCCCGTCGACTTTCTTGGGGGGGACGGCAGAGTGTCGGTTGGTGAGTGTTGTGCCGTCCGCAGGGGCGGAGGCCGCCGGGCAGGGCCCCCGAGGGAAAACGGGGCACAGACCGCAGCGAATCAGCGATTTTTCGTGGCCGCCGGACCGGCGGCGATACCCCCTTCGGGGCCATCTTTTTTCCCGGCGTAGGTCGCCAGATCGACCTGTGCCGCCACCGCCAACCGCTCCTCGGCCGCGGCCACCCGCTTGTGATCGGAGGTGAGCCAGGATTCGAGGACCTTGTGTTCCGATCGGAGCACATTCGGCCGCCGCCCGAGCCTGGCCATCCGCGACTCGATCTCGAGGCGGACCGCCACGGGGATCCCTCCGGCGGCGGCGACGCGCCGGTTGATCGCGATCCGCGGGAAGGGGGGGATGCCACCGGGATGAACAAGCGCCTTGATGAGAACGGCGGCATCGGCGAAGCGCCGGTATTCCTCGGCGATCGCAGTGTTTCCGACCGGTTCGAAGGTCACCTCGTAGCGGACCCGCGGGCCTTCGAGAAGGATCTTCGTCGACGTCTCCTCGAGGCTGTCGCCGAACTCTGGGCCGCCGGCCCAGCGCATCAACGGATCCTCCGACTTCCGTGCCCAACTGCCGAGCGACGCCCGGAGCCGTTCGAGTTGCAGGTGGTCGATCTGGGTCCGCACGTGTCGGGCGGGATCGACGAGGATGATCCGCTCTCGGGCCGGGTCATGGAGAACGAACTCCGCCGGTTCGTCCGGACCGGCGTTCTCCTCGTTGGGCGTCTTCGGGAGGGCTTCGAGGAAGTCCCAGGCTATCCCATCCCGGAACAGCGTCAGGCTGCGGGCCACGGGGGCCTCGTCATCGTCGGCGAACACCTCCGTTTCGACGCGGAGCAGGATCCTTTCCCCAGCCTCTGCGCCGCCACCCGACAGGACAGCGAGGGCGGCGAGGCCTGTGACGAGACGGCCTAGGAAGCGGCGGCGGGGAAGCGGGGCTCGACCGTCAGTCGTCATGGAGAGGCTCTCAGCGCGCATCGGGTTTGACTCCGGAGTGGCATCGTGGGTGGCGGAGGCTAGCAGGTCGAAGCCTCCCCCCCAAGCCTGGACTTTTTCGCTGGATTTTCGCGGAAAAGTCATCCCCGACCCCGCCGACAGGGCTCAAGGAGCGGGGGACTCCGTGTCGGCCGGTCGCGCTCCCGCTCCCTCCGGCTTCTTCATCGGTGCTTGAGTCATCAGCCCGCCGCGCGTCTGCGTGATCTCGAGGGCGAAGGTGCCGCCGAGCCGCTCCCCCGGCGTCAGCCCCCGCTCCACGGGAGTGAACGTGCCGCTGATCGTTCGCATTGGCGTCAGACCGGGGATCCCGATCCCCGAGATCCCCTCCGTCACCATCCCGTTGACGGAGACCGGGTCGGCGGAATCCCTCACCAAACGCCGGTCGAGGAACAGGTTGAGGGCGATTGGCTTGCCGTCGTCGGCCCGTTTCCCGGAGATCACGACGCTGATGAGCGATTCGTCGGCAGGCCCTGGGGGCGCCGGGGGGGCATCCCCGGTCGCGGCGGGCGGGGAGGGCTCACGGCGGGCGCCCCCGCCACCGAATCCGGGGAACATGAAGGTCGATACCGAGGCCTCGGCGTCCTGCAGAACGACGCTTTCGCCGCCGAGGACGAGGGCGAGATCGAGCTCGGGCGCCGCGACATCATCGACGGCCCCCTCGCGATAGGTGGCAGCGAACGATCCGGTGGCCGTTCCCAGCGGCGCGCTGGTCATTGGCCGTCGCCAGGTCGCGGGTGCCGCGGCGGGCCACGTTTCGAAGTCCGTTGTGAGCTCCCCACGGCGCCGGCGGATGGAGTCACGCACCGACTCCATCGCCTCCGGGGCGCTGGCCTGTCGCGGTCCGAGGACAGGCGAGAGGAGACGCTCGAGGCGGTCGACTTCGGCGAGCAACTCTTCCTCCTGCCACACCGAAGCGAGGAGGGCCTCGAGACGGTTGCGGTAGCGGTCGGCCATTCCTGGGGTGAAATAGAGGCGGTTGGGCAGAGCCGCCTGGGCGGCGACTGGGGGGGGCGTGCGCCGTCCCGCAAACGGCCCACCGAAGCCGGGGGCCTGTCCGAGCGTGGCATCCGCCCCCCAGGGGATAAAGCGGAACAGCCCGTCAGTAGGGGAGGCATAGGCGAAGTAGTTGTTTTGATTGGCGGTGTAGCCGTCCCAGACGTTGAGGAGCGCTTCGACCGCCCAGAACGTGAAGAAATCGTCGAGGTCGACCAGCCCGCCGAGCTTGTCGAGGTCGAGCGGATCGGGGGAAGCCAGGAGCGTGGCGAGCTCCTCCAGGCGGGCCCGGTCAATGGGCTGGTTGGCCCCCTGCACCTCGAGCCGGTCGAGTGATTCCGGGACAATGTCGTTGATCGTCCCCTCGACGAGCATGCCGCTGCCGTCCCCGAACGATCGGCGCAGAAACGGTTTGCGGATCGACTCGACGTTGGAATAGATCCCGAGCGGTTCGTCGTTGACGGTGACGGCTGCGAAGCCAACGCGCGGCGCCGCCAGTCCCGCCGCACGAAACACCCGGTAGGCGATGGACTGGCTGACGAGGGAGCGGTCCTGTTTGTTGTTGTTGAGTGTCAGCCGTCCCAGGCCGTCGACCGGATCCTGATCGACAAAGCGGTTGAAGTCGACCAAGAGCGAGGGGGTGGCGCTGTCGAGCGAACCGAACAACCCCTTCTTGCGGATGCCGACCGAACCGATCGGCACACCATCGATGACGATGTCGGCCCGGCGCCAGGTGAACGGGCTGGTGGTGTCGCCGCGGAACACCTTCCCAGCGTCGCGTGATTCGTTCCGGAGGGCCTCCCAGTCGGCGGCGGGAAGCGAGATCGAGATCTCGATGACGCGCGTGTCGTCGAGGATCCGCCCGTCGGTGAGGCCCGTCGGGTCCGCGGCAGCCACAGCGGCCATCCACAGGGCCCATGCCGTACCCCCGAAGAGGCGGGCCACGACCGGAAATGTCGCGGCGGAGAAGGGGGTGGAGGGCATGGCTCATCCTCGGCGGGGAACGGGGCGTTTGCGGGAGAGGGCTTCAGTCAGGGATCGTCTGGAGGAGTCGGACGGGGGTGTCATGGTAAACCGCGCAGCCGCCGGCGTCGGTCTCCTCGCCACGGATCAACGCGTTGGCACACCGGCCGGCACTCAACCATCCCCCCTTCTCCATGAGCACCACATCGGGCCGCTGTCGCGGGTCGAAGGCCAGCCGGACGACGATCTCCGCGATCTCCGACTCAAGCCTCGCCAGGTCACCCGCGGCGAAGCCGGCCGCGGCGGCGGGGTGGACCGTGGCCGTCGCCGGGCCCTCCTGCTGGGCCGGGAGCCACTGCGATCCCTGCGCCCGTTCGGTGGCCAGCGCCATCAGGAGCAGGGGGCGCAGCGGTGTCCCCCGCGGGGCGTCGAGGGGAACGTCGTGGACGAGGTTCACCTTCCCGGTGGGGGTGGGGAAGACGCGCTCGGGGTACATGAGCGTCGGGGCGATTGGATTCCGCACCGGGCCACGGCGGAGGTCGTCGAGCGAGGCGCCGCGGTCGGCGACCTTCGATAGCACGCGCCGCTTCCAGGTATCGACGTCGGCGGCGAACGCGTTGCCAAGACCGGTTCGATCGGCGAGAGCGCGGATGATGTCGAGATCACTCTTCACCCCCGGCGGGGGTGGCACGACAGGACGTGACTCGACAAGCCAATGATGCCCGTAGGCGCCAAGGAGGTCATCCTCCTCCAGGAACGTCGTCGTCGGGAGGACGTAGTGCGCCAGGCGGGCAGTGTCGGTGAGAAAGGAATCGACGACAACCGTCAGCTCCCGCCCCGCCAGCGCCGCGGCGACGGTGCGCGATTCAGGCAGCATCGCCACCGGATTGGCGGAGCTGATCCAGACGGCGCGGATCGGAGGATCGCGCGCCTCGAGGATGGCACGCCCCAGGCGGGCCTCGGGGAGGAGGCGGGGGGCCACCTCGTCGCGCCGGGCGAACGACAGATCGAAGGCTCCACGCCGTTTCGTGTAATACGACACGCCCCCGCCGGGGATGCCGAGGTTGCCAGAGACAGCCCCCAGGGCGTCGAGGACACGCACGGTCGCCGAGCCGTGGCGGCGGCGCTGAAGGCCCCAGCCGATGTGGAGCGCGGCGGGGCGGATGGCGTAGGCGTCGGCGAGGGCCTCAAGCGACGCCAAGGGTACACCGGCCGATTCGGCCCACGTCTCGACGCTGCGGGAGCGGGCGAGGGCGAGGAACTCCTCGAGGTGGTCGCAGTAGTCGGTGGCGCGGGGGTCGGTCGTGCCCGCCTCGAACATCCGCCGCGCCACCCCGAGTGCCAGCGCGATGTCTCCCCCCGGGCGTGGCTGCACGAACAGATCGCACATCGCCGCGGTCTTGTGGCGGACCGGGTCGACGGAGACGAGCTTCGCCCCGCGGGCCCGGGCTTCGAGGAGCACGGGAATGAGATGGACGCTCGAGACGTGAAGGTTTTTCCCCCACAGGATGATCGTCCGCGACCGGGTGGGATCGAAAAAATCGTGACTGTCCTCGTCGCCGAAGTCGGTCATCTGGGCGGCATCACCGGCGCCGGTGCAGACATCTCCCGACTTGACCGTGACCGGCCCGAAGCGCTCGAAGAAATAATCGACGACGCCTTTGAGAATCCCCATCGAGCCGCCGCAGCGGTAGGCGAGGATCGCTGCCGGCCCCGATTCGGCCCGGATCGCCAAGAGCCGGCGGGCGATGTCGTCGAGGGCCTCGTCCCACGACACCGGCACAAACCCGTCGCCGTCGCGGCGCAGCGGGGAGGTGAGGCGGTCCGGGGCGTACTGGCGCTCCAGAAACCGGCTGGTGCGGTGGCAGAGGAAGCCCCGCGTCACCGGGTGGGCCGGGTCGCCGGCGAGGCGGGTGATCCGGCCCCCTTCAACCGTCGCCACGATCCCACAGGCATCGGGGCAGTCACGGTTGCAGGCGGTGTGACGCAATTCCCGGGCGGACGAATCCCCGCGTGCAGCGTCGTTCATGCCTGTTCACAATTCAACGGAGAGGGCGGGATTCGAACCCGCGGTCCAGCTTTTGACCGGACACGTCTTTAGCAAAGACGCGCATTCGACCACTCTGCCACCTCTCCTCACCCAGCAGAGGAAAGCCGCTCCGGCAGAGGTGGGTCCGGATGATCTCCGCACGCATCTTGCCGTCGCTCTTGCCGTCGCTCTTGGAGCGAAGTCCACTGGAGGGGCCATTGTGGGTCGCGAACCGCCCTTACGAAACCCCTTGTTGTGGGGGTGTGTCGGGCGGGGAGCGTCCACCCGTTCATCGGAGCGTTGCCATCCATGGAGCTGCGGAAGGTCTTGTCGGCGGTCGCCCTGGCAGGGGCGATCATGTCTGCCGGTCCGTCCGGATGGGGGCGGGGACAGGCTGCCGAGACGGGGGCGGTGATCGACGCGGCTGATGCCGGCCGTCATGTGGCCGCCCTCGCCGACGATGCCTTTGAGGGGCGGGAAGGGGGAAGCCGTGGCGGACGGGCCGCCGGGGCCTACATCGTCGAAGCGCTCCGCGCGGCGGGAATCCAGCCGGCTGGGGACGACGGGACCTACTTCCAACGTTTCGGCGCGATGCGGAACATCCTCGCCCTTGTGCCGGGGAGTGATCCGGCCGGCGAACGGGAGCTCGTCGTGGTGGGGGCCCACTACGACCATGTCGGCTACGGGACCGCCGCCAACAGCTACGGCCCGACGGGGCTCATCCATAACGGCGCCGACGACAACGCCTCGGGGGTGGCCGGGGTGCTGGAGATCGCCCAGGTGCTCGGGAGCATGCCGGTGAAACCGCGTCGCCCGATCCTCGTGGCGTTTTGGGACGGCGAGGAGAAGGGGCTGCTTGGGTCGTGGCACTTCATGCGTGTCCGGCCGAAGCCGCTCCGCGACCAGCGGCCCGTGTTCGCGGTCAATCTCGACATGATCGGCCGGTTGCGGGGGGATCGAGTCGAGGTCTACGGTGCCAGGACGATGACCGGCCTGCGGAGGATGCTCGTCGAGGCGAACCGGGAGACGGGGCTGGAGCTCGTCCTTGACTGGGACATCGTCGATGATTCCGACCACTTCCCGTTCATCGAGTCGCGCGTTGCCACGGTCATGCTCCACACCGGGCTCCATGACGAATACCACCGCCCCAGCGACGACGTGCAGTTGGTCGACGCGGCGGGCGTCGAGAGGGTGGCGCGACTGGCCCTGGAGGTGGTCACCACCGTGGCTGACGCGCCGGCTGCGATCCCCCCCTTCCGCGACGCCAGTCGGCGCGAGAAAAATGCCCATCGCGACGCGCTCGAGCGTGTTCTCCCGCTGCCGCCGGGATCGCCCCGGGGCCGATGGGGGATGAGCACCCGAGCCGATGCCGGCGATCCCCAGGCCCCGGTGGTTGTCCGCGTCGTGCCTGACTCGCCCCTCGATCAAGCCGGCCTGCGCTGCGGAGACCGGATTCTCGCCATCGACGGCGAGCCGGTCGGGAATCAGGAGACGATGCTCCGGCGGATGGCGGCGGCGGGCGAGGCTCCGATGCTCGAGGTCGACCGCGCCGGGCGCTGGATCGCCCTCCAGGTCGTCGGCGGCGGGGCACCGTCGGCCGCAGCGGAGCCGGTCCCGGCCCGATGACGGGCTAGCGGCCCGGGCGGGAACGAGATCGGAGAAATCCCCCGGAAACGTCGGAAACCGAAGGACGGGGAGGGCACGAATAGGGCCCGGGGGAAAAAAAAGACCCTGGAGACGCAGTCGGCGTCGACAGGGTCGTGTATCGCTGTTGAGGCGAAGCGTCGTGCGCCACCCGGTGGTGGCGGCATCACGGGGAGCGGGCTTCAGTCGTCGCCGTCCTCTTCCTCTTCCTCCTCCTCGTCGTCATCCTCCCACTCCTCGTCGTCATCCTCCCAATCTTCGTCGTCGTCCCCCTCCTCGTCCTCCTCGTCTTCTTCCTCTTCGTCGTCCTCTTCGTCGTCCTCTTCCTCCTCATCCTCGTCTTCGTCTTCGTCCTCGACCTCTTCCCAGTCGTCATCCTCGAGATCGTCCTCATCCTCCTCCTCGTCGTCTTCGTCATCTTCCTCGAGGTCGTCCTCCTCCTCATCCTCATCTTCGTCCTTGGCGACGAGTGGCGACGGGGTTCGGCTGCCGGCAGTCTCGAAGAGCTCCTCTGCGGCGAGCAAATCGGGAAGTTCATCCCAGCAAAAAACGTCAGAGTTCAACACGCTTCGGGATCCCCTGGGCCTCGCAACGCTGGTCACTGAAAAACCTCCCTCAAGTCTGTTCACCGGCCCTGCGACGGACGGTGAACGGTCAGACGGTAACGATCCACGTTGAGTTGTCGGTGTTGGTGCCATGATTCGGTAACTGTCCGTAGGTGCGAATCCTCGATGTTTCCCGGAATAGCGCCGTCCGGGTAACGGCGTCTGTGCGGGGATGTCTCCGGTCAGACGTCCGTGTATCGGCAGAATCCTCCGCACAATTCTGTACCCGATCGTGCGGAATGATCCAACCTTCGGAAAAAAAAACGTCAACCTAGCCGGGGCGGCACCTCTGCCTCAGCCCGTTGGGAAGGCAAAGTGTGGCCGCAGACTCGGCCGAGTGCAAGCGGTCTGATGGGGATGAAAGTGATGCCAGTCCGCCCGGACGAGGGGGATGTTCATGCGGCCGGACCCGCGGTTTCCCCTCCGCCGTTCCCTCCTTCCGCCACCGCTGCCGGCATCTCGGTCGGGCCGATGGCGGGGAGATCCTCGATCCGGGAGAGGCCAAAGGCTCGAAGAAACCGCTTCGAGGTCTGATAGACGTTCGGACGACCGATTTCCTCGGTCCTCCCGCCGACGGCGATCAGATCCCTTTCCATCAGCTGCCGGAGCATTTCCTCGCAACCGACCCCGCGGATCGATTCGATCTCGGCCCGGGTGACCGGTTGCCGGTAGGCAACGATTGCCAGCGTCTCGAGAGCGGCGGCAGAAAGACGGTTTTCGGCCGGGGTCGTCAGGAGCCGGCGCACCCAGGGCCCGAACGGCGTCCGCGTCAGCAGTTGGAATCCCCCGGCGATCGGCTCGACCCGGATCGCGCTGCCGCTGGCATCCTGGAGCGCTGCCAATTCCCGCAGCAGGGCCCGGGCGCGGGTTCCGTCGGACAACCGGGCAAGCTTCGCCAGCCGGCGGGTGGAGAGGGGTTCCCGAGCGGTGAACAGCGCTGCCTCGAGCCGCGCCAGTTCGTCCGAGCGGGCGTGGGGCCCGGGTTCGGCCATGGCCCGGGGGGCGGGATCGACGGACAGGGGCGTCGGCAGCCACCGGCGACGGATCGGAGTGAGGGAGGGACGTGGCCCGCGGCCTGCCGCGGCGCGGTGCCGGAACAGGTCGGGAAGGCGGTTCGAAGAGCGAGGGTGGGGCATCACGGCGCGATCTCCTGCCTTCCGTTTCTCAACGGCGCGGCATGGTCGCGCCTGCTGCCACCCCCCCCTCGGCAGCGCCCCCGGTGCGCATCGACCAGGCGGAAACCTGGCCGACGAGATTGTCGAGGGCCGCCAGCGGGTCGGCGGCTGCCGCCTGGAAGACCCGATGGAGTTGTCCGGTCGGTTCGGCCGGAATCCGGCAGCTGCAGCGGTGGAGTCCGTCGCCCCCCTGGGCCGGTGTCCAATCGATCTGCGTGGCCCCCAGGGCCCGGAGACGTGCCTCGAGCGATTCCCGACCGTTGGCCTCCCCGATCGGCAGCGACGATTCGGCGCCGACGAGGATGGTAGGAGGGGGAGCCGTCGGCGGGGTGGGGGCGGTTTGCTCCCACGGCCTCGAGAAAGGATCGATCGATGGCGTGGGCTCCCCCGCGGCGGGCGCGGCGGGCGCTGGCTGAACCGCCGCCGGCACGAGCGCCCCGACGATCAGGCTCCAGAGCTTCTCCCTTGCCGCCGCGCGGGTCGCGGCGGGGATCTTGTGCGAGACCATGGCCAGGAGCGGGACCACGATCAGACATGCGATGAGCAGGGCGGAGCGCAGCTTCATGGCGGAATCGGCGTCCGAACGACGGCGGCCCAGGTCGGAATGACCGGTCAGGAACCCGGTCCCCAGACCCGTCGAGAGGGGGCAGGGGTGGGGAAGGTAGCCGCCCGGCCCGATGGCGACAATCCTGAATGGAACGGTCTCCGTGGACCCCACCGGGAACGCCGCGGGTGGCGAAAACGCTGCAGGATTGTCGGGTCCGCAGGAGGGGGGCGACGATGCTCTCCGCGACTATGGCCGCGCCCCGGGGGCACGATGATCGATCGCCATGATCCCGGGCTTGAGCTCGATCGGGGTCTTCTTCTGACACTGAAGGAGGAAAGCCTGGAGTATCTTTTGGTAGGCGATTTGCGCTATCTGCTGACGGAAAGTCTCCGGTTCGACTGTGCCGGGATCGACGTCGGTGACCTTGGCGAGATGGACCCCGAAGGGCGTCACGAACGGCTTCGAGACCTCCCCCTTGATGAGTTTGAACACCTGGGAGGAAAACTCCTCGGCGAGCAGTCCGTGCCGCGGGAGGAAGCCGAGGTCCCCTCCCCGCTGCCGACTCGGACCGGCCGAATACCGCTCGGCCGCTTCGGCGAAGGTTATCTCCTCGGCGAGGATCCCAGCGCGGATCTTCTCGGCGCGGGCGAGCATCGCGGCGACGGCCTCGGGGCCGGCGCTTGAGTCGGGCCGCAGAATGATGTGGCTGGCGCGCATCCGGGTGCCGTCGAAGTCGTACCGGTGCACGGCGGTCACCTGCCGGATGTGATCCTCGGTGATCATCGGCATGATGAGCTTCGGCACGGCGATCTCAAATCGCATCTGCTCGCGGAGTCCGTCGAGATCCAGCCCCGCGGCGGTCAGGAACGCGTTGAGGCTCGATTGCCGGGTGGAAAGCTCCGCGGAGAGTTGCGCGACCCGGTCATTGATCTCTTCGTCGGTCACCTCGACCCGGCGGCGGGCGATCTCTTCCCGGAGGAGCGCCTGTTCGACGAGCTCGCTCACTGCCTGGCCGACGAAGCGCTCCTGCTGATCGGCGGGGACCTGACGCCCGCCGCTCCTTCGTCGCAAGGCTGCTTCGAGATCGGCGCGGGTCAGCCGGACGTTCCCAACCGTGGCGATGACCTCGAGGCCAGCCTCCGAATCGCCCTCCGACTCCGACTCCGACTCAGATTTTTGGTCGCTGTCCTGGCTCTCCGCCTCCCGGCCGGTGAGTGCGATCAAGAGAAACAGCAACAGCAGCATGATCGGCGCCGGCCGCATTCGGCGGAGATTCTGCACGGACAGGGTGTTCATCGCCCCCTCACAATGGAACCATATCGTGTCTGGGCATCCCGCGGCTGGCTCCGCCTGGCTGGAAATCCATCGTAAGCGAAGGAGCCCCACGTCAAAAGCGCCGGCCCGGTTGCCGCCTGGCCCGCGCTCAACTGGCCGCCAGCCGGCCTGGGCGGCACAATCGGGCGGAGGTGCGGCGCTGGGAGGGTTTGAGACTTAGCGACGGAGACGATCGGGAGGAGGCGTCACGGCATGGCAAGGATCGCGATCAGTTTGTGCGGCGAGGGGCGCGGGCACGCGACGCGGATCTGCACGCTCATCGAGCACCTTGCCGAAGAGCACGAGATCCTCGTCTACACCTCCGCCGACGCCTTGGCTTTTCTGAAGCTCCGCCATCCTTCCCGGGGAGGGAATGTCGAAGTGCGGGAGATCCCGGGCCTGGTGTTCCAATACACAAGCGGCCGCCTCGACGTCGTCCGGTCGATCACGGCCGGGCTCGACTACCAGGCGCGGGTCCTCGGTCCGCTCACCGATCGGCTCATGGGGGAGCTCGATGGATTCGGCGCCGATCTGGGGATCACTGATTTCGAGCCTGGTCTGCCACGGGCCTGTGCCCGACAGGGAATCCCCCTGTTGAGCATCGATCACCAGCATTTTCTTCTCGCCTACGATCTCGGTGTTCTTCCCTCGTCGCTCCAGTGGCATGCCTGGCTGATGGGGCATGCCGTCTGGGTCTGCACGGTCGGTGCCGCCGACACCGTCGTGTCGGCGTTCTTCCGTCCGCCGCTGCGGCGGGGGTGGGAGCATGTGGTCCAGGTCGGCCCGCTTCTGCGGCGCGATCTGCTCGACGCTGTCCCGGTCGACCGGGGGTACCTCGTCAGCTACCTGCGTCGCCATACGCCGTTCGCCACCCTGGCGAGCCTGGCTGATTGCGGTCTGCCGGTGAGGGTCTACGGCCTCGGGGAGCGGGAGCCGTTCGGCACCCTGTCGTTCCACGCGATCGATGGCCGACGGTTCGTCGACGACCTCGTCGGCTGCCGGGCGCTGGTCGCTGCCGCAGGAAACCAGCTGATCGGCGAGGCGCTGCAACTCGGCAAGCCGATGCTCGTGCTCCCCGAGAGCGCCCACGCCGAGCAACTCATGAACGCCCACTTCCTCGCTGCGATGGCGTGCGGCGACTTCTGTCTCCTCGAGGAGACGACCGCGGACCGGATCAGGGCATTCGTCGCCGGACTCGATCGTTTCCGCCCGGCGTTGGCCGGTGTCGTCGGGCGGATGGACGGCACCAACGACGTCCTCGACGTCATCCGCCATCGGCTCTCCCTGTCGCACGCTCCGAAAAGAGATCCTGTGCCGGCAGCCCTGGTCGGCGGTGTCACGGCGCGAGATGCCGCAGAATCGCCGGAAGGATGGCCCGCATCGCCCGGGCGCGGTGGCTGATCACTCCCTTCACCTCTGGGGCGATTTCGCCGAAGCTGCGGTGGTATTCCGGCACGACAAACAGGGGGTCGTACCCGAAGCCCCCCGCGCCACCGGCCGCGGTGGCGATCCG
>Ga0209829_10002747_pt1 | contig 13197 bp, 13 predicted proteins | sample C_140205_EF_Meta_FD_187311 | JGI IMG/M metagenome (GOLD analysis project Ga0209829, IMG submission 187311) | Freshwater microbial communities from Lake Croche, Canada to study carbon cycling - C_140205_EF_MetaG (SPAdes) (version 2) | ecosystem: Environmental > Aquatic > Freshwater > Lake...
ACGCCTTGTCGATATCGTCTGCGCTTGCGATTCCTTCTTCGAGCATGCGTACGCATTCCAGACGCAAAATGGCGTAGGCCCGACTAGTGATGAAGCCGGGGCTGTCCTTGCGGCAGACGACCACTTCCTTGCCCAGATAGTGCGCGAACTCTGTGGCTCGGTCGATCTCAACAGGGTCGGTATTAATACCTGAAATAAGTTCTACCAGCTTCATCATCACCGGGGGATTGAAGAAGTGGATGCCGACGAGCCGAGAGGAATTCTCATCCAGACAGCTCGCAATCCGTGTCACGGACAATTGTGAAGTGTTCGTCCCCAAGAGCGCGTTCGCGGGCGCATGCGATACGACGGCCCGCCAAAGTTCTTGCTTCAGCTCAAGAATTTCAGGCGCAGCCTCTATAACGACATCGGCGTCAGAGACGGCCTCGGAAAGGTCCTGAGTGAACCTTATGCGACCGAAAGTGGCTTGGGACTCTGCCTCGGTCATCTTCTCGGCGCGCACCAGCCTGGAGAGACTCCGCTGGATGCCCCCTTGCGCGTTGGCTAGTGAGGCGTCAGAAACGTCGTAGGCGTAGGCCTCGCTCCCAGCCATCGCGGCGATTTGGGCTATTCCACTTCCCATGATCCCCGAGCCGAGAACCGCGATCTTCATCTACCCTCGTTCCGATGTCCCCAATAACTATGATCATGATTATGATGTGTTCAATCTGAGGTTGTCAAGAACCTAAAATTCACAACCGCGAGCAGGAGGAAGCATGGAGCGTCTGCTGGGCAAGACAGCGATTGTCACGGGCGCTGCGCAGGGCCTGGGTGCAGCCATTGCGGCCCGCTTCTGTGCCGAAGGTGCATCCGTTGTCATCGCGGACGTCAACGAGTCGGGACTGACAGCCACAGCCGAATCTCTCGGGCCACTATGCGCGAGCTTCCCATGCGATGTGCGGTCAGAAGGCAGCGTTTCCGATTTGGTCGACTTCGCGCGCGACTCTTTCGGACAACTCGACATCATGGTGAACAACGCCGGGATCCTTGGCCCAGTGGGATCCATAACCGATGTCGAGATTGACGCTGCTCTCGAGGCAATTCGGATCCATCTCATCGGCACCATCGCCGGCATCAAACACGCGTCACGTGTCATGCGGGCTCAGGGACATGGAGTCATCCTCAACACCGCCAGCACCGCCGGGCTACGAGGAGGCCTCGGTCCTCATGTGTATACCGCCGCAAAACATGCGATCGTGGGTCTCACCGAGTCAGCAGCGACGGAGTTAGTCCACTACAACATCCGAGTGAACGCAATTGCTCCCGGCGGCCACCTGACTCCGCTCGTCGCTCGGGTGTTGACCGGCCGGGCGGATGACTTCGAAGGGGCCGAGAAGATGATGATCGAAAGGTCACCACAGGGGCGGGCAGCCAAGCCAGAGGACATTGCAGGTGCCTACGTCTACCTTGCCTCAGACGAGGCGTGGTTCGCGAATGGAGCTTGCCTCGTTGTAGATGGCGCGCGTGAAGTCCCCGGAAATCTTGCTTCCATGAACGCGACCAAGAGCTAAAACATGTTCCAGGTTGTCGGTTCGCTAAGGACTGAGGAGTATTTCTTCGAAAGATAGCGGCTGTAGGCGAGCATGTGAGCCTTCATGCTTTCTTCACTTGAATCCCCGTCGTGATTGGACAGGGCTTCAAGAATATTTCGATGCGACCCCAGAATCGCCGAGCGACGATGGTCTGGGTAGTCGACACCAAGACTTGAGCCATCCACGATGCCTATGAGAGCGTCGATGAGAAAGCCGTACAACGAGTTACCAGAGGCCCAAGCGATGATTTCGTGGAAATCCCGGTTGGTCTCCAAGAAGATGTCCTTATCGCTAAGTCCCTCTTCCATGCGGTCTACAGACTCCGCCAGTAACCCAAGCTGCTCCGCAGAAATATGTTCGGATGCAAGCCGCGCCATGATCGGTTCAAGATCAACGCGGGAATTCACGAGCGTAGAAAATGGAGCATTCTCGAACTGCAATAACAGCAGCAGGCTCGTGGCTAAATTGTCGGCGACGGGACGTTCGACCATGGGTCCCCCGCCCGGCCCAGGCTTGAGAGAGATAACGCCTTGAAACTCGAGGAATCGAAGCGCCTCACGAAGGGTCCCGCGCCCGATCTGATAATTCTCGAGCATCAGACGCTCATGTGGGAGTCGGTCACCAATCGCAAAACCACCCTTGCGGATGTCTTCCACGATACGCCGCGCCACTATCTCGGCCGTCTTTTGCGGCCGAGAACGCTGCGGTGAGTACACGACTTGAACTCCACATCCGTGAGATCGTCCCTGCTCGAACCAAATAGACAGCATACTCAGCCAGGTGGTGCGGCTCCTGGGTGGGCATCTGGGTTGCCATCAGTCCATGTCACATCCAGTCGCCGATAGGCGATCCGCCAGCCCTGCTCAGTGCGAACGAGGCGGTCCGAGTAGGTGCCAGCCACGACATACCAATTGGTGCCAGACATCTCCGGACGAACGTGCCGGGCCACGAGATAACTGTTATGCGTCGCTGAATCACCCGTGACCGAGACGATGTGATTAGCGTTTAAGTGCTGGGTCGTGACGCCTTCAAGGACTCTAGCCACCGCAGCTGCGATAGCAGTGGGACCTTTCACTTCTCCGATCGGGCCGGCTGCAAGTGCTCCATTTGGAGTAAAGACCTCATTCAAGAGAAGCCAGTTCTTCGTGTCCAAAGCGGTCGCGTATCTGATGGCCACATCAACGATGTCCAAGCGGTCGGCAAGTTCTCGAGACTGATCCACGCTTCACACCGCCTCTGACCTCCGAAAGGAGATCGGTGCTCGGCTGACCAGTAGATCACTGACCTGCCGAGCACCGACTCACATGACTGCGATTACTAAGGGACTAGCCAGAGTGCCTTGAACTGCGCCTCGAAGCCAGCAACTGCATTGTAGAAGCCCTTGTCGTCCAACACGATTCCGTTGACGTTGGCCTGAGTGATGATCTGGCTGGGAAGAAGAGCCGTCTTCTCCTCATCAAGACTGTCTCCGTTGAACATACGAGCGAAGACATCAATCGAGCGCCAGCCTAGGAGCTGTGGTGGTAGACCGACCCATGCTGCATCCTTGCCATCACGCAGATTCTGAAGCCCCGCGTTGGATACTGCACTACCGATTACCTTCGCCTGTGCCGAGAGACCAGCCGTGTCGAGAGCTGCTGTCACGCCAGTGGCGAGATCACCGAAAGTGAAGAGGATGTAGTTGATGGACGGATCCTTTTGCAAGGTGCTGACGACACTCTGTGGTGTCTTCGTACCAATATCAGCGAGAGTTTGATCGACCACAGTGGTCTTGCAATCCGGGCACCACTTGGCCAGGTTCTCCGTGAGGCCGGTGACCACTGGCTCGAGGATCGGGAACGCAGAAACAGTGAAGACGGCTACGTGCGCGCCACCACCGCTATCGCCAGCAACAAATGCTGCCAGATCCTTGCCCCATGCGAGCTGCTCGGGAATACCGTCCAGCATGACCTCAATACCAGGTGCGCTTCCGGGTGCGTCGACTGCTGAGTCCGGGACAATCTTCACACCTGCATCGGCCGCGGCCTGAAGCTGCTCAGTGAGAATCGACGCCGGGTAGCCGCCATAAGCGATGCCCGCAGGCTTCATTTCGAGTGCAGCTTGAAAAGCCTTCTGGATGCCATCGGCGTCTGCGGAGATGGGAATCGCCTTGTAGTCCCAACCAAGAGCCTTGGCGCCCATTTCAGTCCCGAGGCTAATGTCATCCTGGATCGGTACTGGCGTGAGTAGACGGACGATTAGCTTTCCGGCTTCTGGCTTCTTGCTCAGAGGCTGCGTGAGACCGATGCTCGTCGGGTTCGCGAGCCGTGAATCCAGATAGGCCTTTGCCTCATCAATTGGATTCGGCGCCGCACTCGTGGTGGGCGCAGCGCTAGTGGTGGGTGCAGCGCTAGTGGTGGGTGCCGCGCTTGTGGATGACGATGAGCCACCGCCGCTGCCACACGCTACGACACCTAGGGCAGCGGCCGACATGACCGCTACGAGACCAACTACTCGTTTCATTTTCACTTCCTTCGAGTCGTTCGACCTGTCCGGCGTGTACTCACTCGGGCAGCCTGCGCTTGTGCGCTAGTAGGCTAATTATTAGCATCAATAGATTGGATCGGGGGGCTTTATGATCACGAACAGGTCACGAGATTCAGCCCTTGGTCTTTCGTGTCGGTCGGACGGCCAGAGCCACCGCGACGATTAGGGCAACGCCGTTGAAGAGATACGGGATGTAGGTCGGGGCTCCCAGGAGTTGCAGCCCCTTGACCCCCGTGGCCAGCAGCAGGATCGCCACCAGAGTCCCAAGGACATTCACGCGCCCTGGCCTGATCTGAGTCGCCCCTAAGAAGACGGCGGAGAAAGCCGGTAGCAGATACGGAGCGCCCATATCGGGGGTGGCGTTGCCCAATTGAGCGGCCAACAGGGTTCCGGCAAAACTGGCAATCACTGCCGACGAGATCAGGGATCCGCGGATCACCCGACCTGTGCGAACACCGGCGAGCCGCGTGGCGATCGGGTTGCCCCCCACTGCATAGAGTCTGCGGCCAACTGGGCGGTACTCAAGGATGTAGTACAAGATCGCTGCCAAGATGAGCATGTAAAAAAAGGACAGCGGGAATGTCAGCACCTTGAACTGCCCAAATGCGATGAATCCCGGCTGTATGCCAGCGACCACCTGCTTCCCGTCGGTCGCCCAATAGCTCATAGCGACCAAAATGCTGCTCATTCCAAGTGTCGCTATAAAGGAGTCAACTTTGAGGTTGACGATGACGACACCGTTGAGAGCACCAATCAGCACGCCCACCACAAGCGCGCCAATAACGCCCAAAGGCCATGGGAAGCCATTGGTCTGAAACCACAATGCCACTGCAGCGCCGACGCTTACCGAACCTGCCACGGACAGATCAAAGACACCTGCCGCAATAGGAATGAGCAGCCCCAGCGCGATGATGGCCGTTATGGCTTCTTGGGCAAGTGTGCTTCGGGCCGTGTTGACAGACAGGAACAGATTGGGAATCCACAGCGCAAAGACGATCACCAACAGGGCCCACACATATAAGCCAGAGAATCGGTCGAAACCAAAGTTGAGGCGCCGGCGCTTTTTGTTCACGTCCGCCGGACTCGAGACGGAATTCTGTGTCGTCATTTACAACTCCTCCATTGGGGCGCCATCACATGTTCGAAGTTCTCGGCATGCCGTTACTTGAGCCAGTGCCGATAGTCAGCGCAGTAATCTCGTCACTATTGAAGTGCGGCGCTTGGAGAACAGCGCTGATAACTCCATCACGCAGGATTAGAACCCGATGGCACAACCGCACGAGTTCCTCATGATCGCTTGAACAGACAAGAACTGCTTTACCCTGCTCAGCTACCTGCTCGATTAGCGAATGAATGTCTGCTTTTGCGCCGACATCGACCCCCTGAGTGGGCTCGTCCAAGAGAAGGACTTTCGGATCCTCTCGCAACCATCGCGCAAGAATCACCTTCTGCTGGTTGCCGCCTGAGAGATTCTGGAGTGGAACCGTTGGAGCCGGAGGCCGCACATCGAGTTTGTCAAGCCAGACTTTGACGTCAGCGGCTTCCTGCTTCTTCCTGAGAATTCCGCGCCGCACGTTGCGCTGTGGATTTGTGACTGTGATGTTCTCTGTCAGAGTAAAAGCCGCAAAGCCCGCATTCGTTTGCCGCTCTGCAGGGACCAATCCGACACCGCATGCCATCGAAAGATCCGGTCGACCTGGTGGAAGAGTAGCCCCGCCCACGGCAACAGTGCCGCTCCTGTCTCCAGACCCGAAGAGCAGTCCCGCGATCGCTTCCCGACCAGAACCCGTGATTCCAGCAATGCCTACTATCTCTCCTGCATGCACCTTGAGGGTCACGCTACGGACTCGCGGTCCTTGTAGGTCAGTCACGTCAAGCACGAGATCGCGCTCGACCTCTGGCCCGTTAGAGAGTGCCCGCTCATCGAGATCACGGCCCACTACGAGGGAGATAAGTCTCTTCTCATCCAGATCTGCCAAAGCCACTGTTGCAACAAGATTGCCATCACGGAGCACTGACACGCTGTCGGCAAGCCCGAAGACCTCATCGAAATGATGGGATACAAAGATCACGGCCATTCCGGATCTTGCGATGGAACGGATGAGAGTAAACAATTTCTGTGCCTCTACAGCCGACAAGTTTGCAGTAGGCTCATCGAGAATCAGGACCCGTGGCTGATTGCTGGTCTCTGCTACGGCTCTCGCGATTGCTACAGCTGTCCGCTCACTCATAGTCAGACTTGAGACTGGAGCGCGAACATCGATTTCATAGCCAAGTTCACTCAGCGACTGCTGGGCCAAGTGGGTCTCGTGTTGCCAGCGGATCATGCCAAGTCGGTTGACGTTGTAACCCTTAGAAAGAGCAATGTTCTCCACCGTCGAAAGTGACCCCACGAGGCCTAGATCTTGGTGAACGAAGCGAAGTCCCTTTGCAACACCCGATCCGGTGACTCCCAAGTGAAGTGGCTCACCGTCGACACGCGCGCTTCCACCCTCGTCAGGCATATGAAAACCAGAGAGGATCTTGATCAAGGTGGATTTACCGCAGCCATTCTGGCCAACGAGGGCACGAATCTCACCGGACTCAACTTTCAAAGAAACCCGATTAAGCACAACTTGCTCACCAAAGGTCTTGGACATCGAGTCAACTTCGAGCACTGGTGTCATGGGATCAGAACCGCTCTTCCGACAAGGTCCCCAGCCGCCAGTCGTTGGAGAACGGTCTCCGCCTCCTGCAAACTGAAAGACTCATAGGTTGAGACCACCTTGGACTCGGACATCAAGTCGATTAGTTCGACCAACTCCGAATGCTGTCCTACGTAGTTTCCCAAAATGGTGAGTTCGTTAGCAGTCGCTTGAACGGACGTAAGCGGGAACTCCTCCATTGACCCACCGATAATCGACAACACACCACCGCGGGAGAGAATGCCTACGGAAGCGGAGAGAGTTTGAGCGGTGCCGACGCAATCGAACACGACATCAATCTGTCCTCGTAGGCCCCCCCACACGCTGCTATCCGCCGGCGAAGAAGCGTGCAACACTTGCTGGGCGCCTAGGGATAGAGCAGATTCGAGTCTAGTTTTCGACAGATCAATAACTGTGGTGTTCACACAGGCAAGAGCGTTGAGGGACTGCAGAACAAACTGTCCAACACCTCCTGCACCCACCACGAGGACACGCTGTCCCACTTCCAGAAAAGGAAGCGCACGCTTTACAGCGTGATAGCCCGTCAAACCTGCATCCGTAGCGGCCACGAGGTCAATCGGATTCATCCCGGCAGGGATCCGAACACAACTGCGCTCAGATGTCGCCATGAACTGTGCGAACCCACCTTGCGTCACCTGATCAACACCGGGAAAGTGTGGTCGCGAGCAGTACGTATCCCTGCCAGAGCGACACCCAGGGCACAGCCCACAGGTCATGAGTGGGTGTAACGCAACGGCATCTCCGATGCTCACGGAAGTAACCCCAGGAGCAATCTCTACAACCTTGCCAACGTTTTCGTGTCCCAAGATGTACGGGAATTCAGCAGCACCGAGTAGGTCCTGCAGGGCTCCAGACCGGATATGCAAATCGGATCCACAAACTCCAGCGGCGAGTACCTCGACAATGACATCGGCCGTTTCTTGCAGAACAGGATCCGGAACGTCTAGGAATGCAAGCTGATCCTGATAACTCGTCATCGCGGCTGCGCGCACGACTCAGCTCACAGACTCGTCAAGGCAGCGATGCCTGCCGTTGCGATCGCCACATCCTGATCATCGTTTCCCCCGCTCACGCCAATGGCGCCAACGACTACACCGTCAACATGCACAGGGATTCCACCTGCCATAGTGCAGAACCGATCAATAGACGAAGCAAACTTATGGGCCGCGAAAACGTCACCTGAGAAAACGGAACTCCACATTGCTGTGGGCATTTGAGCGCACGCTGCCGTGAACGCCTTGTCGGAGGCTACTTGTATCGTCATAGGGGAAGCGCCGTCCATACGAACAGTGACTTTAGGTGTTCCGGCTTGGTCTGAGACCACAAGGGACGCGGACAGTCCCATGGCTGTTGCCGCCTGTACTGCTGCGTTCGCAATGCGCAACGCCGCGCTAGTAGACAGGCTCTTCTGTGTCCAAGTGTCACTCACACGCGCTCCTTTGATATCAAGACTTCGTCCGAATTCCCAGCTCCATCTCAGCGATGAGAGCACGATGCAAATCATTACTGCCTTCGACGATCTGAAACACCTTCGCATCTCGATAGAGACGACCGATGCGATATTCGGGTGAAACTCCAGCTGCGCCATGGATCTGCATCGAGTCCGTCGTGGTTCGCTGCGCTACGTCACTTGCGTACATCTTCGCCATGCTGGTCGATTGCCGTGCTCGACCGCCCTCGTCCATCTCGCGAGCTGCGTCCTGCACGAGAAGTCGAGCAGTGCGAATCCCGACAGCCATATCGGTGATCTTTGACTGGACTATCTGGAAATTCGAGATCGTGTTGCCGAAGGCCTCACGGATTTTGGCAAAGGAGACCGCATCGTCCATGGCCGCCTGGGAGAGCCCCACTGCGCGAGATGCCACGCTCAGTCGGCCTCTCTCTACCGCCGACATTGCGACGCGGAAGCCTTCTCCCTCGTTTCCGAGGACGTTCTCCGGCCCGAGGACGACATCCTGCAAGATCACATCGCCCGTTGATAGCGGACGGAAACCGAGTTTGTCCTTATAGGGAGCCAACGTAAGTCCCGGGGTCCCTCGCGGAATGATGAAACCGGTGATTCCTCGATGCTTCAAACTCCGGTCCATAGTCGCAAACGTCACTACGAAATCTGCAATATCCAGATTAGAAATCCAGGCTTTGGCACCGTTCAACACAAATTCTGATCCACGCTTTTCGTACGATGTCTCCATTCCGGCGACGTCACTGCCCGATCGTGGTTCCGTAACACCCGCGGCACCAAAGGCGGTGCCTTCCGCAAGCGGCCGCAGGTACTTCTCCTTTTGTTCCGGAGTGCCGAAGGCGGCAATTCCTCCCCCGACCAAACTCGTCGGCATCGACATTAAGACACCCATTACGTGGCAGCTCTTGGAGACTTCTTCAATAACACGGGCATAGGTGACGTAGTCGAGTCCCAAGCCGCCGTAGGCAGGGTCAACAGCGCCACCAAAGAACCCGAGCCCAGCCATCTTCTCGAGGAGATCCCGCGGAATAGATTCCGCACGGTCATAATCGGCAACCCGCGGTGCTATTTCTCGGCGGGCGAAATCACCGACAAGTTCAACAAGCGCCGCCGCATCCGCAGCCTGCATATTCACGAATTCCCACCTAAATGAGCCGAGGACCTTTAAGTATAACTATATGCAGAGATAGTCCACTTCGCAATTAGTCGAGGATGGTGATGGCCTGAGTGGGGCAGGAATTGACGGCGGCTTCCACAGCGGCCCGCTGGTCTTCCGCAACATCAGACACGAAAATGGCCTTTCCCTCGGGAGCAAGGCTGAAGACCGCCGGCGCCTCAAGAACGCACAGCCCATTGCCCTGACACCAATCCAGATCGACTGAGACCTTCACGAAACGGGCCAAGTCGCAGGGAGGCTGGTGATCGCGTAGGTGGGACCCGTAGCTTCCAGGATCCGGGATTCGTCGATTGTGAAATTTGGAATTCGCTTGAGGAACTCCTCGAACATCACCTGCATCTCGAGCCTGGCCATATGAATGCCCACACAGACGTGCGGTCCCGCACCAAAACCGAAGTGTCGGTTGGGTGACCTGCGGAGGTTGAATTTTTCTGGTTCGGGGAACACATCAGGATCGCGATTGGCGGCTGCATAAAGAAGGAGGATTCGATCTCCCACACTAAATTGAACTCCGCCCACTTCGACCGGCTGAGAGACAGTGCGCGAGAGGCCCTTTGTGGGTTGCTCAAACCGCATTACTTCCTCGATAAAGTTAGGGATCAAAGAGGGATCTGCGACAAGTTCAGCTCGGACATCTGGGTTTTGCGCCAGGAAGATGAATCCGTAGTTGATAGAAGCCGCCGTGGTCTCGAAACCTGCCGCCGCAATAAGAATCGCGTAGTCGAGAACATCGTCATCGGTGATCGGCTCGCCATCGATCTCGATTCCGCAAAGCAGACTTAAAACGTCGTCTTTGGGGTTCTCTCGGCGGTCTGGGAGGAGCGCGCGGAGGTAGTCATAGGCCCAGATCGTCGAGTCCAAAGAAATCTTGGCAGCGCCTTCCGGATCCTCTTCCTTGCCCGGGGGATGAGTCATGTTCAGAAGTGAATTCCGCAGTTTCTCGCGATCCTCGACACGAATATCAAGAAGAGACATGACGGAGTGAACTGGCAGCGGATAGGACAGATCATCCGCGATGTTGCACTCACCCTTGGCGTAAACAGCATCGACAAGCGAAGCTGCAATCTGACGGAAGTGCGGCTCGCGTGGGCTCTGATTCGCCTTGGCAAAGTAGTTCGAAATGGGCTCGCGGTACTTGCGATGGAGCGGGGGGTCAATTTCGATCGGAATCTGCGGCCTCGGAGTGGGGATCGGCGGAATTGTGATCCGATAGCTGGAGAAGATCTCCGGATTCCGGAGGACGTACATGATGTCCTCGTAACGGCTCATCACATAGAAACCCTGGTCCTCGTGGGCATCGCTATGGAAAATCGGACACTTAGTGGGGTAATCGGCCCAAGCTTCTTTCCACGCGCCCCCGATAAAGGAGGGATCCAAGATCGTGAAGTGGGTGTCCGGGACGCCGTTATATGTGTCTGTCATTACTTCTCCAGAAGGTTCCGGGCGCCTAATTGTGTTATTGATGCGCCTAGTAACACCCTCCCGCACTTTTGCCCTTTTGTCCCGTAAATTAAAAAAGCTTCTGCGTGACGGCTCCGGACGGTTGAACCTCCGGAGCCGTCACGCCAGCTTTGGGCTAGGGAGTGCTGAAGTCGACCGCTGACTCGGCGATCGAGATCACGTTCCACGCACCACCGTCAGCGTCCGTGAACCGGTAACCCGGAAGGAGCATCAAGGTGCCGTCCGTCTGCCAGTACTGGACGAGAGCAGCGTCTCCACCACTCAAAGTCACAGTGGTGAGCGGCACCTGCACGACCGGGCGGCCGTCCTTTGTGGGAGCTGGGGCGGGGGTCGAAGTGCCGTTGTTGTCCTTGGTCACGACGTCAGAAGCCATCGGGTAGACCGTGCCCCAGTCGGGTGTCGGGCCAAACGCGCGCCACTGCGGATCGTTTGCGCGATCAACGGCGTCCTTCGGACTGACGACCGGGTAGCCCTCGATCGCCGTCACACCGGCTGCGTTTCCGTATGCAGACTGCACACCCTTGTCGCTAAAGGTCAGGTTCCACGCAATCTGCGAACGCATGCCGTTCACCAACTGCCATGCAGAGACATTGGTGGTCGGTCCTTGAATCGCGGTCTCCCACTCGACGTCGTCCTTGTTGACGCCTAAGGTCGCCAGGATCTGCTCGGCCTGTTGCTGCGATGCGTCGGCATCGGGACCGGTCGGTTCCTCACACGAAGTTGCGGGTGCAGGGACCGGATCCGTGGAGCCCGAACTCGCAGACGGGGCACCTGGTGCAACTGGATCTACTGCGACAGCGCTGCCATCGACAGACTTCGGGTCCGAACTCGGGTAAATACAATTCGCCCACGGATCAAACTTTGGGTTGTAGTACGACCACGACACGAGGGCATCATTGGAAACCCAGATCTGCGGGCCGGTGCCATCGTTGGAACCAACACTGATGTTGCCGTAGCCGTCATCGACCGGCTGGCCCTGGACACCAAAGGTATTGGCCAGAGTCTTAGCAAGCGCTATGCGAACAACACCCTTAGCGCTGATCACGTATGCCGTGGCAGTGCCGGGGCTTGAAGTCGAGACACCATCTGCGGCTGTGAAAATCTGATTGCCGTAGCCCCATCCCGGGTACATCGCAGCCATCTTGCCGGAGGCCATACTCGAATCTGCCTCGCCGGCGCCGGGCATCGAGTTGCGACCCGCAGAGTTCTCAGGTGCGCCTACTGGCATTGAGCCAGGGTTATTTGCACTCGAGCGGCCTGGGCCGACCATCGGCATTGGGTTGGCATTGGCTTGAGGCGCAGTTGCATCAGACGCAGCCACGACCGGCGCAGAGTTGCGACCAATGGCCACACCGGCGATCGTCGTGCCAGCGAGCAGCGCGACAGCAGCAGCGACTCCAGCTGCCAGCAGCATCGACTTGCGGCGCTGGGGGGTGTCAGCGACTTTTGCCATCACATGGGCGCGCACGTCCATGAGATCAGGATCGGGCGTGCCTCGCTCAGGGTCAGCAGCTGTGAGGCGGTTTAGGTCGTCTGCGCCGTCGGAGCCAGTCTGGTCCGGGCCATTAAGTTCAGTCATTGTCGTACCTCCACCCTATATACGTCAGGGCAGCGGCACATCTTGCACGGGAGCGAGAACTTCTTCAAAACGGCTTCGTGCCCTAGAGAGTGCGGATGCCGCGGCGCTCGTGGACATACCTAGTGCCTTGCCCAGCGCATCGCCGGTCAGGCCCTCCCATGCGGCGAGACGGAGAACCTCTCGGTCCTTCACGCCCAATGAGTTCCATGCACTGGCGATCTCAGCATCTTCGACGACGCGGTCGGCCGGATCTGCCTCAGTCGCGACGACGCCCTCAAGCTCGGCCGCACCACCCGCCGGGAAGGGGATCACCTTGCGGCGCTGGTTCGCCAACTCCATCCATGCGGTGCGATACAGCCACGGGAGTTCGCCATCACGCGGGATCTCGCTGAGCTTGCGCCACGCAATGAGAAAAACATCGGCCACTAAGTCATCGACATCGGCGGGCTGGGCCATGCGTCGGCGCAGATAACGATGCACGTCAGGGGCATAGGCATCGAAGAGCGTCTCGAAGCGCTTCACTTGATCCATGTGCTCCTCCTAGTCGCCCATCATCCAGACGCGAAAGGTGTGGCTTTGGTTCCGCGGCTAGCGCAAGTGCTCGCGTACCCAGTCTCCCAGAACTTCGGCGCACTCATGGACAGTCTCAACCCAGGTACGCCCAGCGGTCCCATCAGCCGAATCACTCACCTGCTTGACGAGTAGGGCCGGCACAC
>Ga0209829_10002748_pt1 | contig 13195 bp, 12 predicted proteins | sample C_140205_EF_Meta_FD_187311 | JGI IMG/M metagenome (GOLD analysis project Ga0209829, IMG submission 187311) | Freshwater microbial communities from Lake Croche, Canada to study carbon cycling - C_140205_EF_MetaG (SPAdes) (version 2) | ecosystem: Environmental > Aquatic > Freshwater > Lake...
ATACAATATAAGAAAAAATAAAAAATACAACATATAGAAAAAAATACAACATATAGAAAAAAATACAACATATAGAAAAAAATACAACATATAGAAAAAAATACAACATATACAAAAAAATACAACATATAGAAAAAAATACAACATATAGAAAAAAATACTACATAAAAAATATATAACACATGTGATGCTTTTGGTGCCTTAAATTTGCCATCAGCAGGAAAGTACGCATTTATAAAAAATACAACATATGAAAAAACTTTACCGGTAAAAAAGAAGGTTCCAGGAACTAAGTATCCTACTTTTTCCACCTTCATCTCTTTTTTTTGTATACGCACACGCATCACATTTTACTTTACATGCAGCCTGGTGAAGACGGGCAAAGCACGTCCCGACCGTTACCTAGACCGTGGCACCGGATCCAGGACAATGAACTCCGCAAAGACACCATCAAGCTACTGTGCGGAGCACACCGAACTCACTCATGTCTTTAAAATGGGCGGCATGCAACACTTCTACATCGCGCATTGGGTGTTGCATGTTACAGGGCGGGGCGCGGTCGCATAGTCGTCACTGCACTAAAATGCACGTAACCCCTGCATCCGCGGTGTGCTATAAACTTGTGCCCGCAGCCTGGGGTGCATTTCCAAAGAAAACAAGACATACGTTGGCGCACCTGCAAGAGCCGCGGTAATTCTGGCGTTACGCCAGATTGAACAGGCGTCGTATTACTCCGCTTGTGATATGGTACGTTCGGGCATTAATTAATGTGTTAATTCTGCCCAACGCTTTTGTATATCGAGTGACGTACTACCACCGATCTCTGTTATTCCTTACAGAAGGAATACCAACGATTCCGGCTTCCACTACTCAGAACAACATATAAAAGTTCTCAATCACTTTTAGCTGAGCGGCATGGCAATGTGCCTGGAGTTGCTGTTGGCGCAGGGCTGCATTCCACGCCGCCAGTGCAGTCTGCCATTGGGTGTCATGTCCCTGCTCCTTTGCCTGCTCAGGTAAGGCGTGTTTATTTTTCCTCGGTATTGACTCCTAGCGACACCAGGCAAAGTACTTGTTGTGGCTAATTTTTTTACTACAGTGTGCTCGGCCTTGCGATGCTATAAGCGGTACATTCCTTCAGGCCGAGAACGCGGCCCTCAAGGATAAGCTATCCAAGTACGAGGCGTTTGTGGCCGAGCACGCTCAGACGGCAAAGCGAGTTAAGGGTACGGCAGAAAGAGTGTTTGCGGCTGCCCGTGCGGAAGTTGCAACGCTAAAGGAGAATGCACGACATCTGGTGCAATTGTGCAACGGTCTTCGAGAACAGTGTGCCGCCAAAGACAAACACCTTGTGTCTCTGAGGACAAAGCTTCGGCTGACTGCATACAAGCACAAGGCGGAAAAGAAGGGGATGGAGAGGCAGCAGCAGCAGTCTGTGGCCGACGTGGCGATTGCGCTCACGACATTGGCGGGACCCTGTGCACTGGCGTCGTTGGCCAACGATTCCGCTTCTCTGAATTTTGGATCTGGGGACTTGCCTTTGCGTAGTTCTCCGTTTTCCCCTGGAATGAAAGGTGCTGAAGCTAGCGATTATGCCACTGCATTTGACGCGGACGCGGACGCGGGTTGCGGATCTGCGTCTTTGTACCCATTGTCTCTGGAAGTACCAGGTTTCGAAGCTGGCGACGCTGTTGTTGCCACCGAAGGTATGTCAGCTAACGGACGGAGGGTTAATAAAAAATACGCTTGCATGTGTGCTCGCTTATTGGGGTGCGTGTTTGTCACATTACAGGCACCGTACATGCGTGGCCCGACCAAATCATGGTTTGGGAGTTTCTTAATGACTTCGGGGCGACTGCGAGGTATTTTATGGACACGATTTTTCCTCCAAAAACATCGTCGAGCACCACCCGAATAAACAAAAGGATGAAGACCGCGATTGAAAGACGTGTTTTCCCCGGTCAGCGTACCAGCGATGTGTGGTCTTCTGAACCACGACGGCGGTTTGGCCTCGCATTGCTGTGGTTCGTCTTTGGCAAGGACCGCCTTAAGAAGCAACACGTGTTTGACGACGCAGAGGCTCAGCGTTTAGTCGATGTCGTTGACCACGGTAAGTAAAGCACCGGTTTTTTTTGGTAGTGGTGTGGGTGGGAAAACCAACGGCTGTGTGTTTTTGGTTATGGGTCACGGGGACACTAAAAGCTGTTTGTTTTTGGGTGTATGTGTATGTATGCCGTGGCACGCAGACGCGCTTCCTGTGTACATCTCTTTTAAAAACGAGGGGAAGTGGTCGGATCAGAGTACTTGGTTGTTTCCGATGGAAGCGACTTGCCCCTTCCCCCGGGTACCAGTTTCTGCCACTTGTAACGACGCGGCCGCGTCGAAAGACGCGCGCTTTGTCCCGACACTTGCGCCCGAGAACGCTAAAAAGGCGTGCGAAGAGGCCTTTGACCGCGCGGATACGTGCACAGGTGTGCCCGCTTGCGTTTGCAGAGGGGTGGTGTATTTGGGTTTCTTTATGGGTCATAATAAAAAAATGGAGATCTGTAGGGGTGCAGAAACCCATAACGGAAAAAAATGGAGATCTGTAGGTGCAGAAACCCATAACGGGGGTATGTCGTCGATTTGCTGGGTTTGATTTTTAAACAGACTTTCCTGGAATGCTATCTTACATCCGGGACATTGAAGCGCTGTCCCGTGCTCTTGCGCCTGCCCTGGCGTTAGCATCGACGCCTCTGAACCTGGGTGCACTGGCACTTGACGGTCCCCCGCTTGGACGTCAGCATCCAAGTCGTGACGAAGGGATTCAAGAAGGGGTCCAGACACAAGCCATCGAGATGCAAGACTCCGATGCAGGGCTGTCGAGGCCGATGTTACCGACCGGCCATGGAAACGCGATACAAACTGGTGGAGTGGAGACGTGTAACGGTAAACGCCAGCGTCAACCGACGAGCAGTAAGTCAATTACGACACAACGTTTGGAAAATGCTGAATGCTTAAAATTTTGAATGCCAAATGCCAAACATATGAATTTTTTTAAATCTTAATTTGTGTAGTTTCAGAAGCTCTGAGACCGACAAAGGTTCAAGCGGTGAAGCCAGCCGACGCATATTTAGAACGAAAAGGAGTAATTTACATCGATGAAGATGACGCGACCGCCTGTTAGAACATTTATTTATTTGTGAAATGAATGCTCTGCGAAGAGACGGGGCTACGTACATGGCAAAGCCACGTGAACCTTATTTTTTTTGTTTTTGTTATTAAAGTAAAAGTTTTTTTTGCAGTATGCACGCACTGCCTTGCCTGCCTGCACTTTACAACCTGCACGCAAGTACGTACCGGGAATGAAGATTGTAAAAAGCAAAATCAAAAGCAAGCTTGCTAAAAGCACTTCCGGCCACCTCGACAAGCAGAGCCTGCTGTCCGCTCTTACCCACGCGACGTATATAGGGGACATTTTGCGCGTCAAGCGTGTGCTTGCAGCTGGTGCCAAGGCGTTGGTGCCGGCCAGAGGCTTCCCGGCGTGCCTGCTTGTTCGAGCAGCGGCCTTGCAAAGCAGCAGCATTTTAACGCTGCTTCTGAAAGCCGGGGCTGCGCCCAGTGGGCTGTCCTGTTCCGGCTGTCGGACCTCGGCCGGTGCTGTGCGCATGACCGCGCTACACAGCGCGGTCAGCAAGGGCACGGTGCACAGCATTGGCACCCTTCTTAAACACGGTGCGCAGGTGGACGCGACAGACGGCACCGGCAGAACCCCTCTGTGGTACCTGTCTAACCGCCGGCAGTACGGCCGACCGCTCTGCGTCGCGCGTCGCGGCCGTGTTAACACCCAGGCCGGTGAACTGAAGCGAATCCTGCAGCTGTTTGTTGCTGCTGGCGCAAACGTGGATGCCGCCAAGACTAGACGCACCGCCGATAACCGGAGGGACGGCGACGGGGAGGAGGGAACCACTCTGCTGCACATTGCGGCTGCGCGCGGGGACGCGGAGCTGGTGCAGGCCCTGCTGGCCGCTGGTGCCGACGTCACGCTAAAGTCCAAGCAAGGCAAAACGGCGCTGGGCTGGACGCATGGCGACTGGCCGGATGTGCATGCCATGCTTGCAGCGCAAGCCGATTGGGCGACAGGAATGCGCAGGCGGTGGCTGCTGCAGTGCCGCACGGGCGCGGGGTGTTAAAAGAGATTAGAGATTGCTTAGCGGTTCGCACATTACCCCAAGTGCATAAGTGTATGTAAGTGCACGTACGTGCACGCGGGAAAAAAATACGTGCGTATAACATTTAAATGAACCTGCCAACCCTTTCTTTTAATTTGTTATAACATTTTGCACACAACCACCCAACAAAAACAAATGGAAGCCTTAACAGTCGAGGAGCTGGTGGTGTACGATTCCGTGCAACGAATGACGGTCGAGGAGGCATACGCACTGCTGTTGACACTGTACACAGCCACGGATGTGCCACTTGAAACACGGAACGACAACATCTTGGCCTTGCTGCTGATTATTTGCACGCAGTGGCGACTGGCCGGCCCAGCCGGCATCGGTCGAATGCTTCGCCTTAAATACTTTCTGGAAACCCACTTCTCCAGCCGCGTGGGCTGCAAGTACTTTTACCTGTTCTCTACGCCGGAGCACTACGGCTGCGACTTGCGGGAAATGTTGTACAGTCGCGGGGGCATTCCTCGCGCGGGGGCCCTCCCGCTACTGGCCCTGTTTTCTGGTGTGGCGGAGAGCGTGACGAGACCGGGGCCAGGGTCGACCGTCCACCCTGCCCCAATGTGGCACATCCTCACGGACATCGACGACACGCTGTACCCAAACACGGAGCATGGCACGTACGTCGCGGGGTCGGACGTGGCATGGCCCCAAAAGCAGCCGTATCCCGGCATCGTGTCGTTCTACCGCGCGTTTTGCAGCCGCGGGGCCGCCGACCACGGGCCGCTGCGCTACGCCACCGTGCTGTCGGCCACCCCCGGGGTGCTGAAAAGCAGTAAAATACGCAGCGAGGTGCTGGCAAGGGTGCTTGGCCCACACTACGGCTTCATGCAAGGCTCAGACCGAAAGCGTGACATTGTTATGGGCGTCAAGCAAAATGTGCTGACGTTGTTTGAAATGCGAAAAAAACGGATACAGACGGCGTCGGTGGGCACCCGCGCCCCCGCCCCCGCCCCCGTTGAGGTAAACTCTCTGTTCCAAAGATACGGAGAAACCAAATTCCGGCGCTTCCTGCAGTACAAATCCATTTTCCCAGAGTTTAGGTGCATTTTCATCGGTGACAATGGCCAGGGCGATGTCGTAACCGGACTAAATATGCTGGCGCGTGACCCTAGGTGCATCGTGTGCATCCGGTCGGTGTGTCATAACGGCAAGCGCTATAGCAGCTTCAGGCTGCCCTTGGTGTATGAAATTCCAGGAGAAGCCATGTTTACGACCGCTGCTAGTGCAGATAGCATAGGCGCTGGCACTGGTGCTGGTGCTGGTGCTGGTGCTGGTGCTGGTGCCGGTGCTGGTGCTGGTGCTGGTAAAAAGAAAATAACAGTCACTCGCCAAATGCGAAGGAGATTGTATCCTTTTCGGACTTACATAGACTTGGCCCAAATTTTTTTACGGCTACACATTTTTGAACACGAGGATGTAGCCACGGTCAAAGCGGAAGCCCTGGCAGCGGTCAACGACCCCCAAAACTCCTCATTTAAGCACCTTTACTCACTTGACGAAGATAACTACGTCAAGTGGCTTAACATTCAACGCCTTCACATGTACACGTAAAAAACAAATAAATTACCTTTTGGGCTGTAGAATTTGTAGTGATGGATGGAAGATCAAAAATGTAAAGACTAAATAAATAAAAGAACAACAGGAAAACAGTACAAATGTCTGATCCTAAAAGAAAATTGGCCAAGTTGAGCCCGCAAAAAAATGGTGTTTCTTCCACTGATAATTCTGATGTCAAAACGTCGACGAAAGCCAAATTACTATTCGCCTTCATATTATTTGTGTTGGCATTGCTTATTGCAGCAGTGGTTTATTTCGGCTTAAAGAAAAACTCTGAAAAGCAAGGTACAGCGGGACCAGCGGGACCAGCGGGACCAGCGGGACCAGCGGGACCAGCGGGACCAAAGGGACCAGCGGGACCAGCGGGACCAAAGGGACCAACGGGACCAGTAGCCACGGGAGCTACAGGGGCCACAGGGGCGACGGGGCCGACACGGATTGCAGGTCTGGGAGGTTTAGGAATCTCGACAACGTCCTTCACAGGCGTTTTGATACCAAACACAAGCAGTTTGACGGCGCAGACAATGATAAACTTCTCGGGTCCTACACCAGGGAGCTTCTACACCATACCGGCTACAGGTAATTACAATGTATCTTTCTCCGCAACTGTGCTTCAAGATTCTGCAACAAGCCCTGCTTTACGTGTATACCTTGGCGTTGGTAATAATGCAATTACCCCAGGCAAAAGTGGTTGGCTTGGGGTAACTACTTCTGTACCTTTAAGTGGCGCGACACCTGTTACAATGGCTGGATCATTTTCTTGGCCCCTTGTAAAAGGAGACAAAATTTATTTGAATGTTTTAGTAAACAACGGCACAAACCCCAAAATTGTCCCAGATTTGACGTCTCGTTTTACGGTTCTTCCTGGAGCCGTTTTTCAGTTTCTGCTGTCCTCAACGTAATATACAGCGCCACGGATGACTGCATCTATTTTTATTCCCATTCTTTACCCCGCGCAAGCAAAAATAAAATGTTTTATACACGCTTTCATGCAACGCATACACACGCATACACACACACTTTCATGCAATGCATAACACTTGTCCTCGGCACGAGGGACACGAGTCTTTGGCGGACAGCCACTGTCCGAGGCAGTGCGCGTGGTACTTTTGGTGGCAGCCTCGGTGCTCGTACAAAATCGCGGGACTTCCGTGCGCCGACAGAGCCCCCAGACAAATGCAACAGCAATCCGATGTTACGTCCGTCTTAATGTTTGGTGCTGCTGCCTCGGTCGCGGCTTGCAAGTACGCGGTCACCGCCAAGCAACGGTGCGTTTCAACGTCGTCTTGCACAGGCACCAGGCGGTACAACAGGTCTGGAAAAAACTCGGAAAAGCGTGCCGGCACACAGCCGTACGCAGGGTGCGCCATAAGGTGTAGGGTTTGCATGAAGCGGGCGTTGCCAAGCAGCTGCGCACGCAGCGTAAGAGACGCGTGCATACGCACGTCGGTGCGGCTAAGGACTTCCGTGATGCACACGACCGCACTTGCGCAGCGGCCGTCGTTGCCGTGACAGCTGGGCGCGGGCAGACCCCGCAGCAGCGCCGCCGCCCGTGCGACGTGGTCAAAGGAAAGGAAGGCCGACACCGAGAGGTCTAAAATGCTTGGAATGAGTGCGTACGTGGACGGCAGCCACTCCCGGTTACACAGCAAGCCTGCCACCGCGCTCAGTGAAAGCTCCTGCAAGTCGGGAGGCAGTACGCCCGTGGCGTCGCACGCACGCAGCAGCTCTGGCAAAACGGTCTGCAGCCCGCGCATGGGCGCACGGGAGCCCAGCAGCCGCACCACGTACACGGCGTTGTACCGCTGTTGCCACACCGACGAAGACGAGAGTATGGCAGCCACACGGCCGGGAAGGGCGTCGGGCATTACCACACCGGCGCCCGACGACGCCAGAGCCAGAGGCGCCCACTTGTCCAGCACCCTGGAAAAAAAAGGAATGACATGGCGACACACGCCAATCGCGCCAATGCCAGCGGCCACGACGCCCAGACACGCCTCCATGGCAACAAGGACTTGGTTGGAGACACTTAAGGCTGCCGCGGCAATTGCGTCGGGGACGGCCGAGGGCGCCAAGACGACGGCTTCAAGCACCTCTGCTGCCTGCTCGGCGTACGTAAACGCGTCGCTGTCCTGAAAGGCAGTGCACACGACGGCAATTAAAGCTTGAGCAACCTCAGGGGTTCTGAACGCCACCGGTGTCGGGTGAAGCATCAAGCGGATGCCCGCCAGCGCCTGTCGCCGTACGGGCGCGCTTTCGTGGCCGTGGCCGTGGCCGTGGCCGTGAAGCACCAGCAAAGACGCCAGCAGGGCGCCCAGTGCCCGGTGCTGCGCGCCGTCCAACACGGCTTGAATTCGGAAGTCGGCAAGCGTGCACGCGACGCGGGCCGCCAACACCGCAACCTCCTCCGTGGGCACGCACGGGGGACCGGTCAGCACCGCCGCGGCCACCAGCCGGGTGTCCAGCCGCGAAACACTACTGTCGCACTCCACAACGCGCTGCAGCAACCTCCACGCCGGGCTGTGCATGCCGCTGCCCCGCGTCGCTTGAAAGCAATCGGCGCAGCTTGCGCTTTTCACAATGGCCAAGCACGTTGCCAGCAGGGTTGGAAAGCGGCTCAGCACGCCTCGAAACTGCAAGGGCGAGTGCGTCGAAAGGCCCAGCAACAGCCACAGCGCGGTCACTCCCATGGAAACACCAGGCGTCAGCCAGGGAGGGGGCTGTGTCTTCACGGCGCGCACACATGCGTCCCTGGAGCCGTGGTGGCCTGGCTTCACCAAGTCCGCGGACAGGGTTGTGGATTGCAGCAGAGCACTCGCCACGCTTGTTTCGGTGTCAGTGCTAGCGGCACGGGGGCGGTGGGCAGCCTGCAATGTACGCCACAGCACAGCCACTGCCGTGTCGAGCATGGACCAAAACGCGCCAGACGCGGTCTCGGGGTGGCTCAGCAGCGTTTCAAACGCCAGCACGGACTCCAGGACGGCAATGGTAAGAAGCCGCAGGCTGCAGTCGCCAGGGAACTCCGAAAAACTAACGAAGTGGCCTGCGTGGGAAGCGACGGCAGCAGCAGCAGTCGCGAGCCCACTCGTGGTGTCAACTGTAACGCACACGAGCCGATGCAAAGCACCCGCGTGCTCGGAAAGCTTTCTCTGGCACAAGGGAAAATGAAATAACACAAAGGTTTACATTACAAGCCCAAACGCAAGAAGAGGTCGTCGCAAGCAGTGCCATGCCTATGCCTATGCCTATGTCCATGTCCATGCCACCTTTCCACCTTGCCGCACCTGCACGCTCCCCGTGTCGTCTCTGATAACGGCGTTAAGCAGTGCTGGAAGCACGAAGGTGTGTAGCTCAGCGTCTCTTGGGTCCGCATCCGCGACGTGCTTTAAGCTTTGTTGCAGCTTCGCTTCTGCCGCGCATTTTTGACACGAGCAGTGCGTTTCGCGTTCGTTGGTGCTTTCGGAAGACACCCGTTTTGCAGTGGGTTCGGCCAAGCCTCCAGACTCAAAGGCAGTGTCAGACGTGCCGGTGCTGTCGGTCGTAAGCGGGACATCGTCTTCAAGCTGGCGTTTATAGTTTACACGTCTGGCATTCCTAACCGGAGCAAGGGATCTAGCGGAAAGGTTAAACACTAGCATCGGATCGGCAAAGGGAAAGTTTGAAATTTGTGTCGAAAAGCAAGGGGTAGGCCTCCACCTTCATCGAGTCAAAAAAAAAAACTGGTAACTTTTGCATTTTTTTCTTTGTATTTTTTGACTACTAAATGTAGCGTGCAGCAGCGTTACTAATGGAAACGGGGACCCTGTGGGTTGGATTTGTGATATTTTTTACTAATGTAAACACCGGGACCTTGTGTGGCTGAATTTTAATCTCGTTACTTGTAATCTCGTTACTAATGTAAAGGAACCAATGTAAATGTGGACCATGTGCTGGATTATAATGTTGGTACTAATGTGGATGTGGATGTGCATGTGGGCGTGGGTGGGCGTGCCTGCAGTGCCGACCCCAGTGCCGCCGCCAAGCGCCAGCCCCGTGGATGCACATGTACATGTGCACTAGTGCGCGTTTCTTCTTATGGGAGAGAAAGAGAGAGCAACCAAGCAGAACCAATATGAGAACAAGTCTCGTGTATGTCTTGGCATAAAAAACAAAACCTTTCTTTGGCGAGAGAGTCGCGCGGTTGTATTTTATTTTTTCAAAGAGGATAAGTAAAACAAAACATAAAACATAAAACATGGATACAGAGACAGGCAAGACCCAGGTAACATTTGGAGTTGTTATTGCAATTGTCGTGGCAATATTTGTTGTGTTGGTTGTTGTTTTGTTTTCCTGTCGTCGAATTATGAAGGGCTCGTGCTCTCGGTCCCGGCAGTATTCGTGGCGTGCTTTCAACCAGGGCGATGGCTACACAAATGAACCCAACGCCGACGCCGACGCTTGCAACACATGTTGTGGCGGGTCGTCTTTAGCCGAAACAGGCGACACGGCTGATCGAACAACTTTACACTCCAACACCGTTTCCGTTGCCAACCCAAACACAAATAAGCACACGCCGGGACTTTCACGCACGCAGTGGGCCGAAATTCATGAACACATCCGCCCTTTCGCCGTTTACTTCCCTCAGTTTCATGCCATGCAAGAAAATGACACCCTGTTTTACAAGGGCATGACCGACATGACGAACTTGACAAGTTACCTGAGCGAAGGCACGAGTGAGGGAGCCGGCTCGACCGCGGAAAACCTTGACACCCCCAACCTGCAGGAGCTGCAGCTCGCGGACCTGAGCGAGTACGACGGTACAAACGCCTCGCTGCTTTCCCGACAGGCGGCGTTGGCGGCCGAGTGGGGCTTCCAAGGCTTTTGCATTTACTTTTACTGGTTCGCGGTCAACACGGTCACCCACAGGCACCAAATCATGGAAGCCTGCATTAACAACTTCTTCGACACGGCCGCGGTGGCCCTGCCGCCCGGCTTCAAGGTGTTCTTCGACTGGGCAAACGAAGACTGGACCAAGAACGACGCGTTTGGGGCGCCAGCCCGCACAGGCGTTGCGATCACAAACGTGTACACGCAACAGTCGTTTCGGGACTTCACCGCCCTGCTGCTCACGTACTTCCAGCACGACCGGTACTTGAAGGTCGGCGGCAAGCCGGTGCTGTTCCTGCACCACCCGTGGTTCTTGAGCGTCGCGGACATGACGCTGCTAACCGAAACGCTGGAGCTGGGGTGCCTTGCAGCCGGCTTTCCCGGCGTTCACCTGTGTGTAAACCAAGTAGCAACGGACGCGACGGCAGCAAGGGTAGCGGCAACCGGAGTCACGCCTGCAAAACCGGCCGTCGGGTTTAAATTCAGACCGGACTACAAGTCCGGTCGGTTCCGGGACTACGAAGACGTTGTAGCAGACGCCGTGGCCCAGCCAGACGCAAGCAACATTGGCGCTGTGTTTTTTGGCTTCAACAACGCCGCGCGCATGTTTAAGCCGCCAAAGCCCTCGCGCGTGCACGCCATTGTCGCAACGCGGGAGCAGCAGTCGCGACTGCTGCAAGCCGTCATTTCGTCGTACAAGCCAAGCTCCGGTAAACACGAGCTGCAGAGGCTGTTCCTCGTAAACGCGTGGAACGAGTGGGGAGAAGACATGGCAGTGGAGCCTGGCAAGCGGAACGGCGCGTCCTTCTTAAAAATGCTCACGGACGTGTACAAACAAATCTTTTTAAAATAAAATTTTCATTTTTTTTTATTTCTTTCATAACAAGTATGCTAGCCAAAATTGACTTTTGGCTCGTGCCTCTAAGAGTTAAATATGTAAAAAAACGTTTGAAAGTCCTGCTTTGGCTACAGCCTGCTGTAAGCTGCTTTAAAATGACTTTATAAAATAAAAATACTTTTATTTAAATGCCAGAAAATGCAAAAAAAACACCTGCTGGGGGTCTCGAACCCCCGACCACACGGTTAAAAGCCGTGCGCTCTACCAGCTGAGCTAAGCAGGTTGTATTGATAAAAGAAAACCCGTGTCAGGTTTTCTAGTCGAAAACACCTTGGTTACAGGCGGGTACCGAGTGCAGAAACTTTTTGAATTCGAAATGAACCGAGATTGCACATCGCTTGAAAAATACTTTCATTTCTATTAAAAAGTAAAACATTTAAACATGGAAACTTACGAAGAGCACACCGACGAAGCAAGAAGTTACCGTGTCCGAATTCCACTCGTTTTTGTGTTTACAAAAATCCAAAAGAAGCGTACCAGCGAGAGGTTGAAGACGGCGTTGCTGCTTCCGATGTAATGCTCGCACTGTTTGCTGGGTACGACCATTTAATGGAGTTGTACGTCACGGAAGCAAGGCTGAAACGCTGGCTGCTGTCTAAGAACCCGCTAACTTTTGTTAAAAATTACCTAAACCCCAAACTCCCGGACCCGGTGCGCAGCACGTCGGAGTTTACCGAAGCGTCTTTTGACGAGCAAGGGTTTGGCATTTACGCAACTATACGAACCAGAGATGTAAAACGCATTGCCGCCCCAAGAAGCTTTTTACAGGACATCATTCTCCAAATGAAGATGTACAAGAGGAAGGCGGCGGAACTCAATACGGGATTTGGAATTCCAAGAAACACCGTGTTCAGTCAACGGTTGATCCGAGATGTGGTGAGCGAATGGAGCATCTGCATTCCATTCCCGCGTATGGAAGGCATGCGCATACGTTTGGGAACGTTTGACATCCGTCCAGAAGAAATGACCATTGTAGCCGCGGATGCGGAGGGAGCAGGTAGGCCAATGCGACTGGCTTCGGTGTCTAATTCCGGCTTGCAGGATTACTTCGAGTTTGAAAAGAGAAACCTGGCGGCAGAGGGGTGGAAGGGCATGCACGTGCTTTTTGGGGGCAAAAAGTCTCCAAAGGGAAAGCGGTATCGCTGGTAACACCGCATCGAAATGTGTATAAAAGGTAAATTGCTGCGCTACCTTGTTAAAGTGTAGCTGCCACGCCGTGAGCATGTTAGTTTACCTTGCATCGTTAGCGCGCATCGACGCTGCCCGTGCCGTGCACATCGCACGCAAGTCCGAGCGACGGAAAAGGAAACAAGTACAAAATAAATGTATTAATTAAATCCTATACCAGTCCTGTAACGCGTTCTAACACTACAAGGTATGAGTCCATGGGGGAGGGATGATCCGTGCACCGTGTCTGCTGAATGCATGCCTATTCATGCATGCCAAACGCTTGCTTGCACCAATTCCGATTGTTATAACGCCTTGCCGAAGCGTGCACGCGGTGGGGAAGGCCATTGCCCATAAGTACGTTGAACAGGAAGGTTCTCCATCCTTGTCCTTGCTCTTGGCATGTCGTACCCGCTCGTGCACGTGCGTGCCAAACGCTTGCTCGCGTCAATTCCGATTGTTATAACGCCTTGCCTAAGCGTGCACGCGAGGA
>Ga0209829_10002750_pt1 | contig 13184 bp, 9 predicted proteins | sample C_140205_EF_Meta_FD_187311 | JGI IMG/M metagenome (GOLD analysis project Ga0209829, IMG submission 187311) | Freshwater microbial communities from Lake Croche, Canada to study carbon cycling - C_140205_EF_MetaG (SPAdes) (version 2) | ecosystem: Environmental > Aquatic > Freshwater > Lake...
GAAAAAATCACCATTACAGTTTCGTGGAATTGAAGATACTCTTCTTATACTCCCAATGGCGGGTGCCGGCAGTCGATTTCAACTACAGGGATATACACTTCCTAAACCTCTTTTACCGGTTGAAGAAAAACCGATGGTTGTACGAGCAGTAGAGTGTTTACCCCCTTCAAAACAAACTATATTTATTTGTCTAGAAGAGCATCTACAAACCTATTCACTTGAACATACCCTTTCTAGATCTTTTCTAAATACATCTATTCTTTCTATTAAAGATATAACTGAGGGTCAGGCATGTACATGTGATCTAGCATTATCAAATGTACCGAATGAACAATCTATTTTAATCTCTGCGTGTGATAATGGAGTATATTATAATCCGGTTGATTACTATAAACTTGTAGATGATAATTCAATTGATGTGATTGTATGGTCATTTACTAATAATCCTACAAGTAAACTATATCCACACATGTACGCATGGCTGGATGTAGATTCGAATGGATTTATACGTGAAGTCTCTATTAAGAAGCCTTTTGCTGATCGAGAAGCAACGCATTGTATTATTGGTACCATGTTTTTTAAAAAGATTTCTACTTATAAGGAGGGTTTAGCTGATATTTATAAAAATAATATTCGTACAAATGGTGAGTTTTATGTAGATAATTTACTCAATCCATTAATACAAAGGGGATATAAAGTAAAAGTCTTTGAAGTTAAGAACTATCTCTGCTGGGGTACACCAAATGATTATAAAACATATAACTATTGGAATAACTATTTTAAGTCTAAAGAATCTTATATGTATATATATTAATGAGAATACTTATTATTATAGTATCACAGTATATGCGAGAAGCACTCATTGATAATATTAAAAAATTAAAATACTATATGGATATACTATCAACTGAACATACAGTAGAGTATGCGGGTATATCATCAATAAATGACTTTATTCACTATGAACATATTATTAAGTTTAAATATAAATTAATATGTGAAAAGCAACAACTTAGTAAACTAGCAGATTTTATATCCTCTTTTAGACATGAACTAGACTATGATTGGTTTGTTAAAATACGTCCAGAAATACATTTATTAGAATCTATACAATTTAATAAACTATGCGATAAATCAATAAATGCGCGAATGAGAAACTATAGTGGTCCAAAGAGAATAGCATATGGTGGTTCTGTAAATGGAATAGGATTTTGGGAATATGTTGATATATCATATAGATATAGTAAAATAGAGTATGAGATTATCATGGATGAAGCAATATTTATATTTTCAAAAAATATTATCAATATGGGAGCATTTTCTCTAATTGATAAAGAAATCGAGAATATAATATATAAAGAATGTTATGATAAAGAACGTGAACCTTTTCACACATCTATATTTAATAAAAGAAATATTCCTATTAATCCTATAGGTATGAATCTTTACTTTACATATAATGGTATATCAAAAGCATATTCTTCTCATATAAATATGAATATTGATTGTTTAAAAGTGTTTCAGTATGACAGATCTTTAAAATGTCGTCTAGGGAGACAAAATGATGGAGGATATGTAATTGGATTATTAAATCAACCATATGATTGTTACATATCAGCAGGAATAGAAGATGATGATTCATTTTCTGATGATTTTATACAAAAATACAATATGAACGAGTTTAATAGTTTTGCCTTTGATGGAACTATAGAAAAGTACCCTTATAAAAAAAATAGAAGTATTTCGTTTATACGAAAGAATATTAATAATATTAATGATAATGAAAATACTAATCTTTTTGGTCTTATAGAAAAATACAAGTCTATTTTCCTTAAAATAAATATTAAAGGTGGCGAATATCCATGGATTCTCTCATTATCTGAATCTGATTTTAAAAAATTTAGTCAAATTGTTATCAAACTTTATTTTATTAATGATAATAATCTTTGTATACCTCTTATAGATAAAATAACAGCACTAGAAAAGTTAGCCTGTACACACTATCCAGTACACGTACATGCTAATAACTCAAAGCAAGCAGTTCAGAATATTCCTGATTTAATAGAGGTAACCTATATAAATAAAAGATTCTTTGCGAGTGAACCACCTCTTAATACAGATTTATTTCCACTCGAAAGCCTTGATTTCCCAAATCTATCACATCTTCCTGAGTTTAATCTAAATGTCTTTCCATTTTATCATTCTACAAAAAAATCTTGTATAGCTGTTCTTACACGTGGATATACACATATTTATGATACTGAACCTACAGGTATACCTGTAATGGCACAAGATATACAAGGAGAGTACGCAATGTTTTATAGCGTCTCAAAAACTCCAGGTTTACCAGTTACTATAGAACGAAAAGTTTTAGAAAAATATTCAAGTCTTATTAAAAGAAATCAAGCAATAAGTGATCATTTAGTAGATATATCAACACCTATTCTAATCTTTCATGAAGGGAATATAAGTGAACGTGATCAAATCTATATAAAATATGCTACACCTAAACTATCATTTAAATTTATTGATGTAAATGGTGAATATGCTTTTAGGAAAGAAAAAAATATAATCAATATGGATCCTGCTACACTTATCTATGGCTCCAGAGGATATAGACACATGTGTTCATTTTGGTTTGTAGATTTTTGGCAGTTTGTAAAAGACTATGATTATGTTTTGCGAATCGATGAAGATGTATGTGTTCAATCATCAGTTGATGTTATGTTAAGTACATTAGAATCAACACCATTTATATATAGTAACTGGAGAAAAGATAATGAAATCGTATCAAAAAATCTATCTCAGTTTTCACACATTATGTTTGAAAATTTAGGTATTAAATCACATCATAATGATTATATAGCTAATGTAGCACCCTGTACAAATTTTATTGGATTTAATCTTAAAATATTACGCAAGAATACTATATTACATAATTATATAAAAGCAGTAGATATTTCTAATGAAATCTATAGAACACGATGGAGTGATTATATACTTTGGGGAGAAGTTATTTATTATTTATATCACGATTTATATATGAAAATGTTCCCTATTGTAAAATAGTATTATAGAAGCCATAATCCACAGATAAACTAAAAACAATATGTATTTGTGATTATGAATCAAATGTAGGACGTTTTATAAAACTAGCACACCCCTATTTCAATAATGTATATGATATTAATAATACACATGTAGATCTTGATAAAGCAGTATGTCCAGCATATAGTTTTTAAGCATTGTGTGTATCTTTGGTAAAAGTATATAGTACTGATAGATCAAGATTTTCTGTAATACGCTCAACAGGAAACTTACCAAACTCTGACTTTTCATTTGATACATAGTTATTAGGCAAATGATATACATAGCATATATCTGATATTTGACTATCTTCTAATGGATACCATGTTCCTAAATAGTTCATTTTAAATCCTATTGCAGAGTTTTCTGCAATAAAGATAGATGGATTTTCTGGTCCATTTGGAAAAATACCATGAAAATTCCAAAACTTTGATTCAACAAAAAGAGAAAACTCTTTTTTGTCACAAATCCAAAATGCACAATAGTTCTGATGATTCCATACAAAAATACGATCTACTATCTTACATGGATATTTAGATGGTATTAATATATTAGCACAATATAGTTTTGCGTCTTTTTCTTCAAGTAAAACAAATCCCACATCAATATTTGATGTATGAAGTGAATCTTTGTATTTTAACCAATATTGTAGCGCTTTATCAGGTATACCAATATCATCTTCTATATAAAGATATATATCATAAATATCTTTCTGTTGTTTTAATAGTGTTCGACATTTCCATGTTAGTAAAAATGGATCTTGATTTTCTAAAGAATGTCTAATAAAATTAAGTGAAATATATTGAGGAATAATACATTTTTCTTTTATAGAGAGAGCAGACTCAGAGTTTGTATGAATATATATATCCATCATTTTTACAGTCCATTTACTTAAATACTCATTAATAACCTGAATAAGATATTTTTCACGAAATTCTCTATAAAAAAATGTTATATGTACAGTTACAGATAGTTCTATAGACATTACTTAAAATAAATAATATATTTGTTTAAACCTAATTTAAAGAACATTTATATTATATAAAAGTGTTTTAATATAATACATCATAAAATAGTATCATGGAACTCATCATCAACAGATAAACTAAAAACAATATTTATCTTTTGTATCTGACGGAATCTTTACACATACAACTTTACAATCCTCTAGAAATACGGCCTTTGTTAAATGACCCTTTGGAATCACAAATATTTGCCCCTTCTTTATTTCTAAATTATTTATTTTCATAGAACCTTCAATAAGTACATTAATCTCATCACCCTTCTTGTGAAGATGCGCTGGCCATACCTCATCTTTCTTATGCTCTAAAATACCAACCTCTACATCCTTTGTAGAATATGCGGTTGGCAGAAAATCTCCCATAAACCATCCTCGTTTCATTGTGTTCAACTCACTGACACGAATCGGATTTTTTTTCTGTAGAAACTCATAATATGTTTCAGGTACTCCAATACTATGATACACTTCTGTATCTTTCATTGGGCAAATAGTAATATATTTACCTTTCTGTAAAAGATAGTTATACGATGTACTTACATAATATTCTCCAGCATCACGCACATTTCGGCTTAACATATCTTCAGCGGATTCAATAAAATCACTGCCGCGTTTCCAATAATGAACTCCTACAAGCGAATGTTCGCTAATCACTTTTTTCTCACGAAACTCTAAGCATCGTTTCTCAGAATCAACACTACAATAACTATTTTTCTCAGTTGTCGCATAATATGTAAGTACACATCCATCTACATGCGGCTGTGAGCAGATTTCAAGAAACTCTGTGCTATCCCATTCGAGAAACTGATCACAGTTTGAAATTACGAGCGGCATATCATTATCAATATAACCCTTTGCTGCTTCATACACGCTCTCTACACAGCCACCTGTGTATCTCTCTAGGTAAAGAATAACTGACTCAGGATATGCCTTGCGCAAGAAAGTATCAGTTCCATACATTGTGTGCTCACGTTGAATGATAAAGATTAAACGTCCATTCATGTGTAGACTATCTGCCGCACCTTCTATCATTGTAATATACGGATCTTTTTGACTAATGGGAAGTAAATACTTTGGTACGGTAAACCCATCCTTAAAGAAACGAGATGATTGACCCGCCATAGGAATCACAATATTCATTTTATATCTGTGTATTGTAACGATGCTTAAAGTATTCATTCAAGACCTATTGGTCTAAACCTTGTAAAACTCTACAATTTAGATGGCCACAGAACTTTGTCAACTTGCGCAAAAATATGGAGCAGATAAATGTCCTGAAATATTACATTCATATACACCTGATTATCATCTACTTCTTCAGGCGCACCGAAACACCCTACAGACTGTTCTTGAAATCGGCATTGGAAATATTCCTTTAATGGGACCAGTTGTGGGTAGATCATACGTCCCAGGTGCCAGTCTCCGTATGTGGCGCGATTATTTTCCAAATGCGGAGATTATTGGAGCTGATATTGATCGATCTGTTTTATTTAATGAACACCGTATCTCAAGCTTTTATTTAGATCAATCAAATGAACAGTCACTAAATGAACTTGTTGAAAGTCTCCATTCCGAAAAAAATATAGACTCTCTTGATCTTATTATAGATGATGGTTCACATGAAGAACCACATATGGTATTATCCTTCAAACAACTCTGGTCATCTGTAAAACCACATGGAGGGCTATATATCATTGAAGATATATGGTCACATTTACTACAGCGTTTTATCAATCTTCCAGCTGAACTCGGACTCACCGATATAGACAGTGTAACTGTTCATCCTGGTCGCCACTCATTCGATGGATTTGTAGCCTATAGAAAATCCTAGATGACAAGAATCTTTTTTACAGTACGTAAGTTCCACGATTCGGCTTCACTCTTCCATTTTGAAAAAGTCTTCTTATAAAGTTCTTCAAAGGTTGTAGTTGAGAAATCAATTGTATCGGATTTTTCTAAAATAGTGAACGCCTCTCGCCACCCTTTCCAAACAACGAGTGATTCTGTACTAGTACAAAGTATACGAAGATATTTATCTACTCGAGGTGATTCGCCAGGTGAAAGGTACCCTGGCCCATGACTCTTAGCTTTTTCCGTAGCCGACCATGTAATCGGATGTCCATCTGGAAAATAGAGTTGACAAAACTCAATCTGTTCTTCATCTGGCATCTCTTCAAAGGTGCGACCATCCAATGCTGTCTTCCAGTAGTCATTCTTTTCCATGTCGATATGAAGATTATCTAGTTCATCGACGGTTGACTTTTTATAGGACATCATTCCTCGATCAGTTGTCCAATATAAACATTGCTTTGGAATCGCATATTCTCGTCGAATACACCGACCCATATGTGCCTCCCATTCGCTCCGACTTTTTTGAACATCCTTCGCAACTGAATCACGTAAGGGCGCAAGACTTAACCGAAGGTCACTTGTACTCAAACACACAATCCCTACAGCAAGACCACGAATAAACAACTCGGTAAGAGGATTCGCATCATATATTTGAAGAAAGTGAAGATCTTGAAGAGCTGTAAACCTAGATCCAGTTACAGTAGATTCGAGTAAATTCCAGATTTCTTCAGTTCGCACCGGCCATTCAGCTCGTAGAAGAAACCAAAGAAGCCGTGCTTTTCTTTGAGAACATGCGCGAAGAACACCCTCTTTCCATGTAAGGACTTCTCCTGATCCAGAAAGACGCTCAGGTATATCTAGATATTCTTTGAAACTTAACAAGGCAAACATCATAGGCGTTATGTCACGTCGTGTAGTTACAGCGAGCTGATACGTTAGCAATATAATAGCCTCTTCATCCAGACTGTCTTTCTTCAACTGTTCAACAAGTGAAGAAAGCCATGATAAACACCCGATTCCTTTCAATAGAATCCATGAATGTATCAACTGCCGCACACATTCATCTGCGAGATTTGAATCAATAAGTTCTTGTGCCCAAAATACTGCTTCTCGTGCACGACCGCGCGTGACACAATAGAGAAGTGCTGCGAACACCTCATCTTCTTTATAAAAGTGACGCGTAATCATTGTATACTCAGCATATGACCGCGCTCATTCATTCAAGTTTTCCCGGGCTCATAGAAATAGAATGGCGGTTCCTCAAGGAAATAATGCGGATGAGATTTTACCAGGCCTCTGGTTGGGTAACTTTAATGCTTCGCGAGATGATATTTTTTTAAAAACACATCAGATTGAAACCGTGTTTAACTGTACGAAGGATTTACCATTTAATCCCATGATACAGAATCGGTACCGCGTACCTGTGGATGATAATCTACAACCAGATGAAATCCGAAATATGGAACTCTGGTCCTTTGAGATTATTTATAAGTTGATTCGTGAGCGCAAGAAGGAAAAACCTATTCTTGTTCATTGTGCCGCAGGTATGCAGCGAAGCGCGGCTGTAGTCGCCATGTATTTAATCACGACAGAAAATATGACATGGGATCAAGCACGTAGGCATATTAAACAGCGACGCCCCATTGCTTTCTATCCTTCAGCGAACTTTGAGAAGGCTATTGTAGGGTTTTACAACTCATTCCAGCGAGACATTCGTCCAAATCTTGAAGCATAGCTGCGGATGGATCGATTCGTAAGACTGCATCCTTTCTCCAATCGCTCATATCCTGTGGATATCCATATGGATTTGTTGTAATCAGTACTGTTCCAGATTCACCGGTTGCCGTATCCCATCCTTTTAACCATTCAACGGCTTGATGAACATGCCCACAGATCCATGCGACGATAGGAGGGCGTATAAGAATATCTAAATCTGAAGCATAGAGTGTTGCCGCAGGTTTAGTTACACGATCACGATTGATTAATAAGAGTGTCGGAGCATAATGTGTCATAACAACAACCATTTGATTCTTCGCAGCCTTAAGCTCCTTATTTAACCAGTTCATATCTTCTTGATGAAGAAGTGACATGGTTTCTGAATCAAATGTTCTATCTCGATCAATCCATGCTCGTTCAGATTCATGCGGAAGAACACCTTCAGCCGGCCGCGACCATAAAGGTGTTCCTAAGACGATTATACCATCTTCACTGATGAGTTTTGTTCTCCACATTAAAATAAAATTAGGAAACTCTTTTTCAAAGGATTTTAGTTTTTTCAAAGCTGATGTAATGGTTTTTTGTGTTCCAGGAATCAATCTCCAGAACTCATGATTTCCAGGAATATAGAAAACCTGTTTCCAGTTTCTACAACACCATCCAACAAAGGATGCGAGTATTGGAGATTCTGGATCTCCAATATCTCCCAAAAGTGCTAATACAGGAGCAACTGGTTCTAAAAGTTCAGTATACTCTACATATTTATTCATTCCAAGATGAAGATCACTACAGAACTGAATCCGCATCTATTCAGTCAACTAAAAAAATTACGGAACTAAATGTCCTCCCGCAAAAAGGAGAAAGTTTAACATATCAAGTGTATGCGGTGCAATAAATATATATTTCATAGGATTTTGCTGCATATGAAATGTCCAGGAGGTAAGTTCAGTGTCAATCCGCCTCTTCTGAATCATTTCAGTTACATAAAACTTTAGGACAAACTCACACATTTCTTTTAGAACGGGAGCACCTCCTCCAAAAAATCCACCCATTAATATATTCTCATTGGCTCCAATAAGTTCCTCATGAGTAAAGTGTTGACCGTGTAGAATACGTTGTAAGAAATGTTCCTTATGTCCTCCGATTTGAACGTAGAGTTTTTGCGAATGTCGTAAGTTACGGAGTGTTCGCATATGAGGCTCTGAAGTTGCCGGATTTAGTCCATGCGATACCCAAAATCGGCTTAGCCCCCCATCAATCCAAAAGAAAAGATCTGTTTTAAAGGGGTTTTCATTAATAGCATTCAGCATCCATGCCATTTTACTGTGCTGTAGTGGTGAGTAACCAGGAAGATGATTTGTAAGTTCATGTTTATTTTTTTGAAGATCCTTCCATTCAGATGACTTCTGAATCTCTTCCACGAGTGGAACACTCCAAGCAAGTGGAAAAGTTTGTGCAGTTTGTGGAATAATCTTTGTTGGAAGGCCTGCACGAATCTGTTCTACAATATGTTCAAGTCCTGGTTCAACATAGATAATCATTGGCGCAGGTATCTTAATTGTTTCAGCAAACCACTGAATATATTGCTGAAAACTACGACCATCTACTTTTTCACGCTGAATATCAATAAGACATGTAACAAGTGTTAGCTGGCCCCATGTTCCACGCAACTGATTTATAGGAATGGGTATTGGTCGTGGCTTTAAAATGGCACGAAGTAAATCACGTGCGCGATGAATATACGTATGTCTTTCCGCAACAAGGCGCATAGCACGAATCTTACGTTCAACATCTTTCTGTGCTTCAAGTCCCTTCTCAACAAGTTGATGTAAATCTTTATCATAGACAACTGCGTCTCCTAGTAGTGCATGCGCATGAGGTGAATCTGTGAGTGGAATATGTCCATAACTAATATTTTTAAAAAGGCGACACGGAATATAACCAATCGCAAGATGATTTTTTCCATTATAAATACCATATTTATCGATCATTTCTTGAGAACTTTCTGGACGAAAATCTGGAGCAAGCACTGAATCACGAATACATGTACGATTTGCCTCAAATGAAATTGGTTTATCCCGTGGATTATGAAGAACCCAATTGATTCCTCTTTCTTCTGTGATCTTTTTAAACGCTTCTAGTCGTTTATTACCATAGGGTGTTCCCACATAATGAATATTATTTTCGGGAATATGCTCAGCATCCTTATAGTTAATCTCCCATGGAAATAAATCAGTTGCCCAATACATATATACACATTCATAGTGTAAAGGCACTGGTATAGGTCCAGTAAAGTCTTTACTTAGCCCAGAGTTTGTAGATAGTTTTTCATAGAGTACATCTTCACTAAGTTGTTCAAGTCTATGTGTTCCATCATCTAATGTAAACTCGTGATTTACATCATGAAACTCTCTCACATTAAATCGAATATCAAAAAGACGAGCTCCACTACGTAAATATTTTTGTGGATAGATACAAAAATGAACAAAATAAGTACTTGATCCTTCAATTGGTATCTTTGTATCTGCATATCCTTCAGTAATAAATAAACAATTCTTATATGAAAAAGTTGCAGGATCCGCATATAAGTCGTCATGAAACCAATGACTTTCTTTAGCTAACATTTTAAAAGTACGAGCCCAACAGGCATGAATATAACTATGTGTATGTGTATTAAGAGGAAATCCCCATATAATTACCTTATCAAATCGGTTTAGTACCTCTTTTTCTTGTTCGCTTAAATACGCAATTGCCTGTTCCATCTATGATGCCTAAAGTGTATTTGTTTAAATAGAATAATGATTCTATCTGAAAAAACTATAGTATCCTGTTATTATCCTTTATCTAAATCAAAGCATTCATTTCAAGAATATATTGTTTGGATATTTCATTTTTTAAGCTATGTTGATACATCAATTATATTATTTACAGATGAAAATATGGCTGAAATATTAGAAGGACTTCGTACACAAGCTGGACTTATAGATCGTTTTTATCTTATAAAAAAACCATTTCATGAACTAAAATTTACAGATGCTATATGGTTTGAGCACTGGACTAATCAGTTACAAATAACAAACTGGCCAGCTTTACATACAGTTCCTCTTTTTATAATATGGGCAAATAAATCATTTTTTGTTGAAGAGGCTATTCGTATTAATCCATTCCAATCAAACTATTTTACATGGTGTGATATTGGATGCTGGCGGCATCCAGAAATTGCTAAAATCTGTGGAAAGGGATGGCCAGATGCGAGAAAAATTACTCCTAATAAGTTACATATTATCAGTATAGGATCGGTAGAGGACTTTTTAGAAAAACTTACAACTAAAGAATCATGGACACAAGAAGAGGTTATTGTTGAGTTACCGATTGGATATGATGTATTTATAGGAGGAACTATTTTATTAGGTGATCGCGAAGCATGGGGAGCATTTATTCCAGCCTTTGAAACTACACTAAATCTATTTATTAAAAATAATTTTTTTGCTGGAGATGATCAACATGTCATTCTATCTACAGCACTTTGGCTTCGTATATCAGATCCTGAACATGGGCCTATTTTTTATAAAGCTCCAAAAGAAAATGGTTTTTTTTCATATGGTGACTATCGTATGGGTGATCGATGGTTCGCATTTCAACAACATTTTTCTCAACATGATTTCAAGTTAGAAACATACTGATCCACAAGGCAATTCCAGTCCCAGTTTTTATAAATCCAATCACGAATCTCCTTACGCCGAGGGCGTGAAGAAACTAGATTTTGCTGAATCGCCATCGCAATCGCATTTGTATTCGCAAGATCCGATTCAGGAATCACAGTAATCCATGGGAGATTTCTTGGAAGTTCATTTGCGGCTGATTCAGATAAAACAACACCAAGTCCTGCTGCCATGGCTTCCTTGACAACAAGAGGTGTTCCATTTTCGCCGTCACTTAGTAAAACAAAGTTTCCATATTCACACAGAATGTTAAGTAACTGTTCGCGCGGTTGAAGTTCTCCACGATAGTTTGGATGATTAAATGGTCCTCGGCCAATATAATCAACATTTGGTAGCCAGTAGGTTAAATGCTGACGCTTTCTTGGCTCTATCTTTGCCAATACAACAGAACGATCTCCCATCGCAGGTGTTTCAGTAAACCGAAATGATTCCGTATTTACACCATTAGGCATTAGATACACACGGTGATGTATATGATTTAAGTTACCTAAGGTTAAAAAAGTATTCGCATCTTTGACTGACATCGCATAACAGTGAACACCATGGTCTCGAATGGCCGAACAGATTCCATGAAACACTTGACGATATCCATCGCGATCCCATCGATCAGGAACATCCACATATGGGTAGGCAGATGTAACACATACTTTTTTCGTACGAAGATCTTTTAAGATATCCCAAAAGACATCATAGTGAAGATGAGCTACATCATAGGATCCCTCATTTACGCGACATATGATTTCTTGACGGTTTGGTGTATTGATAATATCAACATGATGGCCTTTTTTCTTCAGGAGAAGACTATAATCCCAAATGAGTTGTTCAACAGCACCCCATCCTGTAGGTGGAATCGGCATAATACCAGGGCCTATTAGGGCAATTCGAAGACGATCTGTACTCCATTTCTCTAGATACGTTCGTGCTCGTAAGCGCCAGTCTAGATTAAGTTGTGCCCATAGGGTAATCTCTTGACGATGCTGAACACCCAGTTCACACATTTCTTTTACATGTCTGTCAAGATTCTCCAGATTTGATAGAATACGAATCCAAGGCTTATCACGTGGAAGATTCGCCGCCGCTACAGATGAACAAAGAATACTACATCCAGCCGCAAGTGCCTCTCCAATCACGAGAGGATGTGCTTCGGCTTTACTGTACAACACAAGGCATGAATACTGTGTAAGATTTGTATACAGTTCTTCACGTGTCCATTGACCTTTATAGGAATCATCAAATTGAAACTCATTTGTTGCGATAGGTCCAACTTGAAACTCATTTGTTGCGATAGGTCCAACAAAATCAATCTGTTTGCATTTTTGTAAATGTTGTTGATTTTTACGTGATTCTATTTTACCAAGACATACTGCTCTATCAGGGTATTTTGGCTCATCATTACATAATATACAATCTGTGCGGGTTCCATTTGGAAAGACCCAGAGTTTCTCTGAAGGAACAGATCCAAAGACTTGATACGTCGCCGCAATCTCTTCAGATAATACAGCAAGTGTTAGATTAGCAAGGCGCGCAAGATTTGATGTCAATAGAAATCTCCACATGTATCCATCCTGTATAAGCCTATAAGGTTGACTTAGATAGGCATAATGTGTTGTTAGAACACATCGTATATTTGGCATTTTCTCCAAAATAGGACGTAACTGAATAATATGATCATCATATTCACAATGAACTACATCAGGTTTCCATTCTTCTACAAGTGGAACTAACTCTTTGTCAAGACTAGCTGTATGAAGCACTTTCACGTGCGCACCCTCCTTTTCAAGCGCCCATGC
>Ga0209829_10002751_pt1 | contig 13183 bp, 11 predicted proteins | sample C_140205_EF_Meta_FD_187311 | JGI IMG/M metagenome (GOLD analysis project Ga0209829, IMG submission 187311) | Freshwater microbial communities from Lake Croche, Canada to study carbon cycling - C_140205_EF_MetaG (SPAdes) (version 2) | ecosystem: Environmental > Aquatic > Freshwater > Lake...
CGTTGTCGAGGGATTCAGCGGCAAGGCGAAACTGACCGCCAGAAAAGCCTATGGATTGAGAACGCCGCAAGGCATCGAAATCGCTCTGTTTCACCGGATCGGGTACACCCTACCCGAGCCGAAATCTACCCACAGATTCTGCTGAGAAAGGGCACCGAAACTGCAAAAGCCGAGGCTAGGGCAGCCCATCAGGACCCCGCCAAGGGGTGCCCGCTTTCGCTCGGAAGCTTTGCTGCCAACCACGCCTTGAATCCCCCCACCAGATCATGAACGTCGGTGCGGCCGAGCTTCTGCATGATGCTCGCCGCGATCGCCGACCGGTATCCGCCCTCGCAATGAACGACAACGGGCTGACCGGCGGGCAATTCCGCCACGCGGCCTGCCAGATGGGACAGCGGGATGTTGAGGCTGCCGGCAATGTGACCGCCGGCATACTCCGCATCGGTGCGCACGTCCACGACGACGGGCGCTCCGCCGGCGACGATCCGCGTGCCCGCGAGCCACTCGGCGAGCGCCGGAGCGGTGACCCGTTCCGTTCGCTCCACGAGATCGTCGCGATTCGCCAGGGCGCCCATCCCTCCCTTGAGATGGCCGGCGACGTTGTCGAAGCCGATGCGGCCCAGCCGCATCACAGCGGCCTCTTCCCCCCCCTCCGCAGCGATCACGACGATCGGAGCATCGTGATCGAGTATCGATCCGCACCACGTGGCATATTTGCCAGACAACGCGATGTTGATGGCCCCCTTCAGATGGCCGCCCTCGAAATCGATTCCGTCTCGAACGTCGATGACCTGAGCCCCCGACTTCTGCTTGGCGAGCACGTCATCCAGAGACAGGGCGGCGAGCGTGCCCCGCATGACTTCGTCGAGCGCAGGCCGCTCCTGACGGTTGAGAATCGCGTCGTACACGAAATATCCAGGTGCTTCCGGCTGATCCGCCGTGACGATCTTCTTGAATTCCCCCACACTCATCGGCTGCAGAGCGTAATTGAATTTCTTTTGCTCGCCGATCGTGGAAACCGTTTCCTTGGAGAGAGACTTGCCGCACATGCTGCCCGCACCATGGGCTGGGTAGACGAGCGTGGCATCGGGCAGTGTCGCCAGTTTGGTCGTGATGCTGTCGTAGAGCATGTCGGCCAGTTCGTCTTCCGTGACGCCGATGCTGGCCAGCAAATCGGGCCTTCCCACGTCGCCGATAAAGAGCGTGTCGCCGGTGAGCACGGCCAGCGGATCGGGGTGACTTGAAGCCAGATCGAAGACAAGAATCGATATGCCTTCCGGCGTATGGCCTGGCGTCTCGAGAATCTGGAGCCGCACATCCCCAAACTCGACACGATCGCCATCTTTCATCTTCACGCAGGCAAACTCCGCCTCCGCCCGCCGTCCCAGATAGATGGTCGCTCCGACCCGATCCCGGAGCTCAATGTGGCCCGCCACGAAGTCGGCGTGAAAGTGAGTGAGGAAGACGTGCTTGATCGCGTATCCTCCCGCGGCGGCATCCTCCAGATACTGCCCGATGTCTCGCTGTGGATCGACCACCGCCGCCGTCTTCGTGATGTCGTCGACGATCATGTACGACGCATGGGAGAGGCAGGCGAGATAGTACTGCTGAATCTTCATCATGGGTCAAACCGAACCCTTGTGAGGCATGAACGTGAGCGTCAACAAGCAGAGGGCACCGCGTGGGCCCGACAAAAAAAAAGACCGGAGGGATCGCTGGGATGCGTCCCTCCGGTCCTGGATTCCGATTACTCGGAGGCCTTAGTAGCGACGACCACCGCCGCCGCCACCGCCACCGCCGCCGCCGCCGTAGCCGCCGCGACCGCCGCCGCCGCCGCCACCGCTGCTCTCACGCGGCTTGGCCTCGTTGACAGTGAGAGGACGACCATCGTGCTCCTTGTCGTTCATGGCGCTGATCGCCCGCTGGGCGGCGTCGTCCGCCTGCATCTCGACGAAACCGAAGCCCTTGCTCCGTCCGGTTTCGCGATCCTGAATGACCTGAGCACTGACAACCGCCCCGAATTCCGCAAACAACTGCTCCAGAGTTTCACTGGTTACGCTGTAAGCGAGATTTCCAACGTAAAGCTTTTTTCCCATCAGAATGATCAACTCCTGCCGGCGACCCAAACATGATTTCGGGGTCGCGTCGAAAAGGGCCGAAATTGGCAGCCCGCCAGACGGTAAAGGCGCGGAATAAGATGTAACGGCAAGAGTGTCCAGTCACCGAGCTACATAAGACGTCGGCCAAAACCAACGCACCCATCGTAAACGAACCCAATCTAAATTTCAACATTGCATCCGGGCCGAAAAGCGGGGGGCGGCCCCTGCCGGCCAGGAATGCCGTCCCCAGTGCATCCAGCCTGCCGCAGCCCCTAAAAATGGCCTATTTTTGCAGGTATGCCAGGGTGTCGGTATGGTGGCCGATCGTCTTCCACTGGCCATTTTCCTTGCGAAATACGGTCGTGGTGCGGATTGAGACCGGCTGCGGCTTGCCGGCGATGACGTTTTCGCCCTTCTCGTAATAGTGGGCGACGGCCAGCTGCGGGCTCACCGTGATGTGGATTTCCTTCGGATCCACCTTTCCGCCCAGCTTTGCGGCGGCCTGCTTGTCCCAGTACGGCTCGATCTGCTTCCACCCGATCTGAAAGCCGCCCACGGGCCCCATGTAGGAGACGTCATCGGCATGCGACCAGACGTCTTTCATCGGGCCCGCGTCACCGGTGAACAGCGTGTTGAGCGCCTCGTGAAATTTGGACAAGGCCACTTCAACCGCATGCTTGTCGTCGTCTCCCGCCCGAGCCCAGTCCGCGGGCAGCACACCCGCCAGAGCCACAACGATCGCGCACAGAGTCATTCCGCTTTTCATGACGTTCTCTCCCAGGATGATAGAGCCGGCGATATGGCCGCAGTGCCGAGAACCCGCGGGACCTCGGCACGACCGGCATCCAGCGTAGCAGGCGGTGGATAAACTACGTGTTGGACCGCACGATGCGGTCCCGGGTGCGCAGCACCCGCAAAAACCGGAGGTTTTCAAGTGGAAAAAGTCCATGGATGACTTTTTCTACGGGCAGCTAAGAAACCTGCCGTTGCTTGAGAGACCACACGAAGTGGGGCACACGCCGGCACTGATCGGGGCGGTGTCGGCGGGCCGCTGCGGCGATTGGCGCGGACGCCTGATTCACTTCAAGTAGGCGTCATAGCCAGTCTTCAGGATCAGGACGCCGACGACGGCGATGAACACCGACCGGATGAATGCGGCGCCGTGCCGCAGCGCCAGCCGTGAGCCCAGCGCACTGCCGAGCACGTTCGCCACAGCCATGGGCAGGGCCAGGGGCCACCAGACGTGTCCGGCGGCTGCAAACAGACCGAGGGCCGCCAGATTGGTCGTGGCGTTCAGGATCTTCGCGCACGCCGCTGCATGCAAAAAATCGTAGCCGAGCACCCGGACGAACAGAAACATCAGGAAGCTCCCCGTGCCCGGCCCGAAGAAGCCGTCGTAGAGGCCCAGAGCACCGGCGATCGCGCTGGCCCGAGTTGCCTCATTGCCGCCCGTGTGCAGCGGCGCATGTACCTGACCGAGGTCCCTGCGGAGCACCGTGTAGACGAGGGTGAGCATCAGCATGATCGGCAGCAGGTGACGAAGCCATTCGGATGAAAACACCGTCACGAGCCAGGCCCCGAGAAAGCCACCCACCAGGGCGGACATGATGGCCGGAACGAGTGCATGCCACGGCAGGCTGACGTGCCGCGAATACGTGCCCGCAGCCCACAACGTTCCCCAGACCATCGAGGCTTTGTTCGTGCCGAAGAGGGTGGCAACCGGAGCCGTGGGGAAAACTCCCAGCAGGACCGGCAGCGAGATCAGCCCGCCTCCGCCGGCGATTGAGTTCACGAAACCGGCTGCGATGGACGCGATCACGACCGTGGCTAACTCAGACATCCTGGGCCCGCCGAGCAGGCAGTGCAGAGCCCTCCCTGGCCGAACCACACTTCTTCAGGACTTCCTGGGCAAACACGGCGGCCCGATCGAGATCCTGTGGGCTTGGGTGTCGGCGATTGATGCCTCCGGTCAGCCACAACGGCCCCCACGTGTCGAACCCTCCGCAATGGAATTCGCCGATGATGTCAAAGCCCGTGCGAGTGAGATCGGCCTTCAGTGGACCGTGCCAGACACGCCACAGCACAGGCAGCCCCGCCGTCGTGAACACGAAAGCCGAACGCCTGCCCACGCCGTCTGTCCGCAGCCCGCGCACCCAATCCCACAACGCCGGGTGAATGACACCGTAGTAGATGCCCGATCCGAACCCCACGACGTCATACCGCTCCAGGCTCGCGTGCGGAAAGTCTTCTGGCGATACGACCTCGGCGTGCATGACGTCGGCGATGGCCCGGGCCACCTTCGCCGTATTCTGGTGGTGCACCGACTTGCAGATGATGACAGACCGGACGCTTGCCATGATCACACTTCTGTTGTCGTTCGTCGGGGTCAGGGATGGGCCACGCTCAACGATACGGCCCCTCGGCCACCCTGCGAAAACCGCTCGTCATTGAAGGCTCTCAAGCGCACGGCACTTGGCAGGATCCCACGATCGAGCCCACCGCGGCCAGCCCTTGCCTGAAACCGCCGGCTCCCACGGCGTCATCGCCCCAGCAGATCCGCCGTGTGCAGCAATTCATACGCGGGGCCGTTGCGATCGAGATGGCTCGAAAAGAGCGACACCTCGGCGATCTCTCCTCCCCCGGCCGCCACATCGACAAGCTTCTCCAGTTCCACCGCCAGGGCACCTGCCACCGTTGAATCACTCCCCTGTTTCTCACGCCGCACCCGCCCGACGGTGATGTGCGGAAGGAATCTGCGTCGCTCAAGCGGATATCCCAGCGGCTCGAGCAAGTGCCCCAGCGCGTCATGAAGACGAACCAGTTCCTCGCCCCCCCTGCGCACGCCCAACCAGATCGTGCGGGGATTCTCAGGGCCCGGAAACGCACCCACGCCGCCATACTCGACCTCGAAGGGCGACAGGCCCTCGCACGCCTGGTCCATCAACGGGCAAATGGCGTGGAGTTCCGACTCGTTCACGCTGCCGAGAAAATGCAGGGTGAGGTGAAGCTGCGATGGATCCACCCACCCGGCCTCAATGCCGCTCCGCCTCAGTTGCTCGATGATCCGCCGGACATGAGTGGACGTTTCACCAGGCGGATCGATGGCCATGAAAAGTCGCAGGCGGGGGGGCATCGTGTTGAATCCTGTGGCAGATGGAAGGACAGCCTGCTCGCCGTCGATCAGGACCGCGAAGCAGCGTAGCAGGCTGTGGATAAACTGCTTGCGGAACCGCACGATTTCATCGTGCCGAAGGCATGTGCAAGTTGAAAACTTGCACCCACAGGTTGAAAACTTGCACCCACAGGTTGAAAACGTGCTGCCACAATTCAAATTCCCCCTCCTCACCTCTTCCCCTTGTGGCGACAAGATTTCATCTTGTCTCTTGTCGAATCAGCAAGTTGAAAACTTGCTGCCACAATTCAGAACACCCTGTCTCGTTCCCATCTTCCTCTCCCATACTCTTCCTCTTGTGGTGACAAGATTTCATCTTGTCTCTTGTCGAATCAGCACGTTGAAAGCGTGCACCCACAATTCAAAACACCCTGTCTCGTTCCCATCTTCCTCTCCCATACTCTTCCTCTTGTGGCGACAAGATTTCATCTTGTCTCTTGTCGAATCAGCAAGTTGAAAACGTGCTGCCACAATTCAAAACACCCTGGCTCGATCCCATCTTCCTCTCCCATACTCTTCCTCTTGTGGTGACAAGATTTCATCTTGTCTCTTGTCGAATCAGCAAGTTGAAAACTTGCTGCCACAATTCAGAACACCCTGTCTCGTTCCCATCTTCCTCTCCCATACTCTTCCTCTTGTGGTGACAAGATTTCATCTTGTCTCTTGTCGAATCAGCAAGTTGAAAACTTGCTGCCACAATTTAAAACACCCTGGCTCGTTCCCAGCTGTCCGTCACGGCGGATTGACGCGCGGGACCGCAGCGGCCCCGCCCGCACCGACGGGAGCCTCGCCGCGTTGACGAAACGTATCGATATAGACCAGATCCGCGACGGAGCCCTCGTTGGTCCAGAACCGGGCCCGAATGGCATAGAGCTTGTCTCGCTCCACGACGCACGCAAACGGCTCCCGGTACCTCACGCCCGGATTGAGTTGATAGCAGCCGTTGCAAAAGTCCTCGTTTGAAGCCAGCAGATTTCGCTTGTGCAGGAGCGGCTTCGGATTGCCATCACCGGAGGTCCAGTCAAACCAGGGAATGGTGGGGTCAGAATCGGTGCCGGCGGACAGCGGTGCCGGGGCCGTTTTGCGGCCCAGCGGCTCCATTTCCACGATGGAAATCTCGAGGCCCAGATTCTGATCACTGTCGGCATGCTGGAATTTCGGCATGACTGCCACCTTGCCGACATTCCGCATGAAGACATCAACATTCAGGAGCACTTGGTCGCCACCAAACGGGTGAACGCTGGGCGACACGCTCACCTCCATCGTGGGATCGTGGGTGCGTTCGACCGTGAAATTCGTGTACGTCCACCATGCCGCCACGACCAAGGCGATGCCGCTGAGCACCTTGCCGATGATGTCGGCCCAGATGCGTGCCACCTCGAGACGAGCCCACCGTGCGTCTTGATCCATGTGGCCATCCTTGGATTTTTTGCTGTCTGCTGCGCCGCTGCTCGTCTGGCCACGAAGGCTAGCAGACTGTGGGTAAACAGTCTTCCGGCCAGGCGGTGCGGCTTACGAACGCGCAGCACTGCGTGCCTCCGGGGCAGCCAGACGACTGCGAGCCCAAGCCCGCCTGCGGCTTGCCCCGCGCTCACTGCCTGCGGAAAAAGTACACGGATGACTTTTCCACGGGCAGCTAGCCGTTGCCCGGCGGCTTCGTTGCCGGCAGGACCGAAAGCGGCATCACCAGACGGCCTCGCAGCCGCATAGTTGTCAGTTCATCCCTGATTGCCAGCCGCCTGACCATCCTGAGCAGGCTCTTTCTTGCAGCGACCACCGGATTGCCACCTTCCTAAAGCGAGAGAGCGAGAGACCAGCCTCACATCCATCTAGACTGTACGTACGGCTGGGGACGGCTTTTGTTCAGGGAATTCGGCTTGCCTCGTCTTGTCTTGCCCCTTTTTGCGACTGCAACCCCAGGATGGCTTCCTGGGCAGCGGCACGGCTGCCACCCGATCGCCACGTCGGATAAGATCGCTTGTCGACATCGGGCGAGGGCCCCCCCTCAGCGGATGACCCGCCATGCAGGAATTCGAACCGAATGCCCCGGAGGAGGCGAGCGAGTCGCTCGCCTCGGGATTGGGCTTCGCCGGCCTGACGGAATTCCTCGGATGCTCGGCCAAGGCCGGCGACGGAGGCCTGAGGCCCGGTATCCGGCTCGGCGATGTGACGATCATCCGGCTCGTCGCCGAGGGGGGCATGGGGCGAGTCTACGAGGGGCTTCAGGGGATGCCCTGCCGGACCGTCGCCGTGAAGGTGGTGCGTCCCGGCGTGCTCTCCCCCACGGCCGCGAAGCGGTTCGAGTACGAGGCCCAGATCCTGGGCCGGCTCACCGACCCCGGCATCGCCCGCATCTACTCTGTGGGAATGCAGCAGCTGCCCGGTGGCGTGGTGCCCTACTTCGTGATGGAATACATCGACGACGCCAAGTCGATCACCGCCTACGCGACGCACCGCGGCCTGTCCACGCACGACCGCGTGACTCTCTTTCGCGAGGTCTGCCGAGCGGTTGCCCACGGCCACCACAAGGGCGTCATCCATCGCGACCTGAAGCCCGGCAATATCCTCGTCGACGCACGGGGACAGCCGAAGATCATCGACTTCGGTGTGGCCCGGAGCACCGACAGCGACAGCGCGCTCACAACGATGCACACCGACATCGGCCAGCTCGTGGGCACACTGCAATATATGTGCCCCGAGCAGTTCGACAGCGGATCGAACGATCTCGACGTTCGGGCCGACGTCTATTCGCTCGGAATCGTGCTCTACGAACTGCTCGCCGGCAGACTGCCGTATGACGTCACGCGCCGGGCGGCCTACGAGGTGGCCCGCGTCGTGAAGGAGGTCGAGCCGCAGTCGCTCTCCACGGGAAACGCAAAGCTGCGAGGTGATCTCAGCACGATCGTCGCAAAATGCCTAGAGAAAGACCGTGGCGGGCGGTACTCAAGCGCCGCCGAACTCGAGGCCGATCTGGGCCGCTATCTCCGCGGCGAAGCGATCGCCGCCAGCCCGCCGCGGCTGCTCGATGCCCTCCGCAGGCTGGCCCGGCGGCACCGGCTGGCGGCGGCGCTGGCGGCGGGCATCGCGGCGGCGCTCATGCTGGCGGTCGTGGGCATCTCCATCTTCGCAGTGCAGGCCGAACGGCAGCGGAAGCTGACAGATACCGCCAGGCTGGAGGCCATCCAGCAGGCCCGCGAGGCCACGGACGAGCGGGAGGCGGCCCACCGCGAGAAAACGCGGGCGGACTCGGAGGCTTTTCATGCGAGGCAACGGCTCTATGTCGCGAATCTGAGGTCGCTTCAATCGAGTCTCGACAACAGAAACCTGCGGGTTGCAAGACAGCTCTACACGGAGAACCTCGCGATCGCGGGGTCTCCCCTGCCGCTCGAAATGCACTGCCTGGGCACGAGACTCGACGACGCCCTCGTGGTGCTCGATTCGCAGAGGGGGCCGGTCAGCATGGTTGCGTACAGCCCGGACGGTGGCATCCTGGCAGCGACGGCCATAACGCCCCCGAATCTCCTGTTGGCCAAGACTCCGATCATGAAAAAACTTTTTAGCCACCCGTGGCTCTCTTATAAACAATCGGCGGAGACCTCGCTGCTATTCTTCACCGCCGGCAGTCCTGACCAATACGACCGACTGCCCGCGGGCGACGAGGAATGGGTGCGGCTCTGGCGAGCCCGTGCCGACGTCGGGGTGAGTGTCGGGAAAGAGGCGGTCGCTTCGACCAGGCCGCTGGCAGTCAGCGCGGATGGCCTCGCCATGGCGATGTACGCCGTTGATGGGAGCGTCTGCATTGTGGACAGGATCACGGGTCAGGCCCACACCACACTTGAAGGGCATCGCGGCCGACTGACCCACGTGGAGTTCAGCCCGGATGGTGGCCGCCTGGCCACCCTGGGAGCCAACGGTGTGCTGCGGCTCTGGAATTCCGGCAGCGGCAGGCTCGTCTTCGTGTGCGGCGACACTGGCGGCTTGGTCGCGGCCTTCACATTCAGCCCGGACGGCTCACGCATCGCGGCCATGATGGATTTTTCGCGCAACCATCACGAAGTGCCCGTGTATGCCACCAGCGATGGCCGTCACATCTCCACCGTGACAACGCCCGTAGCGCTGTCTGTCCACGAATCGCAAGTGGCCTTTAGCCCGGATGGCGGCCGCCTCGCCACGACTTCCCATGAAAATGAGCTCCACCTTTGGAACGTGGCCGATGGCGCGTCGATAGCCCGTCTTCAGGGCCATACCGCGGTCATCACGGCGGTGGCGTTGAGCCCAGACGGCGAACAGATCGCCACCGGGGCCGCAAACGGCAACATCCGACTCTGGAATTATCATACGTTCGAGTTCGAGCGGGAACTGATCGGCCATGATGGCGACGTCCGTGCACTGGCGTTTTGCCCCGATGGGAAAACACTCGCCTCCGGATCGCAAGACGGCACGGTGAGGATCTGGTCGCGCATGATCGCGGAGCCATTGGCCGTGCTGCCGGATCTTCGGGGGATGACTGCCGCAGCCTTCAGCCCGCACGGGCGGCAGTTGGCAGTGGCGCCCAAGGGAACCGGTGACGTCGAGCTCTGGAACCCACGGACCGTCGAACGGCTGCGCACGCTTGCCGGCGATGGGGACACGGTCGCACAGATCGTCTACAGCCCGGATGGCTCGCTCGTTGCAGTCGCATTCGAATCGCCGCAGCAGGCTGGCGGCGTCCGCGTTTGGAGAACGGATACCGGAGAAGACCTCTTCACGCTCGGGACAGACGGGGCGGGTGCTGTGGCGGTGGCATTCAGCCCCGACGGATCGCGACTCCTAACGACCTCGGGCCACGAAGTGGCGATGGTCTGGGATATGCGCACGGGGCAGAGGCTCATGTCGGCCTCTTCCGGAAGCACAATGTCGCTGAAGATGACTCCAGCCGTGTTCGGCCTCGACGGGAGCCGCGTGGCCCACAAGATGGCACACCTGCTCGACAGTGCGACCGGCGAGGTGGTGACGGACTTGCGGCCGCAGGGCCAGGTCACCTGCCTCGCAGCGAGCCCCGATGGACGGGTGCTGGCGACAGGGATGGCGATCGGCACGGTCTATCTCACGGAGTTTGCGTCAGGAAAACGGTTCGCGGAGCTCGTCGGACACGATACGGGCGTGCGGGCCATGGCCTTCAGCCCCGACGGCACGCATGTGGCAACGGGCTCGCACGACGGCATCGTCCGCCTCTGGGATGCGCGCAACGGCCAGGCCATCCACCAGTACCGCGGCCACGAAGGCTGTGTGGAGACCGCCTTGTTGAGCCCCGATGGCCACCGGATCATCACGGGTGCGATGGATGGCACAACCCGCATCTGGGACGTGGGCCTGGGCCAAGAGCTTTGTGTGTTGCCCGGCCAGCGGGATTTCCCCAGGGCGGTCGCGCTGAGTCCGGATGGCACGCTTGTGGTCGCTGCGGCCTCCGATGGCGCCATCCGCATCTGGGGACTCTCAAATGCCGACGTGGTCGGCGCGAGGCGGGCGGCAGCGGCCATGATTCTGTCGCGTGCGGTCACCGCGCGACCGTGACGGCGGCATCCTCAATCTCAGGGAGCGGCGGTGGCGGCACTAGGTGCTGCGGCTCCTCCAGCGTGCCGAGAAACGCGGCCAGGTCTGCGAGGTCTTGCCGGTTGAGGCCGAGAGGCTTGAGGTGCGGCGACTTCACCGGAAACATCGCGTTTTTCTGCTGGTAATCATGCCGCTTGAGCGTCACCATGCCGGCGTTATACATATTGAGCACGCCGGCGAGCGAGAACTGGCCGGTATGCGTGAGCGGTGTCGTCCGCGTCACGTCCCGCAGCGTCGGCGTGCGAAAGCGTCCGCTGTCTTGCGCGTCGCCGGTGACGGCGAAGCGACCGTGGTCTTCGTTGCTCCGTCCGTAGCGGCTCAAGCCCAGCCCGTGAAAGCGGCCGTCGCTGAAGGTGGAGCCGTGATGGCAGTTCATGCACCTCGCCTCACGCCGAAAGAGGTCGAGACCCAACAGTTCCGCGTCGGACACCGCCCCGGCATCCCCCTGCAGGAAGGTGTCGAACCGTGACCGCCCCCCCACGATCGTTCGCTCGAAGCAAGCCACCGCATCGACCACCTCTGCGAACCCGATCGGCCGGCCCGGAAAGGACTCGGCGAAGAGCTCCCGGTAGCCCGGGCTCCGGCCGAGCAGACCGACAACCTGATCGCGGCTGGCGGCCATCTCCGTCGGGTTGGTGAGAGCTTCGTCAACCTGCTGCTCGAGGCTTACAGCCCGTCCATCCCAGAACAGGACCGATTGAAACGCGGCGTTGCGGATCGTCGGGGTGTTCCTGCTCGGCGGCTTGCCCAGCGGCTGACTGATGACGCGACCGTCGGCCCAGCCGAGGCTCGGCTCGTGGCAGGAAACGCACGCCATTTTCCCGCTGGCGGACAGGCGGACGTCGTAGAAGAGCATCCTGCCGAGCGTCACCTTTGCCGTGCTCACGGGATTCGACTCGGGATGCTTGACCTCGGGCAGGAGACCGATCTCCCGCCATGCAACCCCCGCATCAACGTCGGGCGCGGGCCAAGCCGCGGAGTCGCCTCCGTAGACTTTCCGCAACCGCTTCGCGGCCGTCACCCGCTCAGCCGTGGCTCGCAACGGCCGGGGTGGTTTCGAGACAACGGGAGCGGGCTCCTCCGCAAAACCGGTCCGCAGGCCGCTCCCGAGCAACGCAACCGGGGTGATCGCGGCGATCACGAGCAAGACGACCGAGGTGAATCGGAGTCGGCTCGTGGGCGACGTTCTGGGCGACGTTCTAGACGAAGGCCGGCGATCGTTCACGGAAGCGGTGCCTCCCCGACAGTCAGGGCCCAGAGGCAGCATCACCACCCTGGACGGTCAACTGTGCCGCCACGACGTCGGCCGCAGCCGACTCCTCGACAAACCTGGCTGATCCGTCGACGAAGAGGACATTCGCCCCAGCGGGATGGAACGCGTAGATGCCAAAGTTGTTGCTGCCGTTAATCAGGATCGGCCCGGGCGATTTAGCTCCAGCGGGATCCGGCTTAAAGCCTTTGACGTTGGACTGGTTGCTATCGGCCCAACCGCACAGGATCACCCCTGAGTCGGCAAGCTTGCTGCCAAACGACCATACCTGCGGCCTTCCGGCAGACTCGAACACCGCAATGCTCGTTGCCGTGCCGTCGCTGATATCGCGCATCCGGCGGCCCTTCGCACCGAGTTTGATAGTTCCCTTGAAAAAGCCGTCGATGATAGCTGGCTTGGGATACGAAACCGCCGCCGGGGCAGTCCAGAGCGTGGAACTGGGTCCGTTTGAACCCGCGTAATCAGCCGCAGCCGCCCCCCAGGTCGGACTCCCCGACTTTATAAAGGTTGAATCTTGGAGCGGGCCGCCGGGCTGGGAGGGGCAGCACATGATCCCCACCGTCGTCAGGACGGCCTCGCGATTCTTGATGTCGTTGCATGCGATTGTAAAGTCATAAATTCCCGCCAGCGGATTCTCGTCGAGATAAGGCAGGATTTGCGCCGTCCATTGGGATCCTTTGGCGGTGACGGCGGCCGGAAAGCAATCACGAGCCGAGTGGTAATTATGGATGCCGATGCCGATCTGCTTGAGATTGTTGAGGCATTGCGACCGGCGGGCCGACTCGCGGGCCTGCTGGATGGCCGGCAGCAGCAAGCCGGCGAGCGTGCCAATGATCGAGATGACGACGAGCGTCTCGACGAGCGTCATGCCGCGGACGGCACTGCAGCGATTCATCCGTTTGATAGAAGCCGGCATCGTGCACCTTTTCTCGCTGTCACAAAGACCAGTAACGCAACTTCCCCCCGCAAGAATAAGAAGATTCCCATAAAGGACTACCCCCCCTCGCGTGAACCGACGCACCCCACCCCCCACACCGCACCCCACCGCAG